>Ga0137397_10003240_pt1 | contig 11330 bp, 10 predicted proteins | sample czorhiz116metaG_FD_106658 | JGI IMG/M metagenome (GOLD analysis project Ga0137397, IMG submission 106658) | Vadose zone soil microbial communities from Angelo Coast Range Reserve, California, USA - czorhiz1.16 metaG | ecosystem: Environmental > Terrestrial > Soil > Vadose zone | place: USA... | reverse complement strand
CTCAAGATGGACCACCGCTTTTCGTGAAAGCTCCTTCGAGACCGGGCGACCTGCATCACGCGACACAAAGTGGGCGGCGTTGTCCCTGAGAAGACTGGGGATTCAAGAACGAGGGCCACAAGGTTCGTTGCGGCGAAATCAGTGACTCACTGTCCTCCGAGACTCATCACTACCAATGACTGCTCAACCCCCAGGGAAAGGAGGAGAGAGAAACAAAGAGATTAGTTAGCCTGAGATCACACGAGGTGGACAGAGGTGGTAATTTCCATCACAGTATGATTCACGGATTCACATGAATGGCTCCGGAAGTTGGTGGGAATCTAGCGGATGCGTGAAGAAGTGGCCGAGATAATCCCTGTCACAGTAAAGAGCAATATCCAATAGTGCCGTCAAACCTGGGGAAAACGCTAGGAAAGCGGCTCTAAATGAGGATGAACAGGTGCATAATACGCCTCCGTGTCCGGGTCAGTCAAGATGGGGGGGGGGGGGTTGCTTGGGGGGGGGGGGCAGGAAGAAAGGGGGGGGAAATAAAGTGACAACTCCAGGATAACGACTTTCGGAAGACATAATCACCATAAATGCACTATGCGAGGTGCTTCGACAGAGGACAAGATCCTTGCATTCATAACTTGCCAACGAGCTGCGGAAAGTATAATTGAACCCACTGTGCCTCTTTGAGTCCGATGAACTCATGCAGCGTGAAGATCTCAAAATTTTAACCGATGTTCTGTGGACAGCTGCAATAACTAGCCACTGGCATGTGTTCAGCAATTTAAGTACATGAGTGAACTTGAAGGGTACAAACCTGTGATGAGTGAAACAAACAAACGTCATAGATCCCCACTGCAACTGTAATGTGCGTGGGAGACGACAAAAGTTCACAGCATATACTGGGTGGGGTCCATCCAGATGTTCAAAGGCGCGTGGGCCAGTCAAAATTGGTCAAATGGAACGACACAGCCAAGGGTTAATATCATGTGATAGCGTGGAAGGAACATGATATCAAGCGCCGTTTGTCGTCTGGGCACTTGAGAGAGAGAAAGAAGAGGGGGGACCAGACCGATCCTGAAAGGTCGGTCGGCGAGGAAGGGGAGATAATGGCATGATGGTAAGATACAAGGCAGTGCCTGCAAACGGCAAACGCCGAATGGTTTTTTCGGGTTTTTTCCAGAACGAACGGATACTGTATGCAACATCAAATGTGCAGATAACGTATCACGGATGATAGCCAACGGGGGGGGGGGGTGGGAGATAGAGCAGCAAGCAGGAGACTGAGAATGGAAATGATCAGAACTAACGGGTTTGAAAGCGGTGAGACCGGATGGATGCCAGCGAGGAGCGTGCACGGACCACATTGACAAGCTCAAGGGTTACTGTTGTTTTTATTTTTGGATGAATAGACGAGATAAGGAGGATGGTGGGGATGTGGGTATCTTGGGGACCGAATATGTTTGTGTTTTGAAGTTGCGGCGGAGGCTGTTGTGTTGTCTGTTGCTTTGCTCGCATCGCATAACTCGCTCTCTGCGTTCTGCTCGAGGTTTCAAGCTCTCTCCCTCCCGTCCATCCGCGACACTTTCTTCTCCTCCTACTCTATCTTACGCAGGCTTCTCTTTTCTTCATAAACCTGTGCACGAGTTGATACGAGCCCTCGCCACTTTCTTCCCCATCTCCTCCTTGATCATCATCGCTTTTTGCGCTCGTTCAGCTCTTCCTCTGTTCATTTCTTCTCAGTCTACCTGTCTATCACATGGCTGCAACAGTTCGACAGCCAAAGCCAACCAAGAAGGGCTTTCCCGGTGATACTCCTTCTAACCGGTCAGTCTCTCCTCCCTCGTCCCCTTTCGCCTCTTCCGCTAATATCTCCTCTGTCCTATGTAGCCGCCAGTCCGCCTGGGGCGGAGCGCGTTCTTCTCCGTCCTTTTCTCCCAGCCCCAATAATGCTCGTCTCCCAAACGGGCCTCCCCCCACCACTTCGTCTCAAGCAGCATCTTTCCCTCCTCTCGGTCCTTCCACGCCCACCCCTCGCCAGGATCACAAAGTCATTCTTCAAAATCTCACGGATCTCACTGTACGTATCTCGGATCACTTTGCATATCGCAGCTGGTTAGGTACTTATGTCACTTGCTCAACAGGGGACGTCGGTCACTCTCCTCACCAAGACCTCAAAACGTTACGAGGGCGTCGTCGCTTCTACCGAGAGCGAAGGTGACACAACAGGTGTAACCCTTCGCGATGTAAGGGAGCTCACCTCCCAGGGTGCTCCCGTCGTTAAGAGTCACTTATTCATCGCGTCAACAAATATCGAATCTTGGTCTCCTGTACCCGCCAGTTCCAACACGTCTGGATCATCCCCCTCAACTACGAATTCGCGTGCGGACAGCAAGGAAAGATCAATGATTCAGACACTCGCCGGTCTCACTGTATGTGATATCAACGAAGCTCACATAGCCTTTGCACATCCGCTGATTTTGATTAGGGAACGACCATCACCCTCACCACCAAGTCTGGGAAACGCTATGAGGGCGTCATAGCCTCGACTTGCGGGGAACGAAACTCGGCCGGACTCACTCTGCGCGACGTCAAGGAACTTTCTGCTCCCGGTTCCGCTCTCAAGGACCAGTTCTTTATTCCTGCACATGATATCGACACCTGGTCTTCTGGTCCTGCGGATGCTAAGGTTCCAAATGGAGATTGTACGTATTACCGTCCTTCATGCACCTTTTCTCGCACTTGACACTTCGGTTTTGCAGCGTTCAAGACTGATACTGATATCAGCCAAAAGGCTCCGCGCCGAGAGCGTGAGCTTCAGGCTTGGGAGGCTGACTTGTCCCCACCTGCAATTACATCCGCTGGGCCCGCGCATGGACAGCACACTGGGCAACATAGTGACGACATCACATTCGGTACTGGATCCGCGGGACACGTGGGATGGAATCAATTTACTGCTAATGAGAAGTTGTTTGGTGTCAAGACTGGTTTTGATGAGGAGTTGTATACTACCAAGCTGGACCGAACTGGTGCCGACTTCGCCGAGCGAGAGAAGAGAGCACAAGCGTTGGCAAACGAGATCATGCGAGTACGTCAGGAGCACTGGCCCACATTTCTGAATGCTTACGGAGGATTTTTAGGGTGCAACGAACAACTCACATATCCAGGAAGAACGCATCATGAACAACGTCGAAGACAGTGGGGCTAACGAAGAGGAAAAGTAAATCGCGTATTTTGCTTTGTCATCAATAATGATTCACTGAGTGCTTTCAGGTATGGCGCGGTCGTTCGTGGCTCGAATGCCTATATTCCTCCGGGAGCGAGGAAAAACCTCCTTCCTCTTGCCCCTGCCGCGCCCTCTGTGTCTAGTGACGCTAATGTTAAGGGACGCGATGTCCCCAAGGTGTCCATCAATGCCCCGGATGGTTCCAATGTACCCCAATCTGATACATCCACGCCGGCCTCATCGTCCAAAGCACCTTCTCCCACTCCTTCTGCGTCCCAGAAGGTAAATTTTTTTGGCTAATTGCACGCTTACGGCTAATCGCGCACACTCTACGTTGTACAGCCGCCGGCAGATGCACTTCCTGCATTCCGTGAATTCGTGACGCACGAGAAGCAGCGGTTGACTCAGAAGCGTCAGGCATTAGTTAAGAACGAGAGGGAGAAGCGCATGACTGAGCTACTCAAGTTTAGCCAAAGTTTTAAGGTGATTATCCCTTGCCTTTTGTGCCGTCGTTCTCTCAGACCTACTCGCCACTAGTTGAACAAACCCATCCCGGATGATCTCGTGCAAATTCTCGCTAAAGATGAGGAAAAGCAGCGTGCCATCAGAGAAAAATCCATCAAGGACGCTGGATCCGCACAAGCGCGCGCGATTGGCGCCACTGCGGCGCTTAGTGCGACTCCTGCAGCTAACCCGCCTACACCCACAGCTGCGAATAGGGTTGTACCTTCCAACTCTGGTAATGTCTCGGGCACTGGTTCCAGTTCTTCGAAGCTCGTTAGCAGTCCTTCCGTTGTCGCCCCCAAGACACCTCCCGCCGCTGTCACCAAGGGAAGGGTCAGTATGGTCATTCAGTCAATTCCGCCCTTCAAGGGCAAGAAGTCGCAACCCGCCGCGCAACCGTCTAATAGTTCAACGCACACTACGACAAAAGCTTCAGGATCAGGCCCAGGTGCACCGCCTACCAAGAATGCCGAGACTGCAAAGGCAGACATTGCTGCGAACAAGCTAAACGTCAATGCGACATCTTTCAGGCCCAATCCAAAGGCTGTGGCGTTTACTCCGGTAATTTCCCATCACTTCCGTCCATGGAAACTCGCCAATGTCCCGGATTCTCCTTTCAGGCTTCGCCGAACACGGCCGTGGGTGTATCAGCAAACTCGTCGCCCAAAAACAAACCCGAAGGCGTATGTGGACTTTTATGCGCGGTGCCTGCAGACCGCTGATCTCATGCAAATACTTTCCGTAGTCCTCGACTCCACCACCTGTCCCTAATCCCTTCTTCGGGAAAGTGGGGCTTAAGAAGACACCTGTACACGTCAAGGATGATTTCAATCCGTTCAAATTCAACAAGGTCGCCGAGGCGAGCGCCGTCAGTGCGTACCAAACAGTCTTGTTGTATTTAAACCGTGATCACAAGTTATTCTGGTCAGACGCAAATTGGCCATACCAGGGCAAACGATACATGCAGATGTTCCCGCCTATCCAGGCGCCGCCACCGCAACAATCACCACATATAGTCCCTTCTGGACCACCGCCAATGCCGCCGCCTCCGTATGAGGAAGATCCGTCAATCCCCCGTGGGTATGTGTACGCATATCCTTCCTATGCGTATCCCGGACAGGTGCGTCATCCATACTGATCTCGCTTGGACCGATTCGAATGACACATCTGGTAGCCTATGATGCCTGGCATGGCACCACCACCTCCAGGCACTTACATTCCTGGCCCCTTCGTGCAACCCATGCATTATCCTCCGAATATGCCACCACCGAACGGTGGGTACTGACTTCGCTTTTTCTCCTCCTTCCACTAATTTTGCCACTCAGCGGCTATGTACGCATCACCGCAGATGGGTCAGATGCCACGTATGTCCCTAAATTTTGGTTTTAACCTCTTGGTGACTCAACACATCTTCAGCCCCGCAAGCCTATATGCAAGCTCCACCTCCTGGACAGTATCCACCGCCACCGAACGGCGCGGGTCCTCGGCCCTCGATGCCCCCTACCCCAATCCCAGCACACGCACATCCATACTATCACCAAAGCCCGCAACGTACGTCATAAAATTTCTTTCCGCACCATCGATCAGACCGTTCATTCTACATCCCATAGTCCCTCAGGCTGTCCCGTATCCAATGATGATGCCCCCGCCTGGTGGGCCAGGTGGCCCGCCTCACGGCTACGATGGAGGACCCGCACCACCTGTGCCCATGGGTGGCGTCGGCCACGCATGATGTAGGAGCTCGTCGGTCACTGTTGTGTTTGTTTTTCTTTCTGCTTTCTTCTCGGAGGATACACGCTCTGCGCACAGCTCAGGGCTGCACGGTTGTTGTGTACGGCGTCTGCGCCGATTGGTGTGGTGTGGCATAGCTTTGTACCGATGCTCCTGCTATCCTGTATCGTATCTACGCCGTCCGTGCATTCATTCGATGCGCCCATGCTTGTATCCCACCATCAATCCTGCAAAAAAGTTGTATTGCAAAAGGTAATAACAAAAAAAGAAAAATAGAACGGATACGTGATGCAAAAGGTATCCTGCAAGATGTCGAGGCATGAGAAAACGATTAGTCACCGCGAATTACAGATAGCTCAATTTTCTTCAATAACCCCTTCAGGGTGTTGCTGCTCCTGTTACAATTCGCCTGTAGCCATGTCTCCATCTCGGCTCGCAAGGATGCGAGAGTGTCTGTCACAGGCAAAGCGCCGTCCGTCCGGACGAAACACGGGTTGAGCAGGACGTCGAACAGCTGGGTCCACAAGTCTGCCTGCCAGTACCGCTTGAACGCCGTCGCGAGCTTGTACCTCGGTCCACTACTGGGCTGTTGCCGATGCTGCTCGGCGCCAGCGCCATTATGCTGCGGGGTTACGGTTGCTTGCGCGATGGAGGACGCCTCGATGTACTTGCCGTAGAGCATGCAGTACACGATCCCCGCGAGGCCAAAGTAATCCGCCTGATACGTCCACGGCCTTCCCTCGCGCATCTCGACGCAGTCGCGCGCGTCCGTCGCCCAATCGGCGACGAACGCCTGGCCGTGAGGAAACATCCGCGTGTCGATCGCACGCCCAAAGTCGATCAGCTTGATGCCTTTGCTGTGCCAGCCGCACGCGCCCGTGGGGTCGTACTGCGCAGCCCAGGACGCGGACGAGCCGCCCCCAGTGCCCCCGCCACTGCTGCTGGGGACGGGGACGGAGACGGGGTCCTCGAGGCGGACGAGGCAGTTGTCGATTTTTAGGTCGCCGTGGATGATGCCTGCGCTGTGGAGGCCCTCGAGGAGGCGGAGGAGCTCGATGGTGAAGAACATCACGAGGAGTTCGTCGAGGCATGCGCCTTGTTGTGAGACGCCCGCTGAGCTAGCGCGGTTGATGATGTCGAGCAGGGAGCCCTGCGTGCAGAGATCGAGGATGAGGAAGCTCTCATCGCAGAAGGTGTATAAGGCTTGGGGGAGGATGACCGAGGATCGGAGACGCGTAGGAAGGTCAGCGTGAACTTTGCGCAGCATGCGGAATTCACAGACGTTGCTGGGTTTGACAACTTTGATTGCCACCCGACGCGATTCTTCGTCTTCATCGTCGTCATCATCATCGAGATCGTCATTACCCTTAACCTTGGCTTCAACAACCTTGGCCGCAAACACAGTCCCGAAACCGCCCTCGCCGAGCTTCTCGTACACCTCAAAGTGCGCATCTCCGAGCTGAAGAAAGAATGTTTGACCGTGAGTCGACGAACGGCTAGAAGCTCCGCTTGTCCTCATCTGTTTGCGTGCAAATTTCTGCAGATCGTCAAGGAGCTGAGATTCCCGGGACTCATGATGACATTCGGGATCAGTTGGAAGGAGAGAGAGCAGTGTAGCGATGATGGAAGGATCAAAGGGATTGCATGGATTAGGTGGGTTAAAGGAGGACGCAGCCAAGACCTCGTCCGATAGGTTCAACGTCCCGGTCTTCTCTACTAGCGCGGTATCGGCTTGCAACTCTGAAACCCCCTTTGCCTTGTCAAGACTTGGGGTCGTGTGCCCTTCCGGTAAACGGAACGGTGGCGGTCGGGAAAATAATGACTCTTCGTATGATGAAGATGAAGATTCTCCGTCATCTGTCGAATGTTGGATATGCTGGAAATTGGCTGCCCGCTGTTGGCCGGAGAAAACATTATCCCTTCGAACTTCCGCTGCCAACCGCTCGGCTGCTTCGACAGCATTGGGCCGCCCGAACGCCCTTTCCCCCAATTCCCCGAAGGTCGGGACGTCGCCGTCTCCAACAGAGAAACGGCCGGTGGAGGTGTATTCTAACGTCCGCTCAGTAATGGGCGTCATGACATTGAATTGGCCAAATCGTCCACCAAATGGCGCGTTGTTAACCGTTTCAAACTCTTCAATATCTTCTTCGTAATCAACGGCGGCGTCGGGTGGTATGTCTTCGTGCTCCTGGTCGCCCTCACCCTCATCCTCTGATGGTACTTCCACCACTTCCTCTGATCTCTGAGGTATAAACGTCCCAAGGGGTTTGCGGCTACCCAAAGCCGGGCGAGGGGCGTCGGATGAGTCTTCAGCGGAAGGGGCGAGGTTATCTGGCCTAGAGAACATAGAATCCTTTTCTGGCGGACGGCTGAAAACCTTAAAAGGGCCCTGCGTGTCACCAAGCAGCGTAAGCTTCTGGGTACCTGGCTTGGGGGCCCCGTTCTGGCCTGGCGCTTGGGGAATTTGGCTTTCTGGTTGCAGCGCGTGGTCGCTTGGTCGCCTAATCTCCTCTTTTGCGACGGGTGTAAAAACCTTGGAGAAGACGTTTGGTTTATCGTCGCCCCCGGTACTCTTCGTCGTAGGTGCTGACGCAGCCGTTCCTATGTCCTTAGAGGCTAAGGCTCGGCGCGCCGACATAGATAAAGGTGCTGGCGGCCGTGCCTGCAGATTCTCGTCAACAAAAGGTTTGAACTGTACAGACATCATCAACTCTTGATCCGTGGAGAGAAAATAGTGAATACTTTAGGTGGCGCAGTATTTTCTTTGCGGCCTGCATTCTCAACTACGAAGGGCGTGAAGCCTGGTAAGGGTAATAAGTGACACGATCAGGGACGTTCTGAAGCGAAGTTGACTCTCACTTGGAGGCGCCGCCGGATGACTGGCTTTCTCAACCGGAGCTGGCCGAGCTTGGGGGAGTAGACTGAGAGGTGACACAGGTCCTACAGCGTGAACAGGAGCATGCTTAGTCCCACGCATGGTAGGAACACGAGTTGACTTCTCAGGTGAATTGTACATGCCAAAGACATCCACCAGAGCTGCTTTGGTATTGATGGTGACAGTCGGCTCTCCACCCGCAAGGTTTCTGTAGTTACGAGTGTTCTTGGCCCCGTCATCATCGAAGTTGACTGGCATCGTTGATGCATTGGCACGTGAGAGCTCAAAAGCAGGAGGCGGCCCCCACCTTTTGCCAAAGAGGCCCATAGAACGTGCACGGGCTTCTGGCATACTGTACTCCTCGCCTTCTTCCGTAAACAACAAATGCAGATGAAGTCGTAGTTTCTCCGGGCGTTTCCCCGACACCGGAGGAGCAAGCATGTAAGAGTACCGATTATGAGGATGAGAAGTTGACGACGAAGACTCCGAAGGAGGATGAGATGAGGGACCAGAGCTGGGTTGTGATCTTGTTGTTACGCTAGCGTTGTCGTAGTTATTGAGTGGTTGCCGGCGCAATAGATCAGCTTCTGCCGTGCCTTTCGCTTTGGGAAGGGTGATCCCAGGCATGGGCGGCGGTATGGGGGGTTTCGTGGAGGTTCTCCGCCGAAATTCGTCATACTTCTTCTTTAAGCGGTCCACAGGCCGTGCTTTGCGTTGTATGCCGGCGTGATAGACTTCACCTGCAGCGGCGTGACTTAGCAGACATGAGCGTGCTGAATGATACACGTTAAAATTAGGATCCCCGCACCGGCCGTCTCTCTCTAGCGTCAAGGCATAGTTTTCGAAGAGGAGTGCATAGACCGTCCCGATTCCATTGGTAAGGATAAACTTGTACACCACACTTGGCTTGTCCACGAGGGAAGCGTAGAGCGTCCATAGCTTGAGGTACCGCAGATCGCTTTTATAACTCGAGTCATCCTTATATCTCCTCGTCGCTTCTTCTAGTAGTTCCATAAGACCGGATGACGCGAGGTGTTCGCGCGGGTATTCAGCAAAGATCCACTTGACGAAGCTGTCATACAACGCTAGTGGGTCGTCTGCCTCGTCGATTTCTGCCGCAATCTGTGATCGTCGTCTTGAGCTTTCGGTGTTGAGTGCGTCAAGGGGCAATCTCCTCTTTGTTGAGGCGGAGAAGGTCGAGCGAGACATGACAGCTGTACATGCACAGTATCGCAATGGCAGACCAGAGTTGTGAGTTCGACTCGGACGCCTATTTGGCCTTGTTGACGTGTCTCTCGACGCGTCGCTCACGGCGATCACATGACTCATTCACCACATTCAGGAAAACTAGAAGAATCTTTCTCTCCCCGATTATCGTCTAGTATATGATCTTCACTGTTGGGAGCTTGAGCCAGCGTCCATCTTCCGATTCCCGACAACCGCCTTGAAGCGCTCGAGTGCTAGTGTGTCCCATTCCGCCCACTCCGAACGAAGATGTAGGAGACCCTCTGCAATTATACAGTTCGAGCTTCTTCAGAGTCATTCGATGGCGCATGATATTGTCCCCTCGACTGATCGTGCCCTCCCAGTTGATAGTCCAGAGCGAGAGCACAGCAAGTCGTGGATAAGTGGCTAATTTGGAAATGTCGAGAGTCGAATGAATTTCTCTGCTTATTTCTAGGGATTCGAGGTATATTGCGGGCTGCAGAATACGCGGCACTACAACTTGATTCCAGAACTGCAGGTCTTCCGACTCATAGTAGAGGCGGCCCCTGTGAATGGAGAAACGTAGATGCTGTAGCGATGCAGCGAGCTCTGGGATACGTGCTTCATAGTAGAGGGAGTCGAGTTTCGGACTGGGCATCCACCTATGAATGCTTAGTGATCGTAGTCGTGGTAGTGGGTATTGGCTGCTCCCTATGGCAGCAAAGTTATCCCATTGATGGCTGTAATAACCGTGACGCTCGGAAACAGAATCATGATAATGGTATTCATGGTAGCTTGGATTAAAGAGCAATTTCAGCGTTTTCGATGCAGGTGTCCGGTGAAGGATGGCGAATGCAGCTTCAAGACGTTTCCAGACTGTATTGGGGCTGTCAGTGACATCGTACTCGACGTAGTACACAAACAGACCTGGGTCGCTTGCTACCTCTTTATCTGTAGAGGCACAGCTCCATTAGTACCATCCACATTAATTGCAGTCACCACATGTAACTACTAGTACTGCAACGTACCTTCGACGAATGTGATGGATTGAACATGTCGAGCGATGTGATTTGTGTGAAGCAAGTCCCAAAATCCTTGTGCGCTCACTTCACGGTTCTTGATCGTGATGCTCTGGAAGAGTACAGGCGTCACCATTATGTTGAGGGTGGTGTCCACACAGCATAGCTGGCGGAGGTCCCCATGGGACATATTATGTCCTATTTCCAACCATAGCTCGGGGGGAAGCTTTCTGGAGTTGGACGTCATCGTGCTGGGCGCAAGGCGACGGGGCAGGCACTGGCAGGTAATAGTCAATGTTGAGTCGGATGCTCGCTGGAGAGGGCTGCCACTCAGCCACAGATGTTAATACACAACAGCCTAAATAATGGCCAGACTGGGGATTGAATATTGAACCCGGGCTCCCTGAATATGAATACACGCCAGTGCACTACCATTGAGCAATCTATTGGTGCAATCCGCTTAGCGCTTAGCCACCGTGTCGGAGGGCCTCCGTTAACAGTTAACTAAAGTGTTGTCCTTCCTCGCCCGACCGGCCGACGATAAACCGAGCCCGCGTGCAGTTACTCGTCTTTCCAGTCCCGCGTCCAGGCAACGCGTGCTCAGGCTGGCCCGTCTTTCCATTGTGACCAGACACTGACCAGACTCAGCGGAAGCTAGGTTCGCGTCCACAGTACGAGTCAGTTTTAGGTACTACCGCTGTCCCAGCGAAAAGAGTAGTCCTTTAAGATTGCATGAAGTTCTAGACAAGAACACAATAGGGACATAACCGAGCCCATTTGT
>Ga0137397_10003239_pt1 | contig 11335 bp, 9 predicted proteins | sample czorhiz116metaG_FD_106658 | JGI IMG/M metagenome (GOLD analysis project Ga0137397, IMG submission 106658) | Vadose zone soil microbial communities from Angelo Coast Range Reserve, California, USA - czorhiz1.16 metaG | ecosystem: Environmental > Terrestrial > Soil > Vadose zone | place: USA... | reverse complement strand
GGATGTGCCTTTTAACCAGATCGCGGAAGCCCTGGGGAGTTTTACGGGCGCCGGAAGACGATTTCAGTTCAAAGGAGAAGCGGGTGGGGTAATGGTGGTTGACGACTATGGCCACCATCCGACCGAAGTTAAAGCGACGCTGGCGGCAGCGAAGATCGGTTCGGGCGGAAGACATATCGTGGTGCTGTTTCAACCGCATCGCTACAGCCGCACGCATGATTTGATGGAAGAATTTGCCCGTTCCTTCAACAATGCGGACACGCTTTTTGTCACCGACATTTACGCGGCAAGCGAGGACCCGATTGAAGGCACCACCGCCGAAACCCTGACCGCAGCGATCAAACGCTTCGGACATAAAGATGTTCGCTACGTTGGAGCTCTGGAAAACGCCGCCGCCGAATTGCGAGATCACGTACAGCCTGGCGATTTGGTTTTGACGTTGGGCGCCGGCACTGTAAGTCGTGTGAGCGATCAATTGCTTGGATTGCTTCGCGAGCGAAGCGAAGCGAAAGGGGTCTAGTTCGAACTGTAAAGCAACTGTTAGTTCGCGCAGCAAGCTATGGACGAAATTGAGGGAGAGAATAAATTCGCCGATCGAGATGCTGCGCTCGAGGAGATCGCAACTCGGCTAGGCGCGCGCGCCCAACGCGGTCGTCGATTTGCAGACTTGACGAGTCTGAGAGTGGGGGGAGCTATTGATTGGGTCCTGTCACCCGAGACTGAAGATCAGGCCGCAGCTATCGTGAATGAAATGGACAAAGCTGGAATTGGCTGGCGTCCCCTTGGTTCAGGCAGCAACATTCTCGCTGACGACGGCGATCACCACTACGTAGTTTTAAGCCTCAAGGAATTGAAAGGCGAGCTTGAGTTTGATGGTGAACGCGTATCTGTTTCCGCCGGTTATTCCCTGCCGCGCCTTTGTGTTGAAGTCGCGCGCCAGGGACTGTCGGGAATTGAAGGACTTGGCGGAATTCCAGGTACAGTCGGCGGTGCAGTCTGGATGAACGCCGGAGCATATGGGCACGAAATAGGGACTGTCACCGAGACAGTTCGAGTGGCTCGCGACGGACTGGTAAAGGAAATCAGCGGTACCGACGTTCAGTGGAATTATCGTCATACGTCTTTCAGAGAGGGTGAATTACTCCTGGGAGCAACATTACGTTTGCTGCCAGACGACCCCGAAAGAATTCGCGCACGAATGGAGGATGCGAAGTCACGCAGGATGGCTACTCAGCCACACGGTTCGCGGTCCGCCGGCTGTTTCTTCAAGAATCCGCCGGCTAGCGCGGTTGGCACCGGCAAGATGATTGACGAAATGGGAATGAAGGGAGCGCGCAAAGGCAGTGCGGTAGTTTCGCCGGTGCACGCTAATCTTATTGTAACTGAAGGCGAAGGCGCGCTGGCCGAAGACGCTCTGGCACTTGCCGAAGAAGTTCGCGAGCGTGTCAGGCGTGAACACGGAATCGAGCTTGAGTATGAGGTCGAACTCTGGCGGGCAAACGAACCCGGTAACAAATCAGAGACTGACGAACCCGACGGCGAGTCAAACCGAAAGGAATCGACGTGAGAGAGCAAGTTATCACACACAAGGTTGGTAACCGTTCCGGCGGGAGCCCGCGTCGCTCAGGCGCGGTTACGCAACGACCAGCGCGGCGTGAAGGGGCCGGGGAGGCTTTTGGATCACGACTGCGGGCGTTGCTTGGTTACCTTCCTGCTTTCCTTAAGCTCGGGCTGGCAATAGTTGTTGCGGTCCTCATTTTCGCAGGCTACCGCGTCGCGGCATCTGCCAGTTTCTTTCAGGTGCGTAAGGTAGACGTGCAGGGAACCTCGCGTGTGGCCCCCGAGGAAATTCAGGCCCTCGTGCGCAAAGAAGCTGAGAAGACCGGGGTCTGGAAAGCCGATGTTCACGGAATGGTTGCGCGCCTTGAGCGTCTTCCGTGGGTGCGGACAGCAATTGTTTCGAGAGTTTTGCCTGATGGAATTCGAGTTCGCATATCGGAGCGAGTGCCTCGCGCAGTAGTGCGCACCGCCTCAGGACGATTCCGTTGGATCGACGAGGACGCGGTGCTGCTCGGCGAAATGTTGCCGACAGATCAAGTACCGTCGTTCTTTCTTCGTGGCCTGAATGAGGAAGATGCGGAACCGGCGAGGCAAGAGAACCGCGAACGAGTGCAAAAGTTTCTGGAGCTGCAACGAGATTGGAATGCCGCAGGGTTGTCGGAACGCGTCAGAGAGGTAAACCTGATAGACATTCGTGATGTTCGCGCACAATTGGCCGGCGACAGTTCGCAAATCGAGGTGAGACTTGGTTCACACGATCACGGCAAGCGTTTGCAGGACGCTCTGAACGTGCTGGATAGTCAGCAGCAGACCTCGCGCGGTTCGTTAATCAGTTACATCGATCTGAGCCAGGGGAAGCGGGCCATCGTGGGCCTGGTTTCAGGAGTTCATACCACCAGCGACGGGTCTGTTCTCTCGACTGCGCAAACTGAACCTGCGGGCGAAGCTGTGCGCAGAGCGAGCACTGACGAGAGGACTGCGGAGAGCAAGACTCGGAAACAGCGCAACGACAAATCGCCAGACGCGGAGAAAAAATCAGACAGGAAAAAAAATTCGCCCGACCCTGGACAATGACAGGGAGCGGATTCGAGGACGTGGTTTAGTTAAGGAGCTGCTGAATGGCCAAGCGAACGCAACACACAATCGGTCTCGATATCGGGACGAGCAGAGTTACGTGTATCGCTTGCGAGCTTGGAGAAGGCGGACTACTCGACATCGTGGGCATCGGAGAGGCTGAGGCCCGTGGACTTCGTAAGGGGGTGATAGTCAATCCTGATGCAGCGGTGGATACCATCAAAAAGGCGGTTGAAGAAGCGGAACGAATGAGCGGTATCCAGGCTGAAGAAGTGACGATCAACCTGGCCGGCTCGCACATTCTCGGCTTTAACGGCCAGGCGATCGTTGCCGTGTCGGGGCGCGATCGAGAAATAACCACTGAGGATGTTCGTCGGGCGATCGATTCCGCGTGCGCTATCCAGCTCCCGGCCGGCCGTGAAATAGTCGACCGCTTACCGCAGGAGTTTATCGTCGATGATCAGGATGGAATCAACGATCCGGTAGGAATGATAGGGGCCAGGCTCGCCGTTAAGGTTCACATTGTCACCAGCCCCGTGACCGCGAGACAGAATGCCATCAACGCCGTCAATCGAGCCGGTTTGATAGTGGCGGATATGGTTCTGGAGCAACTTGCAGCCGCAGAGGCTTCGCTGACTGAAGACGACAAGGAGTTTGGCGCGGCCCTGGTGGACATCGGCGCGGAAACGACGGGCCTGATCATTTATCAGCGAGGCGCCGTGCAACACACTGCCGTGTTTCCTCTTGGTGGCTCACATTTCACAAACGACATCGCCTTTGGATTGCGCACGCCGATTCCGGATGCTGAAAAGATCAAACGAACGGTAGGTTGTGCCTGCAGCACGTCACTTTCTGAGATGGAGCGAAGCGAGTTAGTTGATGTTCCATCCGTGGGAGGACGGGCGCCGCGACAGCTTTCCCGGCAAATCCTTTGCGACATCTTGCAACCGCGCGCGGAAGAAGTCTTGATGCATGTCGCCGATGAGATCAAGGACGCCGGTTGGGAAAGACAGTTGTCCAGTGGAGTCGTGCTTACTGGTGGTGGAGCACTTCTTAGCGGGATGACGGAAATCGCGGAACAGGTTTTCGACGCCCCGGTCCGCGTTGGTTATCCCGAGAGAGATCGGTTTGGTGGCTTGATTGAGGACGTGCAGAGTCCCGCATGGGCGGCAGCGGCGGGACTGGCACTTGTCGCCAGTCGCGCTCAAGCGAGCGAGTTGCGGATGGCGTTGAGTCGAAGAGGCTCAACCGGCAAGTTGACGCACTTTGTTTCACGTTTCCGAAATCGTTTCAGTAGTATTTTTTGACAAGTTGTTGTATGCTTTCGCCCCGGTCGCACAAGATATAGTCCGCAACATATCGAGGCCAATGGCGCGAGCAACCCAACATAGCAGGAGAAGGGCCTGGAAGCCTTCACGCTTTGGAAGAGAGGAAATAACTATGACAGGAGACGCTCGTCAACTCGATAAGGGCATTAATATTTTCATCGATGACGATCCACCGATAACCGGCGCGCGCATAAAAGTGATCGGGATCGGTGGCGGTGGCGGTAACGCCGTGAACCGGATGATTGAGGCAGGCATCGAGGGAATTGAATTCCTGGTTGCCAATACTGATCTTCAGGCACTGAAGAGATCCAAGGCGCCAATCAAGATCCAGCTCGGCAGCAGGCTGACTAAAGGCCTTGGCGCTGGGGCTAATCCCGGAGTGGGACGAGAAGCTGCCCTGGAAGACACCGACAAGATCATTGAGGTGCTCGAAGGAGCTGACATGGTCTTTGTGACAACTGGTCTTGGCGGCGGCACCGGCACAGGTGGAGCTCCAATCATTGCTTCGCTGGCGACCGAATTGGAAGCGCTCACCGTAGCGGTTGTTACCAAACCTTTTCACTTTGAAGGACGCCGCCGAATGCAACAGGCCGAGCACGGCTTGCGAGAGCTGCGCGAGTGCGTGGACACGGTCATTACCATTCCCAACGAGCGCTTGTTGCACACTGTCCAAAAAGATTCTTCTCTGGCAGATTCATTTGCAGTAGCGGACGATGTTCTTCGTCAGGCAGTACAGGGAATCAGCGATCTAATTACGGTTCCCGGTTTGATTAATCTTGATTTTGCCGATGTCAAATCAATCATGCAGGGCATGGGCATGGCGCTGATGGGCGCGGGTCGGGCGAGAGGGGAGAATCGCGCCATAGAAGCAACGCAGCAGGCAATCTCTTCGCCGCTTCTCGAGGAGGCCACGATTCAAGGTGCGAAGGGTGTGCTCATAAACATTACCGGCGGACCTGATCTGACCCTTTATGAAGTTAATGTAGCGTCAACAATCATTCGAGAGGCCGCCGACGAAGACGCAAACATAATCTTCGGTGCGGTCATTGATGAGCACATGGTTGACGAGATGAAAATCACTGTGATCGCAACGGGCTTTGGTGAGGAAGCGATCGCACTGACTTCGGCTGCCGCAGCGACAAGCATGCCTGGAAGTTCACCCCGTTTTGTGCAACGACCGACAGACGACTTACCCCGACCGATGATGCAGGGACGCTCGGATGATCTCGATGTCCCTACATTCATCCGCAAGAAAGCTGACTAGACAGTGCAACCTTTGAGCACTAAGTAGGAAGGCGGGACGCCGCGCCTTCCATTTAGTTTGATTAACATTTGCCTCCCGCCATTTGTTGTTTTTCCCCTTTGCTTTTTAACCCTTGGTTGTGTAGCATGAACATCATTCCTTGCAGGATTTTCCATTACGGGTAAAGTTTTCGTCTCTCTCCTAGAATGGCCCTGGCCTGCGAGAGTAGTGTGAATCCGCGTCAGCCATCCCCGCCAAATGTGCGTCACGCGGCCAATTTGAACCCGTCTTATTTTTTGGAGGTAAGAAAGAAGTGAATCGTAAACTTATCAGAACCACGCTCGCTGAGGTTAAAGGGAAAGCACGCGAGGTCCCTCAGCCGAGAGAGCGTTCAAACGGCGGCCCCCAACGCGGTCCCAGCAATGATGGCGTTCGGGATGCCGGTAGAGAAGCAGCTCGCGCTGCTCAACAGGCGTCAATCCAGGTGCGGAAACTGACTCCTCCGCCCATGGAGACAAACGCCGAACTCTTTTACTACAAGAAGCAGATTGACGCGCACACACTCATGGTTATTGTCTTGCTTGATGGCGAGGAAATCGAGGGTACAATCGAGTGGTATGATCGCGGTGCGTTAAAGGTCAATCGCAAGTCGGAGCCCAACCTGCTTCTTCTCAAGAGGAACGTTAAATACATGTACAAGGCCGATGAGCGTGTCGAGCAGGCCGCGGAGTAACTAAAACCAGTATCGCTTGGTTTCCTGACCCCGTGTTTGTTTCCCCGCCCTCTCGGCGTCACGTCTCTACTAATGAGGCAGTTTGCCAATAACCCATCTCATTCGGGCCCTCGACACGGCCGGTCTTTGCCCCGCATCGGAATCACGATGGGCGATCCGGCCGGTATTGGCCCGGAAGTGGTTTTGAAGGCGGTCGCCGAAGAAGAAATCCAGCGTGTGTGCATTCCGGTAATCATCGGTGACGCTCAACTGCTGGCCCACACAGCACGTACACTTGACCTTCAATCTGGTTATGACATTGTTCGCCGGGGAGAACCCATTCCTGAGCAACTTTCCGAACCAATCATCTTTCACCTTGATAACATTAACGGTTTTGTTGAGCCCGGCGTTGAATCAGCCGCCGCTGGCAAAGCAGCGGGAGGGTACATTGAAGCGGCAGTGGAGTTATGTGCCGCGGGAAGCGTCGATGCGATCGCCACTGCTCCGATCAATAAGCGCTCGCTTTTTCTTGGTGGCTATACCTTTCCTGGTCATACTGAGTTTCTTGCTCATCTCACCGGAACCGAAGAATATGCGATGGCTTTTGTCGCAGCGAATCTACGAATCGTTCTAATCTCAACTCACGTCCCCCTGGCCGAAGCAATAAGGATGGTGGAACGGGATCGGATCATCCGCACCGTTAACCTGACGCATCGCGAACTGCAAAGGTGGGGAATTGAAGGTCCGCGATTGGCGGTTGCGGCTTTGAACCCTCACGGCGCCGAGGGGGGGTTATTTGGCATGGAAGAAACTTCAGAAATAGCTCCGGCCATTGAGGCGTGCCGCACCGTTGATGATATTGACGTTCGAGGACCTTTTTCTGCCGATACAGTATTCTTGCGAGCCTCGCGCGGAGAGTTTGACGCCGTAATTGCCTGCTATCACGATCAGGCGATGATTCCGGTAAAATGCCTTTCGTTTGGCGAGGCCGTGAATGTTACTCTAGGTTTGCCGTTCATCCGCACCTCGGTCGATCACGGTACGGCCTTCGACATTGCAGGGAAGGGAATCGCCGAGCATTCAAGTATGATTGCCGCAATCAAACTCGCCGCCGAACTATCAACTCGCGCGGGTGAAAACAGTCGTGCGGTGGAAGTATAAAAACAAATGCCTACTACAGAAATAGAACCTCCCACAAACGATAGTAACGAAAAGCGACGCATTCTGGTTGCCGATGACGACCCGGCTATTCTTCGTTTAGTCTCGGCCATCCTGGAAAAGGAAAACTATGGCGTCGTCGCGGCTCGCGATGGAAGAGAGGCGTACAAGATTTTGCAGGGTGACCAGACATTCACCGCTGCGATCTTCGACGTTGTGATGCCACACATTTCCGGGCCTGAGCTGGTTCGTTACATGAAGACTGAAAAACGACTGATGAAGATCCCGGTAATGATGATGACGGCAGAGCAAGATCCGAAGCTCTCTTCCGACAGTTTCTCGGCCGGCGCAGTGGTATTCCTGCCCAAGCCGTTCACGACAGCGCAATTGCATATCATGTTGCAGATGCTAATTGGCAAAGCCAGCAACTAGTTTCATGGTTCTGATCTTCATGATTTCGTCTCCCGGGAGTAAAACTCCGCAGCCGCTTTTGTTTCGCGTACTTGTCGTTTGCCTTCTCGCCTTCATAGTCCCAAATGTCAGAGCTGATTTGAGTCCGAAACAGGCTCGAAAACTAATAACCCGCATGCCGGGTTTTGAGCTGACAAACGGCTCGGTGCGCATAAAGGCAGTTACGGCGACCGGCGCGCAAGCGGCTGAAGTGACAGCCGAGATAAAAACGGCGTTCAAGTTTGAGAAGGACAATCAGGGAGGCTGGCGGGTCGCGGAGATTAGGACCCGTCCTGATCATTGGGAAGAATTAACTCTCGTCGCCAAAGCACTCGGTAGTTCAGTGACCGCGAACGAATGTAATGCCCCGGATCCCCCTTTTAGAAGTGCGTCAGCAACCGACCCCAGCGTGAAACGTGCGCGCTGTTTGCTGGGAGGCCTGTTAGGTGTGGAGCTCCCCTCAGATGCCGTTCGGATCCAGGAAGTAGAGCCGCTAACTATCCCGCTGGCGTCCCAACCATCGGCACTAGTTATTGCCTGGATCAGGGTTGACGCCCGGTTATTGAATGGCCGCAAGGGGTGGGAGATTGGGGAATTGCGTACGGGAAAGCGCGATTGGGTCAAACTCGAGCCACTCATCGCTTCACTCAATGAAGAGAAACGGCACAAGGCGCGAACAGACTTGGAATCAATGGCCCGGGCGCTGGAACTGTTTCGCGGCGAGCGCGGCTTTTATGTCATTTCAGACAAGCATTCGGTGGCTGTTGACCACCTTAGCCCTCGTTATCTTCCCAACATAATTCGCGTGGATCCCTGGCACCAACCTTACAAGTACGATGGCCAACGGGACCACTTCACCCTGCGCTCCAGTGGCCCCGACGGCAAGGACAACACCGCCGACGACATCAGAATCGCAAGCCCGTCGCGATAAGCTGGTCCGAAAGCTCCGACTGAACTCTTGACTCACTATCAATGCCGATGTTAGTTTCAAACGTGGCTACGGCTCTTAAGCTGTGCATTTGTAACAAGCCTTGCGCCCACTGTAAGAGACTTGACCCCGCCAGTGGCGCTAATTCAGCTAAGGTATCCAAGCTTTGTTAGCTGGACGAAAACTCCTACTTGCCGACGACTCAATCACGATTCAAAAGGTTGTGGATCTTACTTTCGCCGACGAAGGCGTCAATGTGGTTTGCGTCAGCAATGGCAGGGATGCGATTGAACGACTCGAAGAGTTTGCGCCCGATATCGTGATCGCCGATGTCTTCATGCCCCAGATAAACGGCTATGAAGTTTGCGAGTACATAAAACAAAACGACAAGTTGAAGCATATTCCTGTTATGCTTCTGGTTGGCTCCTTCGAACCCTTCGACGAAGCGGAGGCCCGCAGAGTTGGCGCGGACGACACCTTGACTAAACCCTTTCAATCGATTCGAAGCCTGATAGATAAGGTGGGCCTTCTGGTGAGCCGTCGCCAGCCGGAAGAAGAGGTGGCCACGGCCGAGCTTCCAAAACCAGACGTAACTCCCGAACCAGAAACCCTGAGCGAGCAGGAAATCGAATTTACGACGGCCGATACCCAACGGCTTCCCCTGGAACTCGCCCACCTTGCCCAGGAGTGGGCCTCGGCCCATGTGAAAGCAGAAGGAGCATCACCCACATCCGAAACGAAAGTCGATGATCAAACGATGGAGAGCAACTTTACCGAAACCTCGCATAAAGTTTATGAACAGAACGCAGGTGAAGCCGATATCCTTTTGGATCTTGGCGATTTCGAACCGGGGCGTTCCACCTCGGGTGAGGAGTTTCATTTGGACTTGGATCTTAACGAAGTTCCAGAACCTGCGACTATCGAAGGCGCATTTCCAACCCCTGCGTTTGTCGGAACGGTCGGGTATGAGTCTGGCGCGGGAGACTGGAGTGATTCGTCTCTAGTGCGGGTTGATGATGAAATACTGACCCCCATGGCATCTCAGTCGGCAATAACTGAGGAGTTCCAGCGACCAGGCATCGAACCAGCATTGCGAGAAGGTCCACCAGCGGAAGAGCAAGCGCAACCGCAAGCGCAACCGCAACCGCAATCGGGTGGAATGGGCGGCAATGAACTTTCGCTTGATCGGCTCTCTCCCGAAGTGATCGATGCGATAGCGCGTCGCGTCGTAGAACACCTGTCAGAGAAGGGCGTGCAGGAAATAGCCTGGGAGGTTGGACCGCAACTAGCAGAGCTTCTGATTAAGCGTCAGCTGGAAGAGAAGAATTCTTAGATAGAATCAAACAGAAGGCCCAACCAGGAAGCAGGCGACACCGATAAGGTCGCCTGCTTTTTATTTAGTCAGTTGCCGGTGGTTCGCAGTGGTTAATAGTCGGCTGCAGGCATCTGATTGTAAACGCTCGATATGAGAAGATGCAGCTGTTACTTTACAATGAGTGAATGCTTATCAATGAGGAAATTAATTGAAGGAAACCACTGTCAACGGACTACCGGTTGCCGACACTTTAACAATGGACATACCTAAACAATACGACCCTAAACAAGCAGAGCAAGACCACTACGAGCGCTGGGAAAAGCAGGGCTATTTCGCGCCGGAGATTAATCGCGACCTGAATGCGCCAGTTTTTTCGATAGTAATTCCGCCGCCCAACGTGACCGGCTCACTCCACATGGGCCACGCCTTGCAGCACACGATGATGGATGTCCTCACGCGATACAAGCGCATGTGTGGCTACCGAACGCTGTGGTTGCCGGGGATGGACCACGCAGGCATCTCAACCCAGTTGATGGTGACACGGGAGCTGAAGAAAGAAGGGCTGACCCGACACGATCTGGGGCGCGAGAAGTTTGTTGAACGGGTTTGGAAGTGGAAGAAAGAATCCGGCGGGCAAATTACCAAACAGTTGCGTCGCGAAGGAGCATCCGTCGATTGGTCGCGCGAAAGATTCACGATGGATGACCACTTGTCGCAAGCGGTACGAGAAGTTTTCGTGCGCCTTTACGAAGAAGGGATGATCTATCGCGGTAATCGGATCGTGAACTGGTGTCCAAACGATCAGACCGTGCTTTCCGACCTCGAAGTGCAGAAAGATCCACAGGCTGGAAAACTCTACTATCTTCGCTATCCCGAAAAGAACAGCGATCGTAGTTTGACTGTCGCCACGACACGTCCCGAAACCATGCTCGGCGACACGGCAGTTGCCGTGAATCCAAACGATGATCGTTATCGCGATCTTGTGGGAACAACTTTGATGCTGCCGCTTACCGACCGCGAGATTCCAGTCGTTGCGGATGAGTTTGTCGATCCTGAATTTGGCACAGGCGCGGTGAAGGTCACCCCCGCTCACGATCCAAATGATTACGAGATGGGCGTGCGTCACAATCTGGCTCAGATAGTAGTTATCGATCCTCAGGCCAGGATGACGGAGGCGGCCGGGGCAGAATTCGCCGGCCTCGATCGATACAAAGCGCGCGCTAAGGTCGTTGAGAGATTTGAAGAATTGGGTTTGCTCGAAAAGGTTGTCGACTACGAATTCTCCATTTCAAAGTGTGAGCGGTGCAAGACAGTGATCGAGCCCTTGATCTCAACACAGTGGTTTCTGCGGATGGACGAATTGCGCGACGGAGCTGTGATGTTGTTGGAGACTCAAAAGAAGCCGCAGTTTGTCCCGGAGGTTCCCTACGAGAAAATATATGCAAACTGGCTTGAGAACCTTCGCGACTGGACCATCTCGCGCCAGTTGTGGTGGGGCCATCAGATTCCCGCCTGGTACACACCAGATGGCGAAATAATTGTGGCCCGGTCGGAAGAGGAAGCCCGC
>Ga0137397_10003238_pt1 | contig 11337 bp, 12 predicted proteins | sample czorhiz116metaG_FD_106658 | JGI IMG/M metagenome (GOLD analysis project Ga0137397, IMG submission 106658) | Vadose zone soil microbial communities from Angelo Coast Range Reserve, California, USA - czorhiz1.16 metaG | ecosystem: Environmental > Terrestrial > Soil > Vadose zone | place: USA... | reverse complement strand
ATCATGGGCCAACATCGCATTCCAGGAGAGCGAGGAGGAGGAACACGTGTCATTCGGGGTCCATGCGACTGGAAATTCCGAAGTAAATTGGAGATTTACGCCCGAAGGTGCTGGGGGGACGCCGTACAAGCTTGGACCGAGTGGCCAGGTACGTTTGTGAACGTTTTCCCCTCCTCAACATTACACAGTTCATGGCCTTAAACCAGGATCTACCTGAGAATCAGTGCATGTTCCTCAGGGGCTTTCGCGCTACCCGTTTCACTTCGAAGATATTGCCGTGGCTCCGAGCAGCGGCAGGGTCAGCTCGGATGTCAGGTGGAGATGACTCTGACCCAGATGCGCAACTCGTAAGCATCCCTGCCAGTACTCACGTGAGATAGTCCATTCGACATTTTCCAACCTTCTTTGACGTTCCAAAGTATCAGGATCCCCTTCACACGCTCCTGGAGTATATCGCTGCAGTGAGTGCTTCCAAATCGCTTTTGCGTGTTTATGATGCGGAACGTCGCGCAGCGCGCACCTGACTGCGACATTGCCCTCATTCATGACGATGACCTTCGGTACCTTGCAAGTGCCAGTGCCGTATGTTTATCCAATTGTCGATTCTGCTTCCTCCCTCACGTTCGCAGTCCCTCAAATCCTTAAGGCCGGATATTATGATGAACCACCTTCGGGAATCAGCACCGAGAATATGGCAGGTTCTGTGTGGTACGTGTGTGGCAGTGTTATAATGATGCCATTGACCCTCACAGTGAAGGCGTTTTCACAAAGATTGTTCTCGTCTTCATAGTGGCAAGGGTGCTTCGACAGCCGAGTCACCGCTTCGAGCAGTGGTCACTAAAGTAGCAGCATTGTCTAACTTTGACATAGCCGTTACATCAGAACCGGTGGACAGCCAAAAAGACCGTAACATTATTTCAGAGACATTTCCCCGGTGAGCACCTCTTCTTGAACGACCAGTGACTGGCCTGTCACCGATGCCTCAAAAGGTCGAATGCATACGATTATATGGTGTCCCACAATCGACGCGGTGGGATGCGTACGAGTAGTGCCAACACTTCTGACAATGAGGGCGCAAGTGGCGATGACCTTTCGGTTGATATAGAACAAACACCACCCCCATCTTTAGAGGCGATGCCTAGACCTCTAGCTCTCGTCAGTCCAGTCCGCGAACTTCCACCCCTGGACGGCTTTCTACAGCGGGCTCCGGAGAGGCCTGGGACACTGCCTATGGGCCCTGAAGGTTTCGATCCGCTTTCATTATTTGTGTTCACAGCTCTGTCTGACATCGACGCCATAGCGCAACCGCCATGGCTTTCCAGCAGAGGCCCGTATGAGCCGCCGCTGTCAGCACTTCCTCCTTCTGCGTATCAGTCCCCCGAGGTGGCAACGCAAGGGAATCGCGCACCTGTATTTCCAGAGAAAGGCAGCCTATCGTCGTCTGGCTATGTCCGGAGAGCTTGCGATCGCTGCAGGGGTACGTAACAAGATGTGAAGAGTAGTCACGGGGATACTTATTCAAAAAAAAAACTGTTTCTAGTGTTGAAGATTAGGTGCGACAGCGGCGAGCGTCCGACGTGCTCAAATTGCGCGAGACGGTCGCTGACCTGCAGCCACAATTACAACCCGAAAACGTCGGGAGGTCCTCGATGGAAGACTGCCACGACGGCGTCCGAGCCCGCACCCACAGTGTCAAGCGGACCGGTGTCAGCGGGATCATCGTCTGCATCGGCATCAGCGTCTGGATACGTCATATACGACGAAGAACAAATGGAGCAGGAGAAGGAGCAATTAGAAAATCAGCCTCCGTCGAAGCGAATTCGGGGAGAAGGTGGGTCGACGGCTTAAACGGATGGGATTCTTTGAGGGATTGATTTCGCGCTCTGATTCGTTCGTTTCGTTGTACCACTCATAACCATTGCTGTATATACCCCACCTTCCGCGATGCATGCATTTAATGCCCATTGATTCAGACGTTCATACGCATCACTCGCTAGCTTTACTACAGTACGGGGGACCAGCACGAACTACGTGTGATCCGGTCCGTCTCGCTGGCTAGGCTCGGAACCAGCCGTTCGACTTCACATTCCGCAAAACTCCGCAAGACGGATGACCTCGCTTCCAACTCCATTCCAAACTCCGTGCATGAGTCTGCTTAGGTAAGGAGGTCTCCGAACGCCTGGTTCGTCGCGAGGCTGGGCATGAAATGAATGCAGGCGCAACTTGAAGTTGCTGTACTAGCACGAGTGGTGGACAGCATGCTACAGCCCCCATCATTTTCGTCCATATACCCCATTCATCAGGCCGATGGACTACAATATTTTCCGCGAAGAGCTTGCGATCAAGTATCCTAGTCATGGATACGCTCTCTGGGAACCAAGCCCCCAGGCTGGGGGACGATATCATGCAGTCCAAGTTGGCGATGTTGGTTTTATTCACCGAGGCTCTTTCCACCGCCTATTCAATGTTCTACTCCCTGAAGACGACGAATCCCATCGAGGTGGTGTTCCGCCACACTACAAGCCGTTAGAAGTTAGGATGTCACCACCTACTCAGACGGGCACGCTCCCGTCTAATCACCTTCGCTCAAGAGGAGTCTCAATGGCGTCTGGAATACATGCCTCGGGGTAACTAAGTTCTGTTCACAGGATCGGGCCCTCCCTTATCACTGATATGATGATATCTTACAGGCCTGATGAACAGTCCTTTTCTTGCTCGACGGGAAGAGGTGCAATTCTATCTCTTCCGGTCTCAGCCCAACGCGAGGACGCCGTAGCTCTGAACGAATTCGCCAAACACATAGTCAAGCATATCGATGAGTGGTTTGCATTCGCTCGGGAACGTGGTGCGGGAATAAGCCGCAGGGAGGATATCGTTCTGGTCACTGGACGCGATCTCGCGAGATCCTGGGCCAACATCGCATTCCAGGAGGGGGATGGAGATGTCTCATTTGAAGTCCAAGTGTTTCGCGATTCCCATGTAAATTGGAGATTCACGCCCGAAGGTGCTGGGGGAGTTGCGTACAACGTTGGTCCGAGCGGCCAGGTACGTTTTCTGATCAGTTTTCTACCCTCAAGACAGAGATAGTCTCATTTGATCGAATCAGAATCTACCGGTAAATCAGTGCGTATTCGTCAGGGGCTTCCGTGCCACCCGTATTGCGAAGATATTGCCCAGGCTTCGCGCAGCGGCTGGGCCAGATCAGATTCCAGGTGAAGATGATCTTGACCCTGATACCCAACTGATAAGCATTCCACCGGAAACAAACGTGGAAAGTTCCCCTCACATTTTCAACCTTTGTCTGACGGTTCGAAGTATCAGGATCCCTTTTATACACTCCTGGCGTATATCGCGACTGTGAGTGTCCTTGAGTCGTGTCGCGTGTTCATGATTGAAAGGTCGAGCAGCAAGCACCTGCCTGTGATATGGTCCTGGTTCACGACGATGACCTAGGATGTATTGACGGTGCCGTATGTTCGTTTATTGCTTGCTTGTGCTACTTCCTTCATGCCTGTACTAGTCGCTTGATTCCCTTCAGCCAGACTCTTTGATGACCCACCTTCGGAAAACCGTCCCCCGAGTATGGCAGTTTGAGTGCGGTGAGTATGCAACATTGTCATAACTATGCCATAGGTCCTCACGGTGAAGGTATTTACACAGATCGTTCTCTCGTTATTCACAGTGACTCGGCAACCGACGAGGCGCCGTCTCAAGCAGCAGTCACCAAAGTAGCAGCATTGTCCAAGTTTGACACAGCCGTTACATTGGAACCGATGATCGCCCAAAAAGATTCCAACATTATCACAGAGATAGCTTCATCGTGAGTGCCTCTTCTTGACGTGCATTGCCACCCACCCCAGTTATAACTCCTAGAAGTCGCAGATACCCCCCACCCAGTGCATTCGGTGTCATCCCCAACAGGCTTATAAACCTCCCAGCAAAGCTGTTACCATCATCACGGGAGAAAGGTGAGAAAGATATGGAAAAGGATGTCGGCGGTTTTGGTAAAGATGATTCTACTCCTCCGAGTCCAACAATCGAACAACCTCCATCCGACTTGTCTTGTGCCGCTAGTAATGAATCTTCCACGGTTATCGGCACCTCCATTAGCGGTTCCTCTCCCAAGGATCCGAAGAGCAAACTGAATGACAGCGACGAGCACCCGCCCGGTCCGGCGTCGCGTATTTCCAGGTCTCTTGTGCAGAACAGGTCCTCAACTGGTATTGCAGCTACACCTCCCAACGCATCCCACTCGCGGTCACTTTCGCTGTCACAGCCCACCAAGCCCCCTCCTCTCGACATCCCCTCCATTTCCACATACAACCGTGTTGCCCAATCCGCCAGCGGCTCAGTAGGGAGCCTCGCTCCGGGAGGCGATGCCTCTGCGTCTACGGGCCCTTATACAAGTAGCAAAGACCAGCCCCAGTCGCTCGACGTGGACGACTTTATTCAACGATTGCTGGACGTCGGCTACACGAGAAGGGTCAACAAATCGCTATGTCTCAAGAGCCCTGAGGTTGTGGCGATATGCCAAGCCGCGAGGGAGATATTTTTGTTGCAGCCCACACTTATCGAGCTTTCGCCGCCGGTCAAGATAGTCGGAGACGTGCACGGACAATATTCGGATCTCATTCGCCTGTTCGAAATGTGTGGATTTCCCCCAGCATCGAACTACCTCTTCCTCGGCGACTACGTCGACCGAGGCAAGCAAAGCTTAGAGACATTCTTACTCCTTCTCTGCTACAAGATTAAACATCCGGAGAACTTCTTTCTATTGCGGGGCAACCACGAAAGCGCAAATGTGACACGAGGTTAGCGCATTCCTGCTCGGTATTGTTTGGCGTTCGTCTTGGCTCATGATCGGCAGTGTACGGATTTTATGACGAGTGCAAGCGGCGGTGTAACATCAAGACGTGGAAGACGTTTGTCGACGTGTTCAATTGCCTCCCAATCGCCGCCATCGTTGGGTCCAGGATCTTCTGCGTACACGGCGGTCTCTCGCCATCATTACGATCAATGGAGGACATCAAGACACTCCAACGTCCAACTGATGTCCCTGACCACGGCCTGCTCAACGACATACTCTGGTCGGACCCCTCTGACACCGCGCTAGATTGGGAAGACAACGAACGAGGCGTCAGCTTTTGCTTTGGCAAGATCATTATAAACGAGTTCCTTGTGCAGTACGACATGGACCTCGTCTGTCGAGCGCATATGGTCGTAGAGGATGGATATGAATTCTGGAATGATCGGACTTTGGTCACTTTGTTCAGTGCACCGAACTACTGCGGAGGTACGTGAACGGTATGCAATGTCCGTGTTAACTGCTCACGAACGGAGAAGAATTTGATAACTACGGGGCCTGCATGAGGTGAGCTGGAACGAAGATTGTATCACTCGTCTCGGCCGTGTCGCTCAACCTATCTTAGTGTTTCCGAGGACCTTTTATGCACTTTCGAACTGCTGAAACCTCTCGATGAGCGGGCCCTTCGTAAAGAGATGACGAAGGCCAAACGGAAGAAGTAACCACCTCCCCCGCGTCGATGACACGAATCTCACAACTGGTTATAGCATGATGACCGCGTCCTGACATCAGATACCGGATGCATTTTCACTTGCGATGGATTATACGATTATACTTGTTGCCGTGCTTTCATGAAGACCCTGCCCTACCCCACGCCGGTTAGCCATACGGCTGCCTGTCATTTAATCTTACAGAACCATCGCCCATCGTCAATTTTCACAAACTCGCTTGTGACAATGTTCTCGTATTTACAGTACCACCTGCACATTCTCATTCTCATTATCATCCCCATCCCCATACTAGCAAGGCTGGAGACACAGTATCTACCGCACCCATATGCTCATCTTGACTTTCCGCCCGTATAGTTGTTAATGGCCACATACCATGTACCTGTTCAGGTATGTGATGAAGAATTTTACCGATGGAACAGGACATGACTGGTGTTGCGGTCGGGGCCGTCTATAAACCCGTCGTCGAAACCGTTAGACGTTCCATGACCCGAATGATGAGCAGTCAGTATATACTTTCCGTTAATCATTCATAATTAGCCTGCTCATATTTTCAGACGCCCTTGCGCACGACCCATCTTTGCCTGTCATGTTGCTAGGAGTCCTCTGTATAAAGAAAAATGGACGGAAGGGACGGAAAGACTAAGCTCATCGCCCCGCATGTAAATTCATCACATAATCCAAGCTCGCTAGTCAGTCTCATCGGTGTGATACCCTGCACGACGCATGGCACCAAGCCGATGCCTCGCAGCGCCCAAATTCTTCTCCAAACGTAAAATCTCGACCTGCTGCTCCATCTCGCGCTTCTTGAACTCGAGCCCGGCCATGTTTCTGTAGTCGACGTCCTCCTCGACCTGTTTCGCTGAGATAGCACGCACAAGCTTCACGAGCGCTTTGCATGCCTCGGTGACGGCCTTGGCGGCCACTTCGAGTCGTTCCTGCGTCTTGGACATGAGGTTGGCCTTGACCCGCGACGCCGCGACCAGCTGCGCGGTAGCGCCTGCCACCTCGTTCGACGCGACGATGAGCTGTTCAAGCGAGTGGGTGCCGGAGAGTACGCCATCGGCCGCCTCGATGAGCAGGTTCGTCGCGAACGCGACCGACCGAGCGGCGGAGATGAGACCCTCCGTCCACCGGTTGTTGCGCTTGTAGAATTGCTGCGTCGAGCTTGCACCCTTGCCTTGCGCGACGATCTCTTGCTGTGACTCGGTCGCGGCCTTGATCAAGCGTGCGATCGCGTTTGTGATCGCCAACGCCGCAGAAAGAATCGAGTCGTGCACTTGTAAGTCTACGGCGGAGGAGCGCCCTGAATCGCGCGGGCGCGCCATGAGTTGCTGCAAGCGCTGCGTCGCCGCTGCGATCGCATTTGCCGCACCGAGCATTTCCTGCTCAACGAGGTCGCCGATGTCTCCGTCTGTCTTGGCCAGGGACTTGCCCTTCGGGATGATCGACTCGACCGACTCCGAAAGTTTCGTGAGGGCACTGCGAACTTCGCCGCTGTTGCGCATCGTCACGCTCGGACGTTGTTTACGGTCAATAAGATCGAGCTTGTATGATTGCAAGTTGAGGAAGAATCGGTAGCCCACGTCACCCGCCAATTTGGCGATACCGACAAGTCTGTCGATGGCATCATCATCCTCGATTAAACGGGTGATGCCTTTCACACTCCTAAGTGTGTCCGCAATTGCCTGGGCAAACTCGTTCGCTCCCTTGATGACGTCCACGTGATCGCCGCCCGGTTGTCCTTCGAGATAGAGATTGAAAATAGTAGCAAAATCTGTCGCGTTGCTTAGGGACTTCTCGATCATAGACAACGTATATTCCGGAGTCGAGCTCTGGTTTCCTGCCTGCATTGGGGACTCAAGCTCATATATCGCCTCGTCAATTTTAGTCTGACAGGCTTGGAGGATGGAATCTGCCAACCATATTCTGACGAGCCCTTACAAAGCCAGAATGACATCGACGCACCTATAATCTGGTTGAGCCTTTTCCGGTTATCGAGAATGAGGGTGTCGATCTGCGCATCCGTGGCTTCATCCACAATGCCTTGACTCTGGACTCTACGGTGAGCTGACATTCCGCTGATGGGCAGTCTGGAAGCGAACCTGTTGCACTTCTGAGAGTTGTTGAAGAGTGGAGTCCATGCCCTCTTGCAAAATGGCTATCTCTTGATCCTTTTCATCGCGGAGGTGCTCCAATTCACCCGAGGCACCGTCCAATTTAACTAAGAGGTCATCAAGCTGAATTTGTTTGGACTGTAACCCTCGTCAGAATGCGGATTTGGAACAAGCTCGCCGGACGCACCCGCAACGAGTCTTCTAGGTCAGAAATCTGCCGATTATACCTTTGAAGTACACCTGACATCTCAGAACTTTTAGATCGCGTTGCATCGTCTGCCCTTTCGCGAGCAAAGTCGATCTCACGACGGAGGCGGTCGATCTCCTCCCTGTGAGAGGCCTTCTGACGATCAACATCAAAGCGAGCACGATCGCGTTCGCGAATCATGTCAGCGAGCTCCAAATTTTTCGCTTTCAAATCACGCTCCATCCTTTCCATGCGATCAATGGCCTCTTGAGCGGAGTTGGCTTTCAGTTGCAGCTGCTTGCTCTTTGAGAGCATATCAAGATGTTCCGTACGTAGCTGGCTGTACAGCCTCGCAAGAGCCTCATACTTATTTCGCCATAAGGTAACTTGATCCTGGAGTTGTTTGATGAGTTCGTCCTTTGATGACATCTGAGAATTGACGTTCGCGGAGATGGATCCTAGTTCCCCCTCAAGGGCTTTGACTCTCTAAAAAAGCTGTCAAGAAACATATGAGAGTGACTAGACGAAACACCGACTCGGTCATACTGCTCCAGAAGTAGCTGATCCCGTTCGAATTGCCCTCGTGCGGCAAGGAGTTCACGCTCGAGTTCGTTGAGCCGCTGAGCCGCTTGATTATTAAGTTGATAAAGCTGCTGTTGCTGGAGCTGTTCGAGAGCTAGCCTCTCACGCTCTTGTTGCTCGCGTTGTCGCTGTTCAAACTCTAGTTGCTGTTGACGCTCAAGCTCCTGACGGCGACGTTCTTCAGCTTCTTGCTGAGCCCTTAGGGCAGCCTGTTGGTCTTCATATTGCTTGAGTAATCGCGCTTGCTCGCTAATGGCAGCTTCATCGGCAACTGGCGTTGCAGGCGGCGGCGTCGGCTCCTTCGCAGCAGTTGTGGGGCGGGCAGGTAAGTCAGGTGCACCCTCATTATCAAATAGATTCGGTGGTTCCTACCAGCGACAGTCAGCTTAGGAAGCAATACTGCCATGAAGAATATGACCCACCTGGCCGAGTTTAGGAACGTTTATGAGGCCGGTGAGGTACTTCAGATTTGAACACTCATAATAGAACTTGCGCAAGCTATGGTGCTGCGCGTTGAAGCGTTGTTGAAGGAGTTCAAGCGCTTCAATATCATTGGTCCCTGCGTTTGGAAGGGAGAAATGAGCATGAAAATAAGCAAGTAGAGATGACGGAACGAACGTCGATACATAGCCCGTAACATGCTAGTGATGAACCTGTAGATCCCCCAGCTTTCCTTGACCAGGGGCACCAAGGAAGAGATACGACACTCATTGTTGGTGGAGGCACGAAAGAGCGAAAAGACCATTTTCTGAAACGATTCAATTTGGTCTTGCAGCTGCATGAGGTCCGATATCGTTTCGTACCTGGTGACGTGAGCGGGTATGCCGACAGTGCACAAAATGTCAATTGCTTACCCCTCATTAGGGTCGTCGATCCCTTTCAAGGTGACATATTCCTCATACTCGAATAGGCCATTGAATTCGGGCCTGAGTCGGTGGAATCGGAGCTTGGCCAATAGAAATTGTACATATGCGCGGATCAGAGGACCGTACCCTACAGGAATTGTGAGGGTGATATCATTTATATGGAAGAGAGGTACCTTTGCCGCCATCATGGCCAATAGTTCGTGAGCACGTCTCCAGCCAGCCCGTTTGACTTTGCGCCTCTTTGATCGTCTTCCGATGAATACGTTGGCATCTGCTCAGCAGCGTAGAGTGATTTATTACGCACGACTGGGTGCCCCTCCTGGAGGACCTTATGCACCATAATAAGCGCTTTGAAGGTCTGGACTTCATCGGAGAGAATTGGTTGGACGCGAAGTCCTGACCAGAAGGAAATGGACGAGTGGTAATCCCAAGTGTATACGATACATTCTGTGGGGCATCAGAACAGGAAATCACGGAGCCCCAGGGTAGCACACGTACTACGAACATGCTTTTGCTTTGGTGCAGATTCTTCTGTGCTGGTGGCCTTCTTAATGTTGATAGCCAGTTCTTGTTCCGCCTTGTCTTTGTCCACTGGTCGAGTGGGATAGTGAACTTCGTCGCCGTCGATGTCAAAACCGGCACCAGGTCGCCGTCCGTATGACCTGTCATAGGGACTGAGTACACTTGGGGGTCACTGGGTTCCCTTATACGTACATGCTGGTGGAATGCGAATGAGGTGGATGTCAAGCTGCGGATCTAAGGGTTAACGAGGCCAAGGTCCCTGCCGGCCCGAGACGGGCCGGGACGCGTCATCCAATCTTAACTTAATCGGTCGCGTGTCGGTGCTAACTCATGTTTCGCCTGTGCGGCAGCATTCGCCAACTCGGTCGTGTTGGCAAACCAATCCACTTTTACTCCCGCTTCCAACATACAGAGAGGGGCGCAGGTTCCTCCTACTCTGCGAAGCGTTCTTCGGCCCTAAATCCGACATTAGTTGCCCTGGGTCTCATACCTGTTTTGACGTTTGCGTTGGGGACCTGGCAAGTCCAGAGACTCAAATGGAAGGTCGACCTCATTGACCAATTGTCGGAGAAGCTACAAAGAGAACCCATTCCGTTACCCAGCAAAGTCAAGTAGGTCATCTCTAGTTGACGACCGTCTATATGTTCATCACGTCATTCGCAGCCTTGCGGCCATCCCGGAGTTCGTTTACAGAAGAGTCACGCTGCGGGGAAAGTGGGATCATGCCCACTCTATGCTCCTGGGTCCTCGCGTTCTGGATGGCACAAATGGCTCCCACCTCATCACGCCCCTCGTCCGCGCAAATGGTTCCACCGTTCTTGTTGATCGTGGATTTATCTCTGAGCGCGCTGCCGCGAAGAGGGACTATCCCACTCCAGATGGGAATGTGGAGGTTCACGGTATGTTAAGGGAATCGCAAGCACGCAACAACTTCACGCCGGACAACAACCCCACCAAAGGTGAATGGTACTGGGCAGACGTTACTGCTATGGCAGACTACGCAGGGGGTGAATCGTCTAACGTCCAGCCAGTCTTGGTGGAGGAGATATTCGGTGAGTTTTTTTTGCTCAACCTCAGTCGAGTGGTTACGACTAGCAACAGAGGGTCATGCTGGAGACGCCGCCATGCGCATGTCCAACAGGGTTCCAATAGGTAAAGTGCCCATCGTAGACATACGGAATGCGCACGCCTCGTATGTAGTCACTTGGTAAGTACCAAACTTCCTTTTTCGAGAATTATTTCTAACTGTACACAGGTATTCTTTGTCCGCGCTGACCACTGCTATGTTCATACGGCTGTTGCTCAGGCATCGGCGGACCTCTGCGCGGTTCCCACGACAATAGAACTTTCACTCCCATGCGCACTCTAAGGGTTGTCACGACGTTAATTGCTGTCTGCCTAACCCCGATTCACAAAACAGTCCATGAGTGGCAAACACCAGTCGGTTCTTTAATTCCCTCGCCACATACGCCCATAGTGACCTCAAGGTGGCACCATTTCTACTGCGTGGTTGATGAACTTAGGTTATACT
>Ga0137397_10003236_pt1 | contig 11344 bp, 9 predicted proteins | sample czorhiz116metaG_FD_106658 | JGI IMG/M metagenome (GOLD analysis project Ga0137397, IMG submission 106658) | Vadose zone soil microbial communities from Angelo Coast Range Reserve, California, USA - czorhiz1.16 metaG | ecosystem: Environmental > Terrestrial > Soil > Vadose zone | place: USA... | reverse complement strand
CATCTCGTGCGGCAGCTTGAAGTAGTACTCGACGGCCTGCAGGGTGGCCGGGTCGCGGTAGAGCCCCACGTGGCCCACCCGCGCGCTCGGCAGGATGCGCAGCATGCCGTCCAGCAGGCCGTTGCCCGCGCGCAGGATCGAGACCAGCACGATCTTCTTGCCGTCGAGGAGCCGGATGGTGGTGGCGGCCACCGGGGTCTCCGCCGCGACCTCGTGGGTGGGCAGGTCGCGGGTGACCTCGTAGGCGAGCAGCATGCTGATCTCGGCGAGCAGGCTGCGGAACACCGAGGTGGCGGTGTCCTTCTTCCGCATGAGTCCGAGCTTGTGCTGCACGAGCGGATGGCGGATCACGACCACCTCGCCGGTCGTCGACGGGCCCGTCCGCGCCGCCTGGGTGTGCACCGCGGGGGACTAGACCAGCTCGAGCTGGGCGCGGCCCCAGGCCACGTCTTCCGCGCGCGCGGGGCTGAACGCGGCCGGCGCCTCGTCGGGCGCGGTGGGCCCCGCGCCGGCCACCGTGGTCCGGTGCATGACCCGGCGATGGCGGGACTCGTCCCACGGCCGCCCGCGGTGGAGCATGCACCGGTTGTCCCACATCACGAGGTCGCCCACCCGCCAGCGATGAGTGTAGATCAGCTCGGGCCGGGTGGCCGCCTCGCGCAGCTCGCGCAGGAGCGCGCGCGCCTCCGCGGTGGGCATGCCCACGATCTCGCACGCGTGCGATCCCACGTAGAACGCCCGGCGCCCGTTGACCGGGTTGGCCCGCACCAGCGCCTGGCGGACCGCCGGCACCTGGGCCGCATGGTCGGGGGGCATCAGCCCGTCGTCCACCAGCCCCCGCGAGTAGACAAAGCTGTGCACCGCGACCTTGTCCTCGAGGAAGGCCTGCATGTCGACGGGCAACCGGGTGTGGGCCACCCGCATGCTCGCGAACTGGGTCTCGCCGCCCTCGGGCGGGATCTCGCGGGCGGAGAGCAGGGAGGCGTGCGCGGGCACCTTCTTGAACGAGCTGTCGGTGTGCCACATCTGATTACCCGCGTTGTAGACGTTGCGCTTGTCGCCGGTCGGGATCAGCCGGTTCTCCCCGTCCACGTTGGAGAGGTTGGCGATGTGGATGGGGGTGCCCTCCCGGCTCGCGATGCTGCGGATGGTGGTCTCGAGCGGGCCGAAGCGCCGGCTGAACGCGATCTGCGCCTCGGCGGAGAGGGACTGCCCGCGGAAGAGCAGCACCGAGTGCTCCTCGAAGGCGGCCACGATCTCCGCGAAGGTCGCGTCGTCCGCGCGCGTGACGTCGAGCCCTACCAGCTCCGCGCCGAACAGGGGGTGGAGCGCTCTGGTCGTCAGTGACATGGCCCGCCCTCCTCTCTCAGGGCCCCGATCATATGCGAGGGGTCGGGGGGCCCGCAACCGCTTGCGCCGACCACCGCGGTGGGTATGCTTCTCGCCGGGAGGCTCCCCCATGTCCACCGTCGAGTCGCCGGTCACGATCGTCATCAACCGCCTGGCCCTCGGTCCCACCGCGCCCGACGCGGGACCGCCGCTTCTCACGCGGGTGGGCGAGGTCGTGGCCCAGATGGGCCCGCCGCCCTGGTCGCGCCGCATCATCGCGGACGAGCGCAACCTGGTGACCCTCATCGCCTCGCCGCCCGGCGGCGGCAACCGCCCGCACTGGCACCGCGAGTTCGACGAGTGGTGGGTGGTGCTGGGCGGGCACCTGCAGTGGGAGCTGACCGGCGGGGTGGTGGTGAACGCGGACAAGGACGACATCGTGTGGGTGCCGCGCGGCACCGTGCACCACATCCGGAATGTGGGCGACGATCTCTCGCTGCGGCTGGCGGTGGCCATGCCGCCCGCCTGGCATATCTACCACCCGTGCGAGCAGTGCGGGTTCGCGGACGACGGTCCGCGCGAGTGGTGCGCCTGACCCGACTCGATCAGGGCGCCTTGCCGGCCCCCCCGGGCAGCCGCGCCGCGACGTGCGCGATGAAGTCGGCGAGCGAGCCGCCCGTCCAGTCGCGGCTCATCTGCTGCATGACGTGGGAGCCGAGCATCCGGTAGCTCTCGAACTGCGACTCGCGGAAGAACTGGTCGGTGGTGGGCTCGTGCGGGAACTGCTCGTGAGCCATCGCATACTCGCAGACGTCGGGCGGCTCGCTGCCGCAGAACGCGGGCTTCACGTAGAGCAGCCAGCCGTCGCGCGCGCCCGGAGCGGCCCCCGGCGCGGTCGACGGGTCGGCGATCGAGTAGCGGATGCGGCCGAGGGCCCAGTAGAGGCTGGCCGCCCGCTTGGCCGGATCCGCCGAGCGGGGCAGGATCCCGATGCCGCCCTCGAAGTCGATCGGCACGCCCATGTCGGCGCGGATCTTCCGCACCGCGCTGCCCAGGTCCTGGAAGACGCCGCCCTCGTCGCAGCTCGCGTCGCTGACCACGATGAAGTGGCAGCGCCGCAGCACCATCTCGTAGAGGCCGAGGTTCTCGAAGTGCCCGCCGTCCGACAGGTAGACGTAGGGTCCGGTGCTGCCGGTGAGGCCGAAGGCCTCGGCCACGATCGGGCGCACCGCCACCCGTGGGCTCGCGAGGTAGAACGTGTGGTCACCGCGGACGCCGGGGTTCCCGAGCCACCACCCGAGCCGCACGTTGAAGAGCGTCATCAGAAAGGTGACCAGCGGGGAGGAGTGATAGCCCATGTTGGGGCTCGCGGCCGCGCCCGAGATCGTGACCGCGGTACCGAGCGACATGCCCTCCGTCCCCCCGTAGTGGGCCCGCGGCCCGCCCGCACCCGCGCGGGTGCGGCGGTATCCCACCATCAGGCTCCCCGCGTGCAGGGCCGACGCGGTGAAGGTGTGGGCCTTGCGCTCCTGCCAGGCGAGGCGCTCGCCGTGCACGAGATTGAGCGCCATGTTCACCACGTGCAGCAGCCTCCGGCGCGGGACCGGCGCGCCGGCCGGCGCGGCCGACGAGCGCGGCCACAGCTCGTGGAGCTGGAGGTTGTCGTTGTCGTCGAAGCCGGTGAAGGGGTTCGCGTGCCGGTCGGTATTCGACGCCCCCAGGTAGGCCCGGATCAGCCGGTTGCGGTACATGGCATGCAGCGAGAACCGGTTGGTGTTGATGAACCAGGCCATCAGGAGCCCGAGCGCGGCGAGCGCCACCGCCACCCTGGTCACGATCCAGATCGGCGACGACACCAGCACCCCCACGTGGTCGAAGGGGCCGTGCGGCCAGTTTCCCCACTGCGGGAGTCCGCCCACGGGATCGCCGCTCTGCCGGATGAGCCAGCCCAGCAGCCCGGAGATCAGGGTGGACAGCCCGATCGCCAGCACCGCCGCGAACACCACGCCGGCCAGCGGCACCGCGAGGGCCATCAGCCGGTCGCGCGGACTCGTCTGGCTCGACGCCCGGTCGCGCGCACCCAGCTTGGTGAACCATCCGCCCACCACCGCCATCAGCCCGGACACTCCGCCGACCGCGGTCAGGGCCCGGCTGATCCAGACGTCGGAGAACAACACCGGCCCGAACAGGACCAGCGCGCCGAACACCGTCCACGCCGAGCCCGCGATCAGGAACCACGCGCCGCAGCGCGACCACCACTCGCGATCGTCGTCCTCGGTCCAGCGGCTGAGCAGGCCGACCAGCGCGGTCGCGGCGAGGAGGAACGCGCCCACCACGAATCCGGGAGCCAGCGCGGCGTAGAGGATCAGGGTGTAGTCCACCCGGCTGAACAGCTTGGCAGCCAGCAGCCACGCGATCGCTCCCCCGACCCCGCCGGCGACGACCACGACGAAGAGCTCGGCCACGAAGCTTCCGAGCTGCGCCCCCAGCGAGCCCTTCGCCGGCCGACCCTGCCCCCACGAGGTCCGCAGCCACACGGTGTAGCCGGCCCAGGCCAGCAGGTGCACGACGGCGCCGAACCAGACGAAGTTGACCAGCACCGGCAACGGCTCCCGGCCCGGCCCGGCGGCGCGTCCCGAGACCGCGGCCCAGTAGATGGTCAGAGACCCCAGGCCGAGGAGCAGCGGGAGCAGGCAGAAGACGAGGAACTTGCCCTGGCCCCGGCGCGCGGTGGTGCTGCTGGGAATGGTCGCGGCGATGTACGCCACCGCCCAGGCGAGCAGCACCCCCCCGACCGCGAGCAGGACGCCCGGATGGAAGGACGCCCCCGCGGTGTTGACCCAGAGGAGCAGCGAGAGGTAGAGGCGCGGCAGCATGAGGACCGCGGCGAGCAGCGGCACGAGCACCAGCCAGATCAGGATCATGTTGCGCAGGATGGTACCGAGGAGGGTCCACGCGTCGGTCGAGAGCAGGCCGGCCCGCGGGCTCAGGTAGTTGCTGAACTCACGCAGGTGCGAGATCGGCTCCGGCTCCGGATCGAGCTTCGCGCGCGGCTTGAGCGAGCCCAGCTCGCCCGCGACCTTCTGCACGTCGTTGTCGACGCGGTGGATCCAGGCGGTGAGCCAGCCGCCGATGTAGCCGCCGCCGGAGACGGTGGAGAGGTAGTGGAACTGGGTCAGGAGCCCGGCGCGCGCCAGCCCCTGGAGGACGCCCAAGGCGAAGGTGGCGCTGCGGATGCCCCCGCCCGACAGGCAGAGCGCGGCGCGCTTCTCGGGCAGCGCATGGATCGCCTCGTAGAGTGCGGGGAGCCGGTCCCCGTCGTCCACCCCGCGCGCCGCTCCGGGAAGCGGGCCGTGCAGGGCGACGAACTCCTCCTCCAGGACCTGGGACAGGGGAAGGAACGCGGAGGACTGGCTCGAGGTGCCTCCGGTCGCGGCGCGATCAGGGCCCATCTCCAGCACGCTAGGCCGTCACGCGCGCGGGGGTCAAGGAATTCGTGCGCCTACTGGGTGCCGCCCCGGGGCTTGCGCTCGGGGTCGCCCTTGCTATGCTGTGGCGCAAGAAACCGCCACCGGACCATTGACCGGAAAGGGGTGCGCACATGGCGACGGGGCCCTCTCACATCTACGTCGGCGCGGCACGGTGGACTTCCGGAACGAAGAGCGGCGTCTTTCGCCGGGCGGACGGCGCGGGAGGCTGGGAGCTGATGAGCAAGGGGCTTCCGGAGACGGCCCACGTGCAGGCCATCACGGTGCATCCCACCAATCCCAACGTGGTGTACGTGGGCACCCAGAACGGCCCCTACCGGAGCGTCGACCGCGGCGAGCGCTGGGAGCGCCTGCCCTTCCCCGAGGACGGCGGTGAGGTCTGGTCCATCCTCGTGCATCCCACCCGCCCGCGGACGCTCCTGGCCGGGACCTCGCCGGTCGGCATCTTCCGCAGCGACGACGAGGGCGCCACGTGGCGCCGGCTGCCGAAGGTGGTGCAGCCCGAGCGCGTGAAGATGCCCTTCGCGTGCCGGGTGATGCGCCTGGCCATCGACCCCGCGCAGCCCGAGCACATCTACGCGGCGCTCGAGGTGGGTGGCGCGATGCGCAGCCTGGACGGCGGCGAGACGTGGGAGGACGGGAGCGCCGACCTCGTCAAGCTCTCGGACCTGCCGCATCTGAAGAGCCGCATCGTGAGCGACAGCGAGATGGAAGGCATGCTGGATGGCCACGCTCTCTGCGTGAGCGGAGCGGCCAGCGGCACCGTCTTCCTCGCGCTCCGCATGGGCCTCTTCCGCAGCACTGATCGCGCGGCGCACTGGCAGGACATGGAGGTCGGCCGCTTCTCCCCGCTCACCTATAGCCGGGATATCCGCGTCTCGCCCCAGGACCCGCGCGTGCTCTACGCGTGCCTGAGCCCGGCCGCGCGGAGCGAGGACGGCTCCCTCTACCGGAGCGGAGACCTCGGGGAGACGTGGACGCGCTTCGACCACGGCGTGAAAGCCGAGTCCACCATGATGGCGGTGGCGCTGCACCCGCGCGATGCCGGTCGCGTGTACTGCGCCAGCCGCACCGGGCAGATCTTCGGGACCGAGGACGCGGGCCGCTCGTGGCGCGAGGAGCGGCTGCCCGAGGGCGTCAGCGACGTCTACGCGATCGCCTGCGGGTGAAGAACCCCGGACCCCTCACCCTGCCCTCTCCCCAGAGGGGAGAGGGAGGGAGGCGGGGCGAGGTCGCAGACGAAGCAGCGGACGTCGCCCAGGTACTCGTAGCGCTCCGTGTGCGCCGGGAGGCCGGCGCGCTCGCCGTCGATGCCCAGGGACCGCAGCACCGACTCGGTGAGGAGCGCGTAGCCACCCTTCCGTCCGACCCCGTTCTTGAGCAGCCGGTGCACCAGGATCACCGCGGTACCGGTCACCCGGTTGCGCCCCGCCACCGTGTGCCGCAGGAACGGCCCGTGGTGGACGACCATCTTGAGATCGAGGGTGCCGATCTGCTGGCACGCCCCGCACTGGCACTTCTCGGCGGCCTGCATCACCTGCTGCCGGCTCTTGAAGGCGGCGAACGCCTCCTCCAGCACCGCCAGCAGCCGGGTGTGCGGCAGTGCGAAGCTCTCGCCCCCGAGGGCGAACACCGCGTCGCCCTCGATCTCCTGGATCTCGAGCGGGGGCGACAGGTGCCCGATCACCTCGTCGAGCAGGGTGGCGATGATGTCCGAGCCGTGCTCGAGCTCGGTGGTGGTCACGAAGGCGGTGAACCCGGAGACGTCGGCCAGGACCAGGAAGCCGTGATCCGTTCTGTTGTTCATGCTCCTGAGACACCGCTGCGGGGCATCCGTGAAACGCCCGGAGTGCCGGCTAAACCCGCTCCAGGATGTGCAGACCTCGGCCCCGGTCGATGAGGTAGAGCAGGCCGCGCCCGTCCACCTCCACGTCGTTGCTCGAGACCCGCGAATGGCCCGCCGGCGGCTCCGGCAGGAAGTGGGCCACCTCGCGGGGCGCATGGGGATTGGCCACGTCCACCACCCGCAGTCCGTGGGCGAACCAGGCCACCGGGATCTCGGTCCCGGTCACCCGCTCGCACGGCTGGTGGCAGCCGGTGAACTCGGGCTGCGGCTCGCCGTCCACCCCGGCCACCTGGAAGGTCGAGATGGGGACCGGGTGCCGCTCGTCGGTGATGTCGACCAGCCACATGAACGAGGGGGGTCCCGGCGCGGTCTTGGCCACGTCCTCGTCGGCGGCCAGCATGATCCGCCGGCCGTGGAGCGGGAACGGCAACGGCAGCGCGGTGTGGGTCGGCGTGATGTAGGGCGGGCTCCAGTCGAGCCCGGACACGAAGCGGGGCTTGCCCATGTCCTCGATGTCGAGGATGACGAACCCCCCGTGCCAGTAGCTCACGTAGAGCCGGTTGCCAGCCCGGATCGGGTGGTGGCAGCGGTGGTGCCGCCCCGACCACGCGGGCTGCTCTCCACCTCCGGTCCACTGCCCCGGCATCCACCAGCGTCCGACCTCCTTCGGCCGGGTGGGGTCGTGCAGATCCAGGATCATCACGATGTTGCCCACGTAGCCGTCCATCTCGGGGGAGATGTAGGCGTAGCGCCCGTCGAAGGTGAACCGGTGCACGCCCGCCCCGCCGCACTTCCAGAACGTGATCTCGCGCGGCCGCGCGGGGGTGGAGACGTCGTAGATGACGAGGCCCCCGCCCACCCCGGCGGGCGGCTGGTGCGCGGGCTGCGCCTCGCGGTTCACCAGCATGAGCCCGTTGGCCGCGCGCACCTTGTGGGAATGGGTGTGCGGCGGCACCTCGACGGTGGCGAGGGTGCGCGGCCGGGCCGGATCGCTCACATCCACGATGCTGGTGCCGTGCGGCGCCTTCATGTGCGCGACGTAGGCGATGGTGCCGTCGACCGACACCTGACCGCCGCCCGGGCAGTCGAGCCAGGCGACCTGCTTGAGTCCGCGGGTGCTCGAGGTGATCGTCGTCATGTCGGGCGGAGCCTAGCAGACGATGCGGGCGCCGCCAAGCCCTTCCGAGCGCCGATTTGACAGCCGCCCCGGGGAGTGACAGAGTCTCGGCAACTCGCAAAGGAGCGTCGCCATGGCCCTCTCCACCGATCGGCTCCCGGAAGTCGGCAATGCCTATGCGCGGCTCGAAGACAAGATCCTCGAGCGGGACCAGGGCGCGGCCAGCGACATCTTCTACGATCTGGTGCGGGCGGGGGTGCCCATCCCCCAGCTGGTCGGGCAGCTCGTCCGCATCCACGCGCCCTACACGCACGTGCCCTACCACCAGCGCCTCGACGACGGCGTCGTGCGCTTCGTGAACAACGACCACTGCCTGCTCAGCTCGCGCGCGGGCATCGACCTGGTGCCGCTGATGCCGCCCGAGCTCCGCTACCTGCCCTTCGCGCAGACCATCTGGTACATGCCGACCGGCCTGGACCCGTGGAACCAGCTCATCGGCAAGATGCCCGGCCACTACGTGCGGCTCTACGAGATCAAGTTCGAGGGCAAGCCGCCGGTCCCCGAGGTGCACTGGCCCGACCAGGCGCCGCTCGCCATCGAGGGCACATGGCCCGAGAAGCTCAACACCTGGCTCCCCCTCGTGCAGCGCGGCGAGGTGATCAACGCCTACCGGGTCTTCCTCGGCCTGTGGGACGAAGCGGCGGTCGATCCGGCCAAGCGCACCCCGCTGCTGGCCCAGCTCGTGTTCGCGGGCCTCATCGACGTGCAGGATCGCGTGCTCTACAACCGGTCCTATACCACCGGCCACAAGTCCTATCGCGCCCGCGCCACCGTCGAGCTGGCCCGCGCGGTGGGCTGGAACGACGCGCACAGCATCCTCTACGCGGGCGTGCCCGACATCGCGGTGGGCCCGCGCTGGTACTCGACCTACGAGATGGCCTGCCAGGTGGTGCAGATCTTCCTCGACAACCGCGACCGCGAGCTCTGCGAGAACGACGGCGCGCTCAGCCCGGTGGAGTCCCTCGCCTTGCAGCAGGCGCTGCTGAGCGGCCAGGAGCCGGGCTACATCGACCTGATCGTGGCGCTGCTCCAGAACGGCCGCGGTCTGCGCCAGATCATCGACACGATCCAGCTCGCCTCGGCCCAGCTCATCATGGAGACCGGCGACCCCAACGCGTACTCGATGCCGCAGCACAGCTACGAGTACTGCAACACGGTGCGCTGGTTCTTCGATTCCTTCGCGCACCCGCACCGGCTCAAGCTGCTCTTCGTGGCCGCGGCCTTCGTCAACCGCGCGGCCCATCACCAGAAGCACACCCCGGACAACCACCCGGTGAAGGTCACCCCGCCCAAGGGCTCGGACGCGCTCACCCCCCCGCAGCTCCTCGAGCGGCTGGACAGCGCGCTCGACGGCCTCCGCGCGTTCGAGGCCATGGACTGGACGGCGGCCTATCTGCGCTCCGGCGCGGATCGTGACGCGCTCGTGCAGGCGCTGGCGGTCGGCGCGGCCAAGGCGGGCAACGACCCGCACAACCAGGAGCTGGGAATCTGCCTGCTCCACGACTACGGCCACTCCACCGCGGCCGATCGCGATCGGCTGCTCCTCGCCTCGGCCAAGCACACCGCCGGGCACCGCAAGTACGGCAGCCACCTCGACGCCTGGCGGCGCTACGCGGACGCGTTCGGCCTCGCGCGATCCTGATCCTCGCCCCGATCGATCGGTAGCTCAGAGCGCGCGCCCACCCGTGAGGCGCAGGGCCTGCTCGATTCCTCGACCAAACGCTCTTCGTGGGGGGGCCTCATGAGGAAGCTCCGAGCGAAGTCGTTCAAGAGCATTCCGGGCAAGTACTACCGCACCCCGAAGGAGCTCTGGGGCTTTCGCACCGACCGGGGCGATGGATCGCCGGCGGCGATCGCGCGGACCTTCCTGGAGACCAATCGCGAGACCCTCGGCATCACCTCCGCGCTCGACCGCCTCGACGTGCGCCGCGTGATCCACGGCCAGGGCGCCGACCACGTCATCCTCCAGCAGCTCTGGCGGAGGCGGCGTATTCACCGCGCCTACGTCACCGTGCACATCGGCCGGGATCGCCGGGTCTACCTGGTGAAGAGCCGCGCGGTGCCGGAGGACGTGCTGCGCCGGGCCGAGGAGCCCCGCATCGCGAGCGCGACGGCGGTGCGGGCCGCGCTCGCGGGAGGCGGGCGCGGCACCGGACGGGCGTGGGTGGTCGGCAAGCCCGAGCTGCTCTGGTACCCGGCCCGGCGGCTGCTCCATCCCGCCTGGCGCGTGCGCATCCACCGCACGAAGCCGCGCGCGGAGGTCATCACCTACGTGCACGCGGTCACCGGACGGTCATCAGCCGCTACGACAACCTGGCCGAGGCGACGGGACGGGCGACCGTGTTCCTGCCGAACCCCATGGCCCTGGCCCGCGGCTTCGAGCCGCTCCACGGGACGCGACTGCAGCGCCCGCCGGTGTCGGCCTACGCCCGCGTGAAGCTCACCGGCCTCCGGAGCGGGACTCAGCTGAACGGGCGGCGCGTGACCACGCGTCTCACGAAGTCGCGTCTGCGGAGCGCGCGCCTCGACTTCTCGGTGCCCAGTTCCGGGGCCGGCTTCGAGGAGGTCTCGGCCTACTACCACGTCAACGAGGCCATCGCGTATCTCGAGCAGCTCGGCTACCGGGGTCCGCGCCGCCTCTTCACCCGGCCCCTCGAGATCGACGCGCGGGGCACCCGCGACGACAACTCGTGGTACAGCCCCGGCGAGCGGACCCTGACCTTCGGGACCGGCGACGTGGACGACGCGGAGGACGGCGAGACGGTGCTCCACGAGTTCGGGCACGCCCTCCAGGACGCCATCTGTCCCGACTTCGGCCAGTCGCCGGAGGCGGCCGCGATGGGGGAAGGCTTCGGCGACTACTTCGCGGGCAGCTTCTTCGCCGCGAGGAAGCCGCCCGACTATCGCGATGCGGTGATGACCTGGGACGGCGCGCGCGGGGACGGCAGGCCGCCGTGCGTCCGGCGGCTCGACTCGGATCTCACCTACGAGAGCTTCGACCACCGCGCGACCGCCGACGAGCACGAGAACGGCCAGATCTGGTCGGCCACCCTGTGGGACATCTGGAAGGCGACCGGGCGGCGGGTGGCGGACCGCATGATCGTCGAGAGCCACTTCCAGCTCGACGGCTTCACCACCTTCGCGCGCGGCGCGCGCGCCATCCTCGACGCGGACCGGAACCTCTACCGGATGCGCCACGCCACGATCCTCAAGCGGATCTTCCGCCGCCGAGGCATCGGGCCGGTGGAGTGACCTCCTCCCGCCCCGCTGGCCTTTGGTGGCGTGACTTTCGTGCCGGGCGAGCTCGGGCTACGGTTCGCGAAGTCTCCATGAGGGTCCGGTCGCTGAACGGCGCGCGTACCCCTTCCGGAGATCGAACGGGCCTGGCAGAATCTGGCGAAGCGTCGGATCTACTCGGTCCCGCGGGTCGCGCTGACGCGGGCACAGATCGACGCGCTGGGGCTCTAGCCACGGCCCTCGGCTCCCGCTATTCGATCACCTGAT
>Ga0137397_10003233_pt1 | contig 11351 bp, 11 predicted proteins | sample czorhiz116metaG_FD_106658 | JGI IMG/M metagenome (GOLD analysis project Ga0137397, IMG submission 106658) | Vadose zone soil microbial communities from Angelo Coast Range Reserve, California, USA - czorhiz1.16 metaG | ecosystem: Environmental > Terrestrial > Soil > Vadose zone | place: USA... | reverse complement strand
TGGGGGCAGCGGGGCGGGCCGCCGTCTTTGACGAGGCCCGTGCGCGCCAGGGCCCGGTTCACTTGTACCGGTAGGTGATACGCCCGCGTGTGAGGTCGTAGGGGGACACCGCGAGCGTGACCCGATCGCCGGCGAGCACGCGGATGCGGAAGCGCCGCATCTTGCCCGCGATGGTCGCGAGCACATAGTGACCGTTCTCGAGCAGGACCCGGAACGTGGTGTTCGGGAGCACCTGCTCGACGGTGCCATTGATCTCGATCGCTTCTTCCTTTGCCATCGGTCCGCCCGTGTAAGGGGGGGAAACGAAAAGGCGGGACCGGCGCATTGGCCAAGTCCCGCCTTGACGTACAACGCTCGATGAAGGCTAGCGGTCCGGACAGGTGAAGTCAAACAGGAACTCTGGACGGCAATCTCACGGCGACGTTTCTTACCATCACGAGCGCGTTCTCCCAGTATGTAAGGAGGGTAGATGACGCAGAGTGATCATGACAAGCGGGTCGACTACATCGAGTTCGGCGCGACCGATATCGACCGGACCAAGCGGTTTTATGAACAGGTTTTCGGTTGGCGGTTCCAGGATTACGGACCCGACTATACCAGCTTCCAGGATGGCCGCCTGAGCGGCGGCTTCACGAAGGACGCGCCTGTCCGGCCCGCCAATCCTCTGGTGGTGATCTACGCCGTCCAGCTCGACGCGATCGAAGCGAAGATCAAGCAGGCCGGGGGGAAGATCGTCCGAAAGACCTACCCGTTCCCGGGCGGCCGCCGATTCCACTTCAGCGATCCGAGCGGGAACGAGCTGGCCGTGTGGACGGACCTGTGAGCAGTACGCCGTGCATGACGACGGCGACCGCGATCGCCACGCCGAACGCGGCTGCCGTGCCCCGCCGATCAAGCAGCTCCGCCAGGACGAGGAAGAACGCCGCGAACGTGAACGACGCGAGCCCCATGCCGCGGATCAGTCGGATGACGGCATGATCGCCATCCAGACGCTGTGTGAAGATGGAGAGGACCGCTCCGGTTACTGGAAACGGCGCGAGCAGACCGCTCAGGCGCGGGCCGAGGGTATGCGCGAGCGCGGTCAAGGCGATCACGACGGCCGTGGCCGTGACCATCCGGAAGGGGATGTCCCACGCAGGGGCGCGCGCAGCGGGACGGCCCGGCGCGCCTCGCGGCAAGAGCACCATCACCACTGCGAGGAACGCCACCGCACCGAGGAATGCCGTAAGGGGGGAACGCGCCGGGGCGCGCAGGGCTACCGCCACGACGAGGTACGCACACCACCCCGCGGCGGCGCAGGCAGGCCAGCGCGCCCGCTGCGCCAGCAGCCCGTAGGCGAGATAGAAGGAACCCAGAGGCACCAGTCCGACCAGCACGCCCACCGCGCTCTGGGCGGCAAAGGCGGTGCCGTGCTCGAGCGCGAGCAGGAACACCACGGGCGCGGACGTGAGCGGAAGACCGACCAGCACGCCGGCCACGGCCGGCCCCCAGCGCCGGCCGGCGAGGGTCACCGCGGCCATCAAGGATGGCACGAGCAGCAGCTTGAGCCAGAGCACGTCCCTCACCCGCTCGCGCCCGCATACCGCTTGAGCGCCGCGCGCCACAGCGCCCGCGCCAGCGCGAACGCGAGCCCGGCGACGAGCGCGGCCGCGAGCGCGATCTCCGGCCGCAGCCGGCCCGTGAGCGCCGACGCCGGGATGGTCGTGGTCCACGCGATCGGGATCAGGTACACGAACAGGAACCGCAGCGCGCCCGGATACGCCGAGACGGGATAGCGCGCGCCCTCGTACACCGCGTCGAACAGCACGGCGATGTTCTCGACCGACACGAACCAGAACGCCAGGCTCATGAGCACCACCCAGATGGCGTAGACGACCACCGCTGCAGCCGCAAGCGCCAGGGCGAACGCCGCAAGTTGCGCTACCGAGGGTACCCGGCCCAGGCGCGTGAGCGCATATCCCGCGAGCGCGAGCCCGAGCACGACGTCCGACAGGCGCCAGAGGTCGAGCCGGCGGAACGAGACGAAGGCTTGGGCATCTACCGGCTTCACCAGCACCAAGTCCAGCTCACCGCTGCGCACCTCGCCGGCCAGCTGGCCGATCCCCGGCCGCAGCACCGCTTCGATCACACCGGTGAGCGCGTTGAACACGCCGAGCAGCACGACGATCTCCCAGTAGTCCCAGCCGCCCAGGTTTGTGGTGTGGTGAAAGAAGAGGGAGAGCGTGAGGAGTCCAGTCGCCATGGAGAACAGGGTGCCCAGCACGCTGGCGACGAAATTGGCGCGGTACTGGAGCTCTTCGGCGACGTTGAGCCGCCAGAAGGCCCCCAACACGTGGATCACCCGACGCATCCCGCTCATCCGCCCACCGCCCCGTACTGTCGAATGCCGCGAGTCCACGCGATCCGGTACGCCACGATCCAGACACCGAGCCAGGCGATCTGCCCGCCGAGCCCGCGCAGCACCGCGCCCGGGCCGTGCACCGCGCCCGTGAGGAGATCCACCGGGAACGCGAGCATGGAGCGGAACCACAGCACTCCCGCGACGCTGGCGACGGCAGGAGGCAGCAATGCGAGCGGCGCGATCCGCCCCGCGAGGAACAGGGACACCCCTGCGTGCAACTCCATGATCGCCGTGGCGCGCGTCGTCCAAAACGCCAGTAGGCCCGTGGTGAAACTGATGAAGAACCGCATCGCGGCCGCGAGCAGGACGGCCACGGCCGTGATCGCCCAGCGGCCGGGGTCGAACGGCAGTCGCACGGCGGGCCACGCCGCGGCGACGAGCAGCCAGACCACGAGGATGACGCTGGCGGTGCGCGCCTTGTACGCGATGTTCTCGGCCACGGCCTCGTGCGCGGGGTGCAGCGGGCGGGCGAGCCGGTAGTTGAGATCCCCTTCGCGGATCCAGCGGTCCAGATACCAGGAATCCCACGCGATGGTCAGCTGGTTGATGAGCATGACCGCGAAGAAGTAGCGGGCGAAGTCGTCGCGCGCGTACCCGGCGACCGACCCGTCTCCCGCGATCGCCCACCAGATGCCGAGCGCGATCGCTGGCTCGGTCACACCCCACAGCAACCACAGCACGATCGACGCCCGGTACTGGAGGTCGACCAGCCAGGCGTTACGGATCAACGCCGCGTAACGCTTGATCACTCGCCCTCCTCCACGCCGCGGGCGAACGCGAGCCGGATGACTTCCTCGATCGGTGGATCCTCGATCGACAGATCGGCTACCGGGAACGCGGCCAGGATGCGGGCGCTCGTCGCGGGCGCCTCTTCACGCCGCACCTCGAGCACGGCGTTCGGGAAGCGGAACGTCTTGACCTCACCGAACGCGGCCAGGGCCTCGGCCGTGACGCGATTCCCGTCGCCTCCGCCGAGCACGAGCTCGATCCGCTTGGTGCGCGCGATCCGCGCCACGAGCGCCTCGAGCGCCCCGTCGTACAGCAGGCGGCCGCGGTTGATCATCAACACCCGCGACGCGAGCGCGGTCACGTCTTGCATATAGTGCGACGTGAGCAGCACGGTCGCGCCGTGCCGCTCGCGGTACTCGATGAGGAAGCGGCGGATCGCGTCCTGGGCGGTCACGTCGAGCCCCAAGGTCGGCTCATCCAGAAACAGGAGCGGCGGGCGATGCAGCAGCGACGCCACGAGCTCGCACTTCATCCGCTCGCCGAGCGAGAGCTGGCGCACCGGCTTCGTGAGCACGTCGCCCAGCTCGAGCAGAGCCACGAGCTCGGCCAGCCGCTCACGGTAATCCGCCTCGGGGATGTCGTAGATCGCCCGGTTGAGCAGGAACGTCTCCTCAGGGGGGAGATCCCACACGAGCTGCTGCCGGTTGCCGAGCACGAGCGCGATGTGCCGCTTGAACGGGGGTCCGCCGGTCCAGGGCACGAACCCCGCGACCTCCACCCGCCCGCTGGTTGGGTACAGCAAGCCCGTGAGCGTCTTGAGCGTCGTGGTCTTGCCTGCGCCGTTCGGGCCCAGGAACGCGACGATCTCGCCCGGCTCGATCCGGAACGTCACGTCGCGCACCGCGTGCACGTCGCGATAGCGCGGCCGGAAGAGTGCCCGCACGGCGCCGCGCAGTCCGGGATCGCGCACTTTGACCTGGAACGTCTTGCTCAGCTGCTCGGCCGTGACGATGGAGGGCATGGACGTGGGGGAAATCTACTTGGGGACAACGGCGGCTTCGGCCGCGACCGTCGCTGCTGGCTGGCACTGCCTGGCGGGGCTACTTTCCCGGCATCTTGCCCACCACCCGTCTGCTTACCGACCGCCGCCATGGCGTCGACCGGCGTGCCGAGCCACGGCGCCTGGCCCTGGCGGGCGTGCCGCGCGAGCGCCGCCGCGTCGTCGACCGTCGGCGTGGCGCCGAGCGGCGCAGCACCCTGGAGCGCCGCGGCCGCCCCCAGCGCGATCCCTCCCTCGAGGGGCCGGGCGAGCACCTGCGGAATGCCTTGCAGCTGTTCGGACAGCTGCCGTTCGCCGGCGATCTGGTGTTCGACGCCGCCGTGGCTCGCTTGCGGCGCGCGCTGGAGCTCCTCGAGCAACGGCACTAGCGGTGTACCGGATCCGCCGAGCCACCGCCGCCGACGCGGGCGTTCTCGCGCGTCATCGGGCGGAGATGTTCCGCGACATGGGCGAGCTGCCGGACGGCCTGTACGATACCCTGGTCGAGGCCGCCCGCGCGTACTACACACCGGCGATCGCCGAAGGCCGCTACCTGGGTTGGGTCGCCGAGCTGGACGATCGGTCGGGAGAAATCGTCGCGGGCGCGGGCCTCCAGCTGCGGGAGCTCTTGCCCCGACCCGACGTCGCCCGCGAGCGGCTGGTTCGCGGGCCGCAAGGGTTGGTCGTCAACGTCTACACCGAGCGGGCGTGGCGGCGCCGGGGAGTGGCCGACGCGCTGATGCGGGAGCTCTTGCGGTGGTGCCGGGCGAACGGGATCGAGAGCGTCGTTTTGCACGCGTCGGGCGAGGGGCGGCCGCTCTACGAGAAGCTCGGCTTCACCCCGACGAACGAGATGCGGTACGACGGAAGCCTATGAGGCTGCCGGGCGCCGGGTGTAGGATCCGTCCGACTCGAGGCTCCACCCGCCGGGCTCGGCGAGCTCGAGCTCGAGGATGCGGTCGAGCCGGGCCCGCGCCGCCGGGTCGTCCACCGGTGTGATGACTTCCACCCGGCGCCGCAGGTTGCGGGGTCGCCAATCCGCGGAGCCGATGTAGTACTCCGGCGCGCCGGCGTTGGCGAAGTGGTAGATGCGCGCGTGCTCGAGGAATCGGCCGAGGACGCTCACCACGCGGATCCGCTCCGAGAGCCCGGGAATCCCCGGGCGCAGCATGCAGATTCCCCGGACCACGAGGTCGACCTCGACGCCGGCCTGCGCGGCGCGATACAGCGCGCCGATCACGGTGCAGTCGGCGAGACCGTTGAGCTTGGCGCGGATGCGCCCGCCGCGGCCGGCGCGCGCGTGGTCCGCCTCGCGCGCGATGAGGGCGAGGAACCGGTCCAGCATGTCGGTCGGCGCGACGAGCAGCCGGCGAAACGCCGCCTGCGGCGGGCGCGACGAGCCGGTCAGCTCGTTGAAGAGCGCGTGGAGCTCTTCGGTGATCCCGTCGTCCGCCGTAAGCAGGCCGACGTCGGTGTACAACCTCGCGGTGTCGGGATTGTAGTTGCCGCTCCCCACGTGCGCGTAGCGTCGGGTGCGCCCCGCCGCCCTGCGCACGACGAGCGCGACCTTCGCGTGGATCTTCAGGGTGGCGAGACCCGTGATCACGTGGATGCCCGCCGCCTCCAGGCTCTGCGCCCAGCCGATGTTGAGCTCCTCGTCGAACCGCGCCTTGAGCTCCACGAATACCGAGACATCCTTGCCGCCGGCCGCCGCGCGGCGCAGGGCCTCGGCGATGCGCGACGGTCCCCCGGGACGGTACAGCGTGAGCTTGATCGCGGCGACGTCCGGGTCGTCGGCCGCCTCGGCGATGAAGCGCTCGACGCTGGCGCTGAAGGAATCGTCGGGATGGTGCACGAGCACGTCGCCGCGGTCGAGCACGTCGAACACACCACGCTCGCCGGCAAAGGGGTCGCGCGGTGTGAACGGCGGATAGTCGAGGTCGGGGTGCGCCGCGCCGCCCGCCAGCTCGCCGAGCCCGCCAAGGTCGAGCGGGCCGTCCGCCTCGTACACGTCCGACGGGCCCAGCACGCTCTGCAGGGCGCTCTCTTCGAACCGCAGCTCGCGTTGCAGCAGCTCGCGCAACAGCGGCGGCATCGTGCGCTCCACCTCGATCCGCACCACGGGCCCCCAGGGCCGCCGCCGCAGCTCGTCCGCGATGGCTTGAGCGAAGCTCGCCGTACCCAGCTCGTCGAGCTGGATATCCCCACTGCGGGTGACCCGGAAGGCATGCGCCTCGACCACCTCCCGGCCGGGGAACAGCGCGCCGAGATGGGCGCGCACCATCGACTCGAGCGGCACCACCCCACCGGCGGCCGCAGCCACGAGCCGGGGCAAGGAGGAGGGGCACTCGACCGAGGCGAAATGGAGCGGGCCGTCCGGCCCATCGCGCAGCATGACGGCGAGGCTCAGTCGCCGGTCGCCCAGATGCGGGAACGGGTGGCCGGGCGCGCGGGTGAGCGCCTTGGGCGTGAGGACCGGAGCCACGTCTGCGGCGAACCAGCGCTCGAGCGACGCGCGCTCGCCTGGCGCCAGCTCGCCCCAGTCGCGGATCCGGGCCCCCTCCGCGGCCAACGCCTGCGCCACCGCGTGGAAGCAGCGGTACTGGTGCGCCACGAGCGGCCGCAGCCGAATCGCGATCGCGTCGAGCTGCTCCGCCGGCGTCAGCCCGTCCGGCGAGCGCTCGGAGATTCCCGTTGCCATCTGGTGCTTCAGGGAGCCGACGTCGACCATGAAGAACTGATCGAGGTTGGTGCTGAAGATCCCGAGGAAGCGGAGACGGGCGAGGAGGGGGGTCCTGAGATCCTCGGCCAGGGCGAGCACTCGCGCATTGAACTCGAGCGCGGACAAGAGACCGTTGATGAACTGGTCTGCGGCTGGACGGGCGGCGTCGAGGGTCTTCGCGGGAAGCGTCGGCACCCGCAGCTCGCTCAGCGTGAGCCGGCTGGTCTCATCGGTGGTGCCGCGGACGGCCGGGGAATTTCCCACGAGCGGTGCGGCCGACCACTCCGGCACGAGCTCCGAGCGGGCGGCCACCGCCAGTGCCGCCAGCGTCGCGGCGTCCCGGAGCACCGGGGAGCCCACTCGCGCGACGATGTCCTGGGGGGCGAACCACTGCAGACCCCCCGGGGGCACGGCCGTGAGGTCGCGCCGCAGGCGCCGCACCAGCCACACCTCGATCGCCGCGCGGCGGTCGGCCGCCGGCACGACGCCAAGCAACCGCACCTCCCCTTCCACGTTCCCGAACACGCGCCGCATCGCCCGGCGGCACGCCTCCTCGCCGCCTCCTTCCTCGAGCGGCAGGCGTAACGCGGCACCGCTGCTGCACAGCGCCAGACGCCCGTGCGCGACCGCGAGCACGGCGGTCTGCCGGGCAATGGAGGGAGGCGCCGCGCGGAGCGCGGTGGCGCGCGTGACCTGATCGGCCGACGCCCGGGACACACGGTACCGTTGCTCGATCGCCCGCGCGAATCGTGCGGTCGGGATCACGCTCCACGAGCGGCGCCATACTGCCAGCTCGTAGAACTCGTACGGCGGTCCCGCCTCACCCCCGCGCGCGGTGATGGTATCGTACGCGAGCATGAACTGCGGCACCGGAACGAGGGGGAGACGCGCCGGGCGCAGCCGTCGCTCGATCTCGAGCTCGACCTGCAGCACGAGACGGCCGGGATCGACGATCGCGCGAAGCCGGCGCGCCGGCTCCGCGTCACCGCCGAAGATGTGACGTGGCTCGAGCTCGACCACGCGCGACTCGCACCGCGCGACGCCCGCGACGTCGAGCGCGAGCGCGCGACGATCGTCCACGTCGAACCGCAGCCGGCAGGTCGCACCGCGTCGGTGCAGATCGCCGTCGGGCGTATCGAAGTAGAGATCGCGGTGGAACGTGCGTCGGGCCGGCCCGGCGCGGAGGGCGAGCGGCGGGGACGCGGCGATCAGCTCAGCCAGGCGTTCGGCGCTCCGCACCTCCCACCGAATCACTTCTGGCACGACCGCATGAATTCCTGACGTGCCCGGCCCGGGTCGCTGATCATCTTGTAGAACTCGTCGTAGTAGTCGAGCGCCTGTTTCACGCGCTTGGGCTCCAGGCCCTCCGGCTCGAGGCCGTGGTACAGCGCGTAGATCGCTTCCTTCTGCGCGTTGAACCGCGCGAACACGGCGGCCAGCTCCTCGGGCGCGAGGCACATGCCGCGGAAGGTGCGCTGGCGCACGGTCTGGATGGGGAGCCGGGCATCGGGTCGGGCATAGGGAGTCCAGATGACCCCGGACCAGTCGAAATCGTAGGGGACCGGGTACACGACGCCGACCGAGTCCTGGATGAGCACAATGTTGTGCAGCGCGGTCACGGCAAAGTCCGTGTTGCCGATCATGTACTGGAACACCATCGCCAGGCCCGTCTGCTCGAAGTCGAGCTCGCCCTGGGTGACCCCCTTCTGCACGAACAGCTTCACGTGGTTGCGCCGCGCCATGCGCTCGTCGTCCTCGACGAAGAACGCGTGACGTGTCTCAGGAGGATTCTTTCCCGTGGCGTCCACGTACGTCACCCGCGCCAGACGCGCGCGGAAGCTCCGGTCGGTCAGCAGGTTGTAGGCACGGTAGATGAGGTACTCTTCGAGCAGATAGTTCGCGTACGACTGTCCGCCGCGGCACTGCACGGTGAGCTTGAGGCTCGAGCTCTCGTGGGCGAAAATGGTGTGCGCCGTCTGTGCCTTGTCGAGCACGACTTTGAGCGGCGGATACTGACAGATGTTGAGCCGGAAGTGGCCGCGGGTGCGGAGCTGCACGTCGAGCCTGACCGAGTCGCCCGTGGCCGCGACGTAGGAGAGAACGCCCGGCAGGTTTTTCTTCTCGGTCCCTCGCTGCTTGGCGATCGCCCCGAAATCCGCCGTGAGCGTGAGCACGAGCGGGTCTGCGGCGTCGAACAGCCGGGCACGCGCGCGCGACTCGGTCGAGTCGCCCGGCGCCTCCCGGCCGACGGCTTGTGCCTCGAGGATCGCGGCCGTACGGGGTGCTACGCAGATTGCCGCCAGGGCGGTGAGCGCAGCCCCAGCCCCCCACCGGCGCCTCACCAGGTCAAGGTTCACGCAGCAATTCTACGGGCCTGCATATTCCCTTCAAGGGGAGGGGGAGGCGCCCATGACTCGAATGACGGTCTTAACCCTGCTCGCGCTGCTGCCGATCGGCGGCGCCGCGCAGCGCGGCGACTGGCCCATGCCGGGCAAGGACTACGCGGCCACGCGCTACAGCGACCTGAGGGAGATCACGGGCGCCACCGCGGGCCGCCTGCGCCCGGTGTGGACCTTCTCGACCGGGGTGCTGGGCGGGCACGAAGGTCAGCCGCTCGTGGTCGACAACACGATGTACGTCGTCACGCCGTACCCCAACGTGCTGTACGCCTTCGACCTCACCCGGGAGGGCTACCCGCTGAAGTGGAAGTATCGTCCGGCCGTCGATCCCAATGCCCTCGGCATCGCCTGCTGCGATGCGATCAACCGCGGCGCCTTCTACGCCGACGGAAAGATCGTGTACAACCTGTTGGACGGGCACACCGTCGCGGTCGCGGCGGCGACGGGCAAGGAGCTGTGGAAGACCAGGATCGCGGACCTCTCCCAGGGTGAGACCACGCCCGTCGCCCCCCTCGTCGTGAAGCACCGGGTCATCGTCGGCGCGTCCGGTGGCGAGTTCGGCATCCACGGCTGGCTGAAGGGACTCGATCTCGAAACGGGCCGGATCGTCTGGACCGCGTACAACATCGGCCCCGACAGCGAGGTGCTGGCGAAGCCGGGGAGCTTCCAGCCGTTCTACGATCGGGGTGCCGAGCTGGCGCTCACGAGCTGGCCCGCCGACGTGTGGAAGAACGGCGGCGCGCCGGTGTGGGGATGGATGTCCTACGATCCCGACCTCGATCTCCTCTATTACGGTACCGGCAATCCGGCGCCGTATAACCCCGACCAGCGCGCCGGCGACAACAAGTGGACTGCCAGCGTCCTGGCCCGCCGGCCCGAGGACGGCACGTTGGTGTGGGCGTATCAGTTCACGCCGCACGACAGCTGGGATTATGATGCCGCCTCGGAGATGATTCTTGCCGACCTGGCCGTGAACGGCCGGCCGCGGAAGGTCCTGGTCCACTTCGACAAGAACGGCTTCGCCTACACGATGGATCGCGCCACGGGCGAGGTGTTGGTGGCCCAGCCGTTCGTGGACGTCAATTGGGCGAAGCGGGTGGACGTCGCGACCGGCCGTCCGGTGATCGATTCCACCAAGCTGACGGGCGCGTCGCGCGGGAACGTCAAGGATGTCTGCCCCTCGCTGGAAGGCGGCAAGAGCCCGGCGTCGCCGGCGGCGTACTCACCGCGCACGGGCCTCTTCTATCTCGCCACGAATAACCTGTGCATGGATTACCAGGCGACGCAGGCGACCCGCATTGCCGGGACGCCGTTCATCGGCGCGAACACGCCCTACCACGCGGGCCGCGGCGGGCATCTCGGAGCGTTCATCGCCTGGGATGCGGGCGCCGGGAAGAAGGTGTGGCAGACGACGGAGCGCTACCCCGTCTGGAGCGGCGCCGTCGTCACCGCGGGCGGCGTCGTGTTCTACGGAACGCTCGACGGCTGGTTCAAAGCGGCCGACGCGAGGACCGGCGAGGTCCTGTGGCGGTTCAAGGTCGGATCGGGAGTGGTGGGAAACCCGATCACATACTCGGGCTCCGACGGCAAGCAGTACGTGGCCGTGTACGCGGGCATCGGCGGCGACTGGTTCCTCCTGGCGGGGGACGTCCGGTCGGATGACCCGGCGGACGTGCGGCCGCCGGCGGACTTCATGCCGGACATCGGCCGGCATACGAGCCAGGGAGGCATCGTATGGATCTTCGCCCTCTAGTACTGGCTCTGGGCGTCGGCGCGTCATGCAGGGGACGTGAGGCCACGCCCCAGGCCCGATACGAGGCGCGCGTTTTCGCGGGCGGCGTCGCGCCGCCGGCGGGCGCCCCGCAGGCCGGCAAGAATCCGTTCCGGGGAGACCGGCAGTCGGCGGTGGACGGGGAGCGGACGTTCGGCGTGATGAACTGCGACGGTTGTCACGGTGGCGGGGCGGTGGGCTGGGTGGGCCCCAGCCTGCGCGACGGTCGCTGGCGCTACGGCGGCTCCGATGGCGAGATCTTCCGGTCGATCTATTACGGCCAGCCGCAC
>Ga0137397_10003230_pt1 | contig 11354 bp, 8 predicted proteins | sample czorhiz116metaG_FD_106658 | JGI IMG/M metagenome (GOLD analysis project Ga0137397, IMG submission 106658) | Vadose zone soil microbial communities from Angelo Coast Range Reserve, California, USA - czorhiz1.16 metaG | ecosystem: Environmental > Terrestrial > Soil > Vadose zone | place: USA... | reverse complement strand
CCGTCCGGACGCGTGAACCGGGCCAGAACCCGGCGACGCGGACGTTTCAGGCTCTACGGATTCACGTCAATCAGGAGCTTGAGGAATTGTCGCTAGCGCTGCCTCAGGCTCTCGCCGCGCTCAGTCGCTCCGGACGCCTGGCGGTGATCAGTTTCCATTCGCTCGAAGACCGGATCGTGAAGAACTTCATGCGCGACGCGGCGCGCCCGACGATGCCCGAGCGACTGCCCCTGCGAGCGCGGGAGCTGCCGCCGCCCAAGCTGCGCATCGTCGGTTCGCCCCGCAAGCCGGATCCCGAGGAAATCGACGCCAACCCGCGCGCGCGAAGCGCCACCCTGCGCGTCGCGGAGAAACTCGCCTAGAGCCCCGATGGTTCGCCTGAATCTGATCCTCCTCGTCGTGCTCGCCGCCTGCGCTCTGGGCCTCGTGACATCGCAGCACCAAGCGCGCAGATTCTTCGGGGAGCTGGAGCAGGAGCAGGAACGTTCGCGTCAGCTCGGAGTCGAATACGGTCAGCTGCAGCTCGAAGCCAGCACGTGGGCGGTGCACGCACGCGTCGAACGCATCGCCAGCCGCCAGCTGCACATGCGCGTCCCAGAAGCGAAGCACCTCCAGATTGCGCGACCGGAGGAGGCGGCGAAATGAACTTTGCCGCGAGCCCCGTTCTCGAGCTCACCCTTCCCGTCTGGCGCTCGCGCTTCCTGCTCTATGTATTCGTCGCGGGATTCGGGCTGCTCCTCGGCCGCGCAGTCTATCTGCAGGGCCTGAACAACGATTTCCTCCAGGCAAAGGGTGAGTCGCGCTACAGCCGCGTGATGGAAGTCCCGGCCAACCGCGGCCGCATCCTCGACCGCAACGGCGAGGCGCTTGCCATCAGCACGCCGGTGAAATCTATCTGGGCGATTCCCGGCGAAACACATCCGGGCAAGCGGCAGCTCGCGCGCCTCGCTGCGCTGCTCGACATGCCTCAAGGCGAGATCGAGAAGCGCCTGGCCGATACCGGCCGCGATTTCGTCTTCATCAAGAGACAGATCTCTCCGGAAGTGGCCGAGCGCGTGGCAGCCCTGCATATCCCGGGCCTCTTCCAGAATCGAGAGTACCGGCGCTACTACCCGAGCGGCGACGTCATGGCGCACGTGCTCGGTTTCACGGGCGCCGACGACATCGGCCAGGAGGGCGTCGAGCTCGCATACCAGGAGAGGCTGGCCGGGAAGCCGGGTAGCCGCCGCGTAATCAAGGACCGGCTCGGCCAGACGGTCGAGGACGTCGAATCGATCAAGGCGGCGCAGGACGGAAACGACCTCACCCTTGCCCTGGATGCGCGCATCCAGAATCTGGCGTTCAGCCAGCTAAAGGCCGCGGTCGCCCAGAACCGGGCGAAGGCGGGCGCCGTCGTGGTGCTCGATGTCGACACGGGTGAACTGCTCGCTCTCGCCAATTTCCCGACCTACAACCCCAACAATCGCAGCAAGCTCGCGGGCGCGCAGCTTCGCAACCGAGCGGTGACCGATACTTTCGAGCCGGGTTCGACCCTCAAGCCTTTCACCATAGCCCTCGCGCTGGAAGCCGGGCGCGTGAAGCCGGAGTCGGTGATCCAGATCGCACCGGGAACACTGAGCATCAGCGGCGCGACGATCCGCGACGCGCACGTGGAGCGTTCGCTGACGGTGGCGCAAGTCATCCAGAAGTCGTCCAACGTCGGCGCCGCGAAGATCGCGCTCGGTCTTCCCGCCGAGGCGATGTGGGAGATGTTTCGGGACGTGGGCTTCGGCGCCACGCCGGGTTTGGGTTTCCCCGGGGAAGCCGCCGGAAAGGTGCGGCCCTATCGCAGCTGGCGCCCGATCGAGCAGGCGACGATGTCTTACGGACACGGCATCTCGGTCTCGCTGGTACAGCTCGCGCGCGCCTACAGCGTGTTCGCGCGCGACGGAGAGCTGATACCGCTCTCGCTGTCGCGCATGGATGCGCCGCCCGTCGGGCGGCGCGTCATGGCGCCGAAGACCGCAGCGGCGGTGCGCGCCATGCTGGAGATGGTGGTCAACCGCGACGGCACCGCGCCGCGGGCGCAGATCATGGGCTACCGCGTCGCCGGCAAGACGGGCACCGCGCACAAGCAGGAAAACGGCGGCTACGCGCCCGACAAGTACGTGTCCTCCTTCGTCGGCTTCGCACCCGCATCGCACCCGCGCCTGGTCGTAGCGGTGATGATCGACGAGCCCTCCGCAGGCAGGTACTACGGTGGGATCGTCGCGGCGCCGGTTTTCGCTCAGATCATGGCGGGAGCGCTGCGCGCGCTCGACGTCGTGCCCGACGGGCCGATGCGGCCGATCGAGCTGCCTCCCGAAGGGCAGGAAGTGAAAGAAAGCGTCTAGGGTGTGCAGAATCAGGCCGAACACGTTCTGGCACTGCTCGCCGCCCAGGGGGCACGCGTGACCGGTCTCGCCGCGGACAGCCGCAGCCTCGCAGCGGGCGAGGTTTTCGTCGCCTATCCGGGGTCGCGAAGCGATGGGCGCGCCTTCATCTCCGGAGCGATCGCAACCGGGGCTTCGGCTGTTCTCTGGGAGCGCCGGGGTTTCCATTGGAACCCCGAATGGCACGTTCCCAATCTCCCGATCGACGATCTGCGCGGGCTCGTTGGCCATCTTGCCCACGAGATCTACGGACGCCCGTCAGAGGCGCTGTGGATGATGGGCGTGACGGGCACGAACGGCAAGACCTCGTGCAGTCACTGGCTCGCGCAGGCGTGCACTGCCTGCGGCGCGCGAACAGCGGTGGTGGGCACGCTCGGCACCGGATTTCCCGGGAAGCTCGACGCGGGCGTCAACACCACGCCCGATGCCATTCTCCTTCACCGCTCGCTGGCGCGCCTCCGCGACGAGGGTGCCCAGGGCGTGGCGATGGAAGTCACTTCGATCGGCCTCGACCAGGGTCGGGTCAACGGCGTGGCATTCGGCGCGGCGCTGTTCACCAATCTCTCGCGCGATCATCTCGACTACCACGGCGATATGGAGAGCTACGCGCGCGCCAAGCAGCGCCTCTTCGAAGTCCCAGGGCTGAAGCACGCCGTGCTCAATCTCGACGACGTGCAGGGCGTGCACCTCGCGCGCGCGCTTGCCGGACGCGTCAATCGCGCCGGATACAGCTGCTTCGCCGGCGTCGCGGCCCGCGCGGGCCTGGAGCGACACGTCGAAGCGCACTCGATCGAAGTGTCGCCTAAAGGGATCGGCTTCGACGTGAAGACCTCGTGGGGCGAGGCGCACATCGAGAGCGCCTTGCTCGGACGCTTCAACGTGTCCAACCTTCTTGGAGTCCTCACAACGATGCTCGTGTCGGGCGTGCCCTTCGAGCGCGCCGCCGCGGCGCTCGCCGACTTGCGCCCGGTCGCCGGGCGCATGCAGCGGTTGGGTGGCAGCGGCAAGCCGCTGGTCGTCGTCGACTATGCTCACACGCCCGACGCGCTGGAAAAAACCCTGGTCGCACTGAAGGACGTCGCCCGCGCAGGCGGCGGGCGCCTGGTCGCGGTATTCGGGTGCGGCGGCGACCGCGACCGCGGCAAGCGCCCGCTGATGGGAGCCGTCGCTTCGCGGCACGCCGACGCTATCGTAGTCACCAGCGACAACCCGCGCGGCGAGAATCCGGCCGCGATCATCGCCGAGATCATCGCCGGCGTGACCGCGGCCCACGAGGCGATCGAGGACCGGCGCGAAGCGATCGCCCATGCAATCGCCCATGCGGACGCCCCCGATGTCGTGCTCCTCGCGGGCAAGGGCCACGAAACCTACCAGGAGGTCGCCGGCCGGCGGCAACCCTTCTCCGACACGCTCGAGGCCGAGAAGGCGCTCGGGGGATGGAGCCGGTGATGAGCCTGCGCGAAGCCTCCGCAGCGATCGGCGCAAAGGCACTGGGCGGCGATGTCCGCTTCTCCGCGGTCTCGACCGACACCCGCACGCTTGCGCGCGGCGCCCTGTTCGTGGCGTTGAGGGGCGAGCGCTTCGACGGGCATCGCTTTCTCGACGCAGCCAAAGCGGGCGGGGCCGCGGCGGCGATGGTGGACGAGGCGTCGAAATCGACGGCGGAAGGCGTACGCCTCCCGTTGCTCGTCGTCGGCGATACCCGGCTGGGTCTGGGACTGCTCGCCGCGAAGTGGCGCGCGCGCTTCGACATCCCGCTGGTCGCCGTCACGGGCTCCAATGGCAAAACCACGGTGAAGGAAATGCTCGCGACGATCCTACGCACGCACTTCGGGCCAGCGCAGGTGCTTGCCACTGAAGGAAACCTCAACAACGACATCGGTCTGCCCCTGACGCTCCTCAATCTGCGCGAGGGTCACCGAGCGGCGGTGATCGAGCTGGGGATGAATCGTCCGGGCGAGACCGCAAGCCTCGCGGCGATCGCGAGCCCCACGGTGGCGCTCGTCAACAACGCCCAGCGCGAGCACCAGGAATTCATGAAAGGCGTGGCCGAGGTCGCGCGCGAGCACGCCGCGGTATTCGACGCGCTCCGCCCGAACGGTGTCGCGGTGATCAACGCCGACGATGAATTCGCAGGCTATTGGCGCGGGCGCCTCGCCGGACGCCGCGTGCGCGACTTCGGCATTGCTCGCCCCTCGCAGGTGAACGGCCGCTACGAACTGGCGCATTTCGGCAGCCGGATCGACCTGAGCGCGCCCGAAGGAAACACGCGGATCGATCTGCACGCGAACGGCCGGCACAACGTGCTGAACGCCTGCGCCGCCGCCGCCGGCGCTCTCGCGGCCGGGGCGGATCTGGGCGCAGTGGCGCGGGGACTCGGCGCGTTTCGCCCGGTCGACGGACGCATGCAGCGGCTGGCCGCGCGTTCGGGCGCCAGGCTCATCGACGACAGCTACAACGCCAATCCCGATTCTGTTCGCGCCGCGATCGACGTTCTGGCGGCGGAGCCGGGGACAAAATTCCTTCTTCTCGGCGACATGGGCGAAGTGGGCGAGCGGGGAGCGGAGTTCCACGAGGAGATCGGCCGCTATGCGCGCGAGCGCGGCATCGACCGCCTGTACGCCACCGGAGACCTGTGCCGCGCCGCGGTCGAGGCTTTCGGCAAGGGCGCGCGGCATTTTGCGGCCGTCGAGGAGCTCATCGCGGCGGCGCAGGGAGAAGTCGTCTCGGGCACCGCGGCATTGGTAAAGGGCTCGCGCTTCATGCGGATGGAGCGCGTAGTGCAGGCCCTGGCCGCCGGGCCGCAGAAAGCAGGAGCGCACTGATGCTGCTCGCCCTGACCCAATGGCTCGCGCAGGACGTGCGCGCGTTCAACGTGTTCCAGTACATCACGCTGCGCGCGGTGCTGGCGGCCTTGACCGCGCTCGCGATTTCGCTTCTCGCCGGGCCGCTGGTCATCCGCAAGCTCACTGCCTACAAGATCGGCCAGGCGGTGCGCAACGACGGCCCCCAATCGCACCTCACCAAGGCGGGCACGCCGACCATGGGCGGCGCGCTGGTGTTGCTTTCGATTCTGACGGCGACGCTCCTGTGGACGGATCTGTCGAATCGCTTCGTCTGGGCTGTTCTCGTGGTGACCTTCGGCTTCGGCGCAATAGGTTGGGTCGACGACTACCGCAAGGTAGTGAAGAACAATCCGAAGGGCCTCTCGGCGAAAGCGAAGTTCTTCTGGCAGTCGCTGATCGGCCTCGTCGCCGCGGTCTATCTCGCTTTCGCCGTGTCCGCCTCGGGCAGCGGTCAGGTCCTCGAGCTGTTCTCGTCCTGGGTGGCGAGCGGATTCTCCATCACCCTCTCGCCCAAGGCCGACCTGATCGTGCCGCTCAACAAGAACATCGCAATCCCCTTGGGCGTGTTCGGATTCATCCTTCTGAGCTACTTCGTCATCGTCGGCACGTCGAACGCGGTCAACCTCACCGACGGCCTGGACGGCCTCGCGATCATGCCGGCGGTGATGGTCGCCGGCGGTTTGGCGGTGTTCGCGATGGTCATCGGACGTGTCGACTATTCCCGATACCTGCTCTACCCCTACATTCCCGGCGCGGCCGAGCTCACCATTTTCTGCGGCGCGTTCGTCGGCGCGGGACTGGGATTCCTCTGGTGGAACGCCTACCCGGCGGACGTCTTCATGGGCGACGTGGGCGCGCTCGCGCTCGGCGCAGCGCTTGGCACGGTCGCGATCATCGTCCGCCAGGAGATCGTGCTCTTCATCATGGGCGGTGTGTTCGTCGCCGAGACGGTGTCGGTGATGATCCAAGTCCTCTATTTCAAATGGAGCGGCGGCAAGCGCATTTTCCGAATGGCGCCGCTGCACCACCACTACGAATTATCGGGATGGAAGGAGTCGCAAGTCGTGGTCCGCTTTTGGATCATCACCATGATGCTGGTGCTGTTCGGTCTTTCCACGTTGAAGCTGCGGTGAGTCTCGCGGGCAGAAAGGCGCTGGTGCTGGGCTTGGGTGACACGGGATTGTCGATGGCGAACTGGCTGGCTCGCGCCGGTGCCGACGTACGCGTGGCCGACACGCGCACCTCTCCGCCGCAGCTTTCCGCGTTGAGGGCATCGTTGCCGGACGTTTCCGCCTCTTGCGGTCCGTTCCGGGAGGAAACGTTCGCCGGCGTGGACCTGATTGCGATCAGCCCGGGGGTACCCCTCGCCGAGCCGCGGGTGCGGCGTGCTCTCGCCGCGGGCTTACGGGTGGTCGGCGACGTCGAATTGTTCGCTCAAGCCCTGATGGGCCGGGACGCGCGGGTCATCGCAGTGACCGGCACCAACGGCAAAACCACGGTGACTTCGCTCGCCGGTTCGATGGCGAGAGCCGCGGGGAGCGATTGCGAGGTCGCCGGCAACATCGGTCCTGCGGTTCTCGACGCGCTGATGCGTCGCGAGGACTCGGGCAAAAAGCCGGACCTGTGGGTGCTCGAGCTATCCAGTTTCCAGCTCGAGACGACGACGTCGCTCGCGGCGGACGCGGCGACGGTGCTCAATATCAGCGAAGACCATCTCGACCGCTACCGCGGCATCGACGAGTATGCCGCCGCCAAGGCCAGGATCTTCTCGGGCAGCGGCGTGCAGGTGCTCAATCGGGACGATCCCCGCAGCCTGGCGATGGCGCTGCCTGGACGAAGGACGGTCACCTTCGGCCTCGATTCGCCGCGACGTGACGGGGACTGGGGGCTGCTCGAACGCAGCGGCGAGCCGTGGCTCGCGCAAGGTAAGAACGCCTTTCTCGCGGTGCGCGAGATGAAGCTCGCCGGCTTGCATAACGCCGCCAACGCGCTCGCGGCGCTCGCGCTCTGCCGGGGCTTGGGGCTGCAGCTCGAGCCGCTGCTCGAGGCGCTGCGCGAGTTCAAAGGCCTGCCGCACCGTGTCGAACTGGTGGGCGAAGCGCGAGGCGTGCGTTGGTACGACGATTCCAAGGGCACCAACGTCGGCTCCACGGTCGCCGCCCTGGCCGGGCTCCCGCAGGGCGGCGCGAAAGTGATCCTGATCGCGGGCGGCGAGGGCAAGGGACAGGATTTTTCGCCGCTGAAGGACACCCTCGCGCGCTCGGCGCGCGCGCTCGTGCTCATCGGCCGCGATGCTCCTCTGATCGAAGCGGCCGTGGCGGGCGCAGGGATCCCGGTCCTGCGCGCGGCGTCGATGGAGCGAGCGGTGACGCTCGCGGACGAATCGGCGCAGCCGGGCGACGCGGTTCTGCTCTCGCCCGCGTGCGCGAGCTTCGACATGTTCCGCAACTACAAGCATCGCGGCGAGGCGTTTCGCCTCGCTGTGGAAAGGAGGCTGGGTGCTGCGAAGCATTAGCCCCGGCCGCACGCCTCCCGCCGAGTACGACAGCGGCGTGCTCTGGGCGGCGCTGCTCCTGCTCACTTTCGGGACGGTGATGGTGTATTCCTCCTCGATCGCCATCGCCGAGGCGAGCAAATTCACCGGAGGCAGCTCGACCTATTTCCTCCAGCGGCACGTCCTCTTTCTCGCCGCCGGCGCGATCGCCGGCATGCTCGCCTTCCAGGTACCCGTTCGCGTGTGGCAGCAGGCTGCACCCTGGCTGTTCATGCTCGGCGTGGTGCTGCTCGCCCTGCTTCTCCTCCCCGGCCTGGGCCGCGAGGTCAACGGAGCGCGCCGCTGGCTCTCGTTCGGGATCGGCGGTCTGCAGCCTTCCGAATTCATGAAGCTGGGCGTCGTCCTCTACGCGGCCGACTACACGGTGCGCAAGCTCGCCCTGATGCACAGCCTGAAGCGCGGACTGCTGCCCATGTTCGCCGTCATGCTCGTGGTCGGCTGGCTGCTGCTGCGCGAGCCCGATTTCGGCGCTTTCGTCGTGGTGGCGTCGATCGCCACCGGGATCCTGTTCCTCGGCGGCATGAACGGCACCTGGTTCGCGGGCCTGCTCTTGATGATGGCGGTGGGCTTCATCGGCCTGGTCCTGTCCTCGCCGTACCGCATGCAGCGCATTTTCGGATTCATGGATCCCTGGTCCGATCCCTTCGGCCGCGGCTACCAGCTGTCGCACGCGCTGATCGCCTTCGGCCGCGGCGAATGGTTCGGCGTGGGCCTGGGCGCGAGCGTCGAGAAGCTCCTCTACCTGCCCGAAGCGCACACCGACTTCCTGCTTGCAGTGATCGGCGAGGAGCTCGGATTCGCGGGCGTGCTCGCGGTGATCGCGCTTTTCACCTGGCTGGTGATGCGTGCCTTCGCTATCGGGCGCCAGGCCGTCGCGCTCGAGCGGCCTTATGCGGCGCTGGTCGCGCAGGGCATAGGTATATGGCTCGGCCTGCAGGTGTTCATCAACATGGGGGTGAACATGGGCGTGCTGCCGACCAAGGGCCTCACCCTTCCGCTCATGAGCTTCGGCGGAAGCGGGCTGCTCGCGAACTGCGCGGCGCTCGCCATTTTGCTGAGGATCGATTGGGAAAACCGCCAGATCATGCGTGGGGTACGCGCGTGAGCTCTCTCGGAATGAAATCGCCGTGCCAAGAACCGTCATGATCGCCGCGGGCGGAACGGGCGGCCACGTGTTCCCCGGCCTCGCGGTCGCCGACTACCTGCGCGCCTCCGAGTGGCGCGTGGTGTGGCTCGGGTCGGAATCCGGCATGGAGGCGGCGCTGGTGGCCAAGCGCGGCTACGAGATGGCCGCCGTGAAATTTTCGGGTGTGCGCGGCAAGGGGCCGATGGCCCTCCTGCTCCTGCCGCTGAAGCTGCTTCTCGCGTTCTGGCAGAGCGCGCGCGCGATCCTCGTGAAGCGTCCCGATGTCGTGCTCGGCCTGGGCGGCTACATGTCCTTCCCAGGGGGAATGATGGCGGCGCTGCTCGGCAGGCCGCTCGTCATCCACGAACAGAACTCGGTCGCGGGGCTCGCCAACCGGGTGCTTGCCGGCGTTGCCGACCGGGTGCTGTGTGCTTTTCCGGGCGCGCTCGAGCGCGCGACGCTCACGGGCAATCCGGTGCGCTCGGAAATCGCGGCGCTCGCCGCGCCCGAAGCGCGCTACGCCGGACGCTCGGGGCCGCTTCGCGTCCTGATTCTCGGCGGCAGCCTCGGCGCCAGGGCCTTGAACGACGTCGTTCCTCGGGCGCTCGCGCTTCTGCCCGCCGCGGTGCGGCCCGTCGTGACACATCAGTCCGGGGCGCATCACACCGAAGCGCTGAAGCAGGCGTACGCGGCCGCGCGCGTGCAGGCGAGCACGCCCGCTTTCATCGACGACATGGCCGCGGCCTACGCCGAGGCCGACTTGGCGGTGTGCCGCGCCGGCGCGACCACGGTGGCGGAGCTCGCCGCCGTCGGCTTGGCGAGCGTGCTGGTTCCCTTTCCGCACGCCGCGGACGACCACCAGACGATGAACGCGCGCTTTCTCTCGGACGCCGGGGCCGCGGTCCTCGTTCCGCAGGGCGAGCTGACACCCGAGCGGCTGGCCGAGCTCCTCGCCGCGCTCGATCGCAAGCGCTTGCTCGGGATGGCTTCTCGCGCCCGCTCGCTCGGCCGGCCCGATGCGACCGCGGCGGTGGCGCGGGCATGCATGGAGCTCGCGCCGTGAAGCACAAGGTCAAGCGCATTCATTTCGTCGGGATAGGCGGCTCGGGAATGAGTGGTATCGCCGAGGTGCTCCTCAACCTTGGGTATCAGGTGAGCGGCTCCGATCTCTCCGCGAACGCGGCCACCGAGCGCCTCGCGTCGCTGGGTGCGAAGTTCACGCTGGGACACAGCGCAGACAGCGTCGCCTCGGCGGACGCCGTGGTGGTGTCTTCGGCGGTGGCGGCGAACAACGTCGAGGTCGTCGCTGCGCAGGTGAAACGCATTCCGGTGGTGCCGCGCGCGCTGATGCTCGCCGAGCTGATGCGCCTGAAGCAGGGGATCGCGGTCGCCGGGACGCACGGCAAGACGACGACGACGAGTCTGGTGGCGAGCGTGCTCGCCGAGGGCGGTCTCGATCCGACCTTCGTGATCGGCGGCCGCCTGGTGAGCGCGGCGTCCAACGCGCGCTTGGGCGCGGGCGAGTTCATCGTCGTCGAGGCCGACGAATCCGACGGTTCCTTCCTCCATCTGCAGCCCGTGGCCGCGGTGGTGACGAACATCGACGCCGACCACATGGAGACCTATCAGCACGATCTTTCGCGCCTGAAGCGCGCCTTCGTCGACTTCCTTCAGAACCTGCCTTTCTATGGAAGCGCGATCCTGTGCGTCGACGACGCGGGCGTGCGGGAAATCATGCCTTCGGTCGCCAAGCCTATCGTGACCTACGGGCTGCGCGAGGACGCGATGGTCCGCGGCGTGGACCTCGTCGCGGGCGAGCGCATGCGCTTCAAGGCGATGCGCGAGGGCGCCCAGGCCCTCGAGATCACGCTCAATCTCCCCGGGCGCCACAACGTGCAGAACGCGCTCGCGGCGATCGCAGTGGCCACCGAGCTCGGCGTCCCCGACGCGGCGATCCGCAAGGCGCTCGCCGACTTTCGCGGCGTGGGACGCCGCTTCCAGCGCTACGGCGAGGTGCCGCTCGTAGCGAACGGCACGGCACCCGGAACCTTCACTCTTATCGACGATTACGGGCACCACCCCGCCGAGATGCGCGCGACGCTCGACGCGGCGCGCGGCGCGTTCCCAGGCCGGCGCATCGTGCTCGCGTTCCAGCCCCACCGCTATACGCGTACCCGCGACCTCTTCGAGGATTTCGTCAAGGCGCTCTCGGCGGTCGACGCGCTGCTGCTCGCCGACGTCTATCCGGCGGGCGAGGCCCCGATCATCGCCGCGGACGGGCGCTCGCTCGCCCGGGCGATCCGCGTCGCCGGAAAGATCGAGCCGGTATTCGTCGAAAAAATCGCCGACATGCCCGAGGCGATACGCAAGCTCGTCCGTGCGGGGGACGTGGTCTTGACCATGGGTGCCGGCTCGAT
>Ga0137397_10003229_pt1 | contig 11356 bp, 10 predicted proteins | sample czorhiz116metaG_FD_106658 | JGI IMG/M metagenome (GOLD analysis project Ga0137397, IMG submission 106658) | Vadose zone soil microbial communities from Angelo Coast Range Reserve, California, USA - czorhiz1.16 metaG | ecosystem: Environmental > Terrestrial > Soil > Vadose zone | place: USA... | reverse complement strand
GTGATCCGGCGCGAGAAGGAGGTCCTGGCCGACAAGGCCAAGGCGCAAGGAAAGCCTGCGAATGTCGTTGAGAAGATCGTCGAATCCGGGCTCAAGACCTTCTACAAGGAGGTCTGCCTGCTTGATCAGCCTTACATCCACGAGCCCGACAAGAGCGTGGCGCAGGCCATCAAGGAAGCCGAGGGCACGGCCGGTGCCCCGATCAAGGTGAAGGGCTTTGTGCGCTACGCCCTGGGCGAAGGCATCGAGCGGGAGGAGAAGGACTTCGCCGCCGAAGTCGCGGCAGCGGTCACGCCGCGCTGACCATTCCGCAGCGGCATGCTCGGTCAGGGACGTTAAATTCAAAAGCCGCACGAGAATCATAAAGTTGCTAGTGCCCCTTTGCTTCCGAAGTTCGTGTTAGAGGTTGCGGCGATGGATGACGAACTTCGGAAGCGGGGCACTCGTGCGGCGAATTTGAGGTTCCTATCATTCATTGCGGCATGCTCGGTTAGGAACCTCAAATTCAAAAGCCGCACGAGAATCATAAAGTTGCTAGTGCCCCTTTGCTTCCGAAGTTCGTGCTAGAGGTTGCGGCGATGGATGACGAACTTCGGAAGCGGGGCACTAGTCCGATCTACCGCCGCGTGATCGTCAAAGTGTCGGGCGAGGCCCTGATGGGGCCGGATTCGTTCGGAATTCATCAGCCCACCCTCGAACGGATCGCCGTCGATCTGGTTGCAGCGCGCGCACTAGGGATCGCCATCGGGGTGGTGGTCGGCGGGGGAAACATTTTCCGTGGCGTAAAGGTGTCGGAGCAAGGCATTCCACGCGTGACTGGCGACACCATGGGCATGCTGGCGACCGTCATGAACGCGCTGGCGCTGGAAACCGCGATCGAGCGGGCGGGCGCGTCGGCGCGCACGATGTCGGCGCTCGTCATGCCGGGGGTCTGCGAAACCTACGAGCGACCGCGGGCCTTGCGCCATCTGGAGGAGGGACGCGTCGTCCTGTTCGCGGCCGGAACGGGCAATCCGTTCTTCACCACCGACACCACTGCGGTGCTACGCGCCTCCGAAATTGGCGCGGACGTCGTCCTGAAGGCCACCGACGTGGATGGGGTTTACAGCGCCGATCCCAAGAAGGACAACACGGCCGCGCGCTATGACCGCCTGACCCACCGGGAGGCGCTCGAGCGCGGGCTGAAAATCATGGATGCCACCGCCTTCGCGCTTGCCCAGGAAAACCATATGCCTATCATCGTATTCTCGATCCACGCCAAAGGAGCGATTGAGGCGGTCCTGCAGGGGCAGGGGCGTTCGACCATTGTCAGGTCGTAGCAGGGGTCGCCGGCTGATTGCTGTCGTTCCAGCTGATCGGATGAGGCGCTTTCGCTACTTCCCACCAAACGGCTTTCAAGGGGCATTGCCATGGCAGCCGCAACGCACGACATGAATGAGATCAAACGGCGCATGCAGGGCGCCTTGCAGGTCTTGAAGCAGGAGCTTGGAGGCCTGCGCACGGGGCGTGCATCCGCAGCCCTGCTCGATCCGGTGCAGGTCGAGGCCTACGGAAGCCACATGCCGCTCAATCAGCTGGCGACCGTCAGCGTGCCCGAGCCGCGCCTCATCACCGTGCAGGTCTGGGACCGATCGATGGTGCACGCCGTGGAGAAAGCCATCTCGGCCTCCAATCTTGGGTTGTCGCCGTCGACCGAAGGTCAGGTGCTACGGTTGCGGATCCCGGAGCTCAACGAGGAGCGGCGCAAGGACTTGGTCAAAGTCGCGCACAAATATGCCGAGGCTGCCAAGGTCGCGGTTCGCCATGTGCGGCGCGATGGGCTAGATGTGCTCAAGAAGCTGGAAAAGGATCACAAGATCAGCGAGGACGACGGCAAGCGTTCGTCCGAGCAGATCCAGAAGGCAACCGACGACGCGATCGCGGAGCTCGATCGGATGCTGGCCACCAAAGAGAAGGAGATCCTCACGGTGTGAGGTGATGTTGAATGTCCAATGCCGAGGCGCTGACCAGTGTACAGATCGGCGGTTTTGCCGTGCCGCGCCATGTTGCCATCATCATGGACGGCAACGGCCGCTGGGCGGCGGCGCGCGGTTTGCCGCGCGTCGAGGGCCATCGCCGTGGCGTTGAGGCGTTGCGACGAACCGTGCGTGCGGCGGGCGATCTCGGCATCGGCATCCTGACCATCTTCTCGTTCAGCTCGGAGAACTGGTCGCGGCCGGCGCCCGAGGTCCGCGAGCTGATGGGGCTGCTGCGCCGATTCATCCGCAACGACCTGATCGACCTGCATCAGAACGGCGTGCATATCCGCGTCATCGGCGAGCGCGAGGACCTCGATCCGGATATCCGCAGGCTCCTGGAAGAGGCCGAGGAGCGCACCAAGGACAACGACAAGCTTACGTTGGTCGTCGCGTTCAACTATGGCGGCCGCCAGGAGATCGCGCGCGCGGCGCAGCGCCTCGCCGCCGAGGTGGCGGCCGGCCGCTTGCAGCCGAGCGACATCACGGCGGAGCGCATCTCGCGACGACTTGACGCGCCCGATTTGCCTGATCCCGATCTGATCATTCGCACGAGCGGCGAGCAGCGGCTGTCGAATTTCCTGCTCTGGCAGGCGGCCTATAGCGAGCTCGTCTTCGTTCCCACCTATTGGCCGGATTTCGACCGCGCCACGCTGGAAGGCGCCATTGCGGAATACGGTCGTCGCGAACGGCGATTTGGCGGTCTGATCGCCAAGACCGGCTCTTGAGAATGGCCAACGCGGACCCCGCGCGGCCCGTGCCTACCGCGAGTTCCGGCGGCAGCGAGCTCATCCTCCGCATTCTGTCTGGGCTGGTGCTGGCTCCGCTCGCGGTGGGTGTTGCCTATCTTGGCGGCTGGGCCTTTGTGGTGTTTTGGAGCATCGCGGCTCTCCTCGTGCTGTGGGAATGGTGCACGCTGATTGCAGGAGGGGAGCGATCAACCGTTCTCCTGATTGCAGGTGCGGCGGTCTTGCTTGCCATGCTGCTCGCCGCCACCGCCGCTGATGCGGAAGGCAGTCACAGCGTCCGTCTGGTTGCCGGCGGCACACTTCTGCTCATGGGCATGCTGGCGACCGCGGCGCTCGCGTCGAGTGACCGGCGGGTGTGGACTGCGGCGGGGATTCCGTATGCGGGGCTGCTCGGCATGGCGCCGATCGTGCTGCGCAACGATGCTCAATATGGCTTCCTGGCGATCGCCTTCCTGTTCGCGGTCGTGTGGGCGACCGACATCGTCGCCTATTTCATCGGACGAGCGGTCGGCGGGCCAAAGCTTGCTCCGCGCATCAGCCCGAAGAAAACCTGGTCGGGCGCCGTCGGGGGTACGGTTGCGGCGATTGGCGCCGCGCTCGCGCTTGCTATTGCGGCCGGGCTTCCCAATCTGCCCGCCGTGGGGCTCATCGCGGCTGCTGCCTCGGCGCTCGCGCAGGCCGGGGACTTGTTTGAGTCAGCGCTCAAGCGCCGGTTCGGAGCCAAGGATTCGAGCCATCTCATTCCAGGCCACGGCGGGCTGATGGACCGGCTCGATGGCTTCGTGGCAGCCGCGGTCTTCGCCACGTTGATCGGCCTCATCCATGGCGGTGTTGACGAACCCGCTCGCGGGCTCCTGGTCTGGTGATGTTGTGCGGTGTTGAGTGTGCGTGGTGATGGTGATGATGCGTGCGTGGTGAAGCGATCTCGACCGGACTGACGGCTGTCCCCTTGGACCACCAGGCTGGGCCTGCTCCCGAGCGCAGCGTCACGATCCTGGGCGCGACCGGCTCGATTGGGGCGAGCACCATCGACCTGATCAAGCGCGAGCGCTCACGCTATCGGGTGGAGGCGCTGAGCGCCAACACCAATGCCACCGCGCTCGCGGCGCTGGCGCGTGAATTGAATGCCCGGTTTGCCGCGATCGCCGATCCGTCGGCTTACGATGAGCTCAAGTCCGCGCTTGCCGGCAGTGGCATTGCGGCGGGTGCCGGCGAGAGCGCGCTCATCGAGGCAGCGGCCCGCCCGGCGCAGTGGGTGATTGGCGCGATCACTGGTGCGGCCGGGCTCAAGCCCACGCTGACCGCGGCCGAGCGTGGCGCCATCGTGGCGATCGCCAACAAGGAATGTCTGGTGTGTGCAGGCAGCCTGTTCATGCGCCGCGCCAAGGCGGCCGGCGCGACCGTGCTGCCGGTCGATTCCGAGCATAATGCCCTGTTTCAGGCCATGAGCGGCAGCCGCCGGGCGGATGTGCGGCGCGTCATTCTCACGGCGTCCGGCGGTCCGTTTCGGACCTGGTCGGCGGAGGCTATTGCGGCAGCGACGCCGGAACAGGCGCTCAAGCATCCCAACTGGACGATGGGCCAGAAAGTGACCATCGACTCCGCGACCCTCATGAACAAGGGGCTTGAAGTCATCGAGGCGCATCACCTGTTTGCGCTGGCGTCGGCCGAGATCGATGTTCTGGTGCACGCTCAGTCGATCGTGCATGGGCTGGTCGAGTTCCAGGATGGCTCGCTGATCGCCCAGCTCGGCAGCCCGGACATGCGCATCCCGATTGCCCACTGCCTGGCCTGGCCCAACCGCATCAGCGGGCCGGCGGAGCGGCTCGATCTCGCCCGCCATGGAACGTTAACCTTTGAAAATCCTGACCTCGAGCGTTTCCCGGCGCTGCGGCTGGCTCGCGAGGCCCTTGAGGCAGGGGAGGGAGCGCCCACCGTCTTGAACGCGGCCAATGAGGTTGCAGTGGCCGCTTTTCTCGCCAGGAGCCTGCATTTCCTGGGGATTGCGGCCCTAGTGGAGGCGACACTGGCGGCTGCGACCAAGCGCGGGCTGGTGCGGGAGCCAACTACCATTGAGGATGCCATTGGTGTTGACCATGATTCGAGATCGCTGGCGGGCGAGCTCTTGCCCGAAATTGCCGCAAAGGCATCATAGGCCATTCGTGGCCACGACCCCCCAAGCCTAGGACCCGGACGAATGGATTTTGTCAGAAGCGTCATCAGCTGCTGGGGTGGCCTGCCGGTTCTCTTCGTGTTCAGCATTGTCGTGTTTTTTCATGAGCTTGGTCACTTCCTGGTGGCCCGCTTGTGCGGCGTGCGGGTGCTCGTCTTCTCGATCGGGTTTGGGCCCGAGCTGTTCGGCTTCAATGATCGCCACGGCACGCGCTGGAAGGTCGCGGCCGTACCGCTTGGCGGCTACGTGAAATTCTTGGGCGACGAGAATGCCGCCAGCATGCCCGACCAGAACGCGATCGCCGCGATGTCGGAAGCCGATCGGCGGGACAGCTTCCCCCACAAGAGCGTTGGGGCGCGCGCTGCCGTCGTGGCGGCCGGTCCCATCGCCAATTTTCTTATAGCGATCGCAATCTACGCTGGGCTCGCCATGATGTACGGCAAGCCCAGCACCGCCGCCCGTGTCGACATCATATCGCCGGGCAGCGCCGCCGAGGAGGCGGGCTTTCAGACCGGCGACATTATCCTGTCGATCAACGGGCGGCAGATCGACAACTTTACCGCGATGCAGCGGGTCGTGAGCCTGAGCGGGGGCGAGAAGCTGACCGTCGTGGTGCGCCGTGGCGACGGGGAGATCACCCTGACCGCTGCGCCCAGGCTGCAGGAGCCCAAGGATCCCTTAAGCGACGGCACCCGGCGGTGGATCCTGGGCATCACCCGGTCCCTCGATCCGACCGAGCGCCTGTATGAGCCGGTCTCCCCGATCGGAGCTGTAACCTGGGGGGTTACCGAGACCTGGTTCTGGATCGACACCACGCTCACTTCGATCGGCCGCATGTTCGTGGGCCGGGAATCGGCCGACCAGGTGGGCGGCCCGATCCGGATCGCCGAGGAATCCTGCAAGGTGGCGACCCTCGGTATGGCGGCACTACTCACACTCACCGCCGTGCTGTCGATCTCGATCGGGCTCCTCAACCTGTTCCCGATCCCGCTGCTCGATGGCGGCCACCTTTTGTTCTATGCGATCGAGAAGCTGCGCGGCCGTCCGCTGTCTGACCGCGCTCAGGAATTCGGTTTCCGAATCGGCTTGACCCTGGTCCTCATGCTGATGATCTTTGCGACCTACAACGACATCAGCCGGTATGTGAGGCGTTGGTTTATCTCCTAGAAACGCGGCACTGGGGTAGTGGCGTGGCCGTGAAGCAACGCTTTGGGATTAAAGGGGAAAAGGTTGGTTGATTTTCTAGGCAGAGCGGCCGAAACGGGCTAGAAGAAAAAGGGTCTACACAACGGGGACGACTCTCACTAGAAGCGGCATATAGCGACCTAGAAGCGGCATATAGCGACCAAACTGGGGAACAGAGGGCGCGGTACGAATGGGACTGGGAGTGGGGATCATTCGGGGGCTGGGCGTAGCTTGCTTCGTCCTAGCAGGGGTGGTGTTGGGGGCTGCGCCGGCGATCGTGCCGACGGGAGCTGCCTATGCACAGACCGTCAGCTCGATCGTGGTCGAGGGAAATAGGCGAGTCGAGGCCAATACGATTCGCTCCTATTTCAAGGCTGGACCGGACGGGCGAATTGGGGCCTTCCAAATCGACGAAGGCTATAAGGCGCTGTTGGCGACTGGGCTGTTCGAGGACGTCCGCATTCAGAATGCGGGTGGCCGGATCGTCGTGCGGGTGGCCGAAAATCCAGTCATCAATCGCATTGCGTTTGAGGGCAATTCGAGGGTCAAGGACGACCAGCTGAAGCTTGAGATCCAATCGCGCGAGCGTGGCACGCTTTCGCGCCCGGTCGTCCAGTCCGATGTCCAGCGCATCGTCGAGGTCTACCGACGCAGTGGTCGCTATGACATTCGCGTCAATCCGGTCATCATCGACCTGCCCAACAGCCGCGTCGATCTGGTGTTTGAGGTCAACGAGGGCGCCCGCACCAATATCAGGAGCATCGAGTTCGTCGGCAACCGTGTCTATTCCGGCTTCCGCCTCAAGGAAATAGTGCGGACCGCCGAGTCGGGGCTCCTCTCGTTCCTGCAGAGCAACAACATCTATGATCCGGATCGCATCGAGGCCGATCGCGAACTGCTGCGTCGCTTCTATCTGAAGCACGGCTATATCGATGTGCGCATCATGGCGCCGGCGGTCGAGTTCGACCCGGGAGCGCGCGGCTTCGTGGTGAAATACATCATCGAAGAAGGCGAGCAGTTCCGGGTTGGAACGGTGGATGTGCGCTCGAACGTGCGCGCGCTCGATCCAGGGTTGGTGCGCTCGCGGCTTCGGGTATCTCCAGGTGAGGTGTTCAACACCGAGGCGGTGGAGAAAACCGTCGAGGACATGACGATCGAAGCGGCGCGGCAGGGTTTTGCCTTCGTGGCGGTGCGTCCGCGCGCTGATCGCGACACGCAAGCCCACACTGTCAACCTCGCCTTCACGGTCGAGGATGGCGCGCGCGTCTACATCGAGCAGATCAATATCCGCGGCAACATCCGCACCCGTGATCACGTGATCCGGCGTGAGTTCGATGTCGCCGAAGGCGACCCCTACAACAGGGCGCTGATTGCCCGCGCCGAGCGCCGCTTGAAGAACCTGAGCTACTTCAAAGAGGTGAAGATCGCGACCGAGCCCGGCTCGGCACCCGACCGCGTCGTTCTCAACGTCAACGTCGAGGAGCAATCGACAGGCGAGTTCTCGGTCGCCGGCGGCTACTCCACCTCCGATGGCTTCATGGGCGAGGTCAGCATCGGCGAGCGCAACCTGCTCGGCCTCGGCCTCTATGCCAAGGCGGCCGTCCAATACGGCCAGCATGCTCACGGCTATCAGCTCTCATTCGTGGAACCCTATCTGCTTGGATATCGGGTGGCGTGGGGCCTCGACCTGTCGCAGAAGGTGCAGAGCTCGACGCAGTTCACCTCGTACGAGACCCGTACGATCGGCGGCAGCACCAGCTTCGGCTTTGCCGTGCGCGAGGATGTCTCGCTGCAGCTGCGCTACTCGCTGTTCAGCCAGAAGGTCACGCTGCCTGACATCCTGAAGAATTGTAACAACCTCAATCCAGACTTCATCAACACCTTCCCGACGCCGGATCAAACCCCAGTGGGGCAGCAGAACTGCTTCGCTGATGGTGAGGCCTCGCTGGCGGTGCGGCGCGAGCTCGGCCAAGGTGCCGTGCTCACCTCGATGGTCGGCTACGACCTGAGCTACAACACGCTGGACAACAATCGTAATCCGACCAGCGGTCTCCTCGCGATTCTGCGGCAGGACTTCGCCGGCGTCGGCGGCGACGTCTCCTATCTGCGGACGACGGCCAATGTGAAAAGCTACTACGAGGTTCTCCCGGATCTCGTGGGCTTGCTCACCCTGCAGGGCGGCATCATCAACGGCTTCGGCGGCAAGGCGCTCGAGGACGAGGGCACCAAGCTGCGCATGCTCGACCACTTCCAGATGGGCCCGCAGCTTGTGCGCGGCTTCGCTCCGTCGGGAATTGGTCCACGCGACCTCACCCAGTTCAACTTCAATGGAACGCCCGGCGATGCGCTTGGTGGCTCGATGTACTGGGGCGCCAGCATGGAGCTTCAGGCACCGCTCTACTTCCTGCCCAAGGACGCGGGCGTGAAGGTCGCCGTCTTCGCCGACGCGGGCTCGGTCTGGAACTACAAGGGCCCGCTCGACTTTTTGACCGGGCCGGGGGCTACCGGAGAGGTCATCTCAGGTTCAATCTGTTCGACGCCACCGTGCCCGCTCGACAACTCAATGCACGTGCGTGCCTCGGTCGGCGCCGGCCTCCTGTGGGCGTCGCCGTTCGGACCGATCCGGTTCGACTTCGCGGTTCCGCTCCTGAAAGAGTCCTACGATCGGAAGCAGTTCTTCCGGTTTGGCGGCGGGACGACATTCTGACCGCGTCGCTCGCCATCGCCACGGACAAGGTGGCATGAGCGCCCCCTTCTTCTTCAAGCGAAGTGGGGGGCTCTCGCTTCGAGAAGTTGCGACATTGGTTGGTGGCCAGCCGCGCGAGGGCGCCGATCTCGACCGGCGCATGAGCGGGATTGGGCCGCTCGATCGCGCAGGTCCGAACGAGCTCTCCTTCCTGGACAGCCCGAAATATGTGCAGCAGGCCGCGACGACCGTGGCTGGCGCCTGCCTGACCACGCAGCGGTTCATTGACGCCTTGCCCGGCCGGGTCAGCGTGCTCACGGTGCGCGAGCCCTATCGCGCCTTTGTCGAGGTGGCGCGCGCGCTGTTTCCGGATTCGCTGCGGCCATCGTCGCTGTTCGAGGCGAGCGGCGCTGCAGCAGGCGCCCTTCATCCGGGCTCACATGTGCATCCCTCGGCCCGCCTCGAAAACGGGGTGACCGTCGATCCAGGCGCTGTCATTGGGGCGGGCGCAGAGATCGGCAGCGGGACCGTGATTGGAGCGGGGGCGGTCATTGGGGTGAAGGTTCGCATCGGTCGCGACTGCGCGATCGGGCCCAATGCCACGATCATGCATGCGCTGATTGGTGACCGGGTCATCATCTACCCCGGCTGCACCATCGGCCAGGACGGCTTCGGCTTTGTGCGTGGGCCGCGCGGAGCCCACAAGGTTCCCCAGGTTGGACGTGTGATCATCCAGGACGACGTCGAAATTGGCGCCAATTCCGCCGTCGACCGCGGAGCCATCCGGGACACCGTGATCGGGGAGGGAAGCAAGATCGACAATCTGGTGCAGATCGCGCACAACGTGTCGATCGGACGGCACTGTCTGGTCGCCGGCCAAGTCGGAATCTCGGGTAGCACCACGATCGAGGACGGTGTCATTATGGGTGGTCAGGTTGGCGTGACCGACCACCTGACGGTCGGGGCAGGCGCAATGCTCGGGGCCAAGGCCGGTGTCTTTACTGATGTTCCAGCGGGGGCGCGCTGGGCCGGCTATCCGGCGAGATCGGCCAAGCAATGGCTGCGCGAGGTGGTGACGCTCGAGCGGCTTGCAAGAGAGAGCAGAGGTGGCCGCGCGCGGGACGACGAGTGAGGATGTGGGAAATGACTGACGCCGGGACCACCCTCGAGGCGGCCGATATTGCCACCATTCTCAAGTCGCTGCCGCACCGCTATCCGTTTCTGATGGTGGATCGCATCATCAATATCCGTGGCGACCAGAGCGGCGTCGGAATCAAGAATGTCACGATCAACGAGCCGCAGTTCATGGGGCATTTTCCCGGGAATCCGGTATTTCCCGGCGTGCTCATGATCGAGGGCATGGCGCAGACTGCCGGTGTGATCTGCATTCTGGCGGAAGCGATGGCCGAGAAGAAATCCGTCTACTTCCTCACCATCGAGCACGCGAAGTTCCGCAAGCCCGTGCTGCCCGGCTACACGATCGAATATCATATGACCAAGAAAGCTCACAAAAAAAACATGTGGTGGTATCGGGGCGAAGCTCGTGTCGCCGACCAGGTCGTGGCCGAGGCGGTGGTCGGCGCCATGGTCGTCGGCGAGTGAGCCCAATGAGCGCGATTGATCCGACTGCCCGCGTCGCCGAGGGAGCGACGATCGGGCCGCAGGCGACGATCGGCCCCTATTGCGTGATCGGGGCGAACGTCACCATCGGCGAGGGATGCACCCTCGTCGCCCATGTGCATGTGACCGGTCATACCAGCATTGGACCGCGCACCAAGATCTATCCGTTCACGTCGCTCGGCACGCCGCCGCAGTCGGTCAAGTATCGCGGCGGACCGACGCGGCTTGAGATCGGCGCTGGCTGCGATATCCGCGAGCACGTCACCATGAATCTCGGGACCGAGGATGGCGGCGGACTCACGCGCGTGGGGGACCGCGTCTTCTTCATGGTCGGTACTCATGTGGGCCACGATTGCCACGTCGGCGATGATGTGATCCTGGCCAACAATGCTGTGCTCGGCGGTCACGTCACATTGGGCAATCGGGTCGTCCTTGGCGGCGCATCCGCCATCCACCAGTTCGTGCGCATTGGTGAGTTTGCGATGGTGTCGGGCGTGAGCGGTGTCGGTGCCGACATCATCCCGTTCGGCTTTGCGATTGGCCAGCGCGCTGTGCTCGACGGGCTCAACGTGGTCGGCATGCGCAGGCGCGGCCTCACGCGCGACGACATTCGCCGCCTGCGCAACGCCTATCGTGCCCTGTTCCTGGGGCCCGGCGTCTTCCGTGAGCGGCTGGCGCGGGTCGAGCGTGAGTTTGCAGGGGACGCCCTGGTCGGGACCGTCCTCGATTTCATCCGCGCGGGCCAGAATCGGCCGTTGATGCACGCGGCCATCGAAGGCGCCCCGGCGAGCAGCGCCGATGCCGCCTCCGGCAGCGGCTCATGAGCGTGAGCGGGGCACCGCCCGAGGGTCCGCTCGCGATCGTCTGCGGGGCAGGCAACATGCCCTACCGCGTGGCAGATGCGGTGATCGGGCGCGGCCGGCGCGTG
>Ga0137397_10003228_pt1 | contig 11356 bp, 12 predicted proteins | sample czorhiz116metaG_FD_106658 | JGI IMG/M metagenome (GOLD analysis project Ga0137397, IMG submission 106658) | Vadose zone soil microbial communities from Angelo Coast Range Reserve, California, USA - czorhiz1.16 metaG | ecosystem: Environmental > Terrestrial > Soil > Vadose zone | place: USA... | reverse complement strand
TGCCATCGGGCACGCCGCCAGCGTCTGCACGAACCGGCCGTCGGGGTTCATGTTGTCCACGGCGGTCGGCACGCCGTTGGCGACGATCGACCTGAAACGTCCGGCGTTCAGACGGTAGACGTCGTTGACGTCCTTCACGAGCGTGACGGGCAGGCTCACGAGCCGCCGGATCAGGCTCTGGACCAGCGACGAGACGCGGAAGCTTCCCCGGTGGGGCGTGGCGATGAAGATCACGCGGGACACCGTGGGCAGCGGCTCGAAGAACATCGCCCGCTGGAGCCGGGCCCGCATGGGCGGCGACGTCTCGATCTCGGCCAGCGGCACCGACGACGCGTTGTCCCAGAACCGCGAGCCGCTCTCCGAGATCATGAGCCGCGCCAGCAGGCCGCCCTGGCTGTGGCCGATGAGGATCATGTGGCGCAGCGCCGGGTCACGTCCGTCCGGATCGAGCTCCTTGACCACGTCGGCCAGCGCCTGCCGCAGCTCGCTGGCCGACTCGAGGATGGGATTGCTCGTCACGTACGTGAACACCCAGAACTGCACGCGATCGCGCAGCACGACGTCGTTCGACAGCTCGTTGTACATCTCGCCCCACCGCGCCGGGCTGGAGGCGGTGCCGTGGATCAGCACGACCGGGATGCGGCCCGGCCGGTAGGGCCGCATCATGACGAGGCGGTCGCGGTTCAGGCGGAAATCGCCGGACAGGAACGCGCCCAGCTCCGTGGCCCACACCGACGCGCCCTCGAGCGCGTACGCCAGCGTCGCGGTCGGATCGAGCTCGAGCGGCACGGGGTGTCCGTCGATCTCGACGGTCGTCGCCTGGTCGGCCGGGTAGAGCTCCAGCCGCCCGCGAAGGTGCCCGTCGGCGAGGCCGCGACGGACGTCCTCGAAGCGGACGAGCACCGTCACGGCGACCTTGCCGTTCGGCGGCATCCGCCGGCGAGCCGCCTTGGCCGTCGGGCCGCTACCGTCGGGCGTCAGCTCGGCGGCCAGCGGCACGCCGATCCCCGCCTGGCGATAGCGGTTGCGGATCCCGCGGATCTTGAACTCGGACAGCGAGAAGAACCGGGTGAGGCGATAGCCGGACCAGAGAAACTCGTCGGGCGTGGACTGCACCTGCAGCGTTCCCCAGGGCAGCGGCAGCGTGCGGTCCGCGAGGACGACCTCGCGCGCGCCCAGCGCCGAGGCGCGGGCGGCCGCGTCGGCGAGATCACCGGCGGGCCGTGGCTGAACGGCGCTGAGTCCCTGGCTGACGCCGAGATTGTAGAGGTCGGCGGCCAGACGCATGCGCGGATCGAGCGCCATCCCGATCGTGCCCTTGCGCTCCAGCAGGAACGCGTAGGCGTACACCGCCGCGGCCAGGTAGTGCTCCGGCGCCCCGACCTGCTCGGCGTACACGAACGACAGCTCGGCCAGCGCGAAGAGGCGATCCAGGTCGAGAGCCGTCCCGTCGCCGCGCAGCGCCATCAGCGTGGCGGCGGGGTCGCGGTCGAACCGCTCCGCCAGCCCGTTCCGCCGCAGCACCCAATCGCTCTCCGCGCTGCGCTCACCCGTGGCGAGCGCGCTCCGCGTCAGCTCACGGTAGGCCGTCTGGGTGTCGGTGCGCGTGACGCCAATGGGCGTGACGCACGCCGCGGCGAGGGCCGCCACTGCGAGCAGCGCGGCAGCCGTGGACGCCTGGCGGGTCAAGGCGACTACCGCGAGGCCTGGTAGCCGCGCCCCTGCAGGCACGTCGCGTACGCGCCCTCATACTGCTGCAGGCCGGCCTGCTGCTGCGTCTGCGCCTGGCGCGTCGCCTCGGCGCTCTGCCGGTTGTTCCGGTTCTGGCGGATCAACCCGGCGGCGGCGCCCACACCGGCGCCGATCGCGGCGCCCTTGCCCGCGTCACCGCCGATGGCCCCGCCGACGGCCCCGAGCGCGGCGCCGCCGGCCGCGCCGCGAAGCATGCCGCCCTGCTGCGGCGGCGGCGCGGCCACCATCGCGGGCTGCGCCGGATCGAAGCCCGTCTGCTGCTTGGCCCAGCCGTGGCAGTCGAACTGATCCTGCTGGAACTGCTGCTGGCTCTGGCCCGGCTTGGGATAGACGAAGATATCGGCGGCGCTCACCGCGGGCAGCGTGCAGAGCCCGGCGGCGAGCACGACGGCGGTCGTCCAGCGACGGCTCATGAGGATCCTCCTGGATGTCGTCAGCGCACGAGGGGAATGGAGGCGCTGAGCTGCGATTGCATCACGACGTCGAGCTTGTGGTCGGCCTGGAAGAAGCGCGCCACCTTGCGTGAGGGCAGGATCTTGCCGAAGCGCGGGACGAACTCCGTCTTGACGGCGTTGCGAGCTTTCTCGACGCTGAGGTACTCCTCGAGCATCCGGCTGGCCTGCTGGTCGGTCAGCGTGTCGTAGGCCTCCGAGTAGTCCATGATCAGCTTGACGAGGCGATCGCCCACCTTCGCCATCTCGTGGCGGTACTCGCGGTAGAGCGGCCAGAACGCCTCCGCCTCCTTGCCGTCGAGGTCCATCAGCGCCGTCACCAGCGCCTGGCGGCGCACCTGGACGGCGGCCCGCGTGAGCTCGAGCTCGCTGGTCATGTCGTCGTCCTTCACCGGGGCCGGCGCCGGCGTCTGCGCCACCGCCATGGCCGGGACCAGCAGCATCACGGCCAGGGTGACGAGGACGAGGCTGCGCGCTGAAGGCTTCATCGTGTCCTCCTTGCGGATTGGTACGGCACGAGCGGGACGCTACGCCGCCACGGCGGCGAAGAACATACGACCTTGGTCGCACCGCGCGCACGCGGCGCCGGCGTGGACCAAGGTCGTAGGCCACGACCGTTTGGTCTCATTGCCGACGGCGCTCGAACACCGCACGGTGTCGGCGGGAGGGAGCCCCATGACGGCCAGGCGTGCGGTGTGCCGCGGGATCGTCCTCGTGCTGCTCGGAGTCGCCGGCGCGCTGCCGGTGGAGGCTCTCGCGCAGACGCTCGGCGAGAGCTTTCGGAAGGTCACGCCGTCGGTGGTGGTGATCCGGGCACGGGGCAAGGAGCTGACCCGAAACGGTGAGAAGACCTTCACCGAGACGGGCTCGGGGGTGCTGATCTCGACGGACGGCAAGGTGATGACGGCCGCCCACGTCGTGCACACGATGGACGAGATCGACGTGGAGTTCCTGGGCGGGGACACCGTGTCCGCGCGGGTGATCGCCTCGGAACCGGCCGCCGATCTCTCGCTGCTGCAGCTCGAGCGCGTTCCGGCCGCGGCGCGCCCTGCCCGGATGCTCGACTCCGACACCGTCCAGGTGGGCGACGCCGTGATGATCGTGGGCGCGCCCTACGGGCTGAGCTACTCGCTGAGCACCGGCATCATCAGCGCCCGCTGGGCGCCGAACACGATGTACCGTGCGATGCCGCTGGCCGAGTTCTTCCAGACGACGGCCACCATCAACACGGGGAACTCCGGCGGCCCGATGTTCACGACGGCCGGCGACGTCATCGGCATCGTGAGTCACAACATCTCCAAGTCGGGCGGCAGTGAGGGTCTCGGCTTCGTGGTGACGCTCAACACCGCCCGCCAGCTCCTGCTCGAGAAGCGGTCGTTCTGGAGCGGGCTGGACGGCCAGTTCCTGCCCGACCGCATCGCCGACCTGCTGAACCTGCCGCCGAACGCCACGGGGTACCTCGTCAAGGGCGTCGCCCGGAATTCCCCGGGCGACGCCCTCGGCCTGCGCGCCGGCACGAGGCTCGTGGTCATCGACGGCCAGGAGTGGGCGCTGGGCGGCGACATCGTCCTGGAAGTCCACGGCCTCACGGTCAAGGCCGCCAACACGGCGAAGCTGCGCGAGGTGATGGCCGCGATGCGCCCGGGCGACACGTACCGCGTGAAGGTCCTGCGCGCCGGCCGAATCCTCGAGCTGACCGGCACCGCGCCCTAGCCATGCGCCGCCGAACGCGACTCACGACCATCCTCGCGGCCGTGCTCCTCGGCGCCGCGCCGTCGCTCGCCCTCGACAGCCCCGTCGGCACGTGGAGGACCGTGGACGAGAAGAGCGGCACGGTGGTGTCCGAGGTCGAGCTCTACGACCAGGGCGGCAAGCTCTACGGCCGGATCACGAAGCTGACCGAGCCGATCGATGCGCAGGGCAAGCCGAAGCTGTGCACGAAGTGCCAGGGCGCCGACAAGGATCAGCCGGTCGTCGGGCTGGTGATCCTGAAGGACCTCAGCCCGGGCGGGGACCGCTACAAGGGCGGGACCATCACCGATCCCGAGGACGGCAAGATCTACAAGTCGGAGGTGTGGGTCGAGGGCGGCACGCTGAAGGTCCGCGGCTACCTGGGCCTCTTCTATCGCACGCAGACCTGGCAGAAGGCCCGGTAGACCGTGAGGCTCGTGCGCGCGGCGCTCGCGGTCGTCGCGGGGTTCGTCGTCATCGTGCTGACGGCGTGGAGCGCGGGCGTCCTCTACTACGCGACGCCCGGCGGATCGCGGACCACCGCCATCATCGCGGTCGGCTTCGTGGTCGTCACCGCGCTGGCGTTCCTCCTGCTGCCGCGGCGCCCGCGGACGCTGGCCGCCTTCGTCGTGGTGTTCGGTCTCGTGCTGGCCTGGTGGCTTCACTGGCCGGCCGGCACCGATCGGCCCTGGCAGGCCGAGGTGGCGCAGGTGCCGTGGGCCACGCGCAGCGGCGACGTGGTCACCATCCACAACGTCCGCAACTTCGAGTACCGGACCGAGACGGACTTCGTCCCCCACTGGGAGACCCGCCGCTACGACCTGCGCGAGCTCGACTCCGGCGATCTCATCGCCGTGTACTGGGCGGGCAAGGCGATCGCCCACATCATGCTCAGCTTCGGCTTCGGCGGCCGCGACTACGTCGCGATCTCCATCGAGACGCGCAAGGAGCGCGGCGAGGGGTATTCGACCGTGGCGGGGTTCTTCAAGCAGTACGAGCTCGTCTACGTGGTGGGCGACGAGCGCGACCTCATCGGCGTGCGCACGACGTTCCGGCAGCCCCAGGAGGACGTGCACGTGTACCGCCTGCACGTGCCGCGCGAGAACGTGCGCCGCGTGTTCCTCGACTACGTGCGGACCATGAACGCTCAGCGTGAGCGCCCCGTCTTCTACAACACGCTGACCACCAACTGCACGACCGCGGCGATGATGCACGCCCGCGTGAACCCCGACGCCCTGCCGTGGTCCTGGCGCGCCCTGCTGCCCGGCTATCTGCCGGAATACGTCTACGAGCACGGCCGGCTGGACACGAGCGTGCCCTTCCCCGAGCTCGAGCGCCGCTCGTGGGTCAACCCGCGCGCGCACCTCGCGGGCAAGGCGGCGGACTTCTCGCAGCGCATCCGCATGGCGGCGACGCCGTGAGGCGAACGATCCTAGGACCAAGGTCCAATGGCGGGCTCCGCGCGCCGCGCCAATCCTGGGCCCGTCTCGAGGGAGGGACGCCATGATTCGACATCGAGCCGCGCTGGGTCTCGTCTTGGTCCTGAGCCTCTTCATCGTCGTCGTCGCGTGCGCCAAGCGCCCGTCGGTGACCGTCGCGGCGGCGCCGCCCCCGACGGGAGCCCCGGCGGTCACGCCTCCCGCGCCCGCCCCGGCCCCTGCGCCCGTGGCGCCGACGCCGGAGCCGCCCGCCGCGGTGACACCGCCGCCGGCTCCCGTGGCGACCGCGCGCCCGGCGCCGCCGAGCGAGTTCGGGCCGAACGACAACCTGAAGCCGATTCACTTCGACTTCGACAAGTCCGACATCCGCAGACCGGACGCCGACGTCCTGACGGCGAGCGCGCGCTGGCTCACCGACAACCCGGGACACCTGGTGCTCATCGAGGGACACTGCGACGCGCGGGGCACCAACGAGTACAACCTCGCGCTCGGCGAGCGTCGCGCGCGGGCGGCCGTGAACTTCCTGGTCGCCCACGGCGTTCCCTCCGCCCGCTTGACGGTCGTCTCTTACGGTGAGGAGCGCCCGCTCTGCCGCGAGGAGAGCGAGGGGTGCTGGGCGGAGAATCGCCGGGGGATGTTCCTGACCAAGCCGCAATAGACGAGCGCCACGGAGCGGTGGTTCCCGCGCGGCGGCGACAGCGCCGCCGCGCGGGGGGGCCCGGTCAGTTCTCCAGGATCGCGCTCTGGTTGACCGTGATCGCCTTGCCCCACCAGCCCTGATCGCGCGCGGCGCCCACGTCCTGCCGCGTGACGCGGGTCGAGCTGCCCTCGCGGTTTCGCATCGAGAACATACCGTGGTCGCCGGAGGCGAAGTGGCTCGTGTGCCCCTTCCACTCGCCCCACTCCTCGGACGTGGCGCAGGCGGTTGTCGTCAGCGCCAGCGCGGCGACGATGAGAAGACGTCCCGGGATCGTTCGCATGGTGTGCTCCTCCTGTTCGCTCGGGATTCTCTCGGCGCCGCGCGATCGGCGCCATTGGACTTTTGGCCCACGGCGGCCGACGGCCGTGTAGGACTTTGGTCCCATGGTGCTCGCCCCGGGTCTCGTGGTCCGATCGCTCCCGATGACGACGGTGGCGGCCCCATCGGTGCCGGTGCAGGGAGCCTCGCGGGAGGCTCGAGGGCTCGCGATCCGCGGGGGCCTCCTGCTCCTGGTCGGCCTCGTCGAGAGCGTCCTGCTGCTCTTCGCGTTCCGGATTCCGAACGTCACCGCGCACGACCTCGGGCTCATCCTGGGCATCTTCATGCTCGCGGACGGGGGTCTCGCCCTCATCGAAGGGGCCGGCGCCTTGTCGAGGCGTTCGGCCTGGCTCGCCCTGGTCGGCCACGCGCTCGCCGGTCTCGCCCTGGGAATGGCCGTTCTCGTCATGGGCTCGTCCCAAGCGCTGCGGCTCTTCGCCGTCTGGGCGATCGTGACCGGAGTCCTGGACCTGGTCCACGCGCCGGGCCGGACCCCGGGCATCCTCGCGGTGCTCGTCTCGGTAGCCTTCGGGCTGCTGGCGCTCGCCGGGCCGATCCAAGACCCGGCGACGCTCCTGCTCGTCGCCGTCCTCTTCGCGGTCATCGCCGGCGGCCTGCGCCTCGGCGGGGCCCTCCAATCCCGCTAGCCTTTCGTCACGTGGCATCACCGGGCCGTATCGCGCTGACGGCGCTCATCGTGGCCGGCGGCTACTATGTGGGCGCCAATCTCGGGTTCATTTTGCGCATCCCCCCGATGACGCCGTCGGTGATGTGGATGCCCAACTCGATCCTCACCGCCACGCTGCTGCTGGCCCCGCCGCGGCGGTGGGGGATCTACTTGCTGGCGGCGCTCCCGGCCCACCTCGTGGTGGAGCTCGGGGTTGGCTTCCCGCTCGTCCTGGTCCTCGCGCTGTTCGCCACCAACTGCAGCGAGGCGCTGATCGCCGCCGCGGTCGTCCGGCGGCTCAGCGATGCGCCGGGCCGCTTCGACACGCTCCGCCGCGTGGTCGTCTTCATCCTCGGCGCCACGCTCCTGGCCCCGTTCCTGTCCTCGTTCCTCGACGCGGGCGTCGTCAGCGGCATGCTCGGCGAGCCGTTCTGGACGGTGTGGCGCGGGCGGTTCTTCTCCAACGTGCTCACCGAGCTGGCGGTGGTCCCGGCCCTGGCCATCGTGATCACGACCGCGCCGGCCTGGTTTCGCCGCGCGCCGGTCCGGATCCAGGTCGAGGCGGGCCTTCTGGCCCTCGTCCTCGTGATCATGGGCGTCCTCGGCTTCGGCACCTCGAGCTACGGCGTCATTCCCGGCGTGCCGCGCTCGCCGCTGGCGCTCCTGCTGCCGTTCCTGCTCTGGGCGAGCGTCCGCTTCGGCCCCGGCGGCGCCGGCCTCTCACTGCTCATCACCACGCTGGTGGCGACCGGGGCGGTGACGCACGGCGCGACGGTGCCGACGCGCGACCAGGTTCTCGTGCTGCAGATATTCCTCACGGTCATCGGCATCCCCATGCTGTGCCTGGCCGCGCTCATCGAGGAGCGGAGGCGGGCGGAGGAGGCGCTGAGCGAGCGGCTGCGCTTCGAGGAGCTGCTCTCGCGCCTATCGGCTGCCTTCGTGCACCTGCCGAGCCACGAGATGGACGCCGCCTTCGACGACTGGCTGCGGCGCCTCGGCGAGTCGCTCGGCCTCGACCGGCTCATGCTCGTGCGCGTGTCCCCGAATCGACAGATGGCCGCGGTCTCGCACACCTGGACGGCGCCGGGCGTGACCACGCCGCCGCCCGTCTTCGGGAATCCCGCGCCGGGCGGGGCGGCGAACTGGCGCTGGCTGCTGCGTGACGAGCCGCTGCTCTTCGAGCGCCGCAAGGACGTGCCGCAGGCGCCGAGCGCCGACGGGCTGTCGCCGGCGCGCTCGGATCTCGTCATTCCGCTCGTGGCCGGCGGCCGGCTGCTCGGAGGCCTCGTCTTCGACGCCATCACGCTGTCGCCGCGCACGCGGACGTCCATCGTGCCGGGAGTGCGTCTGGTGGCCGAGGTCTTCGCCGGCGCCCTGGCCCGCAAGGAGACGGAGGACGCGCTCCGTGCCAGCGAGAGCATGAAGACGGCGATCCTGACCTCGCTCAGCACCGGCGTGGCGGTGCTCGACCGGGACGGCTGCATCATCGCCGTGAACGAGAGCTGGAACCGGTTCACGCGCGAGGACAGCGCGAGCTGGGATGCCGGCGCCGGGGTCGGCAGCAACTATCTCGAGTCGTGCCGGGCGGCGGCGCTCAAGGGCGTGTCCCATGCCGAGGAGGCGCTGGTCGGGATCACGAGCGTGCTCGACCGCTCGCGGCTGTCCTTCGCGTTCGACTACTCGTACGGGACGGCGCCCGCCGATCGCTGGTTCACGCTGACCGTGGTCAGGCTGGAGCGGCCCGAGGGCGGCGCCGTCGTCTCGCACACCGACGTCACCGAGCGGAAGCGCATCGAGATGGACGCGCAGCAGAGCCGCCAGGAGCTCGCGCACTTCACGCGCGTGTCCACGATGGGCGAGCTGACCGCCTCGCTCGCCCACGAGCTGAGCCAGCCGCTGAGCGGCATTCTGACCAACGCGCAGGCCGCCCAGCGCTTCCTCGCCAAGAGCTCGCCCGACCTCCACGAGATCCGCAACATCCTGTCGGATATCGTGGACGACGACAAGCGGGCGGGCGAGGTGATCCAGCGCCTGCGGGACCTGCTGCGCAAGAGCGAGCTGGCGCGCGATCCGCTCGAGCTCAACGAGCTCGTCCGCGGGGTCGCCAAGCTCCTGGCCAGCGACGCGGTCATCCGCAACGTCGCCTTCGCCTTCGACCTGCACCCTGAGCCCATCGTCCTCAACGGCGACCGCGTCCAGCTGCAGCAGGTGATCCTGAACCTACTCCTCAACGCGATGGAGGCCATGGTGGACGGCGCCGACAGCGATCGGACCATCCTGCTCCGGACCACGCGGAACGATCTCGATGCCGTGCACGTCTCCGTGCGGGACACCGGGGCGGGCCTCGGCCCAGACGCCGAGCACAAGATCTTCGAGCCCTTCTACACGACGAAGCCGGCCGGGATGGGGATGGGGCTGTCGATCGCCCGCTCGATCGTCCAGGCCCACGGCGGCCTCATCTGGGCGACCAACAATCCCGTGCGCGGCGCCACCTTCCACCTGGCGCTGCCCTTGACCACCGCGGGACAGTCCCCATGACGGGCCCGACGATCTTCGTCGTGGACGACGACCCGTCGATCCGGCGCAGCCTGGAGCGCTTGTTGCGGGCGGCCGGCCATACCGTCGAGACCTTCGTGTCGGCGCGGCAATTCCTCGAGCGCGGCAATCTCCGCGCGCCGGGGTGCCTCGTGCTCGACATCCGGATGCCGGGTCAGAGCGGGCTCGACCTGCATCAGGTCCTCGAGGCGGCCGGCCACCACATCCCGGTCATCTTCATCACGGGCCATGCCGATGTCCCGCTCGCGCAGCAGGCGATGCAGGCCGGCGCGGTGCGGCTGCTCGCCAAGCCCTTCGACGGCCAGGAGCTGCTCGACTCCATCAAGCGCGCGCTCGGCGTGAGCCGCGCGAGCCAGCGCGAGCAGGCCCCATGAAGACATGGGCTCAGCCTCCAGCAGAGGTGAAGCCGCGCAGACGGTCCTCCGCCTCGGTGATCGCCGAGGGGCCGTGCATCATGGCCCGGGCCACGCCGAGCATCGGGTAGCCCTCGCGCGCCTCCGCCTGGAACCGGCCGGCGAAGGCGCCGTTCCGGATCTCCTCGAGCACCGCGCGGAAGCGCGCCGTCATCGCCTCGCCGTCCAGCTCGAGCGTACGGATCATTCCGCCGAACACGGCGGTGGGGCCGTGCTCCTCGGAGGCGCGGAAGAAGCCGCTCTCGCGGAAGCCCCGGAACACCGTCTCCATCTCGCCCGACATGTACATCTCCAGCACCAGCACCTCCGGCGGCAGGCCGGCCTCGCGCCCGACCTCGAAGGCGGCCATGATCGCGGCGCCGAGCAGCGGGCCGACGGTCTGCTCGACGAAGAGATCGAGCGTTGCCTCCTCCGCGGCGCGCATCTCGACGGCGCCGGCGCGCAGCGCGCCGAGCGCCTCGGCGAGCCCGAGCATCCGTCGCCGCGCGCGGCCGCTGCGGTCGGCCTCGACGCCGACGCAGGCCCAGAAGCCCTCGCCGGACAGGTAGCGGGCGCGCGCCGCCGCGCCGGCCATGCGGGGCGCGACCAGCAGCACGTCCACGGTGTCGGGCGGGCTGACGAGGCCGAAGGCGAGGCTGTACCCCGATCCGAACGCGATGGCGCTGCCGGGCCGCAGCGCCGGCGCGACGTCCGCCGGAAATGCCTCCGGGATGACCTCGTCGGGGAGCAGCAGGAACACGACGTCGGCCGCCGCCGCCGCCCTCAGCGGAAGGACCTCGAAGCCCTCGGCCCGGGCACGGACGGCGTACTCGTCCTCGCGGTTGCCGACCACGGTCTTCACGCCGGAGTCCCGGAGGTTGAGCGCGGCCGTCCGGCCGAGATTGCCGTAGCCGAGCACGGCTACCGTGTCGCCGGCGAGCGCCCCCGGCGGCGCATCCGCCGCGCGGTACACCGTGACCGATCGTGCGTCACTCATGCCTACCTCCTGCGGGTGACCCGCTCGGCCTCGAGCTGGCCCTGCCGCGCGTGGTCGATCACCTCGCCGAGAATCCGCGCCAGCTCCTGCGGCGCGTGGAACCCCATCGAGTTCTCGGCGGCCACGAAGTCGAGCCGCCACTGCGCCTTGCGGTGCTGCGCGGCCGCGGCGTGCAGCGCGCCCTCGGGCGCCCCTTCCTTCTTCGCGATCACGAGCTCGTAGTACGCCTCGATCTCCTCGACCTTGAGCCCGTTCGCCCACGGATACGTCACGACCTTGCCGGGCCCCTTTGAAATAGTACTCGACGTGGCACTGGCCGCAGACGAACGAGCGCATCTCCTGGCGGGTGGCG
>Ga0137397_10003226_pt1 | contig 11361 bp, 9 predicted proteins | sample czorhiz116metaG_FD_106658 | JGI IMG/M metagenome (GOLD analysis project Ga0137397, IMG submission 106658) | Vadose zone soil microbial communities from Angelo Coast Range Reserve, California, USA - czorhiz1.16 metaG | ecosystem: Environmental > Terrestrial > Soil > Vadose zone | place: USA... | reverse complement strand
GCCGGCGGCGATCAGAAACTGAAGGACGTTCGAAACCGGCGCTCGGCCCTCGCCCCGCCAGAACAGCAGAAAAACGACCTGCGCCAGCAGCAGCGCATATACGGCGCGACGACTCCGCATACCGGCTCGCGTCTCCACCTGATTGATGGGGGCGTCAATATCCGGAATCACGCCGGCGGAGTTTTCCATGGGGGGTACAGCCGGCCGGGATGTAATGTGAGCGGTCGCGATGTTCACCGGTCAATATCGAAAACACCAAAAAGCATCACCATGGAGGCGCCGAGATACTGAAAGAGACAAATGCGAACTCGCCGGCTTTTCGAGATTTCCGCCCGGAAAGATGGTCGAGCACGAAGACCGAAGCCATGGCGTTCATGAAGGGGCAACTGGAATGCCAATGGAAGGCAGATATAACCCTTTAATTTCATCCACTTATGGGCATTTTGAAGAAGAATGAATTGAAGGTTTGTATATTCGGACTACAAACTGTACAGACGCTATACAGAGGACTTCAGACTTCCTCAACGCCATCGGCGGTCCCGGCGAGAAGCTTGTAGAGCGTGACGCGGCTGATGCCCAGGATATCGGCGGCGCGCGACTTGTTGCCGCCCACTCTTTCCAGCACGTTGCGCGCATGGATGCGCTGCATTTCCTCCATGGGGACCATCTCGGTCTTCATACCGCCGGGCTCCCGGGGGCCGGGGTTGCGAAACTCTTCCTGAAAGTCATCCACATCAAGCGTCTCGACGGAGGTCATGATGCAGGCGTGGGCGATGGCGCTTTCGAGCTGGCGAATATTTCCGGGCCATTCATAGCGGGCCAGCATAGCTTCCGCCCGGCGGGAGATGAAGCTGATGCTCTTGTGGTATTCCCGGCTGTATTTGGCGATGAAATAACGCACCAGCAGCGGCAGGTCTTCCATTCTGTTCTTCAACGCCGGCAGCCTAACCTCGATGGCCGCCAGGCGGTAGTAGAGGTCTTCGCGAAAGAGTTTTTCCGCCACCATCGCCTTCAGATCGCGGTTGGTGGCGGCAATTACACGCACGTTGATCTTGCGCACCAGGGGCGAGCCCACCCTCTGAATCTCCTGCATCTGCAGCACGCGCAGCAGCTTGGACTGGGTGGCGAGCGGCATATCTCCGATTTCGTCGAGAAAGACGGTGCCGTTGTTCGCATACTCGAACAGGCCGACCTTGTCGGCGTTCGCGCCGGTAAATGCGCCTTTCACATAACCGAACAATTCGCTCTCAAACAGCGATTCGACAATGGCGGAACAGTTACAGGCGGCGAAGGGGCCGCGCGCGACCGGGCTCGACTGATGCAGCGCGCGGGCGACCAGTTCCTTGCCCGAGCCGGTCGGTCCGGAGACAAGGATGGTGCGAAAATGGGGCGCAATGCGGCGAAGCTGAACGAAGACATCGAGCATGGCGGCGCTGCGTCCGATCATGTTTTCGAACTGGTAGATGTCGATGGAAGTGCGCTCGACCTCGGCGCGCCGCATGCGCTGGCGGGCGTCGTCGGCCAGCTTGTGCACGCGGTCGCGGAGCCGCTGCACCGAAATCGGCTTGTTGAAATAATCGCTGGCGCCCTTCTGCACCGCCTCCACCGCGGATTCAGTGGAAGAGTAAGCCGTCAACAAAATGACATCGACATTGGGGTCGTCGGCGATCAGGCGCTCCATCAGTTCGATGCCGTTCATGGAAGGCATGCGAAGATCGAGCAGCGCAATCTGAGGACGTATCTTCTGCGCGATTTTCAGCGCTTTTTCCGGATGGTCGGCGGTGACGATCTCCAGCCCCGCATCTTCGATGGCGGCCGCGCTGAGCTGCAGACTCTGCGGATCGTCGTCAACGATGAGCACCTTCACCAAACGGTCCGGGGCCACGCTTCGGGTCATTCAGCGCCTTTCCTGAGAACCTTATTGATTTCATCCAGCAGAACACCGAAATCGACGGGTTTGCCCACATATCCATCGAAGCCCTTGCGCAGCAATTCTTCCCGGTCGCCCTGCATGGCGTAGGCAGTTACGGCGATGACGCGGGCGCGGGACAACCGCGGATCGCGGCGCATGGCGCCCAGCACCGCCAGTCCGTCCATCACCGGCAACTGGATATCGAGCAGCACCACGTGGGGACGAAAAGCGCGGGCGGCTTCCAGGGCCGCGCCGCCGTCGCTGGCGGAGAAAGTCTCACACTCCTGCCCCGATAGAAACTCCATCAATAACTGCCGACTGGCAAGATTATCTTCGACCACCAGAATTCTGGGTTTCAACCTCGCGCCCCGATCTCTTCCTCACGCACTGGTATGGTAACCGAAAATTCACTGCCCTCGTGGGGCGCGCTGCGAACGGTCACGCGACCGCCCAGCCTTTCCGTCAGACGCCGCACCATGGGCAGCCCCAGGCCCGCCCCCTCGGTCGATACGCCCGCCCCCAGGCTCGCGCGAAAGAATTCCTCGAAGACGGCTTCCTGCTCCTGGGCGGGAATTCCCACGCCGGAATCGATGACGCTGATGGTAACTTCGCCGCCCTGGCGCTGTGCCGTGATTCTCACCGAGCCATTTTCCGGAGTAAATTTTACCGCGTTGCCCACCAGGTTCAGCAAAATCTGGCGCAGCCGCGCCGAATCGGCAAATAACGCAAGGCCCGGCTCGCACATGCTTTGGCAAGTCAGGCTCTTCTCGCTGACCATGGGCGCGACGAGATCTCGTATCTCCTCCAGGAACTCCGGCAGGCTTACGGTTTCAGGATGAAGCGTAATCTGGCCCGCCTCGATTCTGGCCAGATCGAGCACTTCATTGATGATGCCCAGAAGATGTTTTGAGGCCCGGGAGACGTGGCCGAGATAATCCTTCTGCTTATCGCTGAGCGGACCGGCGAACTGGTCGCGCAGCAGCTCGGTGAATCCGATAATGGCGTTCAGCGGGGTGCGCAGCTCGTGGCTCATGTTGGCGAGGAACAAACTCTTCATGCGGTTCGAGTTCTCGACCTGGCGGTTGCGCAGCGACAGCTCGGCATTGGTCTCGGCCAGCTCCCGGGTACGCTCGTTGACCCTCGCTTCCAGGGTCGTGGTGAGCAGCACGATTTCTTCTTCGTCCCTGACCCGGTCGGTGATGTCGCGCGCGTTGATGACGATTCCCCGCATCGTCTCGTTGCTCACGCGCACGCCGACAAACTCGAACGAACGCCACGCGCCGTTCATGTGCCGCAGCCGGAAACGGGCCACGGCGGGCACGTCTCTGAGGGCGGCAATTTGCTCCTGCGCCGCTTCCCTGTCTTCCGGATGAATCAGGGTGGCGATCGCCCGGCCCAGGACCTGCTCGCGCGGATATCCCAGCAGCCTCTTGCCCGCCGGGCTGGCGTATTTGATCACGCCCGTATCGTCGATGACGGCCACCAGGTCGGTCGCATTTTCAATCAGCGTCCGGAAATGCTGCTCGCTGAGCCGCAGATTGCGCTGCAACGTCTCCAGACTGGTCACGTCGCGGAAGGTCAGAATGATGCGCGGATCGTTGTCGGGCAACCCGGAAAAGATCCCGCCATCGATCTCCCAGGTTTTGCCGGTCACCGAATCCGCGACGCGCCGTGTGCCCACCACTCCGGCGGCGACGTTCTCGGCAATTTCGGTGGCCGCGCGCCACGGCTCCTGTTCCGAGATCGCGGCCAGGGGCCGGCCGATGCATTCGGTAAACGACGGCAGCCCCGCCGCCTCCTTGAACGCGCGGTTGAGGCGCACGACGCAGAACTCCCGGTCCAGCAGCACCAGCGGCTGCGAAACCGCGTCGAAGGTCCCGATCCATTCACAGGCGATCTTCACCAACTGGGCGCGCAGACGAGACTGCTCCTCTTCCGCCTGCTTGCGCGCGGTGATGTCGATCATGGTGCCTTCGATGACGGGCTCGCCGCCGGTCTCGGAAGGAACCAGCATGGTGTTCTCCAGCACCCAGATGGTCGAGCCGTCTTTGCGCACCACGGGCGTTTCCAGGTTCGACACCTTCAGACGCGATTTGAGCAGGCCCAGAAATGAATCGCGCTCGGCGGCGGTGCGATAGAGGCCCAGTGTGGACTGCGCCTGGATTTCAGCCACGGAGGTAAAGCCGAACATCCGGGCAAAGGCCTCATTGCATTCCAGCAATCTGCCGCTGAAGGTGCTGCGATAGAAGCCCGCCAGGTTTTGCTGGACCACGCGATGGAACTGGCCCTCATCCTTAGACTGATTGCGTGCCGAAACCCAGGCGGATTCGATGACTTCGCCGATTCGCGCCCGGTCACTCTTAGCCAGAAAACCCCATGCGCCGGCGCGGACGCAGGCGGCCGCCGCCTCATCCCCAACCGGCTCGCTGACCACGATCACGGGGGCCCGGCAGTCCCGGCGTTTCATGATTTCCAGCGCTTCGATGACGGTAAACCCGCGAACGCGGTAATCGCTGAGAACGACGTCCCAGGCTTCGGAAAGAGCGGCCTCGAAATCGGCGGCGCTGGCGACCACCCGGCAGGCGAAATCGGCGCCACCCCCCGGCAATTCGCGCAGGACCGACTCCGCGTCTCCATCTTCGCCACAAATCAAGATTCGCAGATTCATAGAAAAGGCCCTGCCGCCCGCCGCCAACAGTTTAAGGCATTGCCCAATGAATACGAACCAAAAATCAAAGCTTCACCCGCGGGCGGCCTGATATGGTCCAAATTTCATCAAGGGGCATCTAACAACCTATGGGGGCGGAATTTCCATCCAGGGAGGTTATTTTATGAAGGCCGTTTTTCAGGGATTTCTGATGAGCGTTGTGTTGGCCGGCCCGCTTTACGCCCAGTCGAACCAGCCCCCGCAATCCGGCATGCGGACATCCGACCGGCGTTCCTCCTCCGCCGACCAAAAGCTTCAAAAGCGCCTTTACAGCGAGGTCGGCCATCAGTTGCGGCTGATGCCGCAGTTCGATACCTTCGATAACCTGGCGTACAAGATTGATGGCGCCACGGTCACCCTGCTGGGACAGGTCGTTCATGCCACGCTCAAAGACGAAGCCCAGCAGCGCGTGAAGAAAATCGAAGGCGTCGAGCAGGTGGTCAATAACATCGAGATACTGCCGCCTTCGGGCGGCGACGACCGGCTCCGCCGGCAGTTGGCCCGCGCGATCTTCCGCGATCCACGGCTCTCCCACTATGCCGTCGGGCCGGTGCCGCCCATCCATATCGTCGTCAAGACCGGACACGTGGCCCTCGAAGGCGTAGTCCGTGACCAGGGCGAGAAGAATGCAGCCGGAATCCGCGCCAACGGAGTGCCCGGAGTGTTCTCGGTGGAAAACAATCTGCGGGTGGAGAAAGAATAGAATTAAGAAAAAGATTTGAATTTTAAATTTTAAATTTAAAATCTTGTTCTTCATTCGCGGCTAATTATTTTTGGCTGAATCCTGGTCTGACCCGCGCAGCTCTTTCACGATCTCCGCGGCCGCTACGCGGGCATCGGCGCCCCGGTCGGGCGGAAAGGAGATGGCCCCGACGCGGGCGTGTCCGCCGCCGCCGTAGCGTTCGCAGATTTTTGCCAGGTTCACCATGTTCTGTTTTTTGGTCCAGGGATTGGAACCGACCGACACTTTGACCCGAAAGCTGCTGCTGCTCAGACCCACGCTGTACACCGCTTCCGGATGCAGATAATAAGGTATGAACTTGTTGTAACCCTCAAGGTCCTGGTCGGAAATGTCGAAATAAATGGTGCCCTGCTTACATTCGGACCGCTGACGCAGAATGTCGATGGACTTTCGATGGCGCGCCAGCAGCGGCGGAATCAGGGCCGCGACAAAGGGCTCTTCGATCACCCGGGCCAGAGGTTCGGCGACCAATAACGGAATCAGGCGGGGCAGAAACTCGGGATCGCCGGTGGATTCGATCGCCATGGTGAGTTTGAGGGCGGGCTCAGCCATCTCCACGGCCATGCCGGCGCCGCTGAACTGGGCGCCGTCGATGATGTCGGCCCACTCGATCAACTCGGCCCCCGGGGCCGGATCGAAGCCGAATTTCTCCCGGGCCTCCTTCGCCAGAAATTTGGTACACGAGGTGAATTCCGGGTCGAAGAACTTCTTCGAATGGTCTCCGTTGCGGTAGTGCTCAGCGTCTTCCGGGGTAAGAAAGGCGCTCTGGTGATGGTCGAACCACCAGGTAATGCGCGGCGAGGGAGAGTATTTGAAATCGACGATGGCATTCTCGTCGCCGGTGAAGTCGTCTTCACAAAACAAGGCGCCCGCGCGATGCAGCAGTCCCGCAAATTCGAATTCCGCCTGGGCGTTGATTCTCTCGCGGTAGAAGCGCGAAAACAGGGCGGCGGAGGCGGCGCCGTCGAAACACTTGTTGTGAAAGAAGACCTTGACTTTCAAATCCGTTGTTTCCTCTCCCCAGGGGGACGCGCCCTTCCTGATGCAAAGCTACCTGAATTGATATTGCTGAAGAGTTCCGTCAAGGAACAAAAAAGGTGCGACCGCACCCCTCAACTTCGCACCGAGCATTTTCGGGCCAAACCCGCACTTTTGCAAGTGTTGCGTGCGGCAGGTGTCGCAGTCGCGGATTGATCGCGCCTATTTGTAGATCGTGTACTGGTCGGCGGGTTTCTTCAGCTTGATGGTGACCGCCAGTTGGGTGTCGGCCACGGCATAATCCTGACCAAAGGTCTGAAAGCCAGGACAGATCACCTGCACCCGAAGCTTTCCATAGGGAATACCGGTAATCTGGGCTTTGCCGTCATCATGAGTTTTGAGCTCGATGCCTTCCGCTTTCTGCCGGCCCTTCTTGTCCACGGGATGGAGGACGATTTCCGCGTTGCGCACCGGCTTCCCGTCCGCATCCTTCAGTATCAGGAATTGCAGAGACGCCGATTTGTCTCCGGCGACGGCGCACAGGGCGAAAAACGCAACGCAAGCGGCCAGCTTTTTCAAGTGGGTCATGTCGATCATTCTAGCGGAAAACGGCAGCCCTGAATTGTCCTTTGGTAATATCGGGCTTCCCCGCCTTATAAAGTAAAGCAAAGGCTGAGAGCAGCTTCGCAATCGCGCCATCATGGATCCAAAATCCCGCTAACCACAGGAAGAATAAGGGCTTTAATAAACGCCGGCGCATCTGATGCGCCAAATTAGAACAACTAAGCCTTCGCGCGGCCGTTACGAGAGGTCACTCACTTCCATATCGCCGCAAAGCCCATGAAAGGTTTGACTTCAGTAACGTGCGGAGTTACTTTGTGTCAGACGGTAAAATGCGGCGCTGAAGCCTTCCGGCGTACGAAGGCGCTGCGTGAGTTTGCAGCTTAAACCCTTGATATAAGATTCCCTCGGGGGACCTTATATTCCTGTATCTGCCAATGATGTAACCGGCAGCCACAGGGGCTTTTTTGGCGCCCTCTCTCCCTGCGCCCATGAGCATGCCGCCGCCAGGTACTGTGCTGAATTGACAGGACGTACGTGGGGGGATCTTTGCATTTCCCACCAGAACCAGACCGACCCTTTTAAAATTTCGCCGATCTTAAATATTTATTCGTATTCCTCGAAGGAGTAGCCAGTGAGAGTTGCGCATGAGCGTGAAATTGCCACCAGGAAGCTGACAACGGCCGCGGCATCCCGCCGGTCGGTTCGCGGATTCTCGATGATCGAGGCGGTGGTGACGGTGGCCATCATTATGATTCTGGCCGCCGCGGTCGTGCCCATGGTGCAGGTAGCTTTCAGAATTTATCAGCTTCGAAGCGCCGTCTCGTCGGTCCGGGGGACCATCCAGTCCACCCGCTATCGGGCGATTTCCGACGGATACCCCTACCAGATCGTGCTCGACAAGACCGCAGGCACTTACCAGGTGCTGAGCAATCCGACTTTCAAGACCGCGTCACCGGGGGCCTTCGTGAACGTGGGTACCGCCCAGCCGCTGGCCGGGTCATCCGTCAATGTCACGCTCGACGCCGATCAAACACTGCAGTTCGGTCCGAGCGGGCGGGTCACCGTCATCACCGGCACCGGCACCTTCACCCTTACGTTGCTGGGCAATACCAAAACATTTACGGTTTCGACCTTTGGGAATGTCAATGTCATATAAAACACATTCGAACCATCGCACACGCCGCCGGCGCGGCTTTACGCTGGTGGAAACGCTCATAGCCATGGCCATCATGGCGATCGGGCTGCTGGGAGCGGCGGCGCTCATGAGCCAGATGAGCATCTCCTCCAACGACTCACGCTATATGAGCGTAGAGGCGCTGCTGGCCTCTGAAAAGCTTGAAGATCTGAACCACTATCCGAACGGCGATCCCAACGTTACGGTGCCCGCGGGGACCATCGTGGGCAGTCTGGCCGCCGATGCGGCCCCTCTGACCATCGCGGGCAGACAGGTGGCCTACTCGGATACGGTGCAGATTTCTTCCGGGGCCGGATCGATCGAGGAAGTTACCGCCGGGACCAATGCCGGGGGGGTGGCGACCTACACTTCCATCACGCATAAGCCCGACGGCACGATCGTTTCAGTCACCACCCCCTCGACCGCGGCGCCCGCGCAAACGTCGGACATGCTGTTGTTTAAACGCCGGTGGACCATTGAAAAGGACCAGCCGGTGAACAATGTGCTGCGGATCACCGTGCGGGTGCTGCTGATCAACGGCACTCGCAATCAGACCACGACGTTTCAGACCAGCATGGTGCGCCCGGCGCCGCAACCCTAGGAAGCGATGCGAAACTTTATGAGATACCAAAGTCGAACACGCACGACGATGCATTCGAAGAAGTCCCGGCGGCAAGGCTTCACTCTGGTGGAGCTGATGGTGGCGATGGCGGTGTTTATGGTGATCGGCGGGGCCGCGATCAAACTGGTCCGCGCCCACATGCCGCTGGTCAGCAGTTCGCAAAACCAGGCCGGTTTGAATATGGCCCTGCGCAGCGTGGCGGCCCAGATGCAACTCGACGCGGTCAACGCGGGTTCCGGCTATTCCGAGGTGTCGCCCGCCAATACCTGGAACATGGGAATCGTAGTCGGCAACCGGGTCACGACCACCGACTGCCATGATCCGGCGACCTTTGTTTACAGCGGCGGCTGCTTCGATTCCTTCAGTATCGTTGCGAACGATACGACCGTCGCCGTAGGGAACCCATCCGACGCCTCGGGCAGTATCGCCGTGGGCACTCACTGTACCGACACCACCACCGCCAATGCCTTATATCTGGTGCCCCCCGGGGGCACGACAGCGGCAACCCTGGCCGGTCAATACAGCGTTGGCGACCAGATTCTTCTCGTCAAAGCCGGAGGCACATCCATAACGACGTTTACGATCACCGCTCCCGGTCCCTCGGTGTTTAACACAGTAGCGAACGAGAAAATCGTGAAAATCCCGCACAATGCAACCGACGGGAACGGCGTCACCCAGAGCTCGACCGACGATCCACTGGCGATTGCGAGGGCCCCGATCGGCGATCCCACAAAATTGGCCACCGATCCCCTCACGCTGGGCACGCAGTTTTGTGTCACAGACTACGCTTATAAACTGACTTCCATCACCTACTGGGTGGACGCGACCACCGATCCGACCAATCCCAAACTGATGCGCACCCAGACGGGGACATCCAGCATAGTCGCGGAGCAGATCATCGGCTTTAAAGTGGGCGCATCCATCAAGAACACGACCTCTGACAACCCCTATTCCTACGACTCGAACTCGGCGGACCTGACGCAGAGCTACTACAACGACTGGTCGGCGATCCGCGCGGTGCGCGTTTCCGTGATTGGCCGCACCCCGCCGAACTCGGATGTGAACGATCGATTTAGAAATGGATTCGACAACGGCCCTTACCGGGTCGAAGCTGTCTCCGTGGTGATCAATCCGCGGAATCTCAGCATGAATGACTGAGGAGGCAATGATGAGTAAATCGAACAGGTCTTCAAAGGTCCGCGGACGCCGGAAAAGCCAGCGCGGAATTGCCCTGATTACGACCCTGCTGCTGCTGCTGTTGATGACCGCCCTGAGTCTCGCCATGGTGATCTCCGTCCGGTCGGACTTACTGGTCAATGGCTATTACCGCAACAGCCGCGGCTCATTTTACGCCGCCGATTCCGGCATCAATGTTGTGCGCCAGGCCATGATCAACGGCGTGGTGGGCGATATACCGGCAACCATCCCGACCACTGTGCCGGCCACAGCGCCCCTGCCGGCGAACGCGGCCGCAACCGTTCTCAACGCCGTCACGACCAAGTATCCCCCCGGCACCGTTGTGCCCGTCACGGGCTCGGGCCAGGGACAGGCCGCCAATTCATGGCCGGAGAGCTTTACCCTGGATTCAGCCACGCTGACGTCTACCTGCGTCACCGACGACCTGCCATCGACATGCACCGCGCCATCGGTCAAAGTGTCGAAGTTCACCTATGTCTTTACTTACTCGATGACTTCCAGCGGCCAGTCCGGGGCGCAATACGGCTCCACGCAGGCAACCAAGCTGACCGAAAACGGCCAGTTCACTTTCAGCGCGACGTTCGTCCCCGCGACCACCACGGCCAACTTCGCCGGTTGGGGCATGTTCATCGACTCGCAGCCCATCTGCAGCGGCACGCTGGTCCAGGGCACGATCACCGGGCCGGTGTTCACCAATGGCGCATGGAACTTCGGCACCGGAAACACCGGATATACGTTTACCGATCCGGTTGGCTCGGTCAGCCCCCAATTCGGATATCAGATAGGGGGCGGATGCGACCGTCTCGCGACGCCCACCGATACAAATGGCGGGTCCACCATTGCGCCGAAATTCCAGGCCGGTTATAACCTCAGCTCAAAAAAGATCGACCTGCCGACCGATACCTACGACCAGTTGCAGGCCGTTCTCGACGGCAAGGGTAAGGCCTCAGGGAAGTCACCGGACCTCAGTGCGCTTCAAAAAGCCAACGGCAGCGGTAACTATTCACCCGGCACGGGCGTGTTCCTGCCCTATTCGACAACCGGCGGCGTGAACACCTTCAATGGCGGCGGACTTTACGTTGAAGGCGACGCCTCCATTGTGCTCACCCCTTCCGGCTCAGCCGCGCAGATTTACACCATTACGCAGAGCACCGGCACGACTACCGTCACCATCGATCCCACAGTCGGCGGCACTGGTCAAACCACGGTGGTCTCCGGCGGCAAAACGACTTTCATTGTCGGCGTTCCGATGCAACTTGATCCTCTGCTGCCGCTCAAGCCCGAGACCATGCTCTACGTCAAGGGCAACGTTACCGGCCTGGTGGGACCGCACGACAACAAAGGCAACAGCCTGGGACCGGCCATTAACGACCACACCGCTCTGACGGTCACCGCGACCGGCGACGTAACCGTCACCGGAGATCTTAAATACGTCCATGAGCCGGTAACCATGTCGGCCACCCAG
>Ga0137397_10003225_pt1 | contig 11361 bp, 6 predicted proteins | sample czorhiz116metaG_FD_106658 | JGI IMG/M metagenome (GOLD analysis project Ga0137397, IMG submission 106658) | Vadose zone soil microbial communities from Angelo Coast Range Reserve, California, USA - czorhiz1.16 metaG | ecosystem: Environmental > Terrestrial > Soil > Vadose zone | place: USA... | reverse complement strand
CTGATGTACGACAACGAGTCGTACGCCAACACGGACATCCAGCTCAGCGGCTCGACCCCGTGGGGCGCGCATACGACGTTCAGCCCGCCGGGAACCAAGAAGCGGATCATGCACCACCGCTGGAAGAAGAACATGGCGGGCATGATGGCGGCCGGCCATCCCGAGTGCAAATACGTGGCGACGGTGGACATGTCCTATCCGGTGCTGTCGATGAACGCGGTCCGCAAGGCACTGACGATTGGCGGTCCGACGTTCATCCATTCGCTCGATCCCTGCCCGAAGGGTTGGGATTACGATCCGATGCAGTCGCACGAGCTCGGCGAGCTGGCCGTGACCTCGGGCGTCTGGCCGCTGTACGAGGTGGAGAACGGCGTGCTGCGCCTGGTGGGCAAGACCCGCGACATCGCCGAGGGCCGGCTGAAGCGCGTGCCGGTGCGCGATTACCTCAATCGTCAGGGACGGTTCGCTCACTTCACCGACGACGACATCGCGTACTTCCAGTCGAAGGTGGACGAGATGTGGACCAAGTGGCTCGTCCCTGGAGTGATCCCCTTCCGCATGGCGATCGACGAGGATCGGCCGCCGGCCTAGCGGCACGGCAGCACGGCAGAATCCGGCCGGCGGTGGGCCCTGCACGGGCCGGCCGCCGGCCGATCTGTTTCGCCCTCTTGACCTCCAAGCGGCGCTTGTGCCTCCAATACGACGATCGTCGGGCGACGATCGTCGGGCGACGCTGTGCGTTCCCGACCCGGCAGAACAATCAGCGGGAGGACACCATGAGGCACCTGGGCTGGATGGGACGATCTTTCCTTCTGGGTGCGACGTTGGTCGTCGCCGGTATCCGACGGCCGGCCATGGCGGCCTGGCAGCCAACCAAGCCCGTGGAGTTCGTCATCCCCGCCGGTACCGGAGGAGGGGCCGATCTGATGGCCCGCTTCGTCACCGCCATCATCCAGAAGGAGAACCTCGCTTCCGTCACCTTCCTGCCGACGAACAAGTCCGGAGGGGCCGGCGCGGAGGCCTTCCTCTACGTGAAGGAGAGCAAGGGCAATCCCCACGTCATCGTCATCACCCTCTCCAACCTCTTCACCACGCCGCTGCACACCGGCGTTCCGTTCAACTGGAAGGACCTGACGCCGATCTCCATGCTGGCCCTGGACTACTTCGTCCTCTGGGTCAACGGGGAGTCGCCGTACCAGACCGCGACCGATTACCTCAACGCGGCCAAGACCAAGCCCGGGGAATTCAAGATGGGCGGGACCGGCGCGGCGCAGGAGGACCAGATCCTCACCGTCCAGATCGAGCAGAACTTCGGCCTCAAGATGATCTACGTGCCGTTCAAGGGAGGCGGCGAGGTCTGCACCAACCTGGTCGGCAAGCACATCGACTCCACCGTGAACAATCCCTCCGAGTGCGTCGGCAACTGGAAGGCCAACCGGGTGCGGCCGCTGGCGGTGCTGGACAGCGCGCGCATCCAGCTTCCCGACTGGGAGAAGATTCCCACCATGAAGGAGGCCACCGGAAAGGACGTCTCCTACCTGATGCTCCGCGGCATCTTCACCGCGCCGGGCGTCTCGAAGGAGGTCCAGGACTACTACGTCGGCTTGATGAAGAAGGTGACCTCGTCGGCCGACTGGAAGAAGTACGTCAGCGACAACGCCCTCAAGGCGGACTTCATGTCCGGGCCCGAATTCGTCTCCTGGCTGGAGAAGGCCGAGGCCATGCACAAGGAGCTGATGAGCAAGGGGAATCTTTTGAAGCACTAGGGGGAGGCCTTCGGACATGCGGACCGGACAGATCCTGATGGGGGTGGCCGTCGTCGCCTTTGCCGTCGCGGTGATGGTGCAGGCCGCGAGCGTGGGAGCGAGGTGGACCGAGGGGCAGGCTGGCCCCGGGTTCTTCCCCTTCTGGCTGGGAGCGCTGCTCGCGGTCTGCGGCGCCATCGTCCTCGTTCAGTCGCTGCGCCGGCCCGATGCGGCGAAGTTCTTCCACGATCGGACGGCGCTCGCCTCGGTGCTGAAGGTGACGGCGACCGCCGCCGGCCTGCTCGTGCTCACGTATCTGATCGGCTTCCGGCTGGCGTCGATCGGCTACCTGTTCGTCTACACGCGCTACATCGGCAAGCACCGCTGGCCCGCGGTGATCGCGATGAGCCTGATCATCCCCATCTCCGGCTACTACATCTTCGAGCGCGTCCTGCAGGTCGCGCTGCCTCGCGGGATCCTCGAGATCCCCTACCTCGACTGAGAGCGCACCGTGGGCACCGCATTTCATGACTTGAGTTATGGCCTGGGGGTTGCGGTGCACCCGCTCAACCTGCTCGCCGGCGCGCTGGGAGTGATCGTCGGGACCACCATCGGCGTGATCCCCGCGCTGGGCCCCACGCAGGGTGCCGCGCTGCTCTTGCCGATCGTCTTCCGACTCCCGCCCGCGACGGGCCTGATCTTCCTCTCCGGCCTCTACATGGGCGCGATCTACGGCGGGTCGGTGACCTCCATCCTCTTCAACATTCCCGGGACGCCGATGTCGGTGGCCAGCGCCTTCGACGGCTATCCGATGGCGATGAAGGGACAGGGTGCCCGCGCGCTGGCGGGCTCGGCCCTGTCCGCGTTCATCGCCGGCACGGGTTGCATCGTCCTCTTCACCTTCTTCGCCCGGCCGCTCGCCGAATACGCTCTCACCTGGGGACCGCCCGAATACTTCTCGGTGATGCTCCTGGCCTATGCGGCCCTCGCCGGGCTCGAAGGCGGGAGCCTGGTCAAGAGCAGCATCTCGGTGTTGCTCGGCCTGATCCTCACCGCCATCGGCGTCGACATCATCACCGGGATGCCCCGCATCACCTTCGGGTCCACCAACCTGCTCGCGGGCATCAAGTTCCTGGTGGTGGTGGTCGGCATGTTCGGCATCGGCGAGCTCCTCCGTGCCGCGGAGGAGAACATCATGTCGAAGTCGGCAGTGAAGGCGAAGGTCCGGCTCGCCGACATCGTCGGCGCCCTCAAGGAGATGTCGGGGTACTGGAAGACGTTCCTGCGCTCGACGCTGATCGGCTTCTGGATCGGCGTCCTTCCGGGCACCGGCGCGACCCCGGCCTCGTTCGTTGGGTACGGGCTGGCGAAACGTTTCTCGAAGAACCCGGAGAAGTTCGGCACCGGCGTGCTCGAGGGGGTGGTGGCGCCGGAGTCGGCCGCCTCCTCCGCCGAGGTAGGCTCGCTCCTGCCGCTCGTGACCCTGGGCATTCCCGGTTCTCCCACCGCCGCGGTGATCCTGGGCGCGCTGATGATCTGGGGGCTCCAGCCCGGACCCCTCTTGATGGTGGACCATCCGGAGATCGTCTGGGGATTCATCGCCAGCATGTACATCGCGGCCGTGCTCTCGATGGTCCTGAACATGTTCGCGATCCCGCTCTGGACGCAAATCTTGAAAATTCCCTTCACCGTCCAGGTGCCGCTGATCGTGTTTCTCTGCTACATCGGCGGTTACACCGAGAACAACACCCTCTTCACCATGTGGATGGTGCTGGTCTTCGGAGTGATCGGGTTCTTCTTCAAGAAGCTCGGGTATCCTCTCTCGCCCCTGGTGGTGGCCATCGTGCTCGGAGACGACACCGAATCCTCCTTCCGGCGCAGCCTGATCATCTCCGGAGGCAACCCGTCCATCTTCTTCACCCGCCCGGTCTCGCTGAGCCTGCTCCTGCTCGCTCTCGCGCTGTTCCTGTTTCCCCTCGTCTCGCCGGCCATGAAGCGATTCCGCAAACAGCCCGCTCCGGGCCCGGCCGCCGAAACGGGAGATCGCGCGGCGTGAGGCACGATGAGCGCCGCTGAGCGCAAGTCCCACCTTCTCTGGCTGGCCGGGGCGCTGCTCCTCGCGCTGCAGTGGATCGTCCTGCGCCTCTCGGGAACCCATCTTCCGCACCTGCTCGAGGCCGTCGTCTCCGGCGTCGGAATCTTCGGGGCCGCCGTCCTGCTCTCCTGGGCGGCCGAGGTCGCCCAGGTGGACATTCCCCAGAGCCTGGCGCTCGCCTTCCTCGCCCTGATCGCGGTCCTGCCCGAGTACGCGGTGGACATGTACTTCGCCTGGCAGGCGGGAAAGGACCCCTCGTACACCCAGTACGCGACCGCCAACATGACGGGGGCCAACCGGCTCTTGATCGGCTTCGGCTGGGCGGCGGTGGTGCTCTGCTACTTCATCAAGACGCGAAAGCCGGCCGTCGAGCTGGAGCCCTCGCACTCGATGGAGGTCTCCTACCTGACGGTCGCGACGGTCTACTCGTTCCTCATTCCCCTGAAGGGCACCCTGTCGGTCGTCGATACGGTCGTCCTGCTCGTCATCTTCGGTTTCTACATGGCGTCGGCTTCCAAGGCCGGAATGGAGGAGCCCGAGCTGGGCGGGCCCTCCGAGCTGCTCGGCGCCTTGCCGACCGCGCAGCGCCGCCTCGCCACCGTGGGCCTGTTCCTGATCGCGGGGCTCACCATCTTCCTCGCCGCCGAGCCGTTCGCCGAGAGCCTGCTCGCCACCGGACGCGCTTACGGGGTCGAGGAGTTCATCCTCGTGCAGTGGGTGGCCCCGCTGGCGTCGGAGTCCCCGGAGTTCGTCGTCGCCATCCTCTTCGCGCTCCGGGGCAATCCGGGGGCGAGCATCGGCACGCTGATCTCGTCGAAGGTGAACCAGTGGACGCTCTTGATCGGCATGCTTCCGCTGGCCTACTCCGCCTCCTCCGGGCACCTCACCGCGATGGCGCTCGACCGGCGCCAGGTGGAAGAGGTCTTGCTCACCGCGGCCCAGTCGCTCTTCGGCGTGGCGGTGATCGCGAACCTGAGCTTCTCGCTGCTCGAGGCCGCCGTGGTGGCGGTCCTCTTCGGCAGCCAGCTCTTCTTTCCTTCGCCGGCGGTGCGATACGTCTATTCGATCGTGTACATCGTGCTCGCGCTGGCGCTCTTGATCTTCAACCGGGAGAACCGGCGCGGGTTCTTCGACATCCGGAGGCTTCGCCCGGGAGGGGCTTTGCAGGCGGACGCGGTCGAGGGCAACGGCGCGATGGATCGGGGCCACGGACACGGGAATGGCTCGGCGATCCAGCCACCCCGGCGGGACCTGTAGAGCGCTACACCACGAACAGCCAGGTGATCGCGACGAACAACGGAATGAGGATGGCCCCGCTGTACGCCATGTAGCCGAAGAAGCCCGGCATCCGCACGCCGCCCTGCTCCGCGATCGCCTTCACCATGAAATTGGGGCCGTTGCCGATGTAGGTGTTCGCGCCCATCAGCACCGAACCCAGCGAGATCGCCGCGAGCAGGGCCGCGCCCTGGTCGCTTCGGAGCAGCTGGCCAAGGTCGTCGGCGCTGGTTCCCACCGCGCCGCTCGCGGCGGATGCGAAGGTCAGGTAGGTCGGGGCGTTGTCCAGGAAGGAGGAAAGAGCGCCGCTCGCCCAGAAGTAGTGCCACGGTTCCTTCAGGCCGAGCTCGGCGCCTCGGGCGTTCAGGATCGCGAGCGCGGGGATCATGGTCGCGAAGATGCCGGCGAACAGGGCCGCGACCTCGACGATGGGAGCCCAGCTGAAGCCGTTTTCCGGCCGCAGCTGCTTGGGGGTCACGAGCAGGGAGAGCAGGGCCATGGAGACGATTCCCGCATCCTGGAGGAGCGCGTGCGCACCCATGGTGCCGGACGCCAGCAGCACCGCGACGATGCCGCCGAGGAAGAGGAGATTGCGCTTGCCCGCCACGTGGATGGGCACGCGGTGCGCGACCGCGACCTCGTCGAGGTTCCCCGGCGTCGCCAGGTCCTCCTGGCGGAAGATGGTCGAGTCGACGATGTAGAAGAGGATCAGGAGCGCTCCGTTCGCGAACAGCCAGGCGGGCCAGAGCCGCAAGGTCCAGGTGAACGGGACCCCGCGCAAGAAGCCGAGGAAGAGCGGCGGGTCGCCCAGAGGCGTGAGCAGGCCGCCGCCGTTGGCTACCATGAAGATGAAGAAGATGAAGACGTGCGCTTTGCGGACCCTGATCGAGTTCGCGCGCAAGAGCGGCCGGACCAGCAGCATCGAGGCGCCAGTGGTCCCGATCGCGGAAGCGAGGATCGCGCCGATTCCGAGCAGGATCGCGTTCAGGCCGGGGGTCCCCGCGAGCGTTCCGCGGATGACGATGCCGCCGGAGATCACGAACAGCGACCCCAAGAGGAGGATGAAGGCAACGTATTCGCTGGCCGCGTGCAGCAAGGCGTGCGCGTCCAGCGCCGCGGTCCACGCCGCGATCGGGGCGCCGAGGACCCCGCTCACGATCAGCTTGTTCCGGTTGTGCTCCCAGAACTTCGGCGCGATGAGGGGCAGGGTCGCGATGGCGAGGAGCATGAGCGCGAATGGCGCGACGCTCCAGAGCGGGAAGAGATGCCCGAGATGGGGCCCGGTCGCGTCGGCGGCTGCGAGCAAGGTCATGCGGCCAAGCTAGGCAAGTGGCGGTCACGGGTCAAAGCGCCGACGTTCTGGTAGGAAATGCCGGCGCCCGAGCCTGGCCGCACGACCCACCCGGTGACTGGGGCAGGCTGCCGTCGGGATGAAAGAGCGAGGCGGCGACGTCGTAAGGGGCAGCATGGAGCGGGGACCCGGATGGAGCTGAGGCACCTTCGCTACTTCGTCGCGGTCGCGGAGGAGCTACACTTCGGGCGCGCTTCCGCGCGGCTGCGCGTCGCCCAGCCGGCCTTGAGCCGGCAGATCCGGCAGCTCGAGGAAGAGGTGGGCGCGGACCTCCTCGACCGCGCCTCCCGCACCGTGCAGCTCACGGCGTCGGGTCGCGACTTCCTCGAAGGAGCACGCGAGACGCTGGCGGTGGCGGAGCGGACCGTCCGTCGCGCGCGGCGGGCCTACGGCAACGAGGCGGGACGGCTTTCCCTCGCCTTCGTCCCGGCCATCCTCGAGTCGCCCGAGGCGGTGCGCATCCTGCGCCGGTTCCACGACCACCATCCCGCCGTGCGGGTGGAGGTCAGCGCGCTGCAGACGGTCGAGCAGTGGGAGGCGCTGCGCCACGGCCGCGTGCAGGTCGGGTTCCTCTACCACCCGTCCGACGATCCCGGGCTGATCTGCACGCCGCTCTGGCGCCAGGAGATCCTGCTCGCGCTGCCCTCCGAGCATCCACTCGCGCAAAGCGCGGGACCGATCCCGCTGGCGGAGGCCGCGCGCGAGCCCTTCCTCTGGTTCGAGCGGGCGGCAGCGCCGTTCCCGCACGATCTGATCCGCCAGCTCTTCGAGGCGCGCGGGCTTGCCATGCGGGTGATCGAGGAGGTCGCCAGCGAGGAGGCGAGGCTGAGCCTGGTGGCCGGCGGCCTGGGAGTGACGCTGGTGCCCGGCACGGCCGAGGGCCCCCGCCGTCACGGAGTGGTGTTCCGGCGCGTGCGGGAGATCGACTTCGGCGTGCAGGTCTTCGCCGCGCACGCGGGTGGACGAACGTCCCGGGTCGTGCTGGCGTTCCTCGCCGAAGTGAGCGCCGCAATTGAGGAAACAGGTGCGATGCCGGCGCGATCTTCCAGCGGTGCCTGACCGATCTTGGACATCCCTGCAGCGCTTTCCGTACAAGCGCGCGCATGCCCAGCCGCCTGCTGCCCGCTGCCGCTCTGTTGCTCGCTCACGCCGTGCTCGCCGCACCCTCCCGGTTCTCGTCGAAGGCCGATCCCGTGACCGGCTCGCGCACGTTCGAGCTGTGGGACGGAACGACCGCCACCGTCGGCCCCGACGGGCTCGCCTGGCGGAGAGCTCCAGCGGAGTCGAGTCGCGGGTCTGCCGCTCAGCGTCGCTCCGCTGCTCAGCGTCCAGGGGACACGAATCGCGGGTCCGTCGCTCCACGTCCAGGGGACACGAATCGCGGCTCCGCCGCTCATCATGTCCCCTACACGGGACGATCGTTCTGGACGTTCGCGCGGCCGCAGGCGGACGACTTCACGCTCTTGCGGGCGCTCTCGCTCCCCCGGCGGGACATCGCCGTGGACCGCGTGGTGCCGGGCACGCGGCCGGAGTTCTGGGCCTCCTCGATGGCGATCGAGCCGCGCGCCCTCGACGGCAGCGCGGCGCTCCCGCTCGCGCTCGCCCGAGCCGCCGCCGTCTCGGGGCTGCCGTCGAACTACGGCCTGCGGACCTCGTTCCAGGCCCACCTGAACGCGAACGGCGTCAACGCCACCGGCGCCTTCGTGGACCTCGCCCGCCGCTTCGGCCAGCTCCCCGGGCAGGGCGTGCGGATCACCAACGTGTCGATCGGGGACTTGATGGACCAGTCGATGGCCGACGCGGGCGACACCTGGGTCCAGTTCTTCGGTCCCACCACGCGGGTCATCAACGGCCAGCGCTATCTCGACTATCCCTCCTTGCCGCTGATCCCCACCTGGACGTCCGACGATCGCGGCAACCTCGATCCCCTCGGCACCGTCGAGTTCGTGGACCCGTTCCTCGGCGAGGTCCTCCTCGACTTCTCCGTCATGGCACCCCTGCCGTCGGATCGGCAGCGCCCCGAAGCGCGCGGCGACGGTCTCACCGACCTGCTCGGAATCGCTCCCGGCGCGCAGTACCGGCTGATCGTCCCGAAGGATCCCACCATCTCCAACATCTATACGGCGCTGCTCGCGGCGGCGCGCCAGCAGCCCAGGCCCGACGTGATCACGGCCAGCCTCGGCTTCGGCTTCGACTCGGTCGGGTACCCGGGCCGCTACCTCGAAGACGACCCCGTGGGCCAGGCGGTGGTGGCCAGCATCGTGCAGCAGGGGATCGTGGTCTGCATCTCCTCCAACGACGGGACGCGCCTCTTCACGCCCACCGCCATCGGGCCGGACGGCGGCAGCGCCCCGACCGACCGGCTGCGCTCCGGCGAGACGCCCACCTCGACGGACGACGACTTCGCCACCACGATCGCGACCCGCGTCGCGGACAGCGGCGCGATCGCCGTCGGCGGAACCACGCTCGACGACATCTTCAGCGCGCCGCCGCAGGCGGGCGGTCCGCTCGCGCACGTCGGACAGTTCCCGCAGACCCGCTACAACGGGGCGGCCTCCTTCTCTTCCGGCTTCGGGACGCGGATCGACATCGCGGCGCCCTCCGACGGCATCGTGGCGCTCGCCCACCAGTGCACACAGGATCCCTGCACGCCGCAGGACGCGATCCCGGTCCTTTCCGGCGGAACCTCGGCGTCGGCCCCCATGGTCGCGGCTGCCGCGGCGGTGGTGATCCAGGCGGCGCGGCTGATGCACAAGAAGCTCACGCCGCTTCAAGTCCGCGATCTCCTGGTGCGCACCGGCCGGCCTCTCGCGCAGGCGCCCCAGGCGGATCGGACGCTCGCGATGGGCACGCAGCTCGACGTGACCGCGGCGCTGGAGGCCGTGCTGGGGACAGAGGAAGACGACGACGGTCCCTCGATCGCGCGGCTCTCCGTCGCACACCGGCGCGAGCTGGGCGACCTGGGCGCGGCTTTCCGGGAGGACACCGATCCCGCGGCCATCGATCTTGCCGGTCCGCTGGACTTCGACGGCAATCCGACTGGCCAGTGGCTGGCGGGCCCCATCACCATCGCCGCCGACGTGGTGAACGCGTCGTCCGATCTGCAGTACGCGTTGATCGTCGGCCGGACCGAGCTGGTGCAGGGCGACCGCGCATTCCGGCTCCTGCCGTCGGAGCTCCTCGCGGCCGCCGGGCTTCCGGTGGTCTCCAGCGGTTCGCGCAGCGTGGACGTGCGCTACGAAGTGCGCCGGCGCGGGAAGGCGGTCGCGTCGGTCGCTACCACGCTCGTCTTCGGGCCCAGCGACGGCCTGATCACGGAGCCGCTGGCGCCGGTGGCGCCTGCGCTGGCCGGAGAAGGCCAGGACGTGCTGGTCCACTATGACCTCACCGGCATGCGCTTCGTCGACGCTCCCACCCTGTTCGTCTCGGGGATCGGGCACTGGAGCCCGTTCGCGGCGCCCCTCTTCCATCCCGATTCCGAGATCCCGCTGCGCGGCCTCTCCGGCAGCGTCCGCATCCCGGGCTCCTCGTTCCGGGGCGGCGCAGGCCTGTATGGCATCGGAATTCGCCCGCAGACGAGCTCCCCGGACGTCGGGCAGATCGCGGTGATCCGCATCACGGCGGCATCGCCAGCGCGTCCGGACGCGCCGCTCCTGGCGGACGCCTCGGGCCGCTTCGGGCACATCGCCGCGATCTCGCGCGCGGCGTCGAAGTTCACCCTGCGCTGGAACGCCTCCGGCATGGGCGACGGCGCGGCGCTCGAGGTCTCCGCGCCTGCGCCGACGCTGCGGAACGGCTGGAACACCTTCAGCAACGCCAACGGCAGCCGTCGCGACGCCGATGGCATCGACAGCCCGTCGATGCTGTTCGTCCGGCTGCCTTCTGCCTCCGGTGAGAAGGCGTTCGACGCGGTAGACCTGGGGATCGCCCCCGGGCTCCTGTACAACCTGCGCATCGTCGCGCTCCGCGGGGGTGCGCCCGCGGGCGAGACCTCGCCGAGCTCGATGCTGCAGGTCGACGACGTGGCGCTGCCGGCCGGCGTCGTCACCTCGTTCGATCTCGCGGGCGAGGGGTCCGTGGCCGCGACCGCCACCGGAGATGCGTCCGGGAATCTGGTTTCCACCGCGCTGGTGCTGTGGTCGCCCGGGCGCGCCCAGCTCGGAGCGACCGTCGCTTCCGACCCGACGGGCAGCACCGTCTACGAGCTCTTCGGCCGGGACTCCACTCGCAACCTGGCCCTGGCGGCCCGCTGGCCCTGGACCGGTAGCGTCCAGACGCTGGAGACCTGGGACACGACCACCTGGTCGAAGCTGCACAGCCTGGACGTCGACGCCTTCACCGAGTATTTCCTGCTGACCGCGCGCATCGACTCCACCCATCACCGCGCGCCATTCCTCGCCTTCGACTCGAGCTTCGCGCTCGCGCTCCTGCCGTTCGATCTGGCGAGCGGAACGTTCGGTCCGCCGGTGCACCCGGCGCTCGGCCCCAACGACTTCTCGTTCTACAACTCGATGACCCTCGATCCCGTGACGGGCACGGCGTTCATTGCCGCAGCCTCCGTGACCGAGCTCTGCATCTTCCGCAGCGGTCCGCTCACCTCGGTGGACCTGGACACCGGCGCCACCGCCTCCGGCCCCATGGACTCGTGCACCACGGGGCTGGTGGCGGACGGCAAGAAGGTGCACGTGGCGCACGGGCCCATCATCTCCAACAACGTGCTCCTCCCTCCGGCCCGCATGCAGCACGTCAGCGAGAAGAACCTGGTCGCGACCCCCTCGGTGCTCCTCGGAGCGAAGTCGCCGGTCTTTCCCGCGGTCGACACGGCCAACCAGGTGCTGGTGGTCGGCTTCCTCGCCGGTGAGGACTACGAGCTGAACAGCAACGCCACCAGCGCG
>Ga0137397_10003223_pt1 | contig 11363 bp, 8 predicted proteins | sample czorhiz116metaG_FD_106658 | JGI IMG/M metagenome (GOLD analysis project Ga0137397, IMG submission 106658) | Vadose zone soil microbial communities from Angelo Coast Range Reserve, California, USA - czorhiz1.16 metaG | ecosystem: Environmental > Terrestrial > Soil > Vadose zone | place: USA... | reverse complement strand
TACCGAGCAGCGCCGTTTCCACCGTGGCGGTGCCGCTGGAGACAATCGCCAAATCGGCGGCGGCCAGGGCGTTATAAGCGTCATCCTTGATGAATCGCACGTGCCAGCCGGGAGGGAATCTCGCCTCCAGCTCCAGGACATCCAGTCCCGGCGCCACGGCAACCACTATCTCAGGCTGGCCTGGCAGCCTTTGGCGGATTTCCGCTAGGGCTTCTATCAGCACCGGCACGTGGTGCGCGATTTCTCCCCGGCGGCTTCCCGGCAGAATCGTCAGTATCTTGTTCCGTTCATCCAGACCGTATTCTTTACAGAAAAATTCCCGAGTCATCGTGGGTTGCACGTTGCCCACGAGCGGATGGCCGATGAATTTCACCGGGACGCCGGCATCGGCGTAAAACTTTTCTTCGAAATGGAAAATACACAGCGCCCGCGCGAACCGCCGCCGCACTAGATTCACGCGCCACGGCCGCCACGCCCAGAATTGCGGGCAAATGTAATAGACGTTTCGAATGCCCTTGGGGCGCAGCTTGCGCGCTAGGCGCAGATGGAAACCGGGGAAGTCCGTCAGAATCGCAAGCGGCGGCCGCCGGCGCTCCGCTTCGTCCACAAGCCGCCTCATGGCGCGAACCAACGACGGCAGCCGCTTCAGCACCTCGGTGATTCCCACCACGGAAACCTCCGAATAGTCCGTGATGATCTCGACGCCCGCCGCGTGCATCTGCGGCCCGCCCATCCCGAAAATCGCCACGTCCAGGCGCTGCTTCAGGGCCGTCGCGAGCCGCGCGGCGTACATGTCTCCGGAAGCTTCGCCGGCGGAGAGAAGGAGCGGTATTGGCGGCATGTTTGTATTGCGCAAGAATCAGTCGCTGGCCGGTAACACGGAGGGTTCAGCCGAGCCGTTGGCTTCGATCGGAAGGTGCAGCTCCTGATCCTTGTATTGCAGCTGGTAAAGGCGATAGTAAATCCCGCGCTGCGCGAGAAGCTCCTGATGCGCGCCTTGCTCGCGCAAGCGCCCTTTGTGGAACACGAGAATGCAGTCCGCGTGCTGAATCGTGCTGAGCCGGTGCGCGATGACCAGTGCGGTTCGCCCGGACAACAAGCGGTTCAGCGCTTCGCGAATTAGCATTTCCGTCTTCGTGTCCACGCTCGAAGTTGCTTCATCCAGAATCAGGAAGCGCGGATTGTGAGCCAGCGCGCGCGCAAAATTGATGAGCTGCCGCTGCCCAACCGAAAGAGTTGAGCCGCGCTCGTTTACGCTGGCACCCACTCCCTCCGGCAATGAGCGTATGAATTCCCCAAGCCCAATCTCTTCCACCGCCCGCTCCACTGTGGGGCGGTCGATGCCCGGCGTGCCCAGCCGGATGTTCGTTTCAATTGTACCGGTGAAGAGAAAAGGGTCCTGCAGCACGATGCCGAATTGCCGCCGCAAATCCTGCAACTCGATCATTCGAATGTCCTTGCCGTCCAGGAGGATTTGCCCGCGCTGAATGTCGTAAAAGCGCAGTAACAGGGAGATCAGAGTGGTCTTCCCAGCGCCGGTGTGTCCCACGATGGCGATGGTCTGCCCAGGCGCCACTCGGAAAGAGACATCGCGCAAAACCCAATCTTCCTCGGACGGCTCCGCGACGTTCCGGTAGCTGAACCACACGTTGCGGAACTCAATCTCGCCGCGCGGATGGTCGAGCGGAATGGCGTTGGGATCCGATTCGACGAGCAGCGGCTCATCCAGCAGCTTGAAGATGCGCTCGGAGGCCGCCATAGCGGATTGGAGGATGTTGAATTTCTCGCTGAGGTCCTGAATCGGCCGGAAGAAGCGCTGCGCAAACATGGTGAACGCCGTGAGAACGCCAAGAGTGAGCGTGCCGGAGAGAATGCGGTTCCCGCCGGACCAATAAATCAGGGCGATGGTGGCGAAGCTGAGAAATTCGACCGCCGGATAGAAGAGCGCGTAAGCGAGAATCGCGTCGCGCCAGGCGAGCATATTGTCGCGATTACGCTTCTCAAATTCTTCGACGGCCTTGTGTTCGCGGTTGAAGAGCTGCACCACGCTCATGCCGGAAATGTATTCCTGAAGAAAAGCGTTGATGCGGGCAATGGCCGTGCGGATGCGGCGATTGGCGTCGCGGACGAACTTGCGAAAGATCATGGTGACGATCAGGATGCCGGGCAGGACGGCAAGCGTATCCAGCGCCAGGCGGCGGTCGATCTTGAAGAGTAAGCCGGCCATGACCACGAGGAGAAAGAAATCGTTGATCATGGTAACAACGCCGGCGGCGAAGAGATCGTTGAGAGCATCAACGTCCGTGGTCACGCGTGTGACCAGCCTACCGACGGGGTTGCGGTCGAAGTAACTCATCGGCAAACGCTGCATGTGGCTGAATATTTCGCCGCGCATGTCGTACATCGTTTGCTGGCCGACGCGCTGCATGATGCGAATCTGGATGTATTGGGCGAGGAAGTCGAACACCAGTACGGCCAGTAAGAGAAGGCTGAGCCGGCCGATTCCCGACCATGCGGATGCTTCCGTGATCAGGCCCTTCAGTTCGGGGACGAAGTAGCTGTCGATGCCCTTTCGAAAAATGAGCGGGGGTGCGAGCTCGAGAGGAGTGACGATGGCAACCATGACGAGCGCGAGAACAACGCGCCATTTGTAGGGCTTCATGTATTGCAGAAGCCGGCGCATCAAGCGCGAATCATACGCTTTGCCGAGGGCTTCTTCTTCGTGCAGGTTGCTCATGCGCGTTCGAGCTCTTCTTCCAGCAACTGTTTCTGGTACAAATCCGCGTAGTAGCCGCCACGAGCGAGCAGATCGTCATGCGTTCCGCACTCGGTGATGGCGCCGTCGACCAAGACGACGATCTGGTCAGCGTCGCGGACAGTCGAAGTGCGATGGGAAATCAGAATTGTCGTGCGCCCTTGCATGACTCCGCGCAGGCCATTGAGGATGAGCTCCTCGGTTTGCGTGTCCACGGCGGAAAGGGAATCGTCGAGGATCAGAATTCGCGGATCGCGGACGACGGCGCGCGCAATGGCGGCGCGCTGTTTTTGTCCGCCGGAGAGAGTGATGCCGCGCTCGCCGACCATGGTTTCGTAGGCTTTTCCGAAGTCCTGGACGTCGCCGTGCAGGCTGGCAATTTCGGCGGCTTCGCGGACACGCTGGTCGTCATATTCAGGCAGGCCGAAGGCGATGTTGCCGCCGACGGTCTCTCCGAACAAGTAGGTGTCCTGGGGGACGAACCCGATGGACTGGCGCAAAGTGGTGAGAGGCCATTCGCGAATGGGACGGCCGTCGATCAAGACGCAGTCATCCGGCGCTTCCCAGAGGCGGGCGATGAGAGCGGCGAGGGTGGTCTTGCCGCTTCCGGTAGGGCCGACGATGGCGAGTGTCGAGCCGGCGGCGACTTTCAAATGAATGTCGTGAAGCACGGGATGGCAGCTACTGCCATTGGATTTGGAGGCGCCGTTCGCTCCGGCTCCGGAAAGAGTCGTCGGATAAGTGAAGGTGAGATGGCGAAATTCGATTTCGCCGCGCGGCTTGGTGCCTTCCGGAACTGTCGCGTGGCGGTCATCAATGTTGGGTTTGGCCGTGAGGATGTAGTTCAACCGGCCCATGGAAGCGGCGCCGCGCTGAAAAATATTTGTGACCCATCCAAGAGCGATCATGGGCCAGACGAGTAAAGCGAGGTAACCGTTGAAGGCAATGAGCGCGCCGAGGGAAATCTGGCCGCGGAAAAGCTGATGTCCGCCCTGCCATAACACGATCAAGAAGGTAGTGCCAATGAGGGCCTGAAGCGAGGGCATGAACATGCTCCAGGTGCGGATTAGTTTGATATTGCGAGAGACGTATTCGCGGTTGGGTTCGTCAAAGGCGCGGATTTCCGCTAGTTCCTGTGCGTACGCGCGGACAACGCGCACGCCGGCAAGATTTTCCTGGACGCGGGCGGTGAGGGTGGCGAGAGCGGCCTGGATCGATTCGTAGAGGTCGTGAATCGTTTTTCCGAAGAACCAGACGGCGACAGCCACTACAGGCGCGGGAAGAAGAACCCAAAGCGTGAGGGAAGGCGAGAGCGCGACCATGACAAGGATGGCCAAGATCATGGTGCCTATCGTCGTCGCGCTGTACATGATGCCGGGGCCGAGGACCATGCGGACGGCGTTGAGGTCGTTGGTGGCGCGGGACATCAGTTCTCCGGTGCGATTGCGGACGTAGAATTCGGGTTCGAGGATCAGCAGACGCTTGAGGAGATCGTTACGAATGTCGAATTCGATGTCGCGGGAGACGCCGATGAGGGTCCAGCGCGCGGAGAAGGAGAGAAGCCCCTTGATCGCGACGCAGAGAACCACGATGAGGCAGTAGATTCCCAGCGTGCGGCGGCTGCTGGGTGCGTAGTAGGGAATGGAAGTGCTGAGCCGCGACGGATTCAAAGCAATAACCAGCGGACTTCCGGTCTGCGTGGAGTGTTCAAAAGGAACCGCATTGCCGGCCAGGGTGTCCGTCATGATTCCGGTGGCGAGCGGAAGGATGTTGCCGATAATGCTCATCAGCACGACTGTGAGCAGGCCGAAAACAATGCCGCCGGTGTAGCGCCGCAGATACGGCATCAGGCCGCGCAAGGCTTTGCCGGGAGCAGATTCCCTCTTGCCCTTGGACGCTCGATTACCGGTTGCTGGCGGGGCGGCGCTCATCGCAGCGTCGACCTCGGATCTTGCATCGATGGAGACTCGAGCAGGAAGTGTTCGTACGTGCGATCCAGCGATTGGTAGCGCTTTGTCGCCGGATTCCAGCGCACACCGATCGGCAGCACGTGCGAGTCCGTCGTGCCTTTCAGCGGTGTGAAATAGAGTTGCAGGCCCTTCTCATCGTTTTGCTCATATTGCAGCCGCCAGCCGGTCACCTGCACCAAGGGCGTCAAACCCAAAAAGCCCTTTTGGTTTTTCAGATGTTCATCGCAGCGCAGGACTTCCGCCCATTTCCCGTCGGTATTTTCCGCCACGACGACTCGCGTCACGATCGTTCCCGGCAGATTGTTGGTTGGCGTCTTTGGTACGACGTTCGCCACAAGAAATTCCTGTTTCCCGTTCTTCGCCAGGTCTCCAAACGCCAGCACCTGCGATTCGCTCCCCAAGAGCGCCTTTGCCGCCAACTGAATTTCTTCGGGCACGGCAGGTTCCGCGGGCTTGGTTTCCGCTTGCGGCGAAGCCTTGGGCGCATCCGCGCCGCATCCGCCCAGAAAAATGGCCAAGGACAGGACACTTAGTGAGAATTTCAGCGGGATTCTCCACCTATGGGGCGCGCCAACACCCGAGCCCTCCTCTAGGAAGGACGGAGCGCTGCCCGCCTCGTTAGCACACGAACAGTAGCTTTGTGAGGTTTTGTCCATTAAAGATTTGACGCCCCAAGCGTGATTTTCACCACTCACCCCGGCTTCCCATTTTTCTCCGGCGTGCAGAGCACTTCCACACCTGCGGCACATCCGGACCAGTTCCATCAAATGCCTGCTACAGCAATTCTAGCTGTTGCCTGCTCTTCGTGGAAGGACTCCGCGAATCGGACTTGCCCTAAATTTGAATGCGCTACCGCTGCGCCAGAATCGCATCCAGTCGCGCTTCAAAGTTTTCCTCTCCCTCAGACCAAAGCTCGCTGCGTTCTACCGGCAACGCCCGCTCGATCGCTTCCACCCAGTGGAATAGTTGTTGGATGTTCTCCCGGGTCTTGGCGTGATATTCCCTTAGGTTGCCGCTCGTGGCCATCCACTGCCGAAACTTATGCTCAAGCGGATGATCCGAGGAGTTAAACGGATTCGAGGCCGCGCCCGGCGCCAGCAGCCCTCCATGCCCCGTGAAAAAGTGCTCGAAGCCCAAGTCGGCCATGAAGTGTCCGGCCGTGGCCGCAAGTCCGTCGTCATACTCCTGCCCATGGCACGCCAGCACGAGCGGCTCCGGTTTGTGCTGCCACTTCATGCTCTCGATATCGAACCCCCACAAGTCCCATTTTGCGTTCGCGATATACGCCGTGTCCGCGTTCACGTGCTGGACCGCCAGCGCGGCAACTTCCGCAGGTCCTGTCTTCAAGGGACGCAAATCCCACTCCGCTACAGGTATCTCCGTTGCGTCCACGGCCTGCACGATCAGTTCGCTAAAGGTATTCTGCGTGGCCGAAAGCGGTGCGGTCGTCAGGAACCGCGCGAATTCGGCAAGCATCGTCTCCAGGGAAAAATCGCGCGTCCACACGCGCAGGTAAGCGTGGTTGGCCATGGTGGTTGAAACCTTTGGGATTATACCGGCCCAGCGTGGAACTAGCGAATCGGCAGCCGAATCGCGTTGAGAAAGATTGTCGTGAAACAGGTACGCTTGGCTGCAGGGACCTTGGTCAGCTACTCGTGTTGGCGCTTTTTGCGAGCCCGGGAGGCTCCGTCGGCGGCGCAAAACTCTGCCCCATCTCCCTCAGCCGTTCGCGCAGGGATTCTCCCACGCCTGCGAATACTTGGGCGCAGGCTTCGCGAAGTTTTTCTTCCGCAGTCGCGGCGATTCCCGAAATCATATCCCGCGACTGGTGGTCCAGCGACGCCACCGTCGCCAGCATCCACTGGTTTGAAACATTTTCCAGCCGGCTCTTGTACTGCTCCGCGGCTTGTTCGCCCATCTGGCCGTAGATGCTTTGCATTTCCTGCTGATGAGCAACCGTCATCGCTTTCCACGAATCCAGCAGAGGCGCAAACCCTTCAGACACTTTCTTCTGGGCTTCGGCCACACCCGCTTCGAGCGCTCCGCCCATGGAGGACTGGAAGCGCCGCAGGAAAGCCTCTTGTTCGGCCGTCGTCTTCTGCGCCAGCTCCATACGCGCCGCGTCCAGTTGCTGCCGCGCCCCATCCGTGGAGCGCTGCGTCTCTTCGTTGAATCCCCCCAGCTCTTGCCGGCCCGTGCGCTGAATCTCATCCGTGAACGCCGCCGCAGTCGTGTCCGCGGCTTCCGCGAAGAGCACTCGCGCGCGCTCGAACGAATCCCGCACCACCTCTTCCATCTGCGTCTGCGCGTGTCCCACGAAGTTGCGGCTCGCATGATCCAGCTCGCTCGCGAAGACGCTGGAGATCTCTCCTGCCTTTTCCCGAAACTGGTTTCCGGCGTCCTCGATGGTCCTTTCCGTCAGATTCTGAATCTGCGTCTGCGCCTTCTTTTCATACCATTCCGCTGATTTGAGAAGCTCTTCGACCATCTGGTGCTTCAAATCGCCGGCTTTTCCTTCGAGTTCCGTCAGGTTGCGCCAGGTGATCGATTGCGAAGATTCCTGCAGGATTTGCTCGACGCTGCCCAGATTCTCCCGGAAGCGCGCCAGTGATTCCGCGAAGGCTTCGTCCGCGGAGTTGCGGATGCGGTCCTGCTGGAGCGTCAGCGCCGCATCCATCAGCGACCGCCCCCCTGCCAGCTGGTGAACCGCCTCTTCGGCGCGCGTGACGTGCGGCTGCACCGTCTCCGCGATTTGCCGGTCAAACTGCGCCACTGCCTGGCGGCTCGCCTCTTCGAATGTCGCCCGAATTTTCGCGTTGATCTCCTCGAGGTTCGCTTCGGACCGGCGCTGCATTTCTTCGCGGTGCGGGCTCATTGCATTTTCGATTTGCGCTTGGAATCCGGCCAGCGCCTGCTGCTGCGCGTTCTCGAGTTGGGACGAATGTTGATCGAGCCGCTGGCTGGTTTCCCCGGCACGCGCCAGCGCCGACTCCAGCCGTTGCGTTTGCTCCTGCAGCGCATCCCGCAACGCGGCCATTCGCTGCTCTGCTTCTGTTGCCGCACTCGTCGCCGATTCGCGCGCTGCCGTGGCGTGACGCGTCATCTCATCCTGCAACTGAGTCATTAATCCGCGCGCGTGCTCGTTCAATCCGCCGGCCGCGCGATCCTGGGCCTCCGCGAGCGTACTTTCGATCGCCGCCCTCCAGCGCGCCTGTGCCGCTTCCAATTCATTCGCAAGCTGCCCGTGCGAGGACGATTGCGCGGACGAGAGCGCCGCTGTCACCTGTTGCTGAATCTCATTGGCCGCCACGCTCAGCGCCTCGCGTTGCGCAGCTGCCCCTTCTTCCCGTTGCATCGCCGCTTCCTCGAGTGCTCGCGCCGCCGACTCTGCGCCTGCAATAGTCTGCGCTTCCGACTGCTCGGACTGGGCCTTCAACCGGGCGGCAGTTTCCTCTGCCTCCCGGCACACTGCTCGCAGAATCTCCGCGCTGCGTTCCAGCTGCTGGGAGTGCTCGTTGCGCTGGGCTGCGCCTTCCTGCGAGAGACTCGCCGTTAGGTCGCGCGTGAGTTGCTCAAGTTGCGGCGCCAGCCACCGCGGCAAATTCGTCCGCAGCGCCTCGGCTGCCGCTGCATGGGCGGTGCGTGAATGCTCATCGGCTTCCTGCTGAAACTGTTCAATCGCGTGCGCGGTTTCATTCGCGATTTCCGCGCGTCCTGCGGCAAACTTCTGCTCCCACTGTTCGAACGACAGCCGCCGCTCCGCCGACACCGCCCGGGAAGCCGCTTCCCGCGCCGCGGCCTGAATTTGCTGCTTCGCATCGGCCACCAGCCGCGCGACTTGACGCGCCAACTGTAACGAAGCATCCGTCGTGCTCGCCGGGGAAGGGAACACCCTCAAATTGTCTGCCCCAGCCGCCGGCGGAGGCTCCGCCTCGCCCAAGGGAGCCGCTGCTTCCGTTTCAGTCACCGGTGGCGGCAATTGCGGCGTTTCCTGTGCTGCATCCAACTTCAACACGACCTGCGTCAACTCGGGGACGGCGGTCCAATCTTCCGGCGGAAACGCGATGCCCCAGACGTTGCCGGAAACTTCCAGCTCCAGCGCCACCTGAAAAAGCTGCCGCACCGTTCGAGGCCGTTGAATCCAAGCCACTCGTCCTCGCACCGTGCGGGGCGGCTGACCCGTTTCCGGGTGCGGGATCTCCATCGTCACCCACATGTTTTTCAGGACGTAATGTTTCGACTGGTAGCGGCAGCCGTGGCAATTGATAATCAGCGAAGACGTTCGTTCCACGAACGGACGCCCCAGCGCGTCGACACCCGTCACGGCAAGAGGAACCGCCTGCACGATCCGCGTGCTGCGACGCTTCCTTAATTCCGCGCTGGCGTTATTGGCGTTTTCAGACACCATTTCCATTGTCTCATCGGCGAAATTGCCGCCTGGATCGTTCATACAGACCGCCGCCATCCCTCAGTATTTTAATATTTCGCGCAGACGATTGGGATCGCTGCATCTACTTCATTGCGTCACTTCGCGGAGTACCTTCCGAGGTCGGCCTGCGGTGCGTGCCCGTTAGGAACATCCATGCTTCTTTTGCAACCCAGATTGGCCCAACCAGCAAATAGATCGGTCCCTGGAAAAACGCCGGGTGGTTTCCCTCGATGCGGTGGCCGAGAAATAGAAACACCCAACCTCCGAGAAAAAATCCCGCTCCCCAGGCCCATTTCATGAAAAGGAGGAGGATAAGCCCGGCAAAAATCATCGGGATACCGACGCCATGCAGGAATTTGTTCCACCCGGATTCATGCTCGTGATCATACTGCGTCATGTAGTGCGCCAGGGTCGGCATTCGCGCGCCTCCTGTCAGCCTTTTCGCGGCTGCCAAAGGTTTGGTGGGAGACAGCCACCGTGGAAACTAAACTCTATACCCAAATGGAAGGATTGACTAGAGCGTCCTGGAAGTACTGAGAGTCATGTTGCTGTTCGCCTATTGCCCTCGCAAACCGAGCCATCCCTTGCCCAGCGAGGACCGCGGGTCTTAAGTGCCGTCCGCCCGAACGAACCCTACAAATCCCGTCGCCCTTCCAGGGCCTTCAACATGGTTACTTCGTCGGCATACTCAAGGTCCGCACCCACGGGAATCCCGACGCCGATTCGCGTGACGCGCACCCCCAGCGGCTTCAGCAGCTTGGAAAGGTAAACCGCCGTGGCTTCGCCTTCGGCAGTGGGATTCGTCGCGATGATGATCTCTTCGACGGCGCCGCCTTTTAGCCTCTCGATCAGCGTCTTGATATGAAGTTGCTCCGGTCCGCGCCCCCACAGCGGCGAAAGAGACCCGCCCAACACGTGGTACATCCCGCTGTACGTTCGTGTTTTTTCGATGGCCATGATGTTGTGCGCTTCTTCGACCACGCAAATGGTCTTCTTGCTCCGCGTGGGTCCGACGCAGTACAAGCACGGATCCGAGTCCGTGATGTTGTGGCAGACGGAGCAAGCGCGGATTTTTTCTTTAGCGTCGCGAATCGCGTCCGCCAGCGCCAGGGCATCTTCGGGCGCCGCTCGCAGCAGATGAAACGCCAGGCGCTGAGCGGTTTTCTGGCCAATTCCGGGGAGATGTTTCAGCTCATCGATGAGGCGTTCGACGGGAGCGGCAAAATCAGGCATGCAGCATGTGTAGCACAGCCGCGCGCATCAGCGCAAACGCGCTAGAGATCGCGATACATGATGTAGGCGTCGACGTAGCCTTGCGCCGGATGCTGGAAGGCTCCGGGGAGGCGGCCGACAATTTCAAAGCCAAAACTCTGCCACAGCCGTACGGCACGCTCGTTGGTGCTGATCACGAAGTTGTATTGCATCGCGCGGAATCCGCGCTCCCGCGCTCGGTCCAGCGAATGCGCGCACATCGCCCGGGCCACGCCACGGCCCGTCGCTGAAACGGCTGTCATGTAGCCACAATTGGCGACGTGCGCCCCGCCGCCCTTCTGGTTAGCTCGCAGGCAATAGGTTCCGACGACTTCGCCGTTATCTTCCGCAACGAAAACCTCACGCTCGGCAGAGAGCCAGTACGCGAGCGCGCTCGCCTTGGTCATGTCGCGGGGAAGGGTGTAGGTTTCGCGCGCCCGGATGATGGGCTCCATGATCGCCCAGATCGCATTCGCGTCTCCGCTCCCTGCAGGCCGGATCAGCATCCTCGTATCTTGCCACGTTTGCTCTTAAACGCAGACGGGCCCCCCGATCCGATCGGGGGGCCCGCGTTTCACATCGTGATTAGACTCGCTTAGTTTTCAAGCTGCGTCTGGAAAACTTCGCCGGGGAGCACAAATCTCTCTTGCACCCGCGCAGACTCGATACGAGGCAGGTTAACAGGTCTGCGATCCTGAGGACCCGGCACGTTGATCGGGCTCCGTTCCTGTTTTTCAGGAAGGGAAGTAGTCTCATCCGCGCGCATCCGCTCGATCTTGATGCCCAGCGAACGCTCCAGGTGGAACAATTCCGACCGCTGCTCTTTTACGAAAAGCGTTGAAGCCACGCCGTGCCCGCCGTTGCGTCCCGTTCGCCCAACGCGGTGGATGAAATTCTCCGCCACCTCAGGCAAATCGTAATTGATGACGTGAGCGATGTCCTGCACGTGAATCCCGCG
>Ga0137397_10003222_pt1 | contig 11363 bp, 12 predicted proteins | sample czorhiz116metaG_FD_106658 | JGI IMG/M metagenome (GOLD analysis project Ga0137397, IMG submission 106658) | Vadose zone soil microbial communities from Angelo Coast Range Reserve, California, USA - czorhiz1.16 metaG | ecosystem: Environmental > Terrestrial > Soil > Vadose zone | place: USA... | reverse complement strand
GGATCAGAACTTCCCTTTGCGAGGAACCGGATTGCTTATGAACGAAATTAGCCTACTAAGGTCGAAGTCGCCTGTCTGTTCCAATATGGACATTGTTAGACCTGAACAGGGGCTCATGCGAAAAAGGAAAATCCAAAAGTGTGCCCATCGAAACTGTCTCATCCGAGGGGAGCAGTCGGCGAAACTGAGGTCAAAGTGTGGCCAGAAAGCGGTGTTCCCTCCGCGCTGGATTCAGAATAGAATTGCCGCAATCGGGCAATTGACCTCGTTATCAAAAGTCATGCACAGGACTAAGCGACACGCCAAACGGCCCTGGGGGTTTCTCGCACTCTCTCTTTGTCTTTTCAATTCCACTGTTGCGTCTGCCACCCCACAGAGACCGGATCCCCCTTCGTCATCAATGGCCAGCTCATCATTGACCGTTGAAGTTAGCGTCCGTGTAAATACCGGCGGGCTGTTGGAATCCGGAGCGACGGTGCGGTTGCGGTCATTGGGCATGACCTTCGAGCAAACACAGTTGACGCGGGACGCTGGGACGGCGACGTTTCAGAATATTCCACCGGGAGACTACGAGGTTGAGGTCGAGGCTCTGCAGTATAAGCCCGCAAAAGAGCGAGTGGACGTGTCTGGACCGAGTTCAACGTACCGCATGTTTGTCTATGTGGAGCCGGAAGGAGAACCGAGCTCCACCGCTTCCGGATCTGGCACAGGCGACCCAATCTTGACGCCCAACCTGCAAAGCTTGATCGACAAAGGCCTCGAGAAAATGCAGAAAAAACAGTACGAAGCGGCCGAGGAAGCATTTGCGAAAGCTGCGAAGCTCTCGCCCGGGAATGCGGACGTGGCGTACTTGTGGGGAATGGCATTTTTCGGTCTGCAAAAGAACGACGAGGCCAAGCAAAAATTCGAACGGGCGATATCGTTGCGTCCCACACACGCCAGGGCGTTGGTCGCACTGGGCGAACTTCAGCTTGGTAGCGGAGACGGGGCGGGAGCAGCCAAAAACCTGGAGAAAGCGTTTCAGGTCAATGGAGCTGACTGGAAAACGCACTACCTGTTAGCTCACGCATACTTAAAGACCAAAGAATACGCGAAGGCCGAGGAGCACGCCGCACGAGCGAGCGAGCTTGCAAAAGAGCGCGGAGCCACTGCGCGGCTCCTGCTCGGGAAGATACAAATTGCCGTAGGGAAAAAAGCTGAAGGAAAGCGAACGCTTGAGGATTTGCAGAGGAGTTTCCCGGGGGAGCCGGCAGCCAAGAGCGCTTCAGCGCAGTTGGACGCACTTCGCAAGGCGGAAGCAGAGGCGGCATCCGCACGCGAGGTCTCAGAAAAGCCAAATGCAAATACCTCGGTCGCCGGTCCAGCCATAGAGGTATCGCCAGCGATAGAGGAGCGGGCGTGGGCACCACCGGATGTAGACAGCAAAGAGTACGTCGTAGCGCAGGGTATTGCCTGCAATGAAGACGAATTGCTGGCAAAAGCGCAAAGAAGAATGAAACAACAGTTGGATAATTTCGAAAAGTTCACGGCGACAGAGCACATCGAGCATACACCGATAGACGGACATGGAATCCGCGGAACCAGCAAGACAAAAGATTTTTCGTATTTGGTTTTTGTCAGGCATGTAAACAAGGATTTGACGTATCTGGATGAGGCACGGGATGGCGGACGGAACCTGGAAAACTTTCCCACTCAGATCGCAACGACCGGACTTGTGAGCATGGGAGTGGCACTGATGGACAAGCATTATCAGAGCGATTTCGAATACAAATGCGAAGGTCTCGGCCAGTGGAGGGGCCAACCGGCGTGGCAAATACATTGGGTTCAACGCCAGGATAAACAATCCCAGATCATGATCTGGAGGAATAACCAAAGATACTATCCAATCGCTTTGCGTGGGCGCGCGTGGCTGGCCGCCAATACTTACGACTTGCTTCATCTTGAAATGGATTTACGAGATGCCGTGAAGGAACTGCAACTTACGCGCGAGCACTTGACCGTGGATTACGGCGCCGTGAAATTCGAAAAAGGAAGCAAAGAGTTATGGCTGCCGTGGTACGCCGAGATGTTCCTAGAATTGCGCGGCAAACGGTATTGCCACAAACACACTCTTACCAACTATTTTCTGTTCTCAGTGGACAGCAAACACAAGGTCGAGCCCCCGAAACAACCGGCACCGGTTCCCGAACAACGCTGACGCAGAGCTACTTGGGGAATAAGACCAACGGACGCTGCTCCGATGCCTTCTACACCCGAATAAGCGAGGTGAAACAGGAAATGCTGGTCTACCTCAGCATGAAGGTACCAGCCGATTCCTTGGCTGCGCGCTTCCCGTCATACAAAGACTGGTCCGCTGACGCGAGCATTTGTTCCGGCGTTTCGCCAGCCTCGTATGCCTTCCACCCGGCAGCAAACTTGACGGGAATACGGACGCCCTGCCATTGCACGCTGATGTCGGTAAGCCGCGCAAGAACGCTCTGCAGCTGTTCCACCTGACAATCCGGAAGGATGACCAGGAACTCGTCCCCACCCATGCGGACAGCCAAGTCGGAACCCCGAATGGCCTTGCTCAAGCGGTTGGCAAATTCCTGCAAAACGAGATCACCCGCCGGATGGCCATGGGTGTCGTTAATTTGCTTGAAGTCGTTCAGGTCCATCAGGAGGATGCAAAAAAGATTCGGTTTACGTGAAGAGCGAGAGACTTCCAAGCTTAGCCGCTGCTCGGCAAAGCGCCGGTTGTAAAGCCCCGTAAGTGGATCAATCATGGCCAGATTTCTCAATATCCGCGAATGACCCTGTTTTTCCGCGAGCTGCCGCCGGAGCCGCTTGATAAGAATCTGCTGGTGAACCGCATAGATATTGAAAAGCACGACAAGCGCGATCAGGCCATAAACAGCTTCCTTCAACTTGATTCGAAAGAGGCTTTCCGCGTCCTGGAAAAAGGAAGGAAGCGCCAGCGCAAAAATGCCGCAGGTCAGCAGCAGGATGACAAGGATCGTGAAACCCCAGGCCCACCAGTCTTTCCGCTCGATGCGGCTGAGGTTTGCCATCAGCTCGCGATCCGGACTCTCCGCATCGGAGAGAGCGGTCGTGGCCTCGGATTGACTCACTGGAAGTCTTATCTTTTCTTTAAAATCCAACTGATTGGCCGCCCTTCTGCCGGAGTTGCCTTGCGCCGCACGGATTTTGAGCCATCCCCCTGTCCTATCTGCGGTGGTACTTCCGTCTTATTGCCACGAACCTTACCCAACTACATACTTAGTTTGCGTATAAAGAGCTTATGCTTTCCGTTCTCATACTCGTGGTAGCTGCGGTGGCGCTGGTCCACTTTGGTGTGGCGCAGTGGCGCGCGATCTGGATCTCCGCGGCAAACCAGAGTGTTTCGGAAGCACTCCAACTGGAAACTGGGTTGGACGCCGATACGGTCCGAGACACGGATTTCCCTAGACTTGTCAGCCTCTACGGCGAGGTCTGTTCCGATAAGAAGACGAGCGCTCCTTGGCTGAGAGAGATTGCCCTCTATTACCGGGCCGTCGCCGCATTGCACGAAGTCTCGCAAAAAGTCCTGCCTTCCCTTTCCAATTGGGCCGAGACGGAAATGAAGACATGTTCCCGATATGTTGCCGTGGTGATTGACCAACATCTTTCGATCAGCATGGACCGGCTTGCCGCTGTTCGATCTTCTTAGCTCCTGCGTTTACGACCTTCACAATCAGATACTCTGATCGTATCTCGCCTCTTTACAGAGGTGCCGCGTCACTCTAATGGATTGTTCCCTCCATGAACTTCCCCTAACGGAAGCCAAGTAGGCGAGAAAAAAACGCTCCTTCCTGGCCAGCGCCATTTGGTAGATACTCGCGCGGAGAAGTTCGTCTGCAATTCGCAAGACGACTTTTTGGGGGAGCGCTGTGGCCGAATTGGCATTGTTCGGAGGAAAGCCAGCGAAGTCGAAACCGTTTCCGGTGTGGCCGCAATATGACGAGAAGGAACGGCGCGCGCTCGAGGAAGTGCTGGAAAGCCGCGTTTGGTGGCGGACACCGGGGACGAAGACGCTCACGTTTGAGCGTGAGTTTGCTGCGTTCCATGGAGCAAAGCACGGAATTGCGGTGACGAACGGAACAGCGGCGCTCGAATGACGATGTTGGCGCTGGGAGTGCAGCCTGGCGATGAAGTGATCGTGCCTGATTTCACGTTCATTGCGACGGCGAGCGCCGTGCTAGCGGAGGGCGCATTGCCGGTGCTCGTGGACATTGACCGGGAAACCTTGTGCATTGATGCGGAGCTGGCGGAAGCTGCAATTACGCCGCGGACGAAAGCGATCGTGGCTGTTGACATGGGTGGAAATCCCGCGGACCTCGACACGCTGAGTGCGTTGTGTGAGGAGCGCGGGCTGGCGTTGATCGAAGATTGCGCCCACGCTCACGCGAGCGAATGGCGCGGGAAGCGCGTCGGTTCCTATGGAACGGCGGGGACGTTCAGCTTTCAGTCTGGAAAATTGATGACGGCGGGCGAGGGCGGAATCGTGATTACGAGCGATGAAGCGTTCGAACGCCGCGCGAGATCCGCGCACGATTGCGGAAGGCTGCCGGGCGAATGGTTCTACGATCATTTTCAGCACGGATCGAATTACCGGCTGAGCGAATGGCAAGGTGCGGTCTTGAGCGCGCAGCTTTCGCGTTTGGATTCGCAGACGAAACTACGGCACAAGAATGCACGACTGCTGGACGCGGAGCTTTCGAAGATTGAGGGAATCACGCCGCAGAAGCTGGATTCGCGATGCACGAGGAATGGGCAGTACGCGCAAATTTTTCACGTGGAACTGGCGAAGTTCGGTGGAATCTCGATGAAGCGATTTGTGGAGGCGATGATCGCCGAGGGAATCCCGAATCAGGCGAGCTATCCACCGCTGCATGAGCGCGATGTATTTCGGAACGGGTCGTATCGCGAACGGCTAAGCGGCGCGCAGAAAACAGAACCGCATAAGTTCTTGCAGCAAGAGTTTCCGAACACACAGCGTGCGGCCTGGGAGACGTATTGGGTGCCGCAGACGGCGCTATTGGGCGATGAAGAGGACATGCACGAAATTGTGGAAGCAGTAAAGAAAATTCAAAAGAGCACACGAATCCTTGCGGGCGCATAGGCATGACAGCGCAACATCGAAAACGATCGTTCACGGTGCAGTGGCAGCGCACGAAGCAAAAGACACGTCACACGTCAAGTGCGAACAGCAAATGCCAACTTGCTTCTGCCGCTTGGACTTGAGTCTACCCGCGTTTTGGTCGAGCAGTTTTCGCCAGTTTACGCGTTCTAGATTCCATCGCGTCAGACCCAACAGGGTCCAACCTGGCTGCTAATTGTCGTCGTCATCCGCGTCTCTCTGACGAGCGACTAGTTGACCGCGGATTTCTCCGCCGGGGAAACGCGAGGTATGCATGTTCGCATAGGCATCGCCGGTGCGAATAGCGTTGAGGAACGTCTCGAAGTCGTGCAGGTTGAGTCCCTGGTCCGTTGTGCCAGAGTTGAGGGCAACGATATCGGCCGCTGTTGTCGAACCGGTGATTGAGCCCTCCGTGGTTTGAGGGCAAGCGGGCTTCGCTGGGATATCCGGATTACCAGCCGGACCGCCGCACAAGAAAGTCATCACGTTGCCGTTGACACCAGGCTGAGCAAAGTGAATGTGTGCAAACAGCGGTGGGCCAGTTAGGCCAGACCAGGTGAACGTCCAGTTCAGCGTGCTTCCATCTGAACTTAACCTGGCCCGGAAAGTTCCACTGGCGCCGGTTCCCTTCGGGAGCACTTCATTGAAGGTGGACAGTTTCGCGAAAGCGCGAAGGTCCTTCCCCGGATCATTGGTATTATTCGCGAGTAAGGCCTGATTCGTTACGGTACCCATGGCGAGCGTACCGACTACGGCTATCGTGATACTCAATCCAAGATTTTTCATGTTTCCGTCTCCTAGCGTCTGAAATTTCAGAAACTCGCGTTGCACGTCACCCTGGCGTGTATACCCGACAACGCGGCACGGGATTCACTTTGGAGTGTTCTCGCGCTGCTGGGAGTCTTCCTGGGGATCGTGCTAAGGATCGCCCAAACGAAGACACACACCAAGGCGAGTGCACGAACCGTAGCTCACGGACAACGAAGTGGCAAGTAAAAATAGTGTCAATTAATAGCTGCGAGGAATCGACAAGATTCGCCAGCGAATACCCATGGACGAGCTGGTACCACAAGCCTCATCTAGGCGAATTGAGCGGGAGCGTCCGAACTTCCGTGGTTCTTTGTCACGAAGAAGGTTGCGTCGCTCCCGCTCTGTTGTTTTCTGGAGAGAGTGAGGCCTAGCGCTTGCCCGCGCCGTGCGCGCGTTCACGGGACTGCCGGTTTTCCTCGGGGGTATCGTCCAAGGCAGCGTTGTACGAGTGGACGAATTCGTCCACTTGCTTTTCGGCTGCTTCCTTGGCGAGGCCGTAACGTTCCTGGATTCTGCCGACCAGTTGGTCGCGGCGTCCATTGATCACGGTCAAGTCATCGTCCGTCAACTTGCCCCACTTTTCTCTGATTTTTCCTGAAGCTTGCTTCCACTTTCCTTCGATTTGGTCCCAGTTCATGGAATCCTCCCATTTTTTTGCTGGCAATGCTGTGCTTCGGAACGAAGCCCAGCACAACCGTCAGGCAGAAAACCACAATGAGAATGCGGACCGCCTACCGCGAATCCTGCAGTCTTGTCCGGCAGGAACGAGTATTGGGCTGCCAACGAAAGGAAAAATTTGCAAGGAGCTCTGGTAGGGCAACCCCAGGCAGGAATTAAGGGGTACATGGTATTTGCCGTGAAGCCACAGGAGTCTACAAAGGAGTCGCACTTGCAGCCCTGGGTTGAATCGGTCGTTAGATGAGCCAGGCGCGGCACGGCGTCAGACCCGGTTCTTGACTGGCTCCAGACGAGGGAGGCCGAACATGCTGCGTTGGTCGCTGGGATTTTTCGTTGTTGCGCTGATTGCGGCGGTGCTTGGTTTTACGGGGATCGCTGTTGCGGCTGCCGGTATCGCGAAGATCCTGTTTTTTCTGTTCCTGGTCCTCTTCCTTATCACCGTGGTTGGGCACCTCCTGCGTCGAACTTGAAGTGCTCGTGGAAGGTGAACCCCAGCCTAGGCCAGATTTTTGGGTTTGTGGAGTTTGATTCAGATGGAGAGAAAGACAATGGATTTTCTTTGGACGGTTGCGGTCATCCTCGTGATTTTGTGGTTGCTGGGGTTTGTCACGTCCTACACGTTGGGCGGTTTTATTCATTTGCTGCTGATACTGGCGATCATTGTGGTGCTGATTCGTGTAATCCAGGGGCGAAGAATAACCTGAGCCCGGCCGGATTCATTTCAAAACCCCTGCCGCCGATTCTGGGGGGACTCGCACTCGTCGGTGGTGTCGTGTTGATTGCAGCGGGGCAAGGAAAGATTAAAGGCAAGACCGGTCCCGCCTCTGGTCCTTACAAACAGTGTCGAGGAGACGGACAGAGATGAAAAAAGGATATGCGATAGCGGAAAACCAATTGCTCGCGCAAGCCCGCGCGGGGAACCCGGATGCATTCTCAGAACTCGTACGGCTTAATTCATCTAGCGTGTATGGGATCTCCCTGAAGATTCTGAAGAATCGCGAAGATGCGGAAGACAATCTGCAAAATGTGTTCTGCAAGGCTTATCGCAAGATTCGCAATTTCAACGGAGAGTCGCGCGTGTCCACGTGGCTATTTCGAATCGCGATTAACGAGGCGTTGATGCAGCTGCGGCGGCGGCAATCGGACCGTGAGATTTGCTATTCGGAAGCGACAGCAAACGAGGGGGACGCCGGCGCTGTCCCCGAGGCGGAAGATTCTCATGCGAATCCCGAACGCGAGTGTATCGCGACAGACTTGACCCAAAAAGCCTTTCGGGGATGCAATCCGACAATGGCCGCCATTTTCGTTCGGAACAAAGCTGAAGGCTGGACGAACCGCGAACTCGCAAGGATTTATGGTACGAGCCCGCAGACGGTGAAATCGCGGGTTTTCCGCACACGAATGCGATTACGGCGGCAGATGGTGGCGCTCTCTCATGGCGTAACCGCAGCGCTGGGTACGTGAGTTCTTTGCCGAGTCTTTCGTTCGAAGGTGTCGCTGACAATTTGGTTCTAAGCGGTGAAGACGGAAACAGTCGGATCGTCCGATTCACATAGCGTGGTTGGCAGCGTCGCCCTAATCATCGTTCCAGTTGCGGAAGATTCAACTTCCAACGTTCCCTGCAATTCGATCAGCCGTTCCCTCATACCAGACAATCCAATACCGGCAGCCAGGCCTGCGCGAAATTGCTGCAAAATGTGCGGCGGAATTCCTTTGCCGTTGTCCGTAACCTCGAGAACGACTTTTTCATCCGCGCAGGTCACGCGCACCTCCACAAGCTGCGCGTTGGCGTGGCGATGGGCATTGGTGAGCGATTCCTGCAGAACGCGGAAGAGGGCAAGCTCAATGCCCCGCGGGAGTCGTTCGACGATTCCGCCGATTTCCATATTCACTTTGGTTCCGCTTCGTTTGGCAAACTCCTCCACGTACCACTTCGCAGCGGATTCGAATCCCAGTTCATCTAGTAACGGCGGATGCAGGAGATGCGAAATCGTACGGATTTCTCCGATGGCGCGGTCCGCCATATCTATGGTTTCCGGCAGCCACTCCGGAGATCCCGACGTGGAACCTTTAGCGGAAGACAACTGGTTGAGATTCATTTTCAAGCCGGTGAGGAACTGGCCCACGCTGTCGTGCAATTCGCGCGCAATCTTGCGCCGTTCAATATCCTGCAATTCCAAAATGCGGGCGCTTAAGGCGCGGAAGCTTTCCGTGTTCTCGCGCGCCAGGCGCTCCAGCTCCGTTCTAGCCGCGATTTCTGCTTTCAGTTGACGGAAGCTGTAAACAACCAGAAGGAGGGCGACAACTAACGCAATGCCGATGACGATCAGGTTTCTCCAAAAAAGCTTGTTCCACGTTTGCAGCCGCAGGCGCACGAGACTTTGTTCATTCTCGTCCATGGCCGCAGTGACGCTGCCGATTTCGGATTTGCGGTCTTGTATATCCTCGAGGAGCTCGTTCGAGGAGCCTGAGACGGTACAACCCGGAGTTTCCAGGCAACCGTGCAATTGTGCCGACTGCTGGTCGACTAGGGACTGCAGCTTCTCGGCGCGTCCACTTTGGAAGGGGTTTTCCTGCACCATCGCGCGGATATTCTGGGCGGCTCGTCTTGCGATATTTGTCTGTTCGTCAACGCGATCTCTGTCCGGTTGCTTGTGCTGCAGAAGATAAGTGAAAGCGGCGGCGCGCGCTTCGGCCCGGGCGGTTTCAAGGGCGGAAATTTGCAGGCGCACGTCGTACGCGTGAAGGAGCCAATTGCGACTATCAATCGAGTCAAATTCGGTCCTGACAGCGATGAAGCCCGTCGCGATGACAATTGAGGCAGCAATAGTGAGAACAGACAGATGGGAAGCAGGCTCTGAGAGCAACCGCTGAAGAATTCTACGCGAGCGCTTTACGCTTCCCACGCTTAGAGTCTCCGCCAGAAACTCGTTCTTGCGCCAGTATGTGATGCGGCTACCATTTTCAGGTATACCACACACGGTGACGCTTCATTCGTGGATTCCTGCAAAGGCGAAACGGAGCCAGCGTTTAGAATTGGAGCCGAACACGGAGCTGGGTATTGTCCGGTCCCGAGGAACTGATCGTCAGTGAAGTTCATTAATCCTTTCGAGCAAAGGTATAGAGAATTTGAAATGAGCTTGTGCTAGTCAGAAGAAGAGCCTTCTGGTCCCTGACTTGAAGCTCGTTCACGACTTGCTGTGGAAGGAGATTTCCCGTGCGCTTTGTCGCGCCGAGCCGTGCGGAGGCTTTCGACTCCGGCATTTGGTGATCCCTTTCCGGGGCTGGCAAGCGGCCAAGGGGAAGAGGGCGGTTCTTCCAGCAAATTCAGGCGGCTAATTAGATGGAGATCCGGCAATGCCGGCTACCAGGCCCTTCACGAAATTCGGATCGAGTTTCGGGCTTAAGTAAATTCCATCTCCGAGCACGATGCGAATTGCCCTAACCAATTCACTTTCCGCCTCCGTTTTCAGCAAATAACCGTTTACGCCCAGGAGAAACGCGTTGCGAATCAACTCCTGCGAATCGTGCAGAGTTAAGAGCAGAACCTTCGTTTTGCGGTCGGTCTCACGAACGGCACGCACCACGTCGAGGCCCGTGATGCCCGGCATGGAAACATCGAGAAGAATCACGTCCGGCTTCAATTCCTTCGCCAGCCTGATCGCGTCACTTCCGTTGTCGGCTTCTCCGGAGACGGTCCAGTCGGTTACATCGGACAAAAGGCCCTTGATTCCACGACGAATGAAGGCGTGGTCGTCCACAATGAGAATGCTGGGAATTGTCCCTCCTCCAAGCCGAGTCCGAGGAGTTGGGGACGTTGGCGCAGCTCTCCCGGCTGAACGGATGTTATGCCTCGATAATCTGGTTTTTGACCGCGTAACGCACCAATTCGCTCACCGAGTGCAACTCGAGCTTTCTCATGATGTTCGCGCGGTGCGTTTCCGCCGTTTTTACGCTGATGCCAAGAGAAACTGCCACCTCTTTGCTGCTCTTGCCTTCCGCAAGCAGTTGGACGATTTCTCTTTCGCGTCCCGTCAATCTGTTGCGGAATTCCTGTTCGCCATCTGGCTTGGTGTCTCGTTTCTTGAAGCCGTTCAAAACCATTTCGCCCGCTTTCGGCGTGAAAAACGACCGATGGACAGAAAGAGCCTCTACCGCGGCAATCAGGTCACGGTCGGCATCCGACTTCATGATGTAAGCCTTGGCACCGGCCTCGACGATGTCATGGACGAGTTGATCGGAAAAATGAAGAGTCAGAACTACGATCTCTGTCTTCGGAAGCTGCTTGCGAATGCGCCGCACGGCTTCCAAGCCATTCAGTTCCGGCATGCTGACGTCCATCACGACAATGTCCGGTTTGTGTTCTTCGGCGAGGGCGACCGCTTCGCGGCCATTTCTTGCCTCGGCGCACACTTCCCACCCGGGCTTGGCCGCGAGCAATTGCTTCAACCCGCGCCGAATGATGTCATGATCGTCCGCGACTAAGATGCGCAAACTCATGAATCCTCATTTCTTCGGCGAAAGATAACCGCTCCATAATCTGCAGTTCACGGGCAGTAGCATATACAGTTTTTCCTGTATTTCCCCGTCAAAACCAGGGAATTGAATAATTCCCAGGGCGCTGAGTCAAGAGAAACGCAGCGCCCTGCGTGATTCTCGCAGTTGGCCAAGAGAGTCCTTAAGACGCGGGCTTCTTTGGTGCATGCGACGGTGGCGG
>Ga0137397_10003220_pt1 | contig 11365 bp, 11 predicted proteins | sample czorhiz116metaG_FD_106658 | JGI IMG/M metagenome (GOLD analysis project Ga0137397, IMG submission 106658) | Vadose zone soil microbial communities from Angelo Coast Range Reserve, California, USA - czorhiz1.16 metaG | ecosystem: Environmental > Terrestrial > Soil > Vadose zone | place: USA... | reverse complement strand
GCTCGGTCAGCAGCACCGACATGAGCCAGACAATGTGCGCAGTAAGGAATATCCCAGACCTGAGTCTTAGTGTGAATGACGCGCTTGCCGGTTGATTTACTTGCTGAGATGGTCAGTTGCCGATCCGCGGCAGAGTTGCAGCAGGCACAGGTAGGCGGGAACGTAAATTGATGACCGGATACATCAACGCGCATAGAGCACTTTCTGGTAAAGCTGATTTTCTGACGAAATTTGCTTTGTGGCTTCCGAAACTCTTAATTGTCAAGAACTTAGCGGAAGGAATCGTATCATCTTTCATTTTTGCGCCACAAGTAGGGATGCGGGCAATGAGGATACCAGCCTTCTATTTGAAAAGAGTCGGCCTATCGAAGTTCTTTCAAATCTGGACCGGACTTGCTTCCGGGGCTTGCACTGTGCAGTTTTAATAAGCTCAAAAGCAAATGTTTTAACGCAAAAAGACAAAAGGCTCCGGCCCCCGAAGGAAACGGAGCCTTATCTACGGTAGGAATTTTTGCGGTTTCGAAGGCGTGTAACTGCTTGAAAATAATTGGTCGGGGAGAGAGGATTTGAACCTCCGATCCCCTGGTCCTGAACCACATTCTATCCCTTATGGAAATCTCCGGAACTTCATTGTTCCTAAGTGATTGATGTTGAACCTGTTGCCTCTTGTTCGCGCAAAATTGTTGAAGTCTTTGGATTCTTGAGGCATTGCCAGTCTCAGAATTGCCTACAACCCCATTGAACAAGCCGCTTCCGGAATGGAATATGTACCATTAGGTGGATTTCGCAGTTGGCTCGATCTCCTATCTCTTTTTGCGTCGGACGCTCAAGAAGAGATGTTCTAAAGGAAATACGTACTGGCCGTCCAACCGATAGCGCATATGCAGAATTTCCTGCAAACGATTCGAATGAGCGAGCCTTTCTCTCTCCGTCCTAAAAACGGCTTCTGAGATATAGGTAACAATGTCCGTCACATAGGGAGAACTAATGTAGCTGTTTATCCTTTCAATCCGGACAGGGCCGCATTGGGAAAGGTTTTGCACGATTGTTTCGAACTGGGGGTCGTTCTTTAATGTGCTGCCAGTCAACTCCTCCCTGAGACGTGCGATGTCGCCCCTACTGCCCTTGAAGGTAATTACGAGCAGGAACCCATTAACCTTCACTAATCGCCATGCCGACCCTAGAAAGTTAGAATACAAGTCCAGACCCGTTTCGGGCACTGAGTGACACGAAAGTACGAGATCGAATGTCTCGTTCATGCGCATTGGGAAGGTTCCACATATAATGTTCAAATCCACATTTCGCAGAAGCCTTGCCTCTTCCTCGCTTTGTTCTACCGCTAAATATCGCGTCACGAGCCGCGCAAGTGGAATCGCGATATTTGGACCGCCGGCTCCGATGTCCAAAAGAGACGCGGCTTTACAACCTGTAATATACGCACGAATATTTTCAACCAGAGGCTCGATCCGGTTGTAATTGAAATTCTTCGACAGCGATTGCAGTTGGCCATCAGCGGTTTTGCATATCATTTGAGATCGGGGTGCTTACAGTCGAATTGGAATCCAACAGGAGGCCCTAAGACATCAGAGCCTCCGGAATGCCAACGCTGTGGGATAGTGTTAACGCTTATTGATCGCTGCTTTCCACCAATCAACTTCGGGATGAGCGAAGCCACCGCTGTATATTCTGTACCTACGAGCCGGGAGCGTGAACCGGGCTATGGCTCGGTGTATGGCCAGGGACATTACATTTCGCGAAACAACTCTTCGTGCAACCTGCGCTAGCGTCCCCACTAAACATCCACCCCGTTTCGATTATTTTCATGCCGCTGACCTCAGAAGAGGGTAGCTCCTTTGAAACTGAGCATCTTCCTTCGTTTGTGAACTCAACCAGCTCGAAACCTTCTGCTGTTGGTCGCGGAACTCCCAGACCAAACATTCCAGATAGGTCGTTATCTGCAAGAAGTTTACTGAACTCAGCTACAAATGCTGGCCTCTGTTGCAATTGCTCGAAAGCGCGTTCAGCATACGCGTCAGCGGAGAATTCCAAGGGCTCCAAAGAACCCGCCTCAGAAGTGGCGGCGAGAATCGATGGATAAAACCTCTTCGAAAACTGTTCTCGAGGGCGAAGCTCATACTCCTTCGGGGTCTCGTCAACACTCACATCTGTTATTGGAACCTCTCCTTGCGCAACTGACCAATGTTTATGAAGGAGTGAGATGCCCAGGATTTCGCAGAGGCCGTGCTTAACAAATACTGGCCCAAGCAGTGACAGCGCTAAGTTAAGTTTGTCCTTCCCTCTCATCTCAGCATCTGCTTCTTCTATCGAGGGTAAGGCGTTAAAACGAGGGTAATCATAGGACAACGCTTCTTGAATCATCGTTCACCTCCAAGTGAATAAAAGCCATTAAATCGCAACTCAAGCACACAAGCCGTACGCTTATCACGTCGCACGGTCGAGTAGCATTGATGCGGCCATTAATGCTACAAGCGTCGTATGATAGTTGCTTACAAAAACATTCCGTTCGGGATCGTTCGTTGTTAAAAGCAACTCTGGTGATGAGCCTAAAGGACCTCTAACCATTCCATTGGGCTCCTGCCATGCAAGAACATGTCGAGCAAAGTGCCCCTCGTCAGGTTTACCAATGCAGCATAAAACCATAATCATCTCGCATAGCAGGTCGTAATCGCTTATTTCAAGATAATATCGGTTCCACACAGGAACCCAGTCTCCAAGATACCGTTTATGGCAGTCTGGCATCTTTTGAGGATTTGCGCCAAAACCAGTAATATAAAACACCGTATGGGTAAGTGAATAGGCTGAACTTCGACAAATCGTCCATGGCTCAGGCATCGCATACAGCCAAGTGCGGCGCAAGCAATCTTCTGTCTGCCACGGCGATTCTAACCCCAACTCGGCAAATGTAATTGCGAGTTCTAATGCACGCCATGGCGGAAACTCCAGTGACCGCACCCCTCGAAGGCGCAGAGAGTGCAATAGCGTTTCCTCTAATTCGGCGCAAATCATACCGGAGCGTCTAAATGCCGGGTAAATTGCTGCGAGTATCACCAAGTCTGCTCGACTTCGCATTAACTCAGCCAGAAGCACTCCGCCCCTAAGTTCTCGCCAGCAAAAATCCCTCAATTTCTGAATAGACTCCTGACCCGTCAGGTTGCCGTAAGTTGATATGATCTCAGTCGCAAGCGCTAGCTCCCCAACTGGTTTTATGAATGGCAATACACTTTCATCATTGGAAGTAGGGATCTGGAACTGATGGAGGTGATGAAAGACCCATTCCAAGCACTTTAAGCCTAGGTCACGATGAATTGACGACATGCTATGCACCGCGCGAACTACGAATCAGCCAAAGATGAAAATGCAATTCTGGTATCACGGTACGATGGAGGGCAAGCTCTGAAAGCAACGAGAGCAAAAACTCTTTTTCATTGGTTGGTCCCATAAAAGGCAACCATCGAAGCACTCTCGCGGCGCGAGTGATATGCCCTTCCAACAGCGACAATGTTGCACCTTGTTGAAGTGCAAGATGCTCGCCGACAAACATATTGCGATTGAAATCAGTACAAACATCTATCGCTAGTGATGCACTGTCTGCAGCGTAGTTAGCAAGTTGAAACCAGTTGTCTCTGTCGATTTGTTCAGTCGGTGCAGTAGGCAGATCAAAGCCGCTCAAACCCAGCGATCTCAGCATCAATAGAGCTGCAAAGTCCTCTGTTTTCTGTGTGCGCCCCCAGAGCTCAGATGGAGCGTCAATTGATAGTGCCTTAAGAAAAAGCTCGCACATCTCAACCGACAGCGGCGCCCTAACAAAAACAATCACCGTTAGCAGCTCCGCAATCAAGCTGCGTACGACGGCAATTGCAACACCAAGAGGTAGTCCAGCTAAGAAGTAGTATACATCATCAAAAGTGGACTCCGAGTTGAGAACAGACACCATGATGAAGAACAACTTCTGTCTGTAGCTCTGAAGTGTCAATCAATCCGCACAATACTGATATCGAAACGAGCAATCAAAGCCTCTTTTCCACCGGGAGCATGGACTAATGCCTTTTTGGTCGAAATAAGCTTTCGCTCTTCGTCTGTAAGACTCTTGGTGTCACCGCTCGCCACCACTTTGTCTACTGCGGCTCTTTCGTTATTTGAGAGCTTAAGAGCGCGTAAATCGATGATCACCTCTGTGCCATCTGGACCTTTTAGCAGCAAACCATGTTCATGTTTCATCTGTCCTCCCAAATATCAAAATAAGACTAGAACAAATGGGAGGGCATCGTCAATAAGAAAAAAATTATTTTGACCTAATTGGGCCGTAAGAGAAAGTTACTCTTGTCAGCATCACAATTGCCTGACCTAATGCGCTGGCTGGCTCTAAATGTTCATTCATGGCCTTCGTCGCAGGTGGCGCAACAAACACTCCGTGGAGCACCCCCGGCGGATCAAATGCTGCCCTTGGGGAAAAGATCCCTCTGATGCAGCGTTAGAGACACTAATAATCGCTTCCGGAGAAACGATACTGAACCTAGTCTTGGCCAGAAAATATTAGAGATATCTTATTTTCACAGCCTCTTTCACGTTCTTCATGGGTGCTAGTGACAGAATTGAATCGTGTATCATCCGATTGATTTCAGCTAGAATTTTCCCATAAAATGGTGCTCCTGGAAAAATCGAAGGACGCGGCGACGGAGCCCATCCGAAAAAGATCAAAGGAAAGCTCCACCGGGCAGTTCATTAATGACCGCGAGGTACGCAACTTGGCCACAGCCCTGCTCGTCCATTGTCACCGTCTCTTCACGTTTTTAGAAGAGGAGGGCGTGGAGCCGACCAACAATGTGGCGGAACGCAGCTTACGCATCGCCGTGCAGTGGCGCAAGATTAGCTTCGGCAACCGTAGTGGCAACGGGGAAACTGCCGTGGCCCGTTTGCTCACGGTCACACAGACTTGCAAGAGGCAGCGGCGTCACGTGCTGGCCTACCTCACTGACGCCGTGCATTGTCACCGCTGTCGAGTCGCAGCGCCTTCGCTGTTGCCCTCGGCAGCCTTAACCACCTGAACTGTTACAATATGGTTTCCATCAGGAATGACATGATCACTGGATTCGAAGACTGCGCAAGAAGTCTTCTTGAGGCTGCGCGACAAACAGATAGTATGACAAAACTTGGAGTTCGCGAGCAGTTGCTTGCGCGCGGCGACGAGCAAAGCCTACTAGCCGCAAGGGCCAGAGCAGCACGAAGAATGACCGGCGACGACTCCCTCATCGTACGCGCGAGTTTGGAATTTTCAAATTATTGTCGTCAACAGTGTTCATTCTGTGGCATGACAGCTCACAATAAGCAGCTTGAGCGTTACCGTATGAACGAAGCCCAAATGAGACAGATCGTTCTGGATGTCGCATGTTTAGGGGTGAAGGATCTTCACTTAACATCTGGTGAAGATTGGGGCTTTAGAGCCGACGCCCTCGCCACGGTTATAGCAGAAGCTGTTGCCGCCGGTATGGAAGTCACGCTCGTCACGGGACACAGAAAAGTTGAAGACTATCAAACTTGGCGCGACGCAGGGGCGAGCAGATATATTCTGAAAGTTGAAACAACCAATGAGCAGTTATTCCACGAGGCTCGGACCGGAACTGTTCTGATGCAAAGAATTTCCCACTTGCTCTACCTGCGGCAAATGGGCTATAAGATCGGCACCGGTATTATTACGGGCTTGCCGAACCAAACAGTTGATGATCTGGTTGATGACATTTTGTTTTTGACAAAATTGAAACCAGATATGGCGAGCGTTAGCCGATTTCTCCCCAATTCGCAAAGCCGTTACGCAATAATGCCGGAAGGTAATCCGGAGACGTGCCTAAATTTCATCTCTCTTATACGCATAGATATGTCTCGTCCAGGCCTCCGAATTCCGGCTGGAACATCTCTAGGTCATAAGCAAATAGACGCCATCCATCATGGCGCAAATGTAGTTTCTCTTCATGTGACACCCGATGAATACGCCGATCTATATTCCAGTTACCGCGCCGAAAATCGAATTGCAACAAAGCTGGAAACTATTAAGAGGTTTGCCCAAGAAGCGTCAATGCCATTGAATCTTAGGTCTTGACTGCGCAGCGCAAACGCTTTTTTATTTACAATCAGTTCACGAATAATGGAGCTCCTAATGCAATGGCCCAATTACACCGAAGGACTTAGAGAGCTTATTTCACACTATGATGCTTTCATAGTTGACCAATGGGGCGTCATCCATGAAGGCAAGCAATTCTATCCCGGTGCTGTGGAAACCTTTGAACGCTTAAAAGAAGCGAATAAGCCTGCAATCATTCTTACAAATTCAAGAAAAAGAGCTAGCAGGAATGTCGAGCGCCTGACGCACATGGGACTTCCACCCGATTTGTATACGGGGCTTGTAAGTTCAGCCGAGATTCTGCGCGACTTGTTGATCTCGCAATCATTTCCCCCTTGGAATTCACTCGGGGACAAAGTCTATATTGTGGCGGTCGATGAGGACTATGCCCTAATTCAGGGTACACAATATAAATCTGTCCCAAGTATAGAACAGGCTGATTTTGTGCTTCTTTTGAGCACTACAGAAGACATTCCCGATAGCGCACACGATCATTGGCTTAATGTGGCCGCCAAGAGAAACTTGCCGGTGTTTTCCTCGAGCGCCGATCCTTTGACTGTTAGTCCCAGAGGTGTATTTTCTGGTTTGGCAGGCATCGCGGATGCTTTCACAAAAATTGGTGGCACTGTCATAAATATAGGTAAGCCCGATGCGATCATATATTATCCCTGCTTGCGCCTATTGCCACGAATTAACCGTAGTAGAGTGCTAGCAATCGGCGATCAGTTTGCATCCGATGTGATCGGGGCTAAACGACTGGGTTTTCACGCAGCCCTTGTTATGACCGGCGCTGGCGAAATTACCTTTCGCAATGCTCACACCATCCAGGAAGTAACAGCCGTTGCGCAAGGGTTAAGCCTTGACCAGTTGTCTGTGGATTGGATCTTGCCGCGCCTCCAATGGTAAGAAATGTGCGACGTGGCCGGTAATCTTTTTTCGTGACACACAACTGGTAAAACTATTTCCCTGCTCCTCGGTGAACGCAAAGAAATGAGACATGAGCTCACTTTTGAAGTGTTACACATAATATTAAGGATGACGTCATGAGTTTCAACATACTGGTCTTGCATTCTGATCGCTCGACTGGAATTCATTTTGCTCAATCCTTGCAGGCCGCAAAAAAGCAAGGGTGGGGGAAGGATGTAACCATCCTTGGTGTCTGTTCTCATCCCATCAGGATGCAGTTGTGCAAAAATGACACGACTTATATCATAGGTGAGGATGATATCGACGATATCCACGCCTTGGTAAAATGGATCGAACGTAAGATCGACGCATCTATTAATTTGGTTTACGAAACAAAGAGCGCTCGCTATATGCTGGCTATCTCGAGCTTGCGTGATCATATTCCGGTATTTTTGCCACCCCATAGCCTGATAGAGATGTTTGAAGATAAATATAAAACATATGCTCATCTAAACAATCGGGGATTGCCGGTTCCGGAAACATATTTAGTGAGCTCACCTGAAGACGTGGAAAATGCTTTTCGTAAAATTACCACATCGGAGGTATGGGTAAGAAATATTTATGGGCAGGCTGGTTATGGTACTTTCAGCTCAAACTCCATCGAGGAAGTCACAACGATAATAGCAAAGCGAAATGGATGGAGACATTATACCATTGCGGAGAAGATGCCTATAGGCTATAAACATAGTTGGCGGGATCAATTGTCATCGTCATTTTTTCCTGGAGAAATGGTTACGTGGATTGCCTTATACAACCAAGGTGAGTTGGTTGCGAGTCAAGTTCGGAAACGTCTCTATTGGGAACACTCCGATCTTACCAGCTCCGGTGTTACTGGGTACTCTGGAGCAAACATGACCGTCTCCCGAAAAGATGTGCATGACCTATCGGATAGAATAGTACGCTCATTCGATTGGAAGCCACATGGTGCCCTTGGTATTGACTATGTGGCCGATGATAAGGGCGACTTGAAGCTAACAGAAATACAGGCAAGCAGATTTTATACTTCCACTTATCCTATGGCCCTTCTTGGCCTAAACTTGCCACAATTATATATCGATGTGTTTCGTAGCACTAAAATCGCTATCGGAAGGGTAAATCCGTGTCCTGAAGGATATATTTATATTCAACGCTTCGGTTCAGAGAATGTCATGGTGCACCGCGACAGGATATTGTCTGAGCTAAAGGAAGGATACAAGCTCTCTTCGTAATGCAGATTAGGTATCGTCACCAATAGATATGCCTTTGTAGTCAAAGCCGAGAATCCAAGGGGGACAATAACAATGGACACCAACGTCAACTATTTAGAAAAAGCAAAAGCTGACTGCATTCGCCATTTTGGTATTGATGTCAAGGACGCGCAACCACTTCACAATGGTCGCCAAAACACACTTGTCGTCATTACGGATAGAAAGGGTGAGAAGATTTGTGTCCGATATCGTACAGCTGTTGAATTTTGGTATGAAGATTGCATAAAAGAACCGTTCATTGAATCTCTAGGAATTGTTGATATGCCGGCAGTTCGTTTTGTTGACGACACGGTACGCCCCCAAATATTGATTTCCGAATTTGTAGAGGGTGAATTGCTACATACACGAGGCGTTGATGAGGAAACCGCATTTAAAGTTGGAAAACTTATTGCCCAAGTGCACATCCCTTCACAGGGAGCGTCATGCTACATGGACTTTTTAAAAAACAAAGTGTCTGCAGATTTGTGGGCAGACCAGTTCCTGCAATCACTAAAGGAAGAAGCCGTATTGTGTGAGTACAAGCTGGGTGATATCAATGCTCTGTTGAACCGTTGTCATGCGATTTGGTCACCGGCAACACAGGACAGCCTCGTCCTTGTTCACAACGATCTCCATTTCAAAAATATGATAGCCCGGCCTAATGGTTCTATATGCCTCATCGATTGGGATTCGGCAGTGATAGCCCCTCCGGAAAAAGATTTCGTGAAACTCCTCGACTGGTCTCATGAAAATACTACTGCTATTCCGAACATAATCAGGTCTTATCAGAACAAAACAGGTCGCGTGTTAAACATGGATGCAGTTGCTGTGTTCAGGATATATGCTTGTCTTAGACAGATACATTATCAAACTGCATCCATGCAAAAGGGGGTCGATAGCTCAGTACTTAACCAAAAAGGGTTTTTTGATGATAACCAGAAACAGCACCAAAGACTGTGTGCCGTTCTTAGCCAACTAGGGTTGTCAGACTGGCACCGGATGGACTCTGCAACTTGTACAGCGTGAAAATTCTCCAGCGAAACGAAATGGTAAGCGGTGTTAAGTAACCTGCAAGAGCCCACCGCCGGGATACAAACGAGATTTGCTTTGCCAAGAGACAACACAGTGTTTAATAACATTACGGATCTTTCAAGAAATGAATTCTTGTTCGATCATCCGTTGCTTATAAGTAACAGTTTGCCACAACTGTCGGCACAGCACATCTGCCGATATCAAATGACTTCCAATCTCGTTGCCAAGCTGGCAGAGCACCACAACATTGACTCAGATCATATCAATCTGTGCAATGGTGCCGAGCATGCGATCAAGGCCATTTTTAGCGCAGTGGCTGGGATGGGAAAAGCAACTCTTCTTCTGCCAACGCCGGGGTGGGATTATTATTGGAGACTTGCAGCAGAGTACAATATTTCGACTAGCTCTTACAGCTATACTCAAACAAATGACAACAATTTTGCTCTTGAGATAGATGATCTTGAGAGCCGCATTCAGGATATTGTCAAACCGATTCTGCTGATAGCGTCTCCATTGAATCCGTTGGGTAGTCACACCGATAGAGCTTTGATGCAAAGATTGGCACAACTAGTCGCAACAAAAGGCTATACGATTGTTGACAAGACTTATGATGGATATTCACATGACAAACATCGCGAACTGTCTTTATCTGAAATTCTTACGACAATGCCGCAAACACTTGGCATTTGCTCCTTCTCGAAGTATTACGGCATGCCGGGATTGAGAGTGGGATTCACTGTCGCACCTAAAGCAGTGCAAAAGACTTTTGCGATTTTAAGAGAATACCTTGGTTTTAACGTGTTTTCTGACTACTTCGCCGTCGAATGTCTATCGAGGCATAACGAGTTCGCGCATATAGCACGCCAAGTCATAGAGAACAGAAAGCGCCTCAACGACTTTTTTGCTCTTCGCTCTGGTTTCGAACCATTTCAATCGGCGGCCAATTTTATTTTGGTACGCACTCCGGAAGGATATGCGGTTTACCTGCTAAAAAACGGCATCAAAATAAAGTCTTTTTCGGAGAGCCCGTTACAACGATTTGTGCGCATCACAATTCCACCGTTGCACATAGTTGAGCGGATTGAAGCACTCACAACGCAATTTTGCAAAGAGGATCCATCTCGATTATTGGATCGACCGACCCCCGAGGCATGAACAGTAATTCTTGATTTGGATACTGGTTTGTACCAGATGGAAGTAACCATATCCCAATCGGAATGCAGCCGCGCACGGCGACAGTGAAAGGAGGTGGGCGGCTTTCGTAATGTCGAACCACTCAATTTCGCTATTGTTTTCATCGTCCGTAACTATCGCGATCATCGGTTTCAGTTAAGAAGAAGAATACAAAGATGCCCGAGCTCTTGTGGGTCGTCAGGTGATTGAAAGATACCAAGAAGGCTCGCGCGAGTTACGGTTAATCCCGTCTCTTCGCGCAGTTCACGGACTAACGCGTCGCAGACATGCTCGCCGAAATCAAGGAATCCTGACGGAACATCCACGTGTCCTTGAATGGATCGCGGGCTCGCTTCACCATTAACATTTTCAACCACGAACGATCACAGCAGATGCCGAAGCGGCCACCCGCCGGGCAGTATGTCCACTTGCATACGGGACAATACTTCCGTTCCTCTTCTTCTTCCGTTCTGGTTTTTAGGCGGTCACCACAGAATGGACACAACTGGTAGCTCGGAGGTGAGGCCCTGATCATTCTTCGTGCGAGCCACCCAGATCGTCGAGTTCTAACATATGCGCGCGATCGCGTGCGCGAAGGCGCTCGAAATCGATCAGAGCGTCGGAATCGAGAGGTTTACCAAAAACTCGAGCTATATGTCCGTTTAGGTCGGATGCCATTCCATCGCCGACCAGAGATAGCAAGATGGCGACCTTCCGTTGGCGGCGATATTGTCGGAAATAGTCCACTACACCTGCTACGGCTTTTGCGCCAATGTGAGCTTTAACCTCCACGCTCGAGGCTATTTTGACGTCATCAAGAACAGTACTGATC
>Ga0137397_10003217_pt1 | contig 11367 bp, 10 predicted proteins | sample czorhiz116metaG_FD_106658 | JGI IMG/M metagenome (GOLD analysis project Ga0137397, IMG submission 106658) | Vadose zone soil microbial communities from Angelo Coast Range Reserve, California, USA - czorhiz1.16 metaG | ecosystem: Environmental > Terrestrial > Soil > Vadose zone | place: USA... | reverse complement strand
GCGGGATCTACGGAGCGCTCGAAAATCAATCGAGCAGGCCCTCGGCCACGTCACGATTGGCCTTCTCCAGATCGGGGAGGCGGCCGACGTCCAGCCAGTACTCGCGGATCAGGTACGCCGCCACCACACGCTCCCGATCGAGGAGCGCCCGGATCATGTCCGTGGCGTCGAAGTACTCGCCCGCCGGGATCAGCTCGACGGCCGAGGGATCGAGGAGATAGATGCCGGCATTGACGGGGAACTCCTTGCGCGGCTTCTCCTCGACGCGGGTCACGCGCTCGCCGTGGAGGGTGAACTCGCCATACGGGATGTCGACCTGATGGGTGGACACGCCGACGGTCATGGCCGCTCGTCCCTGCCGCCGGTGAAAGTCCCACATCGCGCGAAAGTCGCACCTGGTCAGCACATCGGCATTGACCACGAAGAAGGGCTGGCGCAGCCGCTCGCGGAGGAGGAGAAGGGCACCCATCGTCCCCAGCGGCTCGGGCTCGAGGGCGTAGCCGATGCGAACGCCGAGCCGGGCGCCGTCGCCGAGCCGCTCCCGGATCATCTCCGACTTGTGGTGGAGCGCGACGGTGATGTCGGTGATCCCCGACTGGCGCAAGCGCTCGATCATGATCTCGACGAGGGGCCGGCCGCCCACGAGAACGAGGGGCTTGGGCGTGGACTCCGTGAGCGGCCGGAGTCGCCGCCCTTCCCCGCCCGCCATGATCACGGCGGGAGTGGGCAGGGGCGGCGCGGCGATCTGCTCCTCGAGGAAGAGCACGTCGATGAGCCGCCGGCCCGGGTCCACGAGGGGCAGGTGGCGGATGCCGCGGGCGAGCATCAGCTCGACGGCGGCCGCGCGCCCGAGGCCGGGCGAGGCGGTCACGGGCGTCGGGTTCATGATGTCGGCGACGGCGCCGTCGAGGGGCACGCCTCGCAGGATGGCGCGGCGCAGATCGCCGTCGGTGACCATGCCGGCGAGGACGCCCTCGGCGTCGGCCACGAGAACGGCCTGCCGGCCATTCTTGGTGATCGCCTCGAGTACCTCGCGGAGCGAAGCCCTTGGGCCGGTCACCAGATTGGGGTTCACCGAGGCAGCTCCGCCATGTGGAGGTGCTTAATCATACGAACTTTCAGGGACTTGGGCAAATTCGAGGGTATCTGCTCAGGAGGGCGCCTGCGACCCAGCCGGGGCGCCTTTGCGCCGGTACACGATAAGGCTTCTCAAGGGGAACTCGGTCACGGAGCCGATCGGCTCGAAGTAGCGATCGAGGAGGGCGAGCATCTCGCGCTCCTCGGCCACGAACTGGGGCCTCATGGCCTCCACGAAGGTCGAGTCGATGACCGCGTAGTCCGCGCCGCTCGAGAGCCAGTCGCGCATCTGGGTGGCCGTGACGAAGCCGGAGCGGCGCACGATCCAGTCCTCGGTCGGCACGCGCACGAACTGGTACGGGATGTACATCTGCTGCAGGTAGGTGATCGGCCGGCCCGAGAGGTAGTAGATCTCGTTGAGACCGTAGAAGAACACGCGAGCGTGCGGCGGCACCAGGGCCCGGATGTGCGCCGCCGCCGCATAGGCCGATCCCACCGGGTCCTTCTTCGCGAGGTCGCCGGTGGGCAGGAGCGGGTTGCGCGCGAAATAGAGCGGAGGGAGGAGGACTCCGACGAGCGCGACGAGGAGCAGGCGACGAGGCCACCCCTCCGGGCGGGCCGTGCGGAGAAGACCCGCCCATCCGACTCCGAGCAGCAGCGCGGTCAGGGGCGCGTAGGGGAGAAAGTACAGACCGACCCAGTGGAAATTCCAGTAGTACATCACGAAGAGCGCTCCTACCGAGGCGGCGAGGAGAGCGGTGAGCATCCTGACCTGGGCGCCCGCCCATCCGTGCGGGAAGCCCGTCGGGCGCCCGGCCAGCCGCCGCCAGCATCCGACCCCGATGAGGAGCGCGCCGGCGAGGGCCCAAAACTCGTACCGCCGGACCACCCGGAGGACCTCGTAGAGCTGCGACCCGAGGGCGAGCGCTTGGCGGTCGTCCAGCGTCAAGGCCGACACGTAGCCGAGGGGAGCGACGAGGCGCCGGAGCACCGGGACATAGGCGAGGATCTTGAGGTGCGCGGAGTTCCACGCCAGGAACACGAGCGGCGGAACGGCGACCACGGCCACGAGGAGGGCCCGCATGGATTTCGTCCGCGCCGACCAGAGGGCGTAGGCGAGCATGAAGGGCACCACGGGCCACAGATTCGAGCGGACGAAGAAGAGCAGGCCGATGAGGCCCAGCCCGATCACGCGGCGAGCCGGGGACGCGTCGGCCACGAAGACGTAGAGGGCGCCGATGAGACAGAAGGACGCGAAGGCTGGATAGCTCTCGTACGAGTAGTACGCGACCACCACGCCCTGGGTGGCGAGGAAGAGCGCGGCGAGAATCGCCGCCCCGTCGCCCGCGAGCCGCCGGGCGAGCCCGGCGGTCAGGAGCAGGATCAGCACGCCGAAGGCGACGTTCAGGGCCCGGGCGGCGTACAGGCTGGGCCCGCCCGCGAGGATCTGGGTCAGGCCGAGAACGTAGAAGGGCAGCGGCAACCGGTTGCCCACGAGCCGATCGTCGTAGACGCCCAGCTCCCCCCGCACCGCCATGGCCCCGACCATGAGGTACTGCACGCCGTCGTGCACGGGCACGAGGACGCGGGCGTAGTGGACGGCCTGGACGAGGTAGAGGGCGACGATGAGAGCGAGGGCGAGGGCAAGCAGGAGGCGACGGCGGCCGGCCGCCTCGGGCGGATCAGTCATGCCGAGTCAGCGCGCCGCTCTCCGCTGGTCCATCCAGAACCGCACGATCCCCAGGGCCATGGCGAAGCTTCCCAGGGCGATGAGCGGGTAGTACATCACCACCCGCTTGTCGTAGGGAAGCCAGGCCCGGAGGGTCTGCAGGGGGGCAAGGAGCCCGATGGGAACGCAGAGGAGAAGGCTCGACACCACGCCCCGCGGCAGCAGCGCCTCGTACTGGGAGTGGTGCCGGCGTCGCACGGGCACCCGATCCCGCCCCACGCGGTAGAAGCAGACGAAGAAGTCGCGCAGGCGCTCGCGGTCGTGGTGGCGGACCACGATGTCGGACTGCAGCCAGAGGGTGCAGCCGCGCGCGATCGCGCGCTCGCAGAACTCCACGTCCTCGCCCGTGCGGAGCCCCTCCTCGAAGGGCCCGACGTCGAGCCAGAGCTCGCGGGGCAGGCTCATGTTCGTGGTGACGAGGTGTCGGGAGAAGCGGATCCGGCGCCGGGGCGTGGCGAGCGACACCGCCCGTGTCTCGGCGTGGGGGATGTTGGTGAGCCAGTGGCAGTAGGAGTCGGCGCGGGCCACCATCCCCTTCCCGACCCCGACGATTCCTCCGCCCACGATGGTGCGGAGGCGCGCCGCCTGCGCCTCGACGTGCTTGGCGAGCCACCCCACGTCGTCCACCTCGCAGTCGGCGTCGAGGAGGGCCAGCACCTCGCCGCCGCTGGCCTCGATCCCCCGGTTGCGGGAGAAGGCCGGGCCGCGGTTCTCGGCGTTCTGGACCACCTTCACGGACGGGAACTCCTTGAGGATTGCCAGCGTGCCGTCGGTGGACGCGTCGTCCACCACGACGATCTCGTAGTGCGGATAGGTCTGACGGGTGAGCCCGTCGAGGCAGCGACGGAGGTGACGCTCGCCGTTGAAGCAGGGCACGATCACCGAGACGGACGGCGACCGCACGGGTCTAGAAGCCGAGCAGCTTGGGGTACGTCCGCGGCTCGAAGAGGATGTTTTCCTGCTGGTTGCAGTCGTGCGTGCAGTTGCAGTCTTTTCGGCGGATGCCCGCCACCACCTGGGCCCACTCGCGACTCGCCAGGATCTCCTTGAGCGGGGTCTTCCGGATGCTTCCCACCGACGGCAGGATCTCGCAGGGCGCCACCTCGCCGTTGGCGTAGACCACGAGGTGGATCTGGCCGCCCAGGCAGGGCACCACCTGGGTCTCTTCTTCCAGGGTGCGCATCTGCGTCTCCCACTTCACGGCCTGGTAGTTGCGCAGGATCGATCGGAACAGCCCCTTCCGCCCGAACTCGTAGCCCTCCAGGATCTCGGGCAGCTGCTCGCCGATCTTCCGCATGGTGTCCAGGGGCGGCAGCTTGTAGAGGGGGTTGATGGGATTGCCGCGCAGAAGCAGGAGCGACTGGTAATCCACCCCGAGATCACGGACGTAGCGCATGAAGTCCAGGATCTCGCGGCAGTTACGCTCGCAGAGGACGGTGTTCACCTTGACCCGCAGCCCCTGGATCTCCCGGAGCCGGCGGATGGTCTCGTGGGCCTTCTTGAAGCTGCCCTTCATCCGCATCTCGTCATGGGTCTCCTCGAAGCCGTCGAGGGAGACGGTGACGATGAGACGCCCCTGCGTGCGCTCGTGAATGGCCTCGGCCACGCGCGTGATGCGGTCCGGGAACCAGCCGTTGGTGGGGATGGAGATCTCCCGGGCGCGGAAGAGCCCCACCACCTCCACGAGGTCCTTGCGGAGGCACGGCTCGCCGCCCCCGATGTCGAGCCAGATCAGGTCGTTGATGTCGCGGGCAACCGTCTCGATTTCCTGGAAGGTGAGGTCGTTCGGCTTCTCCTCGAAGTTCACGAAGCAGTGCTGGCAGCGCATGTTGCAGACGTTCGTGACGTGGAGGATGAGGTGGCGCACGCTGGGGCGGATCCGGTAGCGGATCACGTCGCCCAGCACCTTGAGGGCGGTCTTGGCGCCGACCTGCTGAATGGCCATCAGCGACCGCGCCGAAGCGCCCGTCGAGCCGCGCTAGACGCCAAGCTTCTGCGTGGGGCGGTCGACGACGGGCAGCTCGATGGAGACCCGGCCCGTCGTGCGGCGCTCTTCCTGGGCGGCTTTGAGGACCGTCGTCTTCTGCTTGGCCGTCTCCTTGTCCCACTGGGAGGCGGTGAAGCTGGACGCGTCGTAGTCCGTGATCCGCGCCCGCCGCTTCATGCCCGGGTTGAGCCAGTTCATGACCGGCTCGGTCACGCCCAGGGGCAGGAAGGCGATGGCCATGTTGACCGCGACGTTCATGCCGATCCGCGCCACATGATAGAGCTCCCGGGGCTTCAGGTACCACCGCTCGGGAAGCTGGTACCAGCCTGGACCCTTCTTGCCGAGCAGGATGGCCATCACCGCGCGCGGGGTGACGTAGGTTTTCATGTTGTACTTGATGATGTCGCGCTTGAGCTCGAACTCGGAGGTGGTCTCCGGCACGTAGGGCAAGGGTGTCTTGTCGAAGATGCTCCGCGTGACCGACAGCGTGCTGTTGAAGTTGGCCCAGCCCGGCTCGATGTGGATGCGGTCCTTGCCCTTGAGGTCGGTGAAGATCGGCGTGCCCGGGTAGGGGATGAGGTTGTTGTACTTGGAGGCCTGCACCTTCGCCCCCTGCACCACCTGGAAGCTCGTCTCCCGCTCGCGGCTCGTCTCGGTGGGAAGCCCGAAGATCATGAACAGCGAGATCTCGAAGCCGTGCTTCTTGCCGAGGGCGACCGCCTCCAGGTGCTGCTCCACCGTCTCGCCTTTGCCGATGAGCCGGGCCAGGCGGTTGACGCCCGTCTCCATGCCGAAGCCGGCATGCTTGAACCCGGCCTCGGCCAGGATGGGCACGAGGTCGGCGGGGAAGTTGTCCGCCCGCGTCTGGACGGTGAAGGCGCACTTCGTGTGCAGCCCCGCGTTCATGATCGCCTGGCAGACGTCGATGACGCGCTTGGCCCGGAAGCAGAAGTTGTCGTCGTAGAACACGATCTGCTTCTGCTTGTACTGGTTGATCAGGATGTCGAGCTCCTCGACGATCCGGCCCGCCGACTTGTAGCGGTAGGTGGTGCCCGTGAGCATCCGCTGGCTGCAGTACGTGCACTTGTACGGGCAGCCGCGCGAGGAGGTGATGAATCCCATGTCGTACTTGGGGTGGTTGAAGAGCTCGTAGGGAAAGATCGGGATGTCGTCCAGCTCGGGGATGAGGGGCGCCTCGGGATTGCTGACGACCTTTCCGTCGCGCTTGAAGGACAGGCCCATGAGCTTGGTGGGATCGTCACCGCCGCGAATCGCGCGGTGGAGCTGGAGGATGATCTCCTCGCCCTCGCCCCGCACCACGTAGTCGATGTCGCCCGTCTCCAGCGCCTCTTCGGGGAGCGCGGTGGGATGCAGCCCTCCCGCCACCACGATGGAATCCGGGAACTCCGCCTTGATCATCCGCGCGAGCTGATACGCCCGCACCACGTGCGCGGTCAGGCACGAGAGCCCGAACATGTAGGGGCGCTCGAGCCCGTCCACGAGCTCGCGGAGCACGGACGGCGTGATGTCGACGATCGCCTCGTCGACCACCCGGACCTTGACCCCATGCTTCTTGAGGTAGGCGGCGAGGCACCCGATGGCGACGGGGATGCCTACCGGGATGTACCGCGAGAGGAAGCCGCCGAACTTCTCCTGAGCCGGATTGATGAAGAGCATTCGTCTCCCACGCTCGACCCCGGCCACCCGCAGACCGAGCTAAGGTTTCGCCAAATATGCGGAACTTCCCGGTCACGCTAGCCTGACCAGGTGCCGATGTCAAACTATTTGTGGGCATTTCGATGGCTCGCCCCCTGTTCCCGGAGGAAAGTCCAGCACATACACCTCATGGCGCGGCAACCCGACATCATCGGCCCCTTGTCGGTCGGCGCCGTCGCCTCGTGGTAGGGTACGGCGTGCTCAAGGGTGTCCTTCTCGCCCTCGCCAGCTTCGGCGTTTACCTGATCCTGGTCGTGACGCTCCTGCGCGCCGTTCGGCCCGAGCGGCGCTTCCGTCACATGTCCCGCCTGCATCTCGCCATGGATGGAGCGCTGGTGGCCGCGTACCTGCTGACGCCCCCCGATCTGTGGATCATTCCCGCAAAGCTCCCGCGCGCGGGCTGGCTCATCGATCTCGGCAACGCGCTCGTGATCCACACCTTTCTCTACATGGGGTGGAGCATGCTGTACTTCCTGCTCGACCGCGGCTTCTCCGCGCGGATCCTGATCGAGATCCGCCATGCTCCGGGCGGAGCGCTGAGCGAGGCGGAGGTCGGCGCGGTGTACGCGCCGGACGCCGTGGTGACTCGCCGCCTGCTGGAGATGGTCGACATCGGCCGTCTCGTCCGCCGGGGGGAGCGATTCCAGGCGACCCCCAGAGCGAGACTCGAGGGGAGGATATTCGCCTTCCTGAAAGCCTTCTTCCACCTCGGCCCAGGAGGCTGATGGTGCGGGGCCTGCTTGCCGCCGCGCTGACCTTCGCGATCTATCTCGGGGCACAGGCCACCCTGTTCCACGCCGTCAGGATCCGGCGCAAGCTTTCTCTCATGCTCGCGCTCTGGGTCGTCGGCGGCGCGGTCTACGCGGGATTCTTCACGCTGCTGCCCGACGACGCCGCCTATCTGCCGCGGCCGCTCGTCGCGCCCAGCGACGCCGTCACCTGGTCGAGCGGCCTCTTCGTGTACTGGAGCCTCTTCTCCGGCTACTACCAGTTCTTCAACATGGCGGACAACTCCGTGGGCGTGCGCAGCCTGATCGAGCTCACCCGGGGCCCCGAGGGAGGCATGACCCTCGTGGAGCTGAAGCGTGTCTACCCGTACGACGCCATGCTGGGGCGGCGATTGGAGCGTCTCGTCGAGGCGGGCTTCCTCGAGCGCGCGGGCGGGCGCTACCGGTGCGCGCCCAAGGGCGCAGCCGCCGCCCGGACCGTGGGGGCCCTCAAGGCGTTCCTCCGACTCGGGCCGGGCGGCTAACCCATACCTTTAGCCCCGGTATCCGCGCGTGCCTGCAGTACAATCGGCCAGATGAGGTGGGGAGGCGGAGCGTGAAGGCCGTGGTGACGGGCGGAGCCGGCTTCATCGGCAGTCACCTGGTCGATCGGCTCGTCGGTGAGGGCCTCGACGTGGTCGCCGTCGACGATCTCTCCACGGGCCGGGCCGAGAACCTCGCCCACCTGCGCGGCCACCCTCGCGCGCGCTTCACACAGGCGGACGTGGCAGACGACGGTGCCCTCGCCGCGGTTGTCGACGGCGCCGACTGGGTCTTCCATCTGGCGGGTCTCGCGGACATCGTGCCCTCCATCGAGCGTCCGCTCTCCTACCACCGGGCCAATGTCGACGGCACCGTCGCGGTGCTGGAGGCGGCGCGCCGGGCGGGGGTCAGGCGCTTCGTCTACGCGGCATCCTCGTCGTGCTACGGCATCCCGGACGAGTACCCCACCCCCGAAAGCGCGCCCCTCCGCCCCGAGTATCCGTACGCCCTGACCAAGCTCCTGGGGGAGGCGTACGCGATCCACTGGGCGCGGGTGTATGGGCTCCCCGTCGTCTCGTTGCGGCTCTTCAATGTCTACGGGCCGAGGTCACGCACGTCCGGCGCCTACGGGGCCGTGTTCGGCGTCTTTCTCGCCCAGAAGATCCACCACCGTCCCCTCACCGTGGTGGGTGACGGCAGCCAGAGCCGGGACTTCACCTTCGTCAGCGACGTGGTCGAGGCCTTCCTCGCCGCCGCGCGCTCCGACGTCAGCGGAGAGATCCTCAACGTGGGCACCGGGCAGCCGGTGACGGTGAACCGCCTGGCGGAGCTGATCGGCGGAGAGGTGGAGTACATCCCGAAGCGGCCCCGGGAGCCCGAGCGGACCCAGGCCGACATCGGGCGGATCCGTCGCGTGCTCGGCTGGACGCCCAAGGTCGCCATCGAGGAGGGCGTGGCGGTGCTCCTCCAGCACATGGACGCCTGGCGCGACGCGCCCGTGTGGACGCCCGAGACCATCGCGTCGGCGACGCGGGAGTGGTTCCGCTTTCTCGGCAAGGTGGAGGCGCCCGGACGATGACGAGCGGGACCTTCGACGCCAAGATCAAGAGCCTCGAAGAGCTGGAGCCTATCCTCGCCGAGAGCCGCGGCCGGGGATCGCTGGTCGTCCAGTGCCACGGTGTCTTCGACCTCCTCCACCCGGGCCATATCCGCCACTTCGAGGCCGCGCGCACCCAGGGCGACATCCTCGTCGTCACCGTCACCCCCGATCGGTACGCCAACACGGGCCCGGGGCGGCCCGTCTTCAACCAGCGGCTCCGCGCAGAGTTCATCGCGGCCCTCGCCTGCGTGGACTTCGTGGCGGTGACGGAGATGCCCACCGCGGTGGAAGCGATCCAGGCCATCCGCCCCGCCGTCTACGTCAAGGGCAGCGACTACGCCGACGACGGGGACGACCTCACGGGCAAGATCGTCGATGAGCGGAGGGCCGTGGAGACCGGAGGCGGGCGCGTCCACTTCACCGACGACATCACCTTCAGCTCCACCGAGCTGCTGAACGTCCACTTCGACGTCTACCCCGAAGAGGCCCAGACCTTCCTGCGCGACTATCGGCACCGCCGCTCGGCCGACGAGATCATCGACCTCCTCAAGGCCCTGCGCTCCCTCAAGGTGCTCGTCATCGGCGACACCATCATCGACGAGTACCATTACGTCCAGTCCATGGGGAAGTCGCCCAAGGAGCTCCTCGTCGCCACCCGCTTCCTCCGCGCGGAGGAATTCGCGGGGGGCATCCTCGCCTGCGCGAACCACATCGCGGGCTTCTGCGACCGCGTCGACCTCGTGACCTGCCTGGGCACGCGCGACGCGCGCGAGGAGTTCATCCGGTCGCACCTCAAGGGCAACATCAGCCCAACCTTCTTTTACCGCGAGGATGCGGGCACGGTGGTCAAGCGCCGCTTCGTCGAGCAGGCCTTCCTCAGCAAGATGTTCGAGGTCGCCTACCTCGACGACGAGGAGCTTCCGGAGGCGGTGAGCCGGCAGGTGGAGCGGCACCTGCAGCGGGTGCTGTCGAGCTACGACCTCGTCCTGGTGGCGGACTATGGCCACGGCTTCATCGGGCGGGACCTCATCCGGCTCCTGGGGAGCGAATCACGCTTCCTCGCCGTCAACGCCCAGACCAACAGCGCGAATGCCGGCTACAACCTCATCACGAAGTACCCACGCGCGGACTACATCTGCATCGACGAGCCCGAGGTGCGGCTGGCCGCCCAGGACCGTCGCGGCGGCATCGACGCCATCATCAGCCGGCTCGCCAAGGACATGACGAGCAAGCGGGTCTCCATCACCCGGGGGCACAAGGGGTGCGTCGCCTACGGCGAGCAGGACGGGTTCCACCACGTCCCCGTCTTCTCGCAGGAGATCGTGGATCGGATCGGCGCGGGGGACGCCTACCTGTCCGTGACCGCGCCCTGCGCGGCCGCGGGCTATCCCCCCGACGTCATCGGGTTCGTGGGCAACGCCGTGGGCGCCCTCGCCGTGCGCATCGTCGGCAACCGCACGCCCGTGGAGCCGGTGCCCCTCTTCAAGTTCATCACCGCGCTGCTCAAGTGATCCCGCGCTTCTTTTCCGATCTCGCCGATCTGTTCCCCCGCGTGGAAGCCACCGACGCCTCCGGCGCCTCCCTGCCTTTCGCGGAGGCGGTGAGCGCGGCGAGCGCGCTCATCAAGGGCCAGACGGGGGCGGGCGGCAAGGTGATGTTCATCGGCAACGGCGGGAGCGCGGCCATCGCGAGCCACCAGGCCATCGACTACTGGCGGAACGGAGGGATGCGCGCCCTCGCCTTCAACGACCCCGTCCTCCTGACGTGCATCAGCAACGACTTCGGGTATCCACACGTCTTCGAGAAGCCCATCGAGATGTTCGCGGACGCGGGCGACATCCTCATGGCCATCTCGAGCTCGGGCCAGTCCGCCAACATCCTGCAGGGGGCGGCGGCGGCCCGGCGCCGCGGGTGCCGGGTCATCACCCTGTCCGGCTTCAAGCCCGACAACGCGCTCCGGGCCATGGGCGAGACCAATTTCTACGTGCCGTCCGACTCGTACGGACACGTGGAGATCGCCCACCTGTGCATCTGCCACTGCATCGTGGACAGCATCGTCGCAGGCGGCTGAAAAAGGCCCATCTGCGGGAGTGCGGCGAGGGCGGCGGCACCCGCTCAACGTACAGAGAGTACGCCTCGGGGTGCCGCCGCCCTCGCCGCCTCGCATCTGGGCCTTTCTGAGCCGCCTGCTAGGATTTCAGCAGCCGGCTAGGGCGGCGATTTCCTTGCGGGATAGTGCATGGCGCCCTAGAATGGCGTCGGCAGCGAACGGTCGAGGTGACGCCTGATTCGGCGCCAACGCGGGGGTCAATGAGACAGCCGACAAAGCATGTCCTGGTCAGGGGCGGGGCCGCATACGTCGGCGCCGTGCTGGTGCCGAAGCTCCTCGCCGCCGGGCACAGGGTGACCGTGGTCGACCTGTACATCTTCGGGGAGCATGTCCTCGACGCGGTCAAGGGACACCCCGACCTGCGTCAGGTCAGAGGGGACATCCGTGACCGCGGGCTGC
>Ga0137397_10003215_pt1 | contig 11370 bp, 17 predicted proteins | sample czorhiz116metaG_FD_106658 | JGI IMG/M metagenome (GOLD analysis project Ga0137397, IMG submission 106658) | Vadose zone soil microbial communities from Angelo Coast Range Reserve, California, USA - czorhiz1.16 metaG | ecosystem: Environmental > Terrestrial > Soil > Vadose zone | place: USA... | reverse complement strand
CCTCCGCGCAGCACAATGCTCCGTTCGTGGCTCCTGCAACGGCAAGTCCCCTCATTTCCAACCTCAGGCGCTCCCTCCTAAGTCTAACTGTTTCTGACTTTCTCTATATACTTAGAGTGCGGTTGGTCCATACAAGAACCAGAATCAAGATGTGGGTAGTGTGAATGGCGCCATAGGTTCGACGTATCAGCAACAACAGGACCACAGGAGCTCGGCCGGGTACCCGGATGACCCTCACGGGCGGTACCCTACTACCGTGCGTTTTCCATATGATCGTCCCGTTTGTCGCCATTTCGCCGCTTTTTCCTGCCTCACGCACAGCAATTTAGAACTTCCGACCGGCATGTGCGATAGAATACGGACCGACTCTCGGCACGACTAACGCCCACAGTGCAGCAGGCGCCGAGGCACATGGCCAACCCCAGGCCTTCTATCCGCCCACTTCCGGCGCCGAAGCGCCGTCGATGCCTTCGGAGAGCTTGAAGTTCTTCGCCCGTCGTTACGTGCTCGATCCTGGGACACGTGTCGACGACATCCACATGGGAACGGGCGGCTATGGTCGTCTGAAGATCGTCATGACCCTCGAGGTGCCAGATGGCGCCGCGGCGTTTGACATGTTGGGAAAGTAGAAATTGACACGGTCGCTGACATTTGTGAGAGAGATTATCTGTACTGTGACTGCGTTGGAAGAAAAGGGGAAGAAAGCGTTGTTCCGACAAATATATAAAATGCGCCGAGTTATGAGGATTGGGTCCTAAGAATGTGTTGCTCTGCAAGCGATGCAGAGACCACTTGCAAATGATACCACCTGACCATAGGTGCACAGGAGGGAAAGGGGGCCTTTAATATTCCCTGTAAATGGCAGGAAACATTCAGGAGGGCGTGCGCGCCAACCGAGTATTAATGAATATTGGAAGATTGCAACAAGCAGCCATCCTTTCGGCACGAGGCGCATCAAGACGAGCGTCTCAAGCTCAGTGGTGGGTCTTCCGAGTCGCAGATGGCCGGACGCCACGCAAAACTCATTTCTCGTTTTCTACTCGGCGCATAAACCCGCTGGAGTGGTATTCGCACGTCATTTGGTACTCTGAAGGGGAGTGGGAATTAAGAGCCGTGCGCTCTTGCTTTTGCACGGCGCCGCCAGCGCCTACCATTAGAAGCATCACGGACGTTGGTCATGATTGGTGTCTGGCTGGCACTCGTCCCGAGTCTGGGTCTTGTGATCGCTAATCCGTTTTCATACTATTGTCGACTGAAATGGATGGTCGGTTGACGTGGGGCGATCAACTCCCACCCAGCGCTCTCATGAGAAAATGGTGTACACCGAAGCGCAGCCAGGGAATCAGCTTCAAGTTGCTCGCCCAATTTGTTTTCCCTCGGCGCAATTCCCGCACAAAATGAAATAGACGGGAAGAAGACTGCCCAATACTGCGCACAATTGGCTTGAAACAAAATGTGGCAGCTTCCTAGGCCATTTGCGATACTCCTGTTACACTTTGGCATCCAAACAGCGTGCCAGAGCGTCAGCGTCTCATGTCGAGCATGCTTGGCGGCTCTACATGAGTTATTAAGTAATTAGACATCAGGAGTATTCCCCTGATGCGCAGGCTCCAGAGGGCTGCGTGGATATGTTCTGCCAGTGAGGGACGTCCGAGTCCAGATGACGATTCCGTCATCGTGCGCGTGGCCCATGACACGGAGATTACCGATAATCTGGAAAATGCCGGGTTTGTTGTGTTCAAGTCGTTTCCAAACTTCTTGCGTCTCGACCCTTGCTTAGCCGCCCCATGGATTGTATTGAAACTCATCGGTGGCGCGATCTCTCAACGGCGCCACACCGGGCTGCTCAGGTCCTTGGCTCATCTCTCGAGCGCTGCTGAAAAATAGGTCCACACCTCAACATAACGGCATTCCCCAGCATAGGTACTGTACGACACCGCTGACAGGTCCAATCCCTGTAAGAAAACGAAAACTCCCAGGATCGACCAGCGGGCACGGGTTTCAGGCAGGCGCCCACACCTGGCGCTTACCTTGCGCTTGCAGAGAATATGGCTCCCGGGCTTGACGGCAATTTCGAGAAGGCGGATTGGATTCGTGTGGCACATGAAAGTCGAAAGGAACGTTCTTTTTTTTACAGGCTGGCACCCAAGGCCGTCTCCGAACGTTGAATTTTCCTTACTGGACAGCATTTAAATGGCTCACCTGTCTGCCGAGGATCAGGGCCCACTTGCTTACATGCTACATTGGCAATCCATGTGCACACAACCACCATGCATTTGTTTCTATTTGTCCAACCCAGTCGCGTTAATTGGCTCCCTGTGGCCACGGCAGACGCTATCGCAATTCAGGGGTCGGGTAATTGCGATGTCAGTTATTTGCGTCCACACCCAGCTCCACTTGAGAACGGCGCAGAATTGCGTATAGAACATTGATGGACACGAATAACGACTTGGGCCGCCATGGAGTACGCATAGGAAAAGTTAGGTGCATGCGCGAAAGCCTCATGATTTGCTTAATGATTCTGGACGTATGAGGTTCCCTGATCGAAGTTCATAAGCAAAACTATTTCTCTTCGAAACTAGACTCTTGGAGCGGTTATATACATAGCTTGTGCTCGTGCATCTGCGCCGCCTCGCCTTCTGATCCTCGGTGTTGTAACCGGTTCAAGATAGGCAGATGATATGGAGATAAACACAACGCGCCAAGCACACTTAATAATTCTCTTTGATTCAGTAGGCGGCCATGATTGTACCGAGGTGCGTACAAGAATAAATCTACTGTAGTATTACTGTAAGGCAACGGCCAAAGTGGGCCGACCAGGAGTTACAAGTCACGTAACAAAGCACCCCGATGCCTGCCTCCCCCAGAACCAAAAACTATAAACTGGATTTTGCAAACAGCGACTTCAAGTCCTCGCGTCCGTCGAAATGTAAATCGCTGCATCGCCAGTAACAACGGCTTTCGGCCGCTAAAAATTCGGCGGGCCCGACGTCACAAGCCCGAAATGATAAGAGCGTGGAGGCATTTCTGAGCTGGTGAGCTGCAGGGGCATGATACCTGTAAGTCGGTGGGGCTGTTTCCTTCTTACTCGGGTTGTCTGATTACCCTCGTACGTTGATATCTCCCATGTAAATGGCGAGTCTACTCGTATGGTACGGCACAGGCACTGGCACAATCGAATCCAAGTGCTTCCACTGGAAACCTGTTTTTACCCGCTGTCGTCTTTTCAACAGAACTCGGACAAACAGAGAACGTCCCACTTCTATCAGGTGGTCCTGACTGATAGAGGGAATCTGTCCCGGTGCTCTGGCCCACGATAGATCGTACCGCAATTCTGGGGAAGGGTCGTCATCCACCTATTTTGCGACCCACTGACGTGCATGTCTAACTGTGAGCTCTTGAGAACGGTGCAGCATCGCGCAAAAAAATATTTTGGGAACATGCTGTTGTGGTAGTATCATCCTCCGAGCCGCATACGAGCGTGAATAGAGTATTTGGAAACCAGATTATGTACGGTACGGTCCATACTTATACTCAACGGCGTGACTTTTGCACATTGGCAACTGAATGCCAGTGACCAGGAACGATGTGTCTATATTCTCATCCCATTTACTATTAAATCACACATTTCAAATTCATTAAGCTTATGACTCGGACACTTTTTACAGGACGGGGAAACTGGATATCTTAGGAACACATACAACACATTTACACAGATCGAGACTAGGGATTCGTCATACAGCTCGTTTCCTCGGGAACGCATTTCTGCACGCTCTAAACATCGCTGTCAGGGCTCAGGCCGACTGGTTTCAAGTTGTCACAGTGCGGCCGTCTGGGATGATCCCTGCCGACGTAAAAGGGTCAAAAGGACTTTCTCGTCCGTCACTGATGACAGTACTTCTCATGGGCCGTGTGCACAGCCACCTCCACCCGCCTGAGCGGAGCGGGCACTATGAAGGATTGGGAATTTGGGATCACGGAACCTATTCTAGGAGGCCTGACCGAGTCCATGCTACGGTGACAGTGACCACACAAAGTAAGCACAGTGAGAAGCCTAAAAGAAATGACATACATATCGGTAGAGCAGTGGAAGTCTGCGAGAGAGCGGTACATCCGTGTCGCAGCGATGGACATCGTAATCAGAACGGGCATTAAGAACATCTGGGGTGAGGGCCGCATAAGAAATAATTAGAATCCTTTACCAACGTAGCAAAACAAAACATACAAGATCAAATGCCTCTGGGTTCGGCAGGACCGTCAAGTGACTCAACATTCTTCGTTGATGGATGGGTAAGAATTACCATTCAGATCCAAATAAATGAACACCTACAACGCAAAAAAGTGATGGGTGAGGATAGTGTGAAGATGTATATAAAGGAACCCGCTGACGTACCATTGGCGGCAACTCGGCTACTGTTGCAAGCAAGAGCCAAATGACACCCTCTCGGACGGACATCATGTTAGCGAAAAGGGAAAACCGACCGTGCAAGAGTTGTCAGCACTTTACCTGTTTCCAGAGCAGGCGTCCCAGAGCAAATGTGCCTGCACCGCGATAACGCATGCGAAGCAAGCCGACGAGCATGGCAAGCAGCAAGATGAAGTCAGTAATAAACATAGACACAAAGGTTGCTGCATTGCTCTTCGTGTCGGGGATGCTACAGAGGGTGACCGGATGCCAAGAAGAGCGAATCTGCATATGGATAAATACGAAAGATCCGAAATAGACTGAGATAAATTCTTCACACACCCGAGTGATACCTGGCACAAGTCGTATTCAACAGCCTGAGGGGCTTCGGTCCAGACAGATGGAAAGTGACTTGCCTCGTATGAGGAATGAAACGTTGACAACCCAGATAATGGTCGCGAGTCCCAAAACGCTCTTATTCCAGTTCCAAATGGCGACTCTGGCGGGACAGGCCCATGGGCGTCACCCTTGGAAGGTTGCGGGGAGTGAAGCTTAGAACACTTACACGCGGAGGATAATCAATAGCGAAGAGGAGGCAGTGGGAAAGTATGCAAAGAACTGGTGACAATGCAAGATAAGGTGCTCTCTTCCGGGACCGAAGGAAGGGTACGGGAGAATAGTATGCTCACGAAACTAAAAGTAACCCAGACCTGGGGGGGTCGCAATGGGTTTAGCACGTGGATATAGGGAGGTAGACAGAAGGCACTGAACAAACCTGACAGTTCGTTTGAGTCGTTAAGTTGAGGAAAACGAGGTTTATGATAACGGCCATGAGCGTGGCGAGTCGCGTAAGGGAGTAAAGCTACCCAGGGAGCATATAAATCCGAGGCTCATAGGCGGAGGGAGACAAATGCGCCTGCAACTACGTACCCACATCGTCCACCGGTAGGGCAGACGTCCTCGGATGGCGCGCCACTCATAGTCAAGAGTAGTGACTAACTCCCATCTGGTATGGAGCCGCGTGAGTCCGAGACGGAGGTGCCGGGTAAGCACAAAGCGCGCCCATGGCCAGCGGTATCACGAATTCATGATAAACCCACATGTAAAGACCGCCTAACGTGTGGCAGAGCTTTTCAAGGGCCACTGTCACAGGATGGACACGGTGTGATTTCTGAGATTACGGAGAGTGAAAAGCATGGAACGCACAGAGATCTAGATCAACTACAGCAGGATCGCGGAAATTGACCATCCTAAGTGACGTGAGCGTGCGCCGCTTGGTGAGCTAGTAGTAGCCCTGTATTTATTAGACGGGAAAAAAGCTGCCACAACATCTGGTTGAGCGATTCGTTCAATTTATAGATACCAAAGTGAGCGAAGACGTCTCCTAGGAAAATGCGGTGTGTCTTTGATTGCGCCCAGCTGCCAGTGGCCGCCGCAGGTGGCAGTGAGCGCCCATCAAGCACTCACACCGTTATCGCCTGTTTTCGAAATCAATGATGATGTAATCAATCACATGCTTTCTTTGAAGGTAAAAGCCTAGCCATTCAACGGAACTCTAACTTTGAACGTTGAAAGTGCTCTAGAACATTGCAATCACAGTAAGCTTTCATGCCATTATGATCGTGGAATACAATATTTCAGTTCACCACGTTCACGATGTTTTGAGAAAGGGACTTGAAAGTTGAGGGTATAAAAAACACATACAGTACGACACTGACATAGGATTCGTAAAATAGCTGGTTTCTACGAGGTTTCCTTTCTACCTCACTCAGCCTCAGCGTAAAGGTACGAGCTGTGGGGTTTGTCTCGCTGCAGCTGTGGCGGGTGGTCCCTGCCAATGTAAAAGACATTCGGTGATGACGGGTACTTCTCATGGGTTGTGTGCACGGCCACCTCTACTCGCTTTGGAGGAGTGGGAATGGTGAAAGTCGGTTTGAAAGCTGGGACTGCAGGACCTATTCTGGGTGCATTCTCCGAGTTCACGCTACGGTGACATTGACCACACTAAGTGAGCATGGAGATAGATCGTAAAGGGAGAATGGCATACACGTCGGGGGTGAGAAAGTCTACAAGAGTGCGGTACATCCGTGTCGCGGCAATGGACATCATAATCAGCGATGGCATCAAAAACATCTGGAGTCACAGGGACGCATAAGAAACAATTAGTGTTCTCCACCAGTTGCTTAGCAGTGAAAGACATACAAAATTGAACGCCTCTGTGATTGGAAGGACAGTCAAAATTCTTCGTTATCAGATGGAACAGGAATGAATTACCATTCAGATCCAAACTGATGAATACCTATAACTCAGGACATTAATGGGTGAAGATGTATAAGGGAACCCGCTGAACTTACCACTGGTGGCAGCTCAGCAGCGGTTGCAGCGAAGAGCCAAATAATGCCCTCCCAGACGGAAATTAAATTAGCTGGGACACGAGAACCTGAGAACTGCCGCGACCTTACCTGTTTCCAAAGCAGGCGTCCCAGGGCAAATCTGCCCGCACCGTGACGGCGCAGGCGAAGCAAGCCAACGAACATGGTGACAAGCAAGACCAAGTCCGTAACAAGCATAGAGATCAGGGTCGGCATATTGCTCCTCACGTTTGAGTTGCCGCAGAAGCTGTCCGGATGCCAAGAAGAGCGGATCTGCAGATAGATAAGCACAAAAGATCCGAAATATTTTGACATGGATTTTTCACCCGAGTAATACCTGGTAGCGAGTCATATTTGACAGGGGTTTCAGTTCGTCCGCAGGACAGATGGCCCGAGTTGGAGGGTGACTAACCATATACAAGGAACGAAACGTTGACCACCCATACAATGGCCGTGAGTCCAATAACGACCTTATTCTTGTTCCAAATAGCGGTACTGGGGGGACGAGGCCCATGAGCGCCTCCTCTGGCAGATGGCCAAAGAATGGAAGCGTACATGCGGAGTATAATCAATAGCGAAGAAAAGATATAGATACTATATCCGAAGATCTGGAAAAAAGAAAGGATAAGACGATGCAAAGCCAGTTCTCGCCGAGGGCAGAAGTGCACTGGCATAGGAAAATGGACCGCTCACATAACCGAAGGTAACCCAGACCTTGGGGTTGTGATAAGATTAGCCCATAGTAATATAGGGAGGTAGACACAAGGTACGGAACACACCTGACAGTTCGTTCTGGTCGTCAAGTTGAGAGTGACCATATTGATGATCACGGCCATGAGCATGGCAAGTCGCGTAAGGGAGTAAAGCTACCCGAGGAACAAGTCAGTACGAGCCTCACTAGCAGGGGCAGACCATGATAGTCCCCAATGAATCTGTAACTACAGACCCATATCGTCCACCGGTAGGGTAGATGTCCTTTGATGACATGCCACTCGTAGTCAAGCGTAATGAAGAACTCCCATCTGGTATCAAGATGCGTGAGTCAGAATCGAGTTACACAGGTGAGGGCACATAACGCCCGGCAGTGTAAACGTAAACACACATATAGAGACCGCCCAAGGTGAGGCAGAGCTTCAAGAGGGCCACTGTTAAAAGACGGGGCAAGTGTGATTTCCGATGTTACAGAAGAACCAAAAATGCGTGGTACGCACGAAGATCGCGCACAACTACGTCAGAATTGCGGAAATCGGCCATCCTACACTGCTTGGTGAGCTATGGTGCGCCCGGGAGAGGGTGGGAGGATTGACCCTCTTACTAGACTGGAGCAGAGTCACCTGCGACACCTGATGGGGGGATCCATTTAATTTATAGGTGGCCCTGCCAAAGTAATCGAAGGGGGCTCCAACCGAAGTGTGAAGTGCGGTGCAGTGCGGTGCAGTGAGGACACCGAGGAGCAGATCATCATGTCACTTTGGTTGCGCCCAGCTGAACTGTGATGGCCGAATGACGGCTTGGCGAACTCTTTGGTCATAAGTACAGTCGCGTGGACACAAAACAGCGCGCGCAGCACGAAGATGAAAGGGAAACGAAAAGGCAATGATGATGTAATCAACCACCAACTCGGGAGTCCGCAGCCGCAGCCGTACTATTCGAGTTCCTTGTGGTGTCCAGTGCTCACTGCGGAGGGACTCGGACTCGGATAGTGGTCCCTGGAAAAACACTTTCAGTTCACCACGTATATCACATTGAAAAATGGGACTGGGAAGTCGGAATATTTCGAAAACACATACAGTAGTCCACACATACAAAATAGTGCCTATGGAGGGCTCCGTAAACTGGCTCATCTCTACTCCGCTCCAGGAATCATTTCTACACGCCTTTCTCCGCATCATCGTCAGAGCATTGGCAGTGGTTTGTCGCGCTGCAGCCGTCCAGGTGGTCCATGCCGATGTAAAGGACATTTTCGCCCGTCATTGATGACGGGTACTTCTCGCGGGCCGTATATGCAGCCACCTCCACAGGATTGGGTGGAGCGGGCGCGGGAAAAGTCGATTTACAATTCGGGAACACGCGACCTTTTCTGGGGGCCATTTCAGAGTCCGTTGGGCTACTGAGACATTGACCACACTGAGTAAGCGGGGAATACGATGGAAGGAGTCACGGAGAGAACGGCATACACTTCGGTGGAGCTGGAAAAGTCTGCCAAGGAGCGGTACATCCGCGTCGCGGCGATTGACATCGTAGTCAGGGAGGGCATAATGAACATCTGTGTTACAGGGACGCATTAGAATGAACAACTAGTTTCTTTCGTCAGTATAGCAAAAACAAAAACACACTAGATCAAAGGCCTCTAGATTCGGTAGGACGGTCAGCCTTCTGTGTTGTTAGATTGGACGAGAAACGTTTACCATTCAGATTTAAACAAATGAACACCTACAACGCGAACAGTGATGAGTGGATACTGATTTAAGGAAACCCCCTGGACTTACCACTGGCGGAAGCTCGGCAGCGGTTGCAAGTAAGAGCCAAATAACGCCCTCTCGGTTGGAAAGACATTAGCGGAAGGAGATAACTACGCAAATGAAAGACCTCCACCAACTCACCTGTTTCCATAGAAGATGCCCCACGCCAAATCTGCCTGCACCAAGACGACGCAGGCGAAACAAACCAACGAGCATAGTGACCAGCAGGATAAAGTCGGTAACAAACATGGAAACGATGGTTTTATTATTGGTCCTAACGTAAGGTACGCTGCAAAAGCTGTCCGCCGGAACCCATGTAGAGCGGATCTGAGGATGGATAAGCTTAGGGTATCGGATACGTTTTGAGATCGATTCTTCACCAGAGTGCAACCTGGTAACAAGCCATGTTTGACAGGGTTTCAGTTCGTCGTTCGTCCGCGGGATGGGTGGGAAGTGACTTGCCATGTATGAGGAATGAAAGGTTGGCCAACCATACAATGGTCGCGAGTCCTACAATGACCTTATTCTTGTTCCAAATGGCTATGCTGGCGGGGGGATTTAATGAGCGCCTCCTTTGGAAGATGCCCGAATCCCGAGAGCGTAGAAAACGTACATGCGGAGTATTATCAAAAGTGAAGATAAGGCAAAGGCACTGTATGCAAAGATCTGAAAAGGTATCGGATTAGATGTTCTTGTGGAGGGCCGAAGGACACGGGAAAACAATATACTCACGAAACTGAAGGTGACCCAGACCTTGGAGTCGTAATAAGCAGAGCGTGTGGATATTGAGAGGTAGGCACAATACACCGGGCACACCTGACAGTTCGTTGAGGTCTTCAGATTGAGAGTGACGATGTTAATGACCACGGCCATGAGCCCGGTGAAGCGCGTGAGGGAGTAAAGCTAACCCATAGAGCGAATCAGCTCGGATCTCACTCGCGTGGGATGGGAAGACAATGAGGCCCCCCCAAAAGCGCCCATAAATACAAACCCATATCGTCCACCGGTAAGGTTGACGTCCTCGGATGACACGGCACTCGTAGTCAAGAGTAGTGAAGAACTCCCATCTGGTGTTAGGGGCCAGTCCGAGTCACATCACGAGCGTGAGACAGAGTCAGAGCGCAGGCGCCCGGGAAGTGGAGACTCACATGTAGACACCATCCAACGTATGGCAGAGCCTGATGAGGGCCCCTGCCGAAGGCAAGTCCCACATTGATCTTGAGCATGCAGGGGAGACCGAAGATGCATGGTACGTACAGAGATCGAGCACAACTAAATTAGGATCACGAAAATCGACCATCCTAAGCGTACGCCACTTGGTGAGCTACGGTATATGTGGCTCTGGGTTCTGGAGGGAAGAAGAGCCGCGTGTAATATCTGGTCGGGTGGTGCATATATAGATAACTCAGGCATGCCAACTTGCCAAGGCTGTATTCTTCTTATCAGGTGACCCGCAGAGCCTGTGGACGCAAACATGTGGTGAAATACAAATGGGCATACAGCCTCCCAGGGCAGTGAGGAGCCGGCGTCATTATTTCTGATTGCGCCCAGCTACCTGAGCGCGAGATAAGTGGAGTCGCGTGGGCCCAAACAATTCCGGACGCTCACCAAATATAGTATGAGGTCCACGAGGATCAACTAATACCACGTTGTTCAGTAGTGATTTACTTAGTTAGTACCGTGCTCTGTTGACTTTTCGATTGCTGCCCCACTTCGATGATCACATATCATACGCGACGAATGGGCGCCCGGCCATTTGAGGAAAACTCGAAACTCTTATAATTGGCGGTTCTGCTATTCGGTTCTTGGGATTCTCTCTTCCAGACGGGGCTCGTTTAGTACATATCGGAGTACACTGGACGTCAAAGTCATGAACGTTGTTTTGATATTTATGGAAAACCGACTCGGACTCGGAACTCGTGCAAAAGTACGTAAATGCAAAGGCGCCATCTTCGGACGTCACGGTTACTGTACTGAATATCTGAGAAACTGACATCTGAAATGGGAAGATTTTGCTGTACGCACATTCAAGCAACTTTGGAGAAGCAAAAGTGATGTCCCTATCTGGTAGCACAGGAGTGCCCAGACCACATTGTCAGGCGGCATGTACTAGCCTACTGTCTGCCTGCGG
>Ga0137397_10003214_pt1 | contig 11372 bp, 13 predicted proteins | sample czorhiz116metaG_FD_106658 | JGI IMG/M metagenome (GOLD analysis project Ga0137397, IMG submission 106658) | Vadose zone soil microbial communities from Angelo Coast Range Reserve, California, USA - czorhiz1.16 metaG | ecosystem: Environmental > Terrestrial > Soil > Vadose zone | place: USA... | reverse complement strand
GTCAAAAACTGATATGCTATGAGTCAAACAGTCCAAAGAGGTAATCATAACGCGACCTTGCGAGCTGCTGTGTTTTCACGTTGAAGGTAGTGCATGCGCGAGAGGTTCAAGAGTGCATGCTGCCGCATACCACTTCATGGAAAGGGTTGAGAACATGAGTGATAAGATAAGCAAAAGGCTTACTAACGAATCACTTCCTTCGTGAAAACGTTGCTCGAAGAATCGTCGTAGGCTTTCTGAAGCCGAGTTTGAGTCACCAGTAGCGAGTCCACGTTCGAAACTGAGGAACAGTGAGAACAGACCAACTTTCGAGGTGAGGTACGAACTCTGAGTATACATCGGGCTCTGCCCAGCGGTATTCATCTGCGTGGGTCTTCAATAACAGAGTATCTGACAGCGTTGTTTAAGTGGCCTGCCCTTGAGATGGTCTAAGAAGTAGACTGTACCGTATGTGATGAGATCCCTCTGAAAGTGCTCATATCCAGCCGTGGTGCTCCCATTTAACCATTCATGGTAGTCGTGACGAAGTTTTGAGACGCCTGCAAAGGATAACTTCATGTACGAAACAACAGCTCTCCGGCAGAAATAACCAAATATCGAACGTCGGCCCTGGGAAGGAGGTCAGATCAATTATGCAAAGCAGTGAGGCAGTCTCACGATATCCACCTAAAATATGACACAGATGAGTCGGACGACCCAGACATTGCCAGGGTGCATACCTCTTCTCCGCCCTTATGGTCCACGTACAAGTAAGAGACACCTGAGTCTTCTGTCAAGACAAGCATAATAATAATCTCGAAAGCGGCTAGGCAGACCGTGGAAGAAGTTCGTCATATGATCGACAGACACAAAATCCATGTACTGGTGCCTATCATTGAGCAGATGTAGAATGACATCAGGAGATCGTACGCACTTTTGGTTTAAGTGACTCAAAGAAAGGGATCGCGCCCTCGTCACTGTGAGGAGCACCCTTGAGAGCCTCAAGCAGTTTTGGAAATGACCTTGGGGGTGTCACCTAAAACGACAGTCTAATTGAGAGCATATTTGTACATCGGGAGGCTTACCTCGACAATCTCTTCCAACAATACTCTATGTACTTGGATAAGAAAGGAAGGATGAAACCTTTTGCGCGGGTAATGTCGATAGAGCAGCATTATAACCATGAGTAGACTGATATGATGAGGCCTGAGTATGTTCGGTGTAGGGGGCGATTCGGGCTCCTCCATGGCTGGGGCTTTGTGTTCTGTTCACACCGTCGTCGTCGTCGTCGATGTACAGCGTGGTACAAGATTTCCTGTTTTGTACGTAGTCACGTGACGACAGATTCCGACCACACCTGCACGTGAACGCGCATTTATTGTACCGCTCAGCTGTAAATGGGCCAAAAAGCAAAACGACCGACGCAAGCCAGCCAGGTATGTCCTTTGTTGTCTCATCGTACACTCGAGTGTTCATATTCTTATTAGGTCCCTTCTAAGAGGCGAAAAGTTGCCCCGTTCGGAGTGTCCAATGCTCCCGTAAAATCTGCCAGAGCTAAAGGAAAGCAGCGTGCCTTCCAGCGAACGATCATTGACGTCCCCCGCGGTAATTGCGATTCTGAAGACTCTGAGCTCGGCGATGAAGATCTTGGCGTTATTGAAGACTTCGGCGCAGGTGCCTCGTTCCTGCAAACTTTAGACGAGAAGGGAATCTTGAGGTAGGTGTCCCCCACCAACTGCAATGATATTCATGATGCACATCCTGTATCAGGAGTAAGCGAGAGCAGGACCGCTTGCATCGCTTGGACAGGCCTTTGCGCAAGGCTCCTGGGGACGATGACCTTCCTTCAGTCGACTCACACACTGACGATGAGGAGGTTTGGTCCTCTGATCTCAGGGAAGAGTTGTCAGAGGTTGACTCTGGCCTGTCAGAGGATGATTCGTCTCCCCGAGACGAACCGTCAAATTCCAGTGGACCCTCCCGTCCCCGCAGGAGACGGGCGGCAGCTGGCTCCGACGCTGAAATGTCTTATGAGGCCGTTCCACGACGAAGGCGTCCATCATGGTCAGAAGGTGACGTAGTCATTGACAGACTGCCTATCAAGCACCGTGATGGTAAAATCGAACGGACTGGTCCCAAGCTGGTTATCCGAGAACAATCCGAAGAGGAGAGCGACGAAGACCCTCCAGAACGAAGACCTGAACTTGAACCTGCTAGAGAGGATATCACCACCGGTGCTCGTTTCGGACGGCTTTCTGTCATCGATGTTATAAGTAATCCGTCAAGAAAACTTCGAATACAAGTCGCGAAAGAGCAGATTGCGAGTATTTGTCAAGAGATCGTTGCGGAACCGGAAAACAGTGTGGGTGTCTCTGACTTGCGTCCCTGTCGTTGTGGACCAAACTAGTTTATAGCTAGGTCTTCTGCGGCGGCTTCACACCTTCTCTCTGCCGGAGGTGTCAAGTCCTGCCCACCCCAAACCCGTTGCAAATGACCCATATTTACGCAGGTTGACGATGCTATCACAGCTTGCCGTTTTCAAGGACATCATTCCAGGCTACCGAATCCGCGAACTGACTGAAAAAGAAAAGGCTGAGAAGGTCAGCCAGATGGTCGCCCACACCCGCGACTGGGAACAAGGCGTAGTTGGCGTATACCAAAATTATCTTAAATGTCTTGACAAGGAATTAAAAGGTCAACGACCACTTTCTTGTGCATTTTCCGAATCACGCTCATGTCCAACTTTGCAGCAAAATCGGGCTTAGAGGACGTAGCATTGAATTGTTTGTGTACCCTTCTCGTCGAGGTAACCCACTTCAATTTCCGCGTCAATATTATGAGTGCCATCGTCGCTCGGCTAAGCAAGAAGTCATGGGATGAGGTGCTGTAATCCTTCTCAATGTTCATGTGGTGGACCTTGTCCGACCCTTATCACATAGGCATCAAATCTTTGCCTGGATAGTGTCATATCAGTGTTCCGCGCAGACGAGACAGGAGTTCCATCGCTCGAGATCGTGCGGCTTCTGAACCGTATGATCAAAGAGCGTCACTTCAACGTGCATTCGAACGTACTGACATGCCTTCTGCATCTCCGACTCAAAACTGAGCTCGGCGTTCGTGCATCAGAAGCGAAAGTAGAGCGCGAGATCAAGCGGGAGAAAGTGAAACAGGGGAAGAAATTGAAAGGCCAAGGAGCGGTGTCTACCCATCTTAGCAAAAAGGCAAGGAGGGCTCTCAAGGAAAGGAAGGAAATTGAGAAAGAGATGAAGGAGGCCGGAGCCAGCGTTGACAAAGAAGAACGGGCTGCAAACGTAAGTAGTCGTGACAGCTTCCCTCACCCCCCGCTCCGAAGTGACGCTTGCTTCTCCATGCACGCATAGCAAACCGAAACATTGAAACTCCTGTTTGTGTTGTATTTCCGTATTCTGAAGAACCCGGCGCCTACCCTGTTGCTCCCAGCGGCGCTCCAGGGCATCGCGAAATACGCGCATCTCGTCAGCATCGACTTTTTCAGGGACCTGATGCATGTGCTCAAGGACCTGGTTACGCGCGTGCCACATCCCGCCGGTGGCGGAAGCGACGACAACAACAACGACAGGAAGGACGACGACATCCCGCGGCAACAATCACATGGTCCAGCCGCGCAAGCGGAGAACGCCCGCCACCAAATCTCCTGTATCCTTACGGCATACGAACTCCTCTCCGGACAAGGTGCGTAGCGCCCATCCGGGGCCCCCGTCGAATCCGTCGAACCAGGGAACCCCCTACGGCGTCCCGCGCGTCGTCTTCTTGAACCTTCTTAGTCCCCCGCGTCACCCCGTTTTTTCCTTCTTTTTTTGCTGACCCGTGAGCCCCCCAGGCGAGGCGCTCAACGTCGACCTGACCGATTTCACAAACCAGCTGTATGCCCTGATTCAGTCGCTCAGCTTGGCGCCCGAACTCGACGCCGCGGCGTCTACCCCCCGCAGAAGGAGCGCCGCCCCGGCCTCACCTTGGCCCCGCGGGACGACCGCGACGACGATGTCCTCTCCGAACGCGACCGAAATTCTCAGCACGTCCTCTCCGGTGACGGCGGCATGTACGAGCGACATGCTCTTTCGCGCGCTGCACCTGGCGTTCGCGCCGCGCGCGGCTGTGCCACCTTGGCGCGCAGCGGCGTTCGCTAAGCGCCTGTTGACCGCGGCGCTACACTGGCCGGGCGCAGGTGCGTCGCGCGCGCTCGAGTGGGTTGCCAAGCTGGCGGTGCGAGAGCCCCGTCTCGAAGCTCTACTTTCGACCGAAGACTGCACCGTTGACGGCGTGTATCGACCCGACGTCGAGGACCCACAACTGAGCAATCCGTTCGCCACGAGCGCGTACGAGTTGCATCTGCTTCGGACGTCGCACGTCGACGCGCGGGTGCGTGAGGCCGCGACGAATCTCGCCAATTACGTGCGCGCATAAGGGTAAAGTAGTATATTGGGTAGGGTAGCAAGCCAATCCAGAGTAAAAGTTCGATGGAGCGTACGTGGAGCGATGATGATATACAGGATGTGATGGCCAAACCGTTCGAGTAGGCCTAATCTACAGACTGGATGCGCAATACAAGTGGGGATGAAGTGGTAATGCAAGAGGACTAAATGACCAGTAAGATAACAAACAAACAGCAAGTGGGGGAATATGGTTCGAAGTCGTCCTCTCGATACGCGCACACACACACAAATGTCCCTGGCTCCAAGGACAAATACAGAATAATACGAACGAAACTATTTTGGAGGGTACGCAGGGACTTGGAAGCCTGTAGATATAGATAGATAGATAGTGTGATGGGTGGTGGATGGGGGATATGGGTAAAATTGGGAAAGAACCTATGAGAAGAGCACGGACGAAGAGTAGTGGGTATACTGTTGCTGGTCGCCGCTCGACGAACAACCGAAAGAAGAGTATGGCGAATATGCTATAGAGGGTTCCTGAGAGCGGGGGACGTAAGAAGAAAACGGGGGGTTCCAGCTGTTGAGGCTCAGGAAGGGAGCGGGCTCCGGAACAGGGGTGGGAGCTGCGGGTTGGGGTGACTGGTGTTCCCTCGAGTCCCACTGGACGCTTAACACTTCCGCGGTTGGCGGGCCGCTAGCCGTCCATGTGAGGTCGTATGTGATCCACGCGAGTTCCTCATGGTCGACGGTGATCACTTGGTCGATGCGAGTTTGCACGCCTGTGCAAGGGGCACGTGTTAGCAACGAGGCAAATTCTTTATTGCCTGAGCCCTAGCTGAGACCGTACGCACCTATGTTCCCCCATCTACAGCGTGACAACTCCGACTCCGGCAATGGCACCGTAACCGGTGTCATCGATATGGGCGACAGGGGCGTAATAGGATCAAAGTAGGCGTATTCTACTGACTCACAGACACCGCCAGCAAATACCCGAGTCACACACTGCGCCACTGAGGCCCAGGGCGCAGCAAAGGTAACCGTACCGGAGAAACCATGCAGCGCCGGTGGGCTCGACACGTCATGCAGGGACGAGAGGGAAAGTTTGAAATAGATGGAAACACGCGGGGGGTAACTGGGAAGCGAGGGTGATGGCGGTGCGTACTGGTCCACCTCTACGAGTAGCGACGGCATGCTGGCAGCACCAAGCGAGACGGCAGTGACATTGTTCCGGACGACATGAGGTGGGGAGACGCTGGGTGCCATGACGGACGAAACCGGGGGTATGCTCGAGGGGAAGGGGAGATGGAGATCACAGGCTTCGTCCTTGACGACGCTCCTGGGCTGCTGCGAGGGGTGCGCAAATCGCATCGTCGCGGGATGCATGCCCGGCGTACGCTCGTTGGGCAAATTCAACGAGCGAAGGGTATCAAAGTCCGTGCCTTCGCCGTCGGAAGGGAAGTCGCCGCCGTCGGAGGGCGAGCGACGCGCGAAAGGCGACTGCATTTCCTTCAACTCCTCCTTTACGCGCACGTCTGAGGGAGCCATGCGCTCGGGGACGGATTTGTGGGCGAGCAACCCGTTCTCCTGGAACAGCTCTTCGCCGCCGGCGACCAATTGATATTCTGATTCGCGAGGGGGAGAAGAGAAACACAAAAGATGAAACACGCCGAGATGAGTCAGAGGTACGTGACATACCTTTCTCGCCCTTCCACATGTTCCGCAGTACCTGGATGTGACTCGCGACTTGTTTCTTGGACCGCTCTATGCCGGCCTCTTTCAGATAGTCGACGAGAAACTGGTTCCGCCACCTGCTACGGCCGCGCGAATACGTGGCCCATGGAGATTCCCAGTATTGCCGAAGGCCTGAAACGATGGCACAACGTAAAGATCGGAAAGGCTGAGGGACAAGGCAAGCGATCACCGCACCTTCTACGAAAGTCTTCTCGACGCTCTCAGGCCAGACTTCGCTGGTACCGTCCTTGAGCATCTTTCTGTGTTTACGTTGGGGGGTAAGGGTACTTTGTCCAGAGGGAGACGGGGAGGACTTTGGAGACGGAGAAAGGCCCATTGAAACGATAGGGGGATGAAGCAATGAGATGAAAGGGTGGGATGGGACGCGCTGGGCGAGCGTAGGGACGAGAAGAGAGAAGGTAGGAAAGTAGCGAACCGGACGGACAGGCGGTTATATAGACGATGGGGGTTGGAGTCCGAGGACGGCTAGTGGAAGATCCATCATGGTCACAAGTTAAACTCGAGGGATTTGGGAGAAAAATAGCGAGACGCCGAAAAATACGGAAAAAGAGAGATTGGACCGAGAATGGGAAAAAGACTCCGTGATAGTGGTGACGATTTAATGAATTTGGGAGGGAAAGAGGTGAGCGAAAGGGAAGATGCAACGTATCATGCAACCAAGATCTCAGAGACCAGCACCAATTTGGAATGCAGAACGGGAAACAGGGAACTGATTCATCCCGGCGCTTGCTCAAACAGCTCGCCATCGCGGCGGAACGGGGGTGCCAAATTGCAATCATGTCACTTCCTTCCCCCTTGCATAAGAAGCTCCACCGGTTTGCCATGTGCTACCAGGACAGCGGTGAAGGATCTAGAACCATCCCTGGGGTCTTTTGCCCAGTTCTGGACCCTCCAGGAGGGAAGGGGGGTCGTTTCTTGGCCAGTTCGCGAGCGCTGCCTGTGGGTTGATGGGATAGCAGGCCCGCCGGAGATGGGTCTGTAGGGCTCCCTTGAAGGTGCCAATTGAGGAAAGTGGATCAAAAACGCCGCTCTGAGTCGAATAATCCACCCACAATTGCTCGTGACAAAACAACCGGGAAATCTCCCCCGGAGCACCCGTCCGAAGAAAAAAAAACACATTTGCTACGACGACGCAAGGCACGCTACGACGACACCTGGGCGACGAAAAACCCGACCCAACATACAACCCATGTCGCCCACTGTCAAGTCCCAAACTCCCGGTCCTCGGGTCTCAGATCATCTGCTATACCAAAAGGGAAACGCGGGCCCAAGGATGTAGCGCTGCGCCGCGGGTTTGGCTACAGAGACCAGACACCCCTAAGCCGGCGACGCCGTCGGTGTCACTCGGCGATGCGGTGCAAGCCGCGAGTGGCCGTGCCGAGCACGCATACACCCCTGTGCCCCCGAGGCTCCAACACAACCTCAGCCAGAGACTCGCGTCCAGACACAAAAAGTGTATGTCATCGTCCGAATCTCTCACTCAGAAGTGGCTTCGACAGAACGTCGCCACATATAATGACGGGAACAGGGTGTTCGCGGACGTCGATTCGACCCTCACACTCTATCCAACCCTCCGCCCCAAGACCGAGGTTTACAGTTCAGTAACGTAGCCCAGAACGATCCTTCCGACGACAGACCTCTTATCGCTTCCATTTGTCTCACCTATGCAGCCTATGACGACGGTCGCGAACAACTCCTCCTCTGTGTTCATGGCCTCTTGCCCATCGACTATCGACAAACATCTTACCACATCCCCATCGCAATATGGATGACGCGTCAATACCCTCGCGAGCCACCCCTAGCCTTCGTCGTCCCCACCTCCGACATGCTTGTGAAGTCAAGCAAATACGTCGACGTGAGCGGGCTCTGCAGGATCGAGTACATCGCCAACTGGGAAAAGAAGTACGAGGTGCGCGTTCGTCTTTTCTGCCAGAGATCGCCCCAATCTGACTGTGCGGATCTCCCGAATGGCTTTCTAGGGATGTGATTTGCGATCGCTCGTCCAGGCCATGCAGCGCTACTTCTCGAACGAACCCCCTGTTTATTCAAAGCCAAAGCCGCAGTCTGGGCCCGCAGGCTCGAGACCCTTTCAGCAAGATGCTCCTTCTCGCCCGCCACCTCCCGTACCGCGTCCTTCCGTTGTGCAGTCACCCCCTCCGATCGCGTCGCCCCTCGCTTCTCCCTCTCCTTCTTCTTCTCGACCGACGCCTCCACCAAAACCTTCAAGCACGATTTCTCCCGCGATTCCGCATCCACTTCCCCCTACGGTTCATACACCCCACTCTGACTTTCACATCCCTATCCCTGCTCAATATCACGCAACGGTGAGCCTCGACCGTGACCTGTTCCGTGTTCCGTCCGCCCATCTCCCCTTAATCTAATAGCCGATTATTCCTCCGAAGCCACCTCTACCGCCGCCTCTATTTTCGTTCCCTTCACAGCCCTTGCACAGCCCCGTTCCAAGCCACGTACACAATAGAGCTTCATCTCTCGGAACTTTTCAACCTCAGCCGCCGACTCTGCCTGGGTGGCATGGGTCCCCGCCAATACAACCCCCGGATCCCATTTCTAGTTCATCTCGGAGGGCTCATCCTCCGAGCCAGTCACATTCATCCGTGACCGGCGTGGTGTATTCACCCTCCTATGTAACTGGAACCAATCTGATCCAGCGCCAACAGCCGCCTTTACATGTCGATAAGCATCCACCAGTCGTACATGATCCGCGACAGCAGCAAAGTCCTGCGGTTCCTCCTCGTCCGAGCTTGCTCGATGAAGACACCACAGCGGATGACACTCCTCCACTCCCTGTCCAACCTGCACCACCGCGACCGCCGAATCCGGAGTTACTGCATCTCCATGCACGTGTGCATGACAAACTACGGACGGAACTTGCCTCAGTGTCACAAGCAATGACACTCGACAGCGAACGCCTACGTGCACAACAAGCCGACCTGCTTACAGGCGTCCCGGCTATCCGGGACGAGATGGGCCGGCTCGAGGCCGTGCGTGACGTCTGCCAGGGCGTCGTGTCCCGGCTACGCGATACCATCCAGAGTGCCGAACGCGGGGTTGCAGAGCTCAAGCGCAAAGGCGACCCACCCGTCGATGAGCTTGTGTGTTCGACGTCGATCGTGCACAATCAGTACGTATCATGAACTTTTTACGCATCCACCCCCTGACAGAGAGCCGATCATACGTATCCGCGCCACAGACTCGTCGACCTCGTCGCCGAGGACAATGCGATTGAGGATACGATCTATCACCTTCATCGCGCCCTCAACGCGGGCCGCATCGATCTCGACCGTTTCCTGCGCGTACGTATCTGCCCTGTGTCCCCGACAGCACGCGGTTGCTGACAGCTCTTGATTTTGTGCGCGCCATGGCAAACACCACAGACGGCTCGTGTACTTGCCGAAGAGCAGTTCATGAAGCGGGCGCTCATTGAGCGCATCCAGACGTCTCTACCTATGGGCGCCTCGGTGCACCCGGGATGGACCTAAGACGGAACTTGAGATAGCATGTGGTCGCGTTTTGGGTGATTGGTTGGCTATCATACCGTATCAGCGTGACGTCTATGATGTGCCTTGTATCAGTTGCTTCCCCGCAAAGCTTTCACGCTCCACGGTCCAGTACGGCTATTGTTCTTTCGGGAACCCCCCCCCGTTGGTGGGGATATCTTGTTGCATCTGAGCGCCTACGAATTCTGAAACGCGAGCACCTTTCAAACCTTGAAGCGTTGCCATACAGTTCCGATTCCAGAAGCCCGGGCCAAGGAGTGTCGTAGGCAGAGGCGAGTTGGCACCCGACCGAAGTCAACGCATCTGGGTCGAAGGGACGTGGGCGCGTGATCAATGATCTGTCTTACCCTTTCTTCGATGGGTCGCACTTTACCCTACTGTACCCTCTGGGCCTCTGCCGGCATCCGGTGCTGGCGGGGGTGGGCGGCGGTGACGAGAGAACAGACGCCGATGGGCTTTCTTGGCCCTCGGAGTGAGCGGGGGTACGAGTGAGATGACACATAAGTCTGTAGAGACGTCACGAAACCCGAAAGGAAAAAGTCGACTTTTGTTTTCTCTTCGATCACGAATCACGCGCCCGCGTGTGTCTGTGTGCGAGAAGAAGCTGCGCGTGCGCGTGCCTAAACAAAAGGGTTTGGAGGAAGGAAGAAGCGGGCTAAGTGATGGCACAAGGCTGACGATTTAAGCACGCGATCTGCGCACACAATAGGGAAGAGCGACCCGTACGTTCGGCCCCATGGCACCACTGTAATAATTACCCCCCTCTCCGAGTCCTCTCTCCCCCTTGCCCTGCCTGCCCTGGCCCAGGGCCTCCTCTTCGTAGCTTCGTAGCACGAGGCATTGCCGCATTCGGCGCGTTCGTTCGGTGGACTCGGGAGTTGCGCATGTATCTGAAAAGGGTTTCTCATCATCACGCCCCCCAAAACAAATTGCCAAGGGAAGACCCAAGAAGACCCAAGTCCGCATGAGGCAAGATGAAAGGAAGAAAGGAGGAGGATCATCACAAGGAAACGTTCTATGAATATCGAATATCGACGACGTTACTTCTCTCTCTCTCTCACTTTTCTTTTTTTCAATCTCACCTTCCTCGGAACTTCTTCGACACCCCTTTTTTCTTTACTCTTTTCTCGTTATCACCGTGCGCCACCGTGGCGTGAGGAGTGGTCCCAAGACGAGCTGCGTTGTTTTCGGACAAGGACGAGACGAGATGGATACTAATGAAGGCGCTTAAGAAACAATAAGGAGGGGGCATCCATCCATGGCCCACCCCTTGCCCCGCGCTGTCACGCGTATGATGATATTTGGGCCTTCGCGCTCGCAACGCACATTGCCCAAAAGTGGGACTGTTCTGCGGCTCGGACGGGGCTCGACGGATTAAGCGCGTGATAAAGTAACCAGATCACCGCCGGTCACTCGTTGAAGGTTTACGTTACGTTCTTTCCCGGCCGGGTACGTTCGCGTCTCAACTCAACTCCTGCTCCTTTGTCATTTTCGAACTTGTTGTTCTGCCAGTGGTCATCGATCATCGCCAGTGTTGGTTTAGCTGCTTTTCTTCTAGGTGGTTCCGAGTCGTATTAATACTAGTACGACAGGTATTATTGACGCTGCTACACGCGTCATCTCAACACCGACCGGAACATGTGAGTTCGAATTAAGTCAGTAGGTACAGTAACGTTATGGTTACGAGCACACGACCCATACCGGCATCGTC
>Ga0137397_10003213_pt1 | contig 11378 bp, 10 predicted proteins | sample czorhiz116metaG_FD_106658 | JGI IMG/M metagenome (GOLD analysis project Ga0137397, IMG submission 106658) | Vadose zone soil microbial communities from Angelo Coast Range Reserve, California, USA - czorhiz1.16 metaG | ecosystem: Environmental > Terrestrial > Soil > Vadose zone | place: USA... | reverse complement strand
GTCCATCGCCTCGGTGTAGAGGCGCTTGACGAAGTCCATCGCTTGACGCGTCTCTTTCGAATTGATGGTGATCGTCTTGCCGTCCTTGGCGACGTAGGAGCCGCCGTAGGACCACAGGATCGAGAGCAGCGTGGTGTTGGCGTCGGCGCTGTGGCCCATGGCGGTGCCGAATGGATGCCCGATGGCCTTGCCCTTCTTGCCGACCCGCAGCCAGTCCTCCCAGGTGTCGGGGTTCTTCTCGCCGATCTGCTCGAGCAGGTCGGTGCGCACCGCCATCGGGAAGGGCGGCATCCACCACGGGAGCAGCTTCCACTTGCCGCGGATCAGGTAGTCGTCGGGGTTCAGCCACCCGCCGTTCTTGGGCGCCACGTCGGCGGCGACGTCGTTCAGGTCGGCCAGGTAGTCGAAGTAGAGATCGGCGTCGCCGAGGCCGGGACCAAGGGCGGTGAGGTCGTGACCCGACCGCGACTGAACCTCGGCGGCCTTCTTGGTCTGGAGCTGCAGGTGGGCGATGATGTCGAGCCGCACCTTTACCTTGTTTTTCGTACCCCACTCGTCGAGCTGCCGCTTCAGCTCCTTGTCGGTCTCCGGAACAAAGCTCGCGACGGTGAGGAAGGTGAGCTCCTTGGTCTGGGCGAACGCGGGCGCTCGGCCCGCGGCGAGGATACCGCTGATGCCGGCGGCGCCACCGGCCGCCGCGCCGAGGAACCGACGGCGACTCACGCGACGTGGATCGAGGGCGATCGAAACGCTGGGTCTCGCCATGGTGCTCCTCCTCTGTTCATGGTCGCGCCTCGGCCGGCGGGGCCCCAGCCCCGCGACGGCCGGCGGCGCGCACTACTTGACGGCGCCCGCCGTCAGTCCTGAGACGTAGTAGTCCAGGAAGAAGACGTACGCGATCACGATCGGGAGCGAGCCGATGCAGGCGCCCGCCATCAGCCCACCCCAGTAATAGATGTCGCCGCGGATCAACTCGGAGAAGATCCCGACGGTCATGGTCTTCAGCTCGGCGGGCGAGACGAAGACCAGCGCGTACAGGAACTCGTTCCACGACAGCGTGAAGGCGAACAGGGCCGCGCAGATCACGCCGGGCAGCGCCACCGGCAGCAGGATCCTCACCATCGTCTGCAGCCGGTTACACCCGTCGAGCATGGCGCACTCCTCGATCTCCTTGGGCACCGTGCGGAAATAGCTCATGAGGAGCCAGGTGCAGAAAGGGACGAGGAACGTCGGATACGTCACGACGAGCGCCCACAGGCTGTCCGAGAGGCCGAGCCGCGCCACCACCGTGCTGAGGGGCAGGAACAGGAGCGTCGGCGGCACCAGGTACGTGATGAAGATGGCCACCCCGAACGAGTCTCCGCCCGGGAACTTCAGGCGCGCCAGCGGGTAGGCGGCGAGCACGCCGAGGACCACGGAGATCGCGGTCGCGGCCAGGCTGACGACCAGGCTGTTCACGAACCAGCTCCAGAAGAGCGTGTCCTTCGAGAGGAGCTCGTAGTGCGCGAAGGTGACGCCGCGCCCGATCAGGAACGGCACCGCGTTGACGTCGTAGAGCTCGGCGTTCTTCTTGAAGGACGTGACGAGCATGAAGTAGAGGGGGAACAGCGCGAAGAGCACGAACGGCGTGACGGGCAGGTAGAGCGTGAACAGGGGCCGGCTCCGCCGCGTCCAGCGCGACAGGTTACTCATAGGTCGTCGCCTTGCGGACCATCCGGAGCTGGGCGAAAACCACGATCAGGAGGATCGGGAAGAGGAAGAGCGAGACCGCGGCCCCCTGCGCGATCTGCCCGCCCTGCAGGCCGAGGACGAACGAGTAGGTGGCGAAGAGGTGGGTCATGTTCATAGGCCCGCCCTTGGTCAGGACGTAGACGATGTTGAAGTCGGCCAGCGTGAAGATCGTCGAGAACAGGATCACCACGGCCAGAACGGGTTTGAGGAGCGGGACCGTGACGTGCCAGAAGCGACCAACCGGGCCGGCGCCGTCCGACTCGGCGGCCTCGTACAGCTCCTTGGGGATGGCGACCAGGCCGGCCAGGAGCGTGATCGCGAAGAACGGCAGGCCCCGCCAGGTGTTCACCAAGATCACGGTGAACATCGCAAGATACGGATCCGACAGCCAGGGAATGTCGTGGTTCACGAGGTGCAGGCTCTTGAGGGTCCAGTTCACCACGCTGTAGAGCGGCTCGAACATCCACCACCAGACCAGCGTGCTCAGCGCGGTCGGCACGATGAACGGCAGCAGCACCGCGCCGCGAATCAGGCGCTTGAACCGTCCGATCCGGTACAGCAAGAGGGCCAGCGCCATCCCGAAAACCGTCTTGGCTCCCAGCGCCAGCGACGTGAAGACGATCGAGTTCTGCAGAGTCTGGAGAAAGATCGCGCTCGAGAGGAGCCGGGAGAAGTTGTCGAGGCCGACGAAGGCGCCCGTCTCGCCGACACGGGCGTCGCTCAGGCTGAACCAGACGGAGAGGACGAAGGGGTAGGCGACCAGGAACAGCAGGAGGAAGAACGCGGGCGCGATGAACGCGTAGGCGACCGAGGTGTCACGGACCAGGACATCGGACAGCGCCCGAGCCTGGGCCTCGCCGCGCGCGGCGATCTTTGCCACATCCCCGTTGAGCGTCTTGAGCTGCACGACGCGCTCCCATCGAGGATCCGCGACCACGCGGCCGGATCGCCGTCGTGGCGATGCAGCGGCCTACCGATGCCGAGCGGGGCGCCCACTGCGCCTCCCCGGATCCGGGCATCGACCGGCGCTACACCGTAGTGCGACCTGACGCGAGTGTCAACCGCCGTCGCGTGGAGTTGTGGCATCGTGTGATAGCCTCTCCACGTCCCGTGCCGCTCGGCGTACGGGGCCGGGGGCGCTCGTGACCATCAGAGCAGGAGGAAGACCGATGATCAAGGTTCAACGGCTGGGGCCGCAGATCGGCGCGGAGATCCACGGCGTCGACGTCAAGACGCTCGACGACGCGAGCTTCGCCGAGATCTATCGGGCGTGGCTCGATTCCAACGTCGTCGTGGTGCCGGGGCAGGAGCTCCAGATCGAGGAGTTCTTGACGTACAGCCGCCGCTTCGGGTTCGTGAGCCCGCACCCGTCGAAAATGACGCGTCACCCGGACTATCCCGAGATCACCGTGCTGGGCGTCAACAAGTTCGGGGCGGACGGCGCGCTCGACATGGCGATCTACCGTCGCGGCGCCGAGGGATGGCACACCGACGGTGCCTACGATCAGGAGCCGTTCAAGGCCACCCAGCTCTACGCATTGGCCGTCCCGAACAAAGGCGGCGACACGCTGTTCTCCAGCATGTACGCGGCGTACGAGGCGCTACCGCAACGGCTCAAGCAGCGACTCGATGGTCGGCTCGGGGCGTTCACCTACGGCGGCCGCCGGAAGGCGACGACGCTCCTCAACCAGGAGGACCGCGACTGGACGCCGGTCTTCCATCCGATCATCCGCATCCACCCGGAGACCGGGCGCAAGGCGCTCTACTTCGATCCCGGCAAGATCTTGCGGATCGAGGGCCTCGAGGAGCGCGAAAGCGACGCGGTGATCGAGGAGCTGACCGGCTACATGATCCAGCCCGACGGCGGGTACCGCCACAAATGGCGCAAGGGCGACATCGTCATCTGGGACAACCGCTGCTCCTACCACAAGGCGGCGGGCGACTATCCGCCCGAGGAAGACCGCGTTCACTGGCGCGTGTCGATCAAGGAGCGCGCCGCGTAAAGGGAGAACATCGCCGCCGGCGCCCACTCGGACGCCGCGGCGTTGATCCCCCGCGGCTACGTCTTGATCCCGAGCAGCTTCGCCGCCGTCCCGCCCAGCATCGCCACGCGCTCGGCGTCGCTCAGACCCGGCGCGCCGAGGATGTGATCGACCGAGGTCTTCGTCCATGGGAACGGATAGTCGGTGCCCATGACGATCTGACCGGGCCCGGTTTCGGCCACCAGGTGTCGCAGCGCCTCGGGCGTGAAGACGAGCGAGTCGAAGTAGAGCTGCCGGAGGTACTCCGTCGGCTTCTTGTTGAGCGGTCTGGTGCACCGATCGGGAAAGGTCACGCAGATCGCGTCGGAGCGCGCCGCGTAGGACGGCAGGTAGCCGCCGCCGTGCGCCGCGCAGACCTTCAGCCCGGGAAAGCGGTCGAGCGTTCCCTCGAAGATCAGGTGGGAGAGCGCGATCGTCGTCTCCAGCGGATTGCCGATGGCGTTCTCGAGCCCACCGCTGCCCTTGAGCCGGGTCTGGAGATCCCCCGCGGCACCGGCGGCTTGCGGATGAATGAAGACCAGCACCCCGAGCTGCTCGGCCTTGGCCCAGAACGGGTGGAACTTCGGGTCGGCCAGCTCTTCGCCGTTGACGCTGCCGCCGACTCCGGCGCCGCGCAGGCCGTACTTCTTGACCCCGTCCTCCAGCTGCTCGGCGGCGAGGTCCGGATGCTGCAGCGCCACCGAGGCGAACGCGACGAAGCGATCGGGGTTCGCCGCGCAGGCCTCGGCGAGCTTCTCGTTCTGGATCCTGATCAGCTCGCGCGCGACGTCCCGGTCGGCCTTGTACCAGTAGGGATTGATGCTGAGCGCCTCGACGTCGATGCCCTGCTCGTCCATCGCCCGGATCCGGTCCGAGGCCCGCGCCATGAGCAGCGTCTGCGGCTCGACCTTTCGCCCCATCAGGGCCATCGCCTCGGGCACGGCGCAGTGGGCGTGCACGTCGATGGTCTTGACGCGGCGGCCGTTCACGACGACTTCCCGGCGCTGCGCTTGTGCCTGCGCCGCCCGGGCGCTCATCAAACCGCAGCCGACGAAGGCGATCGCGGCCGCCGCGCCGGCGGCGTCCTCGAAGAATTCCCGGCGAGTGTTCATCGTGTCCTCCTCGATCGTGTCACGAGCTAGAAGAGCGGGCTGTTGGACTCGAGACCGAGCACGGTACGCCCCACCGCCTCGTAGTTGACGAACTGAAGCTGATTGTGGCGGGTGACCACCTCGGCATCGCGCGCGTACCGCTCCAGGGGGCTCGACGTGAAGATCGACGTGGTGCCGGCGGTGGCGCAGACCATGTGCGTGGCCCTGGCCGCGCTCTGCGCGGCGTGCGTCATCGCCAGGCGCAGATCGGCGCGCTGGCGCTCCGTGATCGGCCGCGCGGCGACCGCGGTCTCCCACATCTCTCCGACGACGTCGAACAGCAGCGCCCGGCCCGAGCGCAGCACCGCCTCGGCTTCGCCGACCTTGGCGTGCACCATCGCCCGGTCCCGCAGCAGCTCCGAGGATGACCGCGGCACCTTGACCTGCGCCAGCTCGACGAACGCGTCGATGGCGGCGCGGGCGACGCCCAGTCCGACGCAGCAGAAGCCGCAGCCCGCCAGATCGAACCCGTGCATGCGGTTCATCGGTCCCGTGACGCGCGCGCGGAGATCGAGAGCCGAGAACGTGCGCTCCTCGGGCACGAAGAGGTCGTCGACTTCGATGTCGTGACTGCCGGTGCCGCGCAGGCCGCTGACGTTCCAGGTGTCGACGATGCGCGCGATGGATTTCGGGTAGAAGTAGGCGATCCGCACCTCCTGGTCGCCGTTGGGCCGCAGCCGGGGCGCGTCGCCGTCGAAGACCTTGCAGGCGCCGTGCGCCGCGGACGAATGCATGCACCCGCTGGCGAAGAACCAGTGCCCGGTGACGCGGTAGCCGCCCGGCACCGCGACGGCGCGGCCGCGGGGGTTCGCCGACCCGGCCGAGACGCCCACCGGGTCGCTGAAGAAGATCTCGCGGCGCACCTCGGGCGCGAACTGCGCGCTCTGGCGCAGGGTGTTGATCCCCATCGCCAGACACCAACCCGTCGAGCCGTCGGCCCGCGCCACTTCCTCGATCACGCGCAACGTCGTGAGGATGTCGGCGCCGAGCCCGCCCTCGGCTTCCGGCACGGCCACCCTGAACAGTCGGGCGTTGGCGATTTCCAGGACGAGATCGGGGGGCAGCTGGCGCGCGGCCTCGATCTCGGCGGCGCGCTCGCGGATGCGTGGCGCGAGCGCGCGCGCAACCGCCAACGGCGTGGTCGCGGCCGGGACCGTGTCGGTGATCATGGCGTCGGCGAGCGGCGGGAGCCCGCTCGCACCGGGCCATCCTGCGCCCGCCGCCGGCGCGCCGTCAAGCCGGGGGTGCCGGGCCGACGACGATCCGCTCGTGGAGCGCGGAGACGATCTCGTCGACGCCCGCGCTCGCCCACATCGGGAAGAACGGCGACCGCTGCAGCGCGGCCCAGTCCCGGATGAAGCGCGCCTATGCCTCCTCGCGATTCTCTCCCGGCCTGGCCACCTGCATCGCCTCGTAGAGACGCGCCTTGTGATAGATCGCCGGGAATTCGGTGTAGCGGTAGCCCATCGCGAACCGCTCGGGCGTCACGACGCTCGCCGCACGATCCACCGTGGCGCGAGCCTCGCGCGGATTATTCATGAACGACACCAGGACGAACGGGCGGGTGGCGCCGGGTGCGGCCCCGGCCGGCGGGGCGGAATGGGTGATGGGGCCCCGCCGGCCGGGGCCGCACCCGGCGCCACCCGCCCGCCGATCGCGTCGATCGTTCATGAATTACCCGGGCGAGCGTGTGCGACCGGGAGGGTCAAGGACAGCCGGGCCTTGACGCGGCGCCGCTTTGGGCCGATTCTCGGCCGCATCGAGCGATGCTCGTCGCGCCCGAAATCCCGGACGAGGAGGGACAACGCCGTGGCTCGAAACGGATTCCAGATCTTCGACGCCGACACCCACGTGGGACCGACGATGGACGTCCTCGAGGCCTATCTGGCCGCGTCCGAGCGAGCGGCGCTCGAGCCGCTGAGCGACAAGCGCCGCGTGAACAAGCGCACCGGCCACGTCACCTACCACGTCGGTGAGCGAAAGTACGAGCGGCGTCTGGGCGACCCGTCGCCCCGGCCGGTTGATCCCCACGCGTACATGGCCGGCTACAGCGGCGCGCACAAAGGCCGGGATCCCGATCCGCGGGTCGATCACGATCCCGCCGCGCGCATCGCCGACATGGACTACGAAGGTGTCGACGTCAACCTGCTGCTGCCCTCGGGGTGGTTCGGCACCTGGACGGCCGTCGAGGATCCCCGGCTGGAGCTGGCGTTGTACCGCAGCGACCACCGCTGGATGGCGGACTACTGCTCGGCTCATCCAAACCGGCTGAGCGGCGTCATCCTGGTGTCCGGCCGCGACGTGCGCGGCAGCCTGGCTGAGGTCGAGCGATGCGCCCGGGAGCCGTGGGCTCTCGCGCTCTTCTGCTACGCGCCCTACGGCATGCCGCTCGACCATCCGGATCTGGAGCCGTACTGGGCGGCGGCGCAGCACCACGACCTTTCGGTCGTGCTCCACACGTTCACCGTCATGCCGCCGTACGCACCCGGCGGGTTGGACACGTGGGAGAACCTCTGGCTGCAGCGCTCGGCCGCGCATCCCTGGTGCGGGATGCGCAACATGGCCGCCTTCATCGGCGCGGGCGTCTTCGATCGCTATCCGAATCTTCGGCTGGGAGTGCTCGAAGCCGGCCACGGGTGGCTGCCGTTCTGGGCCAAGCGGCTGGACGAGCACGCCGAGTCCATCGCTCGGGCCCTGCCGTCGCTGAAGCACCGGCCGAGCGACTACATCACCTCCGGCCGCTTCTTCCAGACCATCGAGATGTCGGAAGGCGTGGAGCTGACGAAGGCCGTCATCCAGCTCCTGGGCGAAGACATCCTGATGTACGCGTCGGACTATCCGCACGGGGAAAGCTGGTTCCCCAAATCGGTGGACACCGTGATGGCCTGGGACCTTCCGGAGCTCGTGAAGCGCAAGCTGTTCTGGGACAACGCCCTGCGGTTCTACCGCCGTTTCAATCCGGCGCCGGCGAGCGCGGCGCCCACCGCAGCCCGTGGCTGAGCGCCCGGTGCCGCGAGCGTCCTCACGGCTGCGAGCACTCCTGGCTCGCGACGATCGGGTCCTGGCCGTGCTCGGCACGCCCAACGCCTTTCACGCCAGGATCATGGAGGCCGCCGGCTGCGAAGCAGCGTTCGTGGGCACCGGCATCACCGGCGGCAACTACACCGCGCTCCCCGACACCGGCGTCCTCTCCGCGACCGAGTGCCTCCAGTTCGCCGGCTACATCGCGCGCGCGGTCTCGTTTCCGCTGATCCTCGACGGTGACACCGGCCACGGTGGACCACCGGCCGTGCGCCGGCTCGTGCACGAGTGCATCCGAGCCGGCCTTGCCGGCATTCGCATCGACGACCAGCCGGTCGAGGGCAAGCGCAGCACCCAGACCGCGGGCATCGAGGTCGTCTCGCGCGACGCCGCCGTCGAGCGATACCAGGCGGCCGTGCGCGCGCGCGACGAGCTCGATCCGGACTTCGTGATCATGGCCCAGTGCTACGCCCGCGACGCCGTGAACGGCGGCATGGGCGAGCTTCTGGAGAGGCTGAATGCGTACCTGACGCGCGGTAAGGTCGATTGGGTGCAGTTCGAGTCGCCGCATTCGGTCGACGAAGTCAAACAGGCGCGTGCCGCGGTGGCCGGGACGCTCTCGGTCATGCAGGGCAAGCTGCCCAAACCGTTGACTCTGTCCGAGCACTTCGCCCTCGGGCTGCGCATCGCCTGGTACACGTTCCTGCCCGATCAGGTGCTGAAGGCCACGAGCTGGGAGTTTCTGCGCGGGTTCATGGAGCGTGGCATCGACGCCTGGACGGACTTCCAGGCCCACCACGAGGGCAACCCGTACATCCGGACCCGCCAGTCGAATCCGTAGCCGCCTCTGTTGCCCGTATCGCACGGAGTTGCCACTCTGACCACCGTGAGCCACCATTAGTCGTCTGATTTTGCGCGGTTTTTGGCGCTCGCGCGCATGGCATCGCCCGTGCTGTACTAGCCGAGGAGCCATCCATATACGTCATACGTCCCGAACACGGAAGGAGCCAACGCTATGAGACGGGTGCTACTGGTCCTGGCCGCGATCGCCCTGACCCTGCCGCCGGCCGTGTCGCTGGCGCAGTCGCCGACCGCCGACGTCCGCAAGACCGCGAAGGCGGAAGAGCCGACGAGGCCGACCGGAGACGGCGCCGGCCAGGTGATGACAGATTCCTGGCTCACGACGAAGACGAAGATGGCGCTCACCAAGGACGACCGCACGAAAGCCCGGCACATCAAGGTCGAGACGCAGGGTGCCGTCGTCACGTTGCGCGGCAAGGTGTCGAGCGCCGAGGAGCGGACGGCGGCGGAAGAGATCGCCCGCCGCATCACGGGCGTCGCGTCCGTGAGCAACGCCCTGCAAATCGTTCCGAATGATCAGCGGAAGTCGGTGGATGCGAAGGACGACGGGATCGAGACCGCGGTACGGGAACGTCTCGAGAAGGACGCGCAGCTCAAGGACGCGGGCATCAAGGTGCGCTCCGACAACAGCGTCGTGACCCTGAGAGGCAAGGTCTCCGATCCCAAGGCCAAGATTCGTGCGTCCGACGTGGTGCGCGGGGTCCCCGGGGTCAGATCCGTGAGGAACGAGCTCGCCCTGAAGGGTTAGCTCGACACTCGGCGACACATGTTGTCTCAGGCCGATCTCCAGAGAACCCTGGCGCTCGCTCTCGGCGAGTTCGGTCCTGCGTGGAAGATCGTCGGTGACTGCGGGCCGGTCGATCCCTTGGATCCGAGCCATTGGGACTCGGGCTCTCAGAGCTTTCAGGTCACCCTTCGCCATCGCGTGACCGGACATCTCAAGGTGCTGGGCCGTCGGGTCGCCTACGAGCCGACCGCGAGCGTCCACCACGCGGTCGCGTTCTCGCTCATCGACGCGTACCGCCATGGGAACGCCGAGCCGATACGCCGGTATCTCGAGGACATCGGCGTCGCCGCGACCACGGCGGGAGACGCGACGCACTTCTTCCGCCGCCCCTCGGCCGCGAGTTCGAGCTTCGAGCCCACCGAGCTCCTGGCGGCGGGGATGGCTGTCGTTGCCCCCGCGTCCGCCGTCAGCACCCTCGTCACCGGAGACACCGACGACGAGAGCCCGGCGCCGCACTCCGGCGTCTCCAGATCGTGGAGCCTGATCGTGGGCAGGCCGAGATGGCCGGCCCGGTTGACGGTCACCCGACGCCGGCAGCGCCAGACGCCGCGCCCGGCGGTGTCGAGCGCCCCTCGGGGGGCGGGCGCGCCGGCGGCGATCGTCGAAGCGAAAAGGCCGATGCTCGGCCGACTCAGGCGCGAGCTCCAGATCTGGTACTGGCGCCGGGCCGCGAGCAGCGGCCAGGACAAGGGGCACGCACGAGATTGAGCCGGGCGAGACGGCCGCGCGCGGCCGTCCCGCCCGATCTCGCCGCTACTGCTTGCGAAACGCGTCGAACAGTTCCCCGAACGTCTCCCACTTCTCGCCGTTGAACTTCGCCAGCTGCTCCTGCTCGATGGGCGCGAAGTCCGTCGGGCTCGTGTTGATCTTGACCCCCGACAGCAGCAGCGGCAGCTCGAGGTTCTTGACGTTGGCCGCCTGGCGCATGATGTTCTCGCGCGACAGATCGTTGCCGCACTGCTTGAGGACGTGGGTCATCAGGATGGCCACGTTGTAGCCGTACCCGTTGGACTGATCGTCGAGCGCGCCATCCGGGTAGTACTTCTTCATGAAGGCCACCCAGTCGGTGAAGCCCTTGTCGTTCCGCCACTGGGGATCGGTGACTTCCTTCATGTAGAGCGCGGTGATGAGGTCCTTCGAGGCCTCGAGCCCGGCCGGCTTGAGCACGGTGGCCAGCGAGCTCGACACGTTGTTCAGATAGTGGACCGGCTTCCAGCCGATGTCGTGCGCCTTCTTGATGGCCTGCACGGCGAACTTCGGGATCGTGATGTTGAAGAACACGGTGGCGCCGCTGTTCTTGAGATTCACGATCTGTGAGTCGATGGTGGGGTCGGTCACCTCGTAGCTCTGCTTGAGCACGATCATCTTCTTGGCCGACTCACCGAGCCCGTCCTCGAAGCCCTTCAGGTAGTCCTTGCCGTAGTCGTCGTTCTGGTAGAGGATCCCGACCTTCGCGTTCGGGGTGTTCTTGAGCACGTGGGACGCGTACACGCGCCCTTCCGTCTGGTAGTTGGGCTGGAAGCCCATCGTCCAGGGGAAGTTCTGCGGGTCGTTCCACTTGGTGGCGCCGGTGGCCACGAAGAGGTGCGGCACCTTCTGCTGGTTCATGTACTTGTGGATAGCGCTGTTGGGAGGCGTGCCGAGGGTCTGGAAGAGCGCCGCGACCTGGTCCTGCTCGACCAGCTTGCGCACCATCTCGACGGTCTTGGGCGGCGAGTAGCCGTCGTCGTAGGTGATGTAGTTGATCTTCCGTCCGTTGACGCCGCCTTCGTCGTTGACCTTCTTGAAGTAGGCGCCGATGACCTT
>Ga0137397_10003212_pt1 | contig 11380 bp, 10 predicted proteins | sample czorhiz116metaG_FD_106658 | JGI IMG/M metagenome (GOLD analysis project Ga0137397, IMG submission 106658) | Vadose zone soil microbial communities from Angelo Coast Range Reserve, California, USA - czorhiz1.16 metaG | ecosystem: Environmental > Terrestrial > Soil > Vadose zone | place: USA... | reverse complement strand
GAATTCGTTTGATGTTGCCGACCGCCTTTTCGGAATTCCATCCGTTGTCGACGTGAACGGCAAGGGGCCGCAATCCGAGTTCCTTGACTTTGATGGCGACGAAGCTCGAATCCACTCCGCCGCTGACGCCGATGATGCAATCGTAGTCCTTGCCGTGGCCGCGCCGCTTGATCTCCTCCACCAGAACACCGAGCCGGCGCGTACGCTCTTCGAGCGAGAGCGCGTAAAATTCCGCGCGCGCGAACCACCCGGTGCAATGATTGCACCACCCGTTGGCATCGAACACGATATCGGGGTCCGTCGTGTCCATGATGCACCGGGTGCAGATCTGACGTGGTTCTGTCATTGTATCGAGCCTTCGGGAATATCGATCAGCGATGCGATTTCGTTCGGCCGGGGATAGCTGATCAGCGGCGCCCGGTGCTTGCCGTGCATGACGAAGATCGTGCCGGCCGCTGCTGCCGAAACGGCGCTGGTCCGCAATAACTGTCGGATATCGTCGATGCTGCCCGCGCCTCCGCAGGCGATCACCGGGATTTTTACAGTGCTGCTGATCTCCCTCATCAGCGCCAAGTCGTATCCCGTTCGAGCCCCTTCGAGGTCGATGGATTGCACGAATAGCTCTCCTGCGCCGCAGCTTTCCATTTGCACGGCATAGGCGCGCGGCTCGTTGCCGGTGCTCCGCGTTCCGCTCCCCGTCCAAACTTCGTGGCGTCCGAGCAGAGTTTTCCGAACATCGACCGAAACGACAATGCTCTGGGAGCCGAATATGGCAGCAGCGGCAGAGATCAATTTGCCGTCCGCCGCCGCGGTGCTGATCACGACCTTTTCGATGCCGATGGACAGTATGCGCCTGACTTGCTCGATCGAATTGATCCCGCCGCCATAAGCCAATGGCATGAACGCTTCCGAGGCAAATTCCTCGATCAAGGCATAGTCGGGCTCGCGCTTCTCGAGCGTCGCCCTGATGTCGACGACGATTAGCTCATCGCAATCCAAGTCATTTAGAATCTTGACGGCGTTGATCGGGTCTCCGAGGTATACCGGATCCTTGAAGCGTCGCGTCTTCAGCAAGTCGCCGCCGGCGACCTGGAGGCACGGAATCACTCGTGGGCGCAGCGAATTCATGCTGTGGCGAAATTGCTTAAGAGCCGCAGACCGAAGCGGTGACTCTTCTCCGGGTGGAACTGCACGCCGACGATATTCCCACTGACGATTGCAGCCGAGAAATCGCCGGCATAGGCACACTCTGCAAGAGAATTCGCAGACGATTCACATATCACTCGAAAAGAGTGGACGAAGTAGAAACGACAGTCATTCAAGAGCCCACTTGCGAGCGGATGATCCGGAGTCGACCATCTTATCGTGTTCCAGCCCATGTGCGGGATACGCAATCCGTCGACATCGGGAAATCGCTTGGTGAAGGCGCGAATCAAGCCCAGACCGGGCAAGGTACCTTCCTCGCTGCCGGCGGTCAGCATCTGCATGCCCACGCAAATGCCCAGCATCGGCCGCTTCGTCGCGGCGAATTCCAGCACCGATTCCCGCAGACCCGCAACATCCAGGGCATGCATGCAAGCGTCGAAGGCGCCGATTCCCGGCAAGATGAGGCGTTTCGCGTTGGACAGGGCCATTGGGCTCGATACGACTTCCGCTTCGATGCGAAGCTTGCGGAACATATTGCATATCGATCCAGTATTGCCGATACCGTAATTGACGATACTTACTTCGGTCACGGTGCCCGCCCGGTTTCAAGACGGCGATTGCCGCGGGAGAGATCGTTGACCAATCCTGCGGACGCGAAGGCAAGCAGGGGAATGAACACCAGGCCGCCCGACAGGAACGCGGTGAATGCCGAAGTGACTTGCAACTGGAACAATCCGTACATGCAGCTGCCGAGCAACGCCAGGCAAAGCGGCGTCTTCCCCAGGCTCATGACAAAAATATCGACCGTTTTCACCGCAAACCCGACCACCAACGACATGACCAACACTCCGCCATAAGAAAAATCTACCCAAGCATCGCCGATGAAAAATGAATCGAACGTGGCTTCTGGGGCTCCGAAGAAATTGGCTACCCTCGTATGAGCCGACAAAAGCTCCCCAGTGCCGAACAAGTTGTGCAGCAATCCGATATTCATGCCCCACGTATGGGGTAGATATTGCGGATAGACGTAAAAAGTCTGATAGATGACTTCGTTGTTTACTTCGAAGAAGCGGTAGCCAAGCCACTCGAGCAGCCCGGCTGAATCAATCTGAGGTATCACGATTATCACTGCGAGTGCCACACCGGCCAACATTATGGCCGAAAAAATCAAGATCCGGCCGATTCCGAACTCGAGCCTTCTAGCGGCTTGAAACACAACGATGATTTGCAGCACATAGACGAGCCATGGGGTCTTTTCAAACGTGCCTATCTTGCCGGCAAACACCGCGGCACAGACTATCAGGCCAATGGCGCCCAAGTAACGTTTCCTAGACGCCACGGCCTTGAGCACCAACGCGAAGCTCAGAAATGGCGCTACGGAGGCGATGAGTGTCTGATAAACGTAGCCGCCTTCGGGGCCGAAGTCATGCCGGTATTTTGCTTTGTCGGCCGACGATTGAAGCGACACAAAATCCAGGATCTGCGATTGTTTGCCGAAATAAAGGAACGTGGCCAAAATATACAAAGCCACCAAAATCCCGACCACAGCCAGCAACTGGTCGCCATGCGGCCGGTCGGATATCGCCGTGGCCTTCCAACGGCGGATTACGAGATCGGATCTCGCAGTAAACGACGGCCAACTGGCCCTTGCTAATTCAATTCCAACCGCCAAGCCAATCCACATCAAGACCAAGCATAGAGTAACGGTGCTGCGGACGTCCGGCACCGTGTCCGCCCCAACGAAGTAAATAATGTTCCCGACGCCGTACAACACGAAAAATGAGATCAGCATCAGTGGGGTCAACAAAAGCCGCGGGGGTTCGCGCCGCCAGATATATATTGCAATGCCTATCAGGAAGAACGCGTGCACGAAATCTAAGGGAAGCAAGCTGACTCCTGACGTCAACGCTGCCCGTAACGGTTTTGACGGACGGCGGTCACGATGACGCCAACGACAAAGCCCAAGGCGGTGCCCATCACGACGATCAAAGGCTTATTGGGACTGTCTCGATCCTTGGGGTCGGCCGCCACGGCCGGATCCACCACTTTGAACGCATATGCATCGCGCGTACGCGCCACCATGGCGTTCTTCAATTCGGTCTCCATGAGCTTGGAGATCGCATTCCCGATCTCGACTGTGGACGTTTGCGCAGCCTCCGATTTCAGATATTCGATGCTGCGGTTTTGCTCGGCGCTGGCCCGGTCCCGTAACGCCTTATCCGCTTCGGCAATCAGCCAGTTGGCCCAGTCCGCGGCAGCTACTCGATCGCTCCAGACAATGGATACCGTCACTATTCCGGTGCGTTTATCCTCTGCGATCTGCCTGACCTTCTTGGAGAATTTCGCGACGCCCTCGGCGATCGTCGGCGCATCGTCGGCGTCGCGCCATTGGCTGCGGCCCGAGTCCCATTTCTTCGCGAACAGTATTGGCATGAGTGCGTGACGTTGTATGAACCCAGCCGTGAAGGTTCGCGAACGCAGATACTCCAGCGCCTCATCCGATTTCTTGCCGCCGCCTCCGCCGAGGTTAATGCCGGCTAACGACGCAAGGCCCCCGAGCTGGCCGCCGAGTTCGCCCAGCCCGCTCGAACTATCTGCGGGCGACACGACCACCTCGGCGCGATACTTCGGCTTCAAGGCGAACGCCAAAACGCCTGCTGCGGTGGTAAAGATGACTATGTAAATAGCGAGGACAGCTTTGTGCCGGCTGAGAAACCGCAACAACTCAAACAAGCTTAGATCGTTTCGAGGGGAATCCACGGGCTCACTCATTGACGTGCCTCATAGAAGCCGCAAATTGCCTCGACGATTTGTTGCGCCGCGTGCCCAGTTCCAAAAGGCCCGTCGTTACCTTCTGGCGCGTCATCGAAAAACCTGCGTGGGCGTCGCGCGAGTTCTGTCAACCTCTCTGCAAGCCGTGCACCGTCGCTTCCCGCAATACAGTTGGCATGGTCCCGCAGCGTTTCCACCCACTCGGTTTCATTGCGCAGTGTGACGCAAGGGCAATTCAAGAAGAACGCCTCTTTTTGCAGCCCTCCGGAATCCGTGAGAACCCAACTCGCGCCTTGAATCAACGCCAACATATCGAGGTAACTTAGCGGACCCGTTACCACGAGGTTGGCGGCCGGGTGCCAATTGCGCGGGTCACTTTGCAAAACGGAAGATGTGCGCGGATGCATCGGAAAAATAATTCGGCCGAACCGCGAAGCGGCATCATTGATCGCCTGAAGCAGTACGCTGAGTTCATCGGGCGTCGTATTCTCGGCCCGATGAATCGTGGCGATCCCATATTCCCCTGTCGCAAGCTTGAGATCGCTGATGATTCTCGAACGGGTGCTGGCCATTTTTGCATAGTACAACACCGCGTCGTACATCACGTCGCCCGTCAAAAGAGCCCTGCTTTGTAGGCCTTCCGTCGTTAGATTGTCGATCGCGGTGCTTGTCGGAGCGAATAGGATGTCGGATAAATGATCGGTCGCAATCCGGTTCAACTCTTCCGGCATCCGGCGGTTGAAGCTGCGCAGTCCGGCCTCGACGTGCGCGACGGGAATGTGCAATTTCGCGGCAGCGAGCGCTCCCGCGAGCGTCGAGTTGGTATCGCCGTAGACGATGACCGCGTCCGGCCGTATTTCGGACAGATATGCCTCGATTGCTTCCAGCATGCGCGCAGTCTGGCGGCCCTGGGGTCCCGACCCGACTCCGAGATTCACGGTCGGCTGCGGAATCTCCAGTTCTTCGAAAAAGATTTTGGACATCGCGTCATCGTAATGCTGCCCCGTATGAACGATTCGATCGTCGATCTTCAACCGCGCCCGTTTCATCGCTCTGGAAACGGGCGACAGTTTCACGAACTGCGGACGTGCTCCAACGATGCTGACGGTGCGAATTGCACGCGCGGACTCCGGGTACACTAAGGCTGTCCATCGACGGTACACACGCCGTCGCGAAGCACGTAGACTTCACCCGTCTCATCGCAGCGGGCGCGCGCGTTACCCTGCAGCGGAAGATCCAATTGCCGCCCAAACCGGCTCATCCAGCCAATTTGGCGCGCCGGTACGCCGACCGCCAGCGCATGCGCCGGAAGGCTTTTGTTGACCACCGCGCCCGCGCCGACGAACGCGTATTCTCCAATGGTGATTCCACAGACCAGCGTGCAATTCGCACCCAATGTGGCGCCCTTCTTGACGAGTGTCTTGCGGTACTCTGCCTTGCGAATCACGGCGGAGCGGGGATTATAGACGTTGGTGAATACCATGCTCGGACCGCAAAATACGTCGTCTTCCAACGTTACGGCATCGTAAATCGACACATTGTTTTGAACCTTGACGTTGTTACCGATCGAAACGTCGTTGCCGACGAAGACATTTTGACCGAAAGAACAGCCGGCCCCGATGCGCGCCTGTGCAGAAATATGAACGAAGTGCCAGACCCGGCATCCCTCGCCCAATACCGCTCCCTCATCGACGATCGCCGTTGGATGGACAAATGTTGCCGCCACGGGTGTCAATACTCGAGCGGCAAGTTGATGCGCCGTCCATCGCGGGCGGACTTGTAGAGCGCGATCAATAGTTCCAGCGAACGCAATCCTTCCCTCCCGTCGGTTTCCGCCTCCGCTTCCCCGCGCAGGGTGCGAATGACATTGTCATAGTACAGCGGATGTCCAAACCCGTAGACCGACGTCGTCTCGTAGTTCGCGTCCGTTACCTGTTGGTCCATGTCGTGTGAACTCTCGAACTCCCAATGCTGGATCTCGTTGACCGCCACACCGCCGATTTTCACCGTGCCGGTTTCGCCCAGAATCGTGATGGAACCCTCCAGATTCTTCGGATACGTCAACATGGTCACGCTGATCGTACCCATGGCGCCGTTGCGCCACTTGAGCGCCGCAACGCCTGTGTCTTCGACCTCGATGCGTCGGGCCAGTGTTCCGGTGTACGCCATCACGCTTTCGACCGGTCCCACCAACCAATCCAGCAAATCCACGTAGTGGCTCGCTTGATTCATGAATGCACCTCCGTCGAACTCCCAGGTACCGCGCCATTTGGCGCCGTCATAGTAGCTCTGCGGACGGCTCCAGAAAACATTGATGGTGACCATATAAATCCTGCCGAAGCGCCGTCCCTCGATCGCTTGCTTCAGCATCTGCAGCGTACGATTGCGCCGATTCTGCTTGACGACGAAAAGCCTCACGTCGGCGGCATCGCAGGCGCGAACCATGGCCAGACCGTCTTGCCACCGGGTCGCCATCGGCTTCTCGGTCATCACATGTTTGCCGGCTTCGGCCACCCGGATAGCCTGCGCCGAGTGCAAGCCCGACGGCGATGCAAGCACGACGCAATCCGCTCGCGTGTCCGCCAGCATCTTTTCGAGGCTCGAATGCCCCGTGGCGCCGGTCTTGGCGACGGCATCGGCCAGCCTGACCGAATCAACGTCGCAAACGTCGATCAATTCGCAACGCTCGCCGTGCGTGTTGATCGCGCCGATGTGGTTCGCCGCGATTCGGCCGCAGCCGACCAGGGCAAAGCGTATTTTGCGGTCCGTCACCGGCTCATTCATGCAACCATTTCCCGATTTTCTCCGTGCACCATCATCGTGTGGAATTCACGTTCTAGATTCGCTGTACGGCGGCTGTTGTGGCGCTGTCAATGAGACATTGTAGCGTGAGCTGAAAGCCGCTGCTCGCCCGCCTGTTGCAGACCGGATCCGGGCCGATGCGACGTCTTTGATTGCGCCACCTAAGCATTATAGTAGGCACGATACCACCCGACGAATAGCTTCACGCCCTCTTCAACGGGCGTGTTGGCGCGGTAACCGACGTCGCGAGTCAGCGCTTCCACGTCTGCCAACGTATCGGGTACGTCGCCTGGCTGCAGCGGCAACAGGTTCTTCTGGGCCTTGCGGCCGAGGCATTGTTCGAGCACTTCGATGTACCGCAACAGTTCCACCGGCCGTTGATTGCCGATGTTGTACAGCCTGTAGGGTGCGCGGCTCGTGCCGGGATTCGGAGCGTCTGAGTTCCAGCCCGCATCCGGGCTCGCAATGCGATCCACGGCGGCTATAACGCCCGCCGCAATGTCGCCTACATAGGTGAAGTCCCGCTTGTGCCTGCCGTAGTTGAATACATCGATCGGTTTGCCGGCGAGTATATTGGCCGTGAACTTGAACAAGGCCATGTCCGGCCGTCCCCAGGGTCCGTAAACGCTGAAGAAGCGAAGCCCCGTGGTCGGCAATCCGTACAACGACGAATAGCAATGCGCCATGAGCTCGTTGGCTTTCTTGGTTGCCGCATACAAGGTCAGCGGGTGATCGACGCTTTGGTCGACGGAGAACGGCATATGCGTATTCGCCCCATAGATCGAGCTGGTCGACGCGTATACCAGGTGCTCGACGCGGTGATGACGACATCCTTCGATGATGTGCAAAAAGCCGGTTACGTTGCTGTCAACATAGATGTGCGGATTTTCGATCGAATTTCGCACGCCCGCTTGAGCGGCAAGATGGACTACGCGGCTGAAGTTCTCCGTCGCGAACAAGGTCTCGATGCCGCCGCGATCGATCAGATCCAGCTTTACAAAGCGAAACTTCTCGTGCCGCTGCAATATTTCGAGCCGCGCAGCTTTGAGGCGCGGATCGTAGTAATCGTTCAGGTTATCGATTCCGACTACCTCATCGCCGCGTGCAAGCAATCCTTGCGAGACGTGAAATCCAATGAATCCTGCCGCGCCGGTGACCAAAATCTTCATGTGGGACTACAATCGCCCGTCCGTCTGATCGTGTGCAAACAGGTACTTGACGTCGTAGAGCACATGCGCTTTCTTCGCCAATCGGCGGATTTTACGCACGCCCATAGCCTTGAATTCGTCGTGCCCGACGGCGAGCACGATTGCATCGTAACAGGCGGGCTTGGGCGTTGTGATTGGACGAAGTCCATATTCGTGGTACGCCGCATCGGCGTCGACCCACGGATCGTAGACGTCGACGTCGGCCTCGAAGCGCGCGAGTTCGTTCACGACGTCCATTACCTTACTGTTGCGCAGATCGGGACAATTCTCCTTGAATGCAAGCCCGAGAATCAGGATCTTCGAGCCCGCGACCATGATGCGCCGCTCGGTCATGAGCTTGATGATCTGCTGGGCGACGTATGCTCCCATGCCATCGTTAATGCGGCGCCCGGCCAGGATCATTTCCGGGTGGTAGCCGATTTCAGTGGCTTTGTGCGTCAAATAGTAAGGATCCACGCCGATGCAATGGCCGCCCACCAGCCCCGGACGGAACGGCAGGAAGTTCCATTTCGTGCCTGCGGCGCGCAGCACCTCCTCGGTGTCGATGCCGATGCGCTTGAAGATCAGCGAGAGTTCGTTGATGAGCGCGATATTCACATCGCGCTGGGTGTTCTCGATTACCTTGGCGGCTTCCGCCACTTTGATACTCGACGCCTGATGCGTTCCGGCCGTGATGATCGATGTGTACAGCGTATTCACGAAATCAGCGATTTGCGGTGTAGAGCCGGAAGTCACCTTCTTGATAGTTGCCAGTCGATGCTGCTTATCGCCGGGATTGATGCGCTCCGGACTATAGCCGCAGAAGAAATCCTTGTTAAAGCGCATCGATGAGTGATGCTCCAGCGCCGGTACGCAGATTTCCTCGGTACAGCCGGGATAGACGGTGGATTCGTAGATGACGATATCGCCCTTCTTCAGGATGCGGCCGACAGTCTCGCTGGCTTTGAGCAGTGGGGTTAAATTCGGGCGCTTGTATTGATCGATCGGCGTCGGCACGGTAACGATGAATACAGTGCTGGATTTGATTTCCTTGATCTGGGCCGAGAAACGCAATTTGCGCGCTGCCTTGAGTTCCGCGCGAGTCGTTTCCAGCGTGACGTCGCGTCCCGCTTTCAACTCCTTGATCCGAGTCGGGTTTGTATCGAAACCGACGGTGCGGTATTTCTTGCCAAATTCCACCGCCAGCGGCAAACCAACATACCCGAGACCGATAACGGCGATCCTGTGTCTGCTCAAGCCTCGCATTGCAACTCCGTGTTAAAAGCGCGGAGTGTAAACGATGCCGTGCGCGAGCATTCCCGAATTGGGGTCACTAATCAGACATTTCGCACGGTTCCAGTCGACCTTCAATCCCTACTGCTGCCGGTGAACGGGTACACCGCGTCACGAATTTCTCCACGGGCGGTCTTGCCGACGCCGTTTTGCATCTTTATACAGTTTTAGGATCCCGAGTCTGTAAAAATCCGCTGGGGTGAGGCCGTGACGATTCGCGAACTGACCGAGCTTGTAATGTCGGTAGTTGGCTACTTGTAATGTCGGTAGTTGGCTACGTGTAATGTCGGTAGTTGGCTGCTTGTAATGTCGGTAGTTGGCTACAACGGCTGGCCGATCTTTGACTCCACCTACCGGCTGGACGTGCCGCGACTAGACTGGCGTGGGCTGGCACGCGAAAATTCCGCTCAGAAAATGGCTTCGAGCGCACCTAAGAGGTGCAAGGAACATTCCGCCGACGCGCGACTCTACAGCCTATGTGACGCAGTCAACGCGATCTTGCTTGGCGCGTTAGGAGCATTAACTCGCTGTAAACTTGCACAACTGACGGTGACTGATTAAATAAATTCGGTACACTGTACGGCAGGGAGACAAAAGATTCCTTATCGGCGGCGAAAATGAACGTTTGCGGCCGTCGACGGGGCTGGGTGTCAGGGAGGCTCACTTTGGGTTCAAAGACCGTGGAAACAACCGACGACTTTGCGCGGCATACCGTTGAGTTGCCCGGACCGCTCAAAAGGGTGATCGCGATTTGCGCGGATTCGGTGATGATGCCACTGGCCTTATGGGCCGCGTTGAGTCTCAAGTCTGGTAGTCCCGCGTTCTCGATCACCGATTGGCCGGCCTACCTCGCTGTGGTCGCGATCAGCACGCCGATTTTCGTGCGCATGGGCCTGTACCGCGCCGTTATTCGCTTTCTCGGCCACAAGGCGGTCTTCGCCGTAGCATTTGCGGTCTTTTTGAGCGGCGTTTTGCTGGGTATGTTGGGTCTCTGGCTAGGGTTACCGGCGCTCTCCTGGAGCGTCGTGGCCATCTATTCCTGCCTCACGCTGCTTTACGTGGCGGGCTCACGCTTCGTGGTGCGTTACTACTTGCTCATCCACTACATCCAGCCAACGGTTGCCCGGGTGGCCATTTATGGGGCAGGCGATGCGGGTGCACGCCTTTCCACCGCGTTGTTGACCACTCGAGCCTTTGACCCGTTGATCTTCGTCGACGACAAGAAGAGTTTGCAGGGCCGCATGGTGAACGGGATCAAGGTTTACCCGCCTGAACAACTCCCCGCATTGATCAAAGACCGCAATATCGACCGTATATTGCTGGCGTTGCCGTCGTTGACCCGGCGCCGACGCCGGGAAATCTTGAGCGGGTTGGAGCCGTTGGGTGTACACGTGCAAACCGTCCCAGAATTTGAACAGTTGGTGACCGGCAGAGCGGCGGTGGGAGACATTCGCGAGGTGGACGTTTGCGACCTGCTAGGACGCGATTCGGTACCGCCCAAGCCGGGTCTGTTCGACGCCTGCATTCGCGATCGCGTGGTCATGGTAACCGGGGCCGGCGGCTCCATCGGCTCCGAGCTGTGCCGGCAGATCATCGGCCTAGGCCCGAAGCGGCTGGTCTTGTTCGAAATGTCCGAACTGGCCCTATACAACATTCAGCGCGAACTGCGCACTTTTGCGGATCAACACTCCCTCGCCGTCGACCTGGTGGGCCTGATCGGCAATGCCCACCACAAGTTCCGCTTGCGCGACATACTGCAGGCATACCGGGTGCAAACCGTGTACCACGCCGCGGCCTACAAACATGTGCCCATTGTCGAACAGAACGTCATCGAAGGAATCCACAATAACGTCATTGCCACTTGGTATGCGGCAGAAGCGGCGCATGAGACCGAGGTAGAGACATTCGTTCTGATTTCGACCGACAAGGCCGTGAATCCCACCAACGTCATGGGTGCGACCAAGCGATTCGCCGAAATTGTCCTGCAAGGCCTGCATCGGCGCGGCAGCAAGACGCGGTTTTGCATGGTGCGTTTCGGCAATGTCCTGGCATCCTCGGGTTCGGTTGTACCGCTGTTCAATGAGCAGATCAAAGCCGGTGGCCCGGTAACCGTGACGCATCCTGAAGTAATCCGCTATTTCATGACCATCCCGGAGGCCGCGCAGCTCGTGATTCAAGCG
>Ga0137397_10003210_pt1 | contig 11386 bp, 15 predicted proteins | sample czorhiz116metaG_FD_106658 | JGI IMG/M metagenome (GOLD analysis project Ga0137397, IMG submission 106658) | Vadose zone soil microbial communities from Angelo Coast Range Reserve, California, USA - czorhiz1.16 metaG | ecosystem: Environmental > Terrestrial > Soil > Vadose zone | place: USA... | reverse complement strand
TAGGCCAGTTTATAAACTTAAAATTACCTTGTTGGCTTATAGCTACTTAGTGCACTTTAGGGTAAGTATGTAATAAGTGGAAATGGTTATAAGTGGGGTAAGTTTTGTTGAATTTTGCTGATGATGCTGCCATGGTGACAGCATCACAGCAAGGGTGACAGTAAAAATGCTTACCCCACAAACATGAGCATGATGAGGTGAAGGGGCAAGCATGAGCTTGAGGCAATGTTGAGGGCAGTGATGGCAATAGGTCTCAGTTTACTATCTACCAACCTTGAAGATTGATCAGAGTAGATGAAAAACAGCTGATATACTAGTAATTGAACCAGTCATCAAGTGTCATCATGTACATCAGGAGTGATTTGCTTCATCCAAGTATCAACTTTCTCATGCACATGTCTCTGCTGCATTGCCTCTGCCTTCTCCTCTGCCTCATTCAACATAGCTTGCAGCTCATTCCGTGGTACCATGATATATGGCAGAGTCATGAGCATGTCAAAGGTGTCAGGCTCAGAGTGAGCTTCATAGTGTGCCTTATGGGCTTTCTGTGTCCTCTCCACAGAGACAGCTCTCTCATCCTTGATTGACTTGAGTTCTGCATCTGCCATGATCATTGCACCAGGGTAGAAGGTGTCTTTCCAAGTCCTGGTGACCTCATCTTTCATGGTCTGAGCACCAAAATGGTAAAGTACAGCTGAGGCATAGACAGCATCAAAGAGGATTGCAGGAGGCCACAGCATGGGATCCTCAGAAATATGAAGTGGGGAGCCCAAAGGAAGTGTCTCCTTCCCAAGATAAGATCGTTCATCAGGCACAAAGAGGTGTGCTGTACACCTCCTCTCTGCTGGGGGTGCAGTGAGGTCAATGTCGCTTGTGTCCATGGCAAAGTTGGGTGTCTGATATTGGTGCCATCAGACTGATCAGGTATCATACAAGTGGCACACACCATCAAGAATGCAACATGTTGACCCAATACACGGTGAGGGGAATTGTGGAGAAGCAACCCATTTCGGATACTGTCGATCTCCTGTACAATGTCACCTCGTTCAGGATCTCGACTGCGGTGCCAGGTATAAGTTGCAATGTACTACCACCATGGCAATTGTGAGTAAGGATAGACTGGGGATAAGAGTACTAGAGTAAGATACCTCATCACCCTTGCTGTGGGCCAGGAGGTGAACAGCATCGCATAGCCTGCCCCGTATCCTTGTCAACACACACATGTTTCCATCCCGCTCCACAATGACACTGCGGAAGTCATCCACCCGAGACATGGAAACACTAGACGTGATTCTAGTGTGTCCGATGCTAGGATCCACTGGGAACATCCTTCGCTTCTCCTCGTCGCTGGTGTGATAGTAGAGAACAGTAGAGTCCACTGGGAGATCATCGTCATATTCCAGAACATCGGGCAAGTTGTGGCTGAACGAAAGGTGACCTTCTGCTCCAACGACGACGCCGGTGGCATAACGGATCCATTTGTATGGCTGTTGTGAGAAGTTGAGGGTTTTGAGGGTCTCTACGGGGAGGGTGAGACAGTGGACCCAATGCCAATTGGAAGGATCAACATTGAGGTCAGTGCCAAGCGCCACGGGGTGAGGGAACGTCGCATAGACCTGAATCTCAGGGGAAGCAGTCGCGGCCATGATGAGGGAGAATAATTAGGAGTAGGGCTCGTCGATTTTGGAAACAAATCGGATCAAGCGGCGTGAGAGAGGGTTTCTTGATTTAGTAGTAAGCGCGGCCGGAGGCGAGTGCCGCAGTCGTTGAAGCTGCCATCGAGCGTACTAGTATAGGGCGGACGCCGTTGCAGTCTCTCGGTAACGTGAGTGGGTGATTAACAAGTTATCTGAAAGCGGCTATGTGAGTGCTCCAGAGTCGAAGCTAAAGATCGAATCGATCGAATCCCCTGATAACAGCCCCCGGGCCCGCATGCTCCTCATCCACGCCAACTAAGGGACCAACCTTCGCTGGGAAAGACATCGGTAGGCCTGTTTAAAATACGGCGTATCGCGCGCTGGCAACTGAAGGTCATACTCAGCAAACCGTGCCGAATGACTCTCCTCCGTCCGTACTGTGAAGACGCACAGTACTGGGTACGTCTCGCAATAAACCCATAGACTCCATAGGACCATAGTCACTCTTTCCCAGTCGTGAGTTTCTATTCCTGCAGCGCAACATCCCATTTTTCCACAAGACCTCGCCTCTGATATCCAACAATCGTCTGTCGAGTCTGAATTCGTGCGACAGTAATTCGCAACGCACCACATGGGCTTCATTTTCAAGCGCAAGTTGCCTGTCGGGGTGCTGTTCAGCGTCATAGGCGACAGCGAGAAAGGCGCCACTACTGCCGGCTGCAAGTACACCTGCGGCTCAACTCCGGGACGAGATTTACTCTGAGCCGCGAGTTATACAATATACAATTCTTTTACCGTAACTCTTATGGTGCTAATCGGCGTGTCCCCCGGCCCGTGCGCTGTACAGACCCAAGTTTCCATCTACAAGACAAGTTTCATGGGATCCTCCAGTTGGGAACTTCGTGTCCGTATTCGTGCTTTCGACCTGCCTCGTGCGGGTTGTGAGCATGGGTTAGACTTCGGAGTGGTCTTAATTCTCAACTGTGGACTCGTGACTACATGTATTCAGAACTACATGATGGCGCAGGGCTGTTGTCTTATCCATGTCCTCTTCCCGCAAGCTTCAAGTTAAACACCGTATCGCCTTTGGCTTTAATCACATGAATGGGATCTTGCTCAGTTCGCACGCAAAAGTAGCATTCAAGTACAGTGCTCCTCCTATGTATGCACAAACTAAAGACCATCCGAAAAAGAACATACTATGACATATTGGTATCGAGGAGACAAGGCAGTAGATCGTAGATTGAAAACTGGGAAGGGACGAAAGTATCAAGGAGAGAAAGAGAATAGGGGAGCTAATGGTGAGAATGAATAGATAGAGGTGGATGATGACTGTGCATGTAGGGCTAGAGGTACGAGGCCGAAAATGAAAACGATGTCTGATGGAGGGAAATCAAGGTGACGCCCACTACGTAACAAAATGGGCAGAAAACTTATCTAAGGAATCTAGACAATCTTGAGACAGAGATTCAGAGCAGAGGACGGGGCAGTGTCGTATCTCGGCACAGCGAATTCGGCGCATTGTATGTTTCAAAGGGGAGAAGAGAGGGTGAGGGGAACATGGGCCATGGATGTGCACAGGGACCCCAGCATGAGTGTTGCGTCATCTAGTCCGTTAAGTCCGTCGAGTCGATTGAGTTGACTCGGAGTCAGTTGATTCGAACGACTCGATCGACTCTCGGAGGAGGTCGACGCGTGGGTAACGTGGGCTGTATATGTCGACAGCGTCGAGTAGAGGGACGTCGAGACGGACCACGAGGTCATTCAAGTACTTCCTATAACCTTGAAAAACAAATTTAGTGAGAGACGGGAGGGCTCTGCGCGTTATCGGAGGTGTGTGCCGGCTTGCCATTCTTGGGAGAGATGCGGCCTTAGGAAATCCAAGCTCAAGCGTTTCGAGCCCGGTCATCGCGGATAGGCAAGTGGCGATCACTTCGGGTGGAACGTATCCGGAATTCGTGATCGTTATGTCCCAAAGTCGAAGATGGACGAGGTCGCTGGCGGACAGGAGCAAATTCCGTATTGCAGAAAATGGGATGCCGCTCAGGTCGAGTGCTCGTAGGCGTGGGGCAGATCCGCCCAAGAATGAGTGGGGAAGGACCGGCGATGCGAAGATGTCATGCGACCGAAGCTCCAGGTATGTCAATGCCAGGAATGGCTCCTGTGCCACTGCCGCGAACGCCTCCAAAATCGAACGTGGTATGCTCCTGACGCGGATTTTACGCACGCGGTCACGTTGCTCGAGTGCAGCAATGATGTTATATGCACGCGCTTCCAGCTTGAACACGTCACAAGTGCTCCGTATGACGATCGGGACGGCTGGCCATATATCCAGCATCTCTCCGACTGGTCTTGTCTCGGTGCAGAGAAGCCGCAGATTCAGGCGACGCGGCGATGATAAAACGACGGATCGCCACCTTTGACATACGTGAAGGAGCGTATGCCAGGCATCTAGATTTGGATCGCCATAAAGATAAAAGTCGAATATGATAAGGAGAGCATCTTCGGGGAGCAGGTCCATTGTCACCTGAGCTACGCTAGGTCAGTCATCTGTCACTGTGGCTACTGCAAAACGGCGCACCATGAACTCGTTCTTAAGCCCTGCTTGTAAGAAAATCAGCGTTCAAGTTGGCGATGTTTCCCGATATCAATGGAATTAGACAGTGGGGGGATTTTCGTGTATCCCTGCGTGAATATGGTCGGCTATTCCAATATTGGAGGGTGGGTCCCGCGGTCCTTGCTTGTGAGAGCCCAAAATTAGGTGGTGATGGACGAGTTTAACCGGCCCGCAAGGGCCGTTACTAGACTTCGTTTTCCGAGGCTCGCGGGGAATACAGTTGACTCTTCTAACTCATGCTCCCTCGAGATAGGCCCAGTGGTTATAGCCTTATAGGATAGTATGGGTTCTGGGTGTCGGACTTGGAATGACAACGTACAGACCATTCTCCCACGGCGTCCATCCACTAGTGAAGTTGGAAGGATATGGGCGGTCAAGATCTACCTAGGACCAGCTACTAGGTAGGTAACAGCATTTTCGGCACTGTGCACAGTATAATCTGGCATCAGAAGGAGTTCTATACACTCTACAGCGTCCAGTTTCCCGCCGATAGCATCGCTCTCTGACCACCAACATGCTAATCTAATTACGAGTACAACATTAGAATACGTATGCAAGGTCCATAGCCATATTTACATAATAAATAATAATCCGGATATCAAGACTGCTTCATGATGACGTGGACCACAGAATTGGTGAAGAATCGAAAGCGTAAGCAGAAAACAAAGCAAGAAGGTTGGGGAAGGTTTCGTTGCAAGGACGGAGGTAGTGTATCAACTTGTAGAGCGATTTGGTGCAGTCAGCTGAATCTTGCCCATAACAAGCGGTTTTTTCGGGCTGCCTGCGGGACGGAATTCTTTCGAGTGGAGCGCAAAGAGGGACACAAAGTACTGTGACGGTCATCGGTCAGTCAATGTAAGGTCTTCGCCAAGCGAAAGTCGACGCACGACAAGTGCCATGCCTGGCTCGTTGAAACTCGGACCCAATTCAATACCAGTCTCTCGGTGAAGATTCCCGTTGAGTTCGATGGACCAGCGAGGTCGCGGGTGCCCCTCGTCAGGGAGAAGCTCTCTGGTGCGGCCATCAAGTTGCCAACGGGCTCTTGCACTTGCAGCTAAATCCGAACGATGAAACGAGTTGCGATTCATAAGATTCAAAGGGCCGACAGCCGCTGCTTGCTCTCCAAAAACCAGGACTTTCTGTAGGCGTACATCGATAATCTTAGACACAGAAAATACGTCGAGCGCTTCTCGTTTTTCGCTGGTGAGAGTGAGACGGAGTGGGATGATATCGCTTGCCGCGTAGGAACTCTGAGGGTATCGTATGTAGTGAGCAAAGGTACCGGGAAGACAGAAGGGAATAACCTACGGGTGAAACGAGCTACAAGGAAGACTCAGTCAAACAGAAGCTCTGACTCGATCTCTGTTGCTCACCTTACATTCCACCTCGACAGGAACCTGGCCAAACATAACGCCCCTTACGAGTACGGCTGGAAAACTTTGCTTTGGCCATGATGAGATCGCAAGGGGAACATGTGGAAAATCGACTGGGTAGGGTGGGGGCGAGCCGGGCGACGACTGCTTCGAGGGATCTGGAGGGAAGACGTAAAAGATTTTTTGCCTCGCTCTGACACCAAAGCATAAAGTAAGAGACGTTCATAGCAAGAGATAGTGATCACGAACCCGATATTCCGATTGAGCCGCCAACGACGATAGATTGTAACAATGAGCTGAGCGCTCGAGGATGAAACCGAAGCGTTAGGGGACGAGATGGCAAAGGGCCAGCAAAATTGACCGCCGGAGACGTGGGAATAATCGACTTGCTGCGATTGTAGGACGCACTTAGCCTCATACGATGGAGTGATAGGGTCAGAATCGAACATCTGCAACTGCAGGTACCAGATTCAATTGCAATCACTCCACCTAGAAAAACTGACTCACCACGACATCTATACTCCGCATATTACCAAGGCCATTGGAAGACAACACCACGGATCCCTTTAGTTCTTCTCCGAAATATAGGAGGGGAGGATCCTGAGCGTTCTGCGCATGACTCGTGACGGTGATGAGCGCATAGTCTCTCCCACGCGACGTAAGGGTGTATTGATGTACGACTTCGGAAGGGACATTGGGGATGAACGAAGCGTCATGAACTTGACCCTGTGTTGGGCCTATGCTGGGCAAAGCAACAGGTTGCTCGATAGTGTATGGCGGCAGTGTAGAAAACCTGTGAAGAGCAGTGACGGGGAACGTCGCCTTGTTGGACTCTGGTGGGATACTGCCATATGGTGGTAGGGGAAAGGAAGGCATGACGAAGACATAGGCCACGACAACGCTACTTGTACTGTATAGCGCTACTACTGCGCTACTGGATGAATCACGGCAGAAATGACACAGCCACCTGGCACAGCGCACAAGTCCCGACACCGCTCCTTGTTCAAATTCAGGTACCCGCGGGGCGGACCTCAAAACTTCCGCTTGTATTCAGGAAGAAGCCCACATCATGTCAGATTCAAACCTAGGGCTATCGAACGCATTTTGTCTGCCAGTGTCTGTGCTAAATAGTGGTAGTGGAAGGGAGCATAGCCGGGGATTACGTAGCACTTCCTTTCTTGGAATTTCAGAGAATTCTTATCGCGGTCAGGTGACCGTGCCGGTTTATGGTGGGACGTGTGGTGTATCACTTGTATATCTCGAGCTCGACCTCGGATGGTCGAATGAGATATAAAGATCATGCATCAGGAGAACTGGGTATAGGAACCAGCACGTAACTGTGGGGCGCAGGAGGAAGGTGAGTATACATATAGACACCGGCAGAGATCGCCGCGGCATCGTGAGCCTGTTCCACTCCTTCTGAAATTTACAGGGTCCGACGATACTGGTAATCTGAGAATTATAATGATGGATCGAAAGCCGGTAAAGGAAAACGGAGGTCACATAGGCGATAGGTTGGACGCGACATGGTAGGTAGAGAACACATCCCAACCACCGATCGTCTGCAAAGCGCTGGGAAAGAGGGTGTAAATCGGGGCATACCGTCCCTTGGAACGGCGACTTGGGTGAAGCGTTTCGAAGAGGGTGAGCTGATCATTCGCGTTCTTATTCTAATTGGATCAGATAATCGATGGATCTGGCGTCGAACGGGAGCGGTGTGCAGTTACTTTATGGAGTCGAGGGGTATCGAAACGGGCCATGAGACCCTCAGAGTAGCCACGAGGGGCTTTCAACCCAAGATAGGTGAGAGCAGGGAGGACGGTGCGTGGTAGCGGATATGAATGTTGACGTTTTTGGTGCGGAAGATATTCAGCGTAACGGAAGCCAAGATACATGGATTCGAGCCCGGCCATCGAGGATAGACAAGGGGCGAGCTCCTTGGGTAACACATACCGTGGAAGATCCCAAAGGGAGAGGTCGACAAGGCAACTGGCAGATAAAAGTAGCTTGTGTACTGCAGAAAATGGAATGGCATCCAAATCGAGTGATCGTAGGCGTGGGGCAGACCGGTCCAAGAATGGATCGGGAAAGAATGAATGCCATCTATAACCGACTTGAAGCACCAGGATTGTCAGCACCGGGAATGGCCCGTGCATCGCCGTAGAAAAAACCTTCAAACTTGTAAAATTTCCTCGAAGACGATTTCACAAACACGATCGGGGCGCTCGAGTGCAGAAACGACGTTCCATGCATCATCGTCTGACGGCTCCTCACCGCCGTTGCGCATAACGATAGGGAGGAAGGCTGGCCAGATATCCAGCATCTCCGTCACGGGAGTTCTTTCTGTGCAGAGAAGTCGCAAGTTCAGCCGACGTGGTGATGACAGTACGATGTTTCTCCATCTTCGGCACACATGTATCAGCAGATGCCATGCATTCCAGTCCATGTCTTCGGAGCGTTTCACATGAAATTCGAAAATCTCCAGGAGGACCTCTTCAGGGAACAGGTCCATCGCACCTGGACTATCGCGTCAGTCAGCTTATGTCGTTGGCACTGCAAAACGGCGTATGACGACTTTGTTTTAAAGCCCCTAATATGGGCAGGAGTGAACGCTGGGTGGCAGGAGATGCGAAGATTGGTTTGGTGCGGCCCGCACGTTTTAGGCTCGGAACCAGCCGTTCTGCTCCACACTCAGATTAACTCAGCTTGGTAGTCTCGGTCCCAGCCGCTACATTCCGATCTCCGTCTTATTTCAAACTCCGTCCGGTCTGTGCTTAGCTAAGGAGGTCTCCGCCTTTGACAGGGCTATCATCTTATGGAGGGTTACAAAATATTTGTTTCGCTGGTGAATACGAAGTAGCTTTGGATTCACCGTGACGACGTGCTGTATCTATCCTAGAGCTTCCTTTTGTACCGCTCTCAACAAACCGGATGTTGGTACAGTAGCCCCACCTTTTCCCCCGCCATTTAAAGGCTGTACCCCGCGATGTTACTGTAATCATCAAGGGATCGATATTACTATCGTGACCCATCTCTATTCGCTTGAATTTAGCCTCGAAGAATTCTCCGCAGAGGATGCATTCAAAAGTAAATCTCGATCCGGGCTACAGGTCGTTAACGCGCTATCATTGAATGGGCAAGTTTGAATACACATGAAATTCATTACCTTTGAGGGCAACAATCATACACCGCCTAGACCGTGGTACATATGAGTAGTTAGGAAATAAAACACAGGAGACCGCACAAAATCATCGATTGATTTAGGCAGTGTCATAAATGGGAAAGTCGACGACGTTCGGCAGCGCGTCCAACACATCCTTGATGGCCTTGGATGAGAGCACCTTATCATAAACCGCGCTCCCACAACCCAACTTTTTGCACTTGGCTGCCCAACACGCCTGCGCCGCCGGCCACACCTCCAATCCAGCCAATACGGTATCCCCAGCAGGACAGAGTTCGAGCTCGGCAAACATCACGTTCCGCAGCTCGCGCCACTCGACATACGATATCGATTCACGACAGCGCGAGCAGCGCGCCGGTTCGGCGAGCATCGCGTCCGTGAGGAACGGCGGGTCCGCGATGCGCTGGCGGAACTGCTTACGCCGCTCGTGGTGCAGTTCGAAGAGCGCGAGGAGGTCCGCCGTGCGCAGACGCAACAGCGCTGGGCGATTCTTCGGGTCGTAGAGGTTGGCCGTGAGCGAGCGCGTGGACGCCGTGCGCGCGTCCTCCGCCCAACCAAAGTGGCACGCCGCGGCGTAGAGCCGCAAGGGCTCGCTGGCGAACGCGGTCGTGCGCAGGAGCGCGCGAACGATCGAGGCGGGCCCCGGCATGTCGTACTTCTCCGCCGCGTAGAGCACAGGCTCGACTGCGTCCCACGTTTCGAGCGCTAAGATCTCGAGCCCGCAGACCATGCGTAGGAGTGGCTCGAGCGTGCGCGAGTCTTCGTCGAGGCTGATGATTTCGGTGTCGGCGGCGGCGGAGGAAACGGTCGAGGCCGAAGTGTCGCCGAAAGTATCTCGCTGGTTGGTATTAGTCGTACGTGACCGCGAGGAGGTGGATGGTGGAGAGCCCTGTGGGAGGGTGAACATCGTGCGGAACCAGGCGGACGTCATTTTGAGTGTCGTCGAGGGCACGCGGAAAAGCACGCCGTCGCGCGAGCCGAGCACGACATCGGCATCGAAGGAGAACAATGGGTGGAATCTAGGGCCTTTTGGCTCAGCTGATTCTGAAGAGTGGGCCGTCTCGGCTTGCATGACGATATAGCAAGGGAAGAAAGACGAGGCAGTAGGGGGCAGTGCACTTCTCTCGCGGGATCCAAAGAAAGGGTTATGAGTGGTGTCCTCTGATCCCTACAAGAAACCTTCAAGTAGGTTATGAAAGTTCTATTGATGGGGGACACTGTGGTGCGTTAAAGATAAACTGCAAGTAAACGTCCCAGCTCAGAGACCGACTCGGCTTTCCCAGAGTGGAAGCTTAGGTAAGAAGGCCCCGAACGCCCAGGATGTGACCCACTGCCAGTGGTGGCACCTACAAACTCGACAGGACTACAGTAGCGCAAGCGCGGCTCCATTTGAGGGCTTGTCACGGTAATTTCCGCTTGTCTAATGGCAATGACACTAAGCTAATCAGATCTCAGTAATCTGCCCATGAATGCGGGCTGGGATGGCCGCGAATATTGGAGGTTGACTAGACATACACGATGACTCGTCGACGACTCGGAGGCCTTCAGTGGCGATAGTAAATATCAATAATAAATGTTACAAGCATCGCACCCGCGTTGTTCTAAACGGCTTACACGCTCTGACACCTTGGAATGAGGCTGACAGAATGAGCACATAAAGCATGGCTGTACGGCGTCCCGTTTCCGCATTTACCCAAGCTCCTTTTGTCGACCAACGATCTCATCGTTCTGCGTCTGGAGAACATACCGGATTCTGGTTATATCCCATGCGAAGACATAGTCGCCGAGGTCACTCGCTTCACTCAGCCTTCACGCAATGGTCCAACGTGGCTCAATTCTGGCAGTTTTGGTCCTCTCCTGGAAACCCTTGATGGTAAAGCACCTATTAGTCAGGCAAATTGGATTCTATGGTGTCCGTAAAGCAGATACCAGATACAACAACGTTCTTGCATCCATGCTTCATAAACAAGAAACATAGCCCCCATAGTTTAGAATCGATCCTAAATGCCCAAGAAGAATGTATGGACGGAGAGACTCGTAAAATCACACAATGACAGCGAAAAGGGCCCCAATCCCGCCTGCCACAAGAGTGGCAGCGCGCACTGGTGTAGCCGCCGCATTTGACGGGGACAACCTGGAAGACGGGGAGGACGGGGAGGACGGGCTGGCTCTTGCAGGTGGCGACGCGGACGCACTTCCCGACAAACTAGAACTCGGCGGCGGCGTTGAGGGATTGCTAATAGGCTGGGATGTGATGATGATAGTTTTCAGCGGCCCCACGACTGTGCCAGTGGACTGAATCTGTGGACTGGAGGCGCTGGTGGTTGGATTGGAGAAAATGTCTGTGGCAGTACTCAAGGGGCTTCCTGGGACAGCCTGAGAGGGGGGGCGAAGGTTTTGTCAGTCCGCATGCGCAGTGAGTCATTTTGAAAGCATAAAGCTTAAAGTGTCGATGGTTACCTGGTGCTAACGGCGCGGCGCTGGGGCACAGAGAGTTGAAATATGCCACTGCAGCTTCGGTGTCAGAGGTGCCACAAGCTTGCATTACACAAGAAGTTGCAGCTTGTTGGAATGTGAC
>Ga0137397_10003209_pt1 | contig 11387 bp, 8 predicted proteins | sample czorhiz116metaG_FD_106658 | JGI IMG/M metagenome (GOLD analysis project Ga0137397, IMG submission 106658) | Vadose zone soil microbial communities from Angelo Coast Range Reserve, California, USA - czorhiz1.16 metaG | ecosystem: Environmental > Terrestrial > Soil > Vadose zone | place: USA... | reverse complement strand
TGGTTATGCTCTCATTTCCCATACTGTGGGTGGTGGGCACCACATTCTCATACAACACGTGATCTATATGGAATGGCCACATTAGATGGAAACCAGGTTCGACTACCTTCACGAACTTACCGAGTCTGAGGAGTACGCCCTGCTCGAAAGGGTCGAGTACTATCCAAAATCTGAACAGCTCGATGGAGGATATGACAAACTCGAAAAAACGGTCGAACATTTGACTCTCCTGCTATGGCCTGCTATTGTACACCGGTACTTTTTAACAGGAGATGAAAATGATGAATATCCTCGGCTCACTGCTGTTCGTGTGGATACTAGCTGGCTTGTGCAGCGGAATATACGATTAATGATCCTGAGCGGATACAGCCTGGTCCACATGACGGTCGAAGTCGGCGCCCACTGTGCCGGAAGCCGTGTCGCCTGGGTTACCCTGGGAATTTTGGTTGGCCGCCGGGCTCGGATCATGCGATCCGCCAAGCTCTTTGGCCGCCTGTTGCACGAGATCCCAGAACGATGCTTTCTTGTACACCGCACCACCATCGGCGTGTCCGACTAGCGCGCCGCTACTGGCCGCCTGTCCGAGGTCATGCTCTGCATCTTCGCGCTCTGGACCGGTTGCGCCAGACGCGGCTGCGGCACCAGGACCAAGAGATTCGACTGCAGGATCTACGTACTTTGCCAATCCTGTTGGCATGCGGCTCATCATATACCGGGCAGCTAGCTTGCTATTCAGTGCGCGATGAGCTAGCACATTGCCAGCAACAGCAATTGCAGGTCCAGGGTGTCCTATAAGGGAGGCGCCACCTAAACCAGTGAGGGTTGCGATCATATTTTTCTGACCGGTGCCGCTGTTAGGAATACGCTCCTGGATGTTCTCTTTGCCGATATCTGCTAGATCCGAGAGCTGGCCGCGATTATTTTTTGCCGTTATTAGGCGCTGCCGAAGTAGGGCCGGAGAGATGCCCTCATTGCCGCCTTTTTCGACCAATGGTTCGATGGACTTGAGGTTCCGGTACTGCCCGCGCAGGCCTTGCCAGGCATCGAACGTGCCGTGCGGTATTCCCTGCTCCATCATATCCATGAAGTGATCCTGCAGACCCCCAAGGTAGTATTTGAGGTCGCCATCGGTCTCGCTGCGGATCTGACGCTGAAGTGCGGTATTTGCCTGCCGCCATGCACTACCTGGGATCGTCCCGGTATTAGGATCTACGTGCGCAAATAGCTGCTTGACCTTATCCTCGACAGTCTTGATATTCTCTGGTGTGGCGTTCGCGCGCGCATCCTGGACAACATTCATCATGCCACGGATGTTATTCTGCGTTGGGACTGCTGTATGAGTCGAGGCTACGACACCTATGGAATTACCAACCAGATCCTTGGCGTCGTCGAGCATATCTGGCGTGACGGCACCGTGTGCATTTGGTATGCCGGATACTTTACCGATGGCATTATTGAATGCGGCGCGCTGCTCGGCGATACGGTCTTCTGCCCCACTGAATGGGAGCGCATCCGTAAGGTTACTGTAGTGCTTGATGAAACGCGAGGTACTTAGCTGTGGCACGCGCAGGTCGATACCATACTTGCGCGCAAGCTCGAATGCGGTGCGCGCAGCTGGTGCAACAGTGTCGACGCCGGACTTGACGACTGATTGAGCCACCTTCCCGACTTCATTACCAGCGCCGGCTGAGGCCGCGCCGATGGCGGCATTACGGAGACGTGACTGACCAGTACCGACCGGTTCAATTGCACCGATGGTGGCGCCCCCAACCTCTGGGGCGATTACGCTGGCTAGTTTCGTGCCGGCGCCAATCAATCCAGGGATCTTGCTGGCCGCACCCAGCACCTTCGCGGCGCCCATACCTGGCAGCGCGAATGTAGCAGCCCCACCGGCTACATTGCCAGCCAGACCGGCTCCGGTTGCATCAAGTGGTGCGTTAATGCGCCGGTCTTCATCGACTTGCTCTGGGGTGCGCTGCCCAAATACTTGCGCTATACCTTTGCCGGTGTCAACCATCGACTGCCCGGCGCCAGACAAGAACCGGTCGACGCCCTGCGAGGTATGGATACCGGTGTGGAATGGACCAACCTGTAGTTCACTTCCGCCAGCGCTTGGATCATATGCGGATCCGCTACCGCCCTCCTTGTTGGTGCCACCCGGTGGCACAATGCTCGGCACCGGACTGGGGTCATACTCCCCATTGTGGATCATCATTGCGATGCCCTGGGCAGCGTCCTGATCCTGGTTGTCGTGCGCCAGCTGCAGTGCGTGCAGCAGTTCCTCTTGGGTCGCCATTACTTGGGCGCCTGGTAGAGGTCACCACCTGGTAGGTAGCGCTGCGCCAGGGCGTTCACCGGATTTTGTCCTGGGCGCTTAGGTGGGACGGCCTGGTAGCCGAGTGCTTTCTTAGTGTCTGGTAGCAAGAATCGGTCCTCAAAGGAGCCGTACTTACCGCGCGTCGACTGATCCCAGTTGAACTTGGTGAAGTGCATCTTGCCGGCGAGTAAGTCCTGCCATTTCTGGATGATGGAGTTGAGCGCTGCAGGACTATTGACCGCCGCAGCCGAAGCAGCTAGCGCCTGACGCTCGGCCTCACCTCCACCATTTGGTAGCACAGCTTTACTGATTTCCCCGGTGACGAAGTCCTTGACACCATTAAAATCAGTCGGCGCTGGCTTACCCATGACTTTTTGATCCCAACCAAGTTTTAGTTGATTGAGCCAGGCATTGTTTCCGGTGTCGAGTGCGGGGACGAGCGGCTTGAGGGTGTTGATGTGCTGGATTGCGGTGTTACCTGCGGCCAACTCCTTGTGTGTCGCACCCTTCGTGTAGTCATCTAGAACCTTAGCGGATTCCTTATTCATCTGCTGCTCAGCCCAGAAGCTCTTACCGGCGTCACCGCTGGCGAGGGCGTGCTCATGTATCTTTGCTGTGATCTGGGACATCGCAATAGGATTACGCAGAATCGCTAACGGCAATGATTTCATGTCGTTCTCAGCGAGGTCTACCATTTCAGGGGTAACCATGCCGGTGGCCGTGAATTGCTGCAAAGCTATCTTTGCCTTAGCGCTATTTTGAGCTTCCTGTGCCTTCTGCGCGACATCGGCGGCGCGCATCTCGGGGTGGTCGATCATCTGCGTCGGATCGTTAGGGTCTTGAGTGTAGTACTTGTCGAGTAGTTTCTGAGGAGCAGCAGCCTTACTTTCGGCGTTATTGTTTTCGCTCTGCTGGATGCGCTGCTGTTGCGTGATCTGGCTCATGCGCGCATTCGCCGCACCAATGGTGGCTTGCGGGATCTGCATGCCATACTGTGTAATGAGCTGCTGCTTGGCTAGCTCGCCCTCACGTTGTTGCTTGAGAACGTCGGCGTTAGCCGCATTGATACCACCTGGATTATAGCGACCAGACTGATCTCCGGTGCCAACGGCGGCAGCTACCTGGTAAGCAGACTCCTTAGCACTAGGGCCGAATTGCATGCTGAGCAAGCGCTGCGTGGCATCCTGTAATGCTTTACGTTGCTGCCCGTACGCCTCATTTGCCGCCCCCGCCGCACCAGCATACTGTGATCGCAAGTCCTGCATGGCTTGCCTACCAGAGCTGACGCGCCCCTGCTTGTCATTTGTCGAACCCACGGCAGCCGAGAGTGCACCACTACGCGGCGTCTCACCAAGCAATGGATCTGGAGAATTAAGATTAGTGCCAGGATCTTCGTTCTCATCCTGATCCATCGGTGCACCGAAACTATTGGTTTGATCAGTCATGGTTTAACCTAAGGAGGGGTAGTCGAAGCACTTAATCCGCTCAGTGCGCCACCCGCGGTAACGAGAGGAGAATTACCGATAGATGCTGGAGTTCCATTTGCTGCGCCATAATTTGTAGTGGTCGTAGGTACCTGAATTCCGGCGAGCGCTCCCTGCATAACCCCAGCCTTGGCGAGCGGGTCATTCTTCTGATTGAGGAAATCCTGGTAAGCCAGATTCTCGTTCGCCTGAACTTGCTGCTGGTTTTGCTGACCCAATGTATTCTGCGTGCCGATGGCGGAGGTCGTGTTATTCAACCCCTGGCTGTTGATGTTCTGCAGAGCACCGCCAGCGTTGATCACGTCTGTGCCGGCGTTCTGCATAGCCGTCTGCTGCTGCGTCCCGAGGTTGCCGGCCGTTGACGCTAATCCGGCCTGCCGGGCGGCATCTGTTTGCGCGGCACCGAGAGATCCCTGATACCCAGATTGAAGGGCGCCAGCTTGAGCGTTGGTGATGTTCTGATTATTTTGCTGGAGTGCGTTCTCCAGTAGATTCGCGCCCTGCGTGCTATTACCGGTGATGTTACCGGCGCCAATGATGCTCGACTGCAGGGCCGGTAGCGTGTAATTCTGGAACTGTGTATTACCAGCGTTCGCGATTGCGTTCGTGACATTCTGGTTGTACGGGTTCATGTAGCTGTTGACATTGCTGTACGCTGGCGTCGAGGCGTTGTTCAGGTACGGTTGGGCGGCAGCTAATCCACCCTGTCCTGGAGCAACAGATCCCTGCACCTGGCCAACACCCTGGTTGACTAAGTTGCTGGCAGCCTGTGTTCCGGCTCCAGCGGTCGCGGCGAGCGGCGCAGCCTCAGCTGAGGCTTGCTTAGTGAGCGCATCCTGACCGGCGACGCGTGGACCCTGGTAGGCCTGGTACGGGGTAGCCGCGTACTGCGCTGCAGTGTTGAGGATCTGCTGCGTGTAGTTCGTGTACCAGCTCGGCAGCGCAGTCGAGCTTTCGCTCTCCTGCTGGCTCTGCCCTGGCGTGGTACCAGATGTTAGGAACCCGAGGGCCCCACCGGAGGTGCTCATTACTGACCGCCCATGTACTTGTGAAGTGGCTTGGCGTCTGGCGCCATCTTGCCCTTCGCTAGGGCGGCCCCTTTGTGGGCACGAACATTCTGACGGAACTCATCCAGGCGTTTCGCGCCCGCGCTGTTGTCGCCATTACCTAGCATAGACACGAGCTGCGCGTCCATCACGTACTCACCATTGGCGAGCCGCGCCGGGATGCTATCGGAGGTTCCATCGCCTGGGCCAGTAACATGCCGGCTGACACCTGGATTCATGGCTGCGTGGAGGGCGCCCTGGGGCGCTCCGCCGGAAGCATATCCAGCGGACTGGGAAGCAGACGAAGCCTCCCTGAAGTGACGTGCGTCGGTTTGGTGCTTATTCTCGATGAGCTGCTTGGGATCATTGAGCGCAGTCTTCAGGTTGAATGGGTAATCGTCATCGTTTGGACCGAATCCGGCTTTCGGCTTTTGGGCTCTCTGGGACGCAAGATTTCCTGCCGCAATCGTGTTCATCATGTTGTTATATGACGCCATGCCACCAGCGTCGAAATGTGGCACTGTTCCACCACGTGCAAACGGCTTCACGGCTTGCATGCGCTGCATCATCGTGCTCGGCGGACGTGGTTGTGGCGCCCCCATCGGAGCTGGTGGCGGACCTTGCGGAGCCATGGGCTTAGGCGGCGCCGGCCCCAGCATTGGTTGCGGTGCAGCAGCCGGTCGTGGCGTCGCGCCCATATTGGGGACCATCCCACCCATATCGAATGTTGGCACCGCCCCGCCGGCCGCCATAGTCACTGGCGCTATTGGCGCACCCTTACCGGTAACCTGCTGAAAGAATTGATGCTCTGGGCCACTGCCGTACGTGAAATACGAAGGAGCCGGAGTAGATGGGGTGCGCGGCGCGTACCCGTTCCCAGCGCCGGATTTACCGTAATTCGCGAAGTTATATCCCCCATTTGGTCCGTATCCTGCCGTATTGCTGCCCGGAAGTGTCGGTAAAGCACCCATTGCTGGCATGTTAGGCAACTTAGCGCCAGCTGCGTTCGATTTGTACTTGCCGTACGCGCTGAGGAGCCCTATGGCGGCATTTAGGGCGGCGGTGTTGCTCGTATTGCCACCACCCAGTCCGAGGCTGCTCAGGACCTTTGAGAGCGCCCCACCGCCACCAGAGGAGGACTGAGTTGGGGCGGCGGCATCTGGCATCGTGGTCGAACCTGAAGTATCCGCAGATATGTCAGCCTGTGTCGGCGCGCCGCTGTTCTCTGGGGGTGCTTCTGGGGCGCTGTAGCTCGTATCGGTAGCCGAGTATGGAACACCAGGAATGTTGTAATTCGTCGGATCGAAGGATGGGTTGGTGTAGTCGTCGATCATGCTTAAACGCCGTTCTGTTTAGTGATGCCGGTCAGCTGAGGAGTGGACATCGTTGAGGAGGTGGGGCCGGAGCCGGTATTCTGGTAGAACTGTGCCTCGGGGCCCTGACCATAGGTTGAATAGTCGGAGACCGGATTGGCGGCCTGCTGGCGTGGCGCGTACCCGTACCCAGAGTACGACCCTAGATTATTATTTTGCGCACCCTGACCAGGAAGAGGTGGTATCACACCAGATGGAGTGCCACCCGGTGGTGGTGCGGTCGGTGTCTTGCTGGCGCCATTCGGGCTAGTGAGGTACTTGTTGGCGAGCGTACCAGCTATTGTACCACCAACCTGCCCCAAGCCTGGATTGCCGCTAGCCTGCCCCAGTGCGCCATTGGCGGCTCCAGCCAGCCCACCAACCAGTGCGCCATTGCCGATACCATTACCACTGAGTGCACCCCCCAGTGCCCCAGTGCCGGCTCCGACCGCGCCCTTGATTAAACCGGCTGCAAGCGTAGGGTTCATGCCTGCATTGGTGAGTGCATTGTTGGCCGGAGATGATATGGCATTGAGCCCACCACCAACACCACCAAGTACTCCACCGATGCCAACTTTCTTTAGCACGTTACCGCCAGACAAGGCAGAGTTGAGCGCGCCACCCAGTGCCCCGTTGGCGGCGCCAGCGGCGACCATTCCACTAGTTCCCCCACCCAAACCCCCGGCAGTCAATCCCATGCCGGCTCCGAGACCAGCTGTCGCCAACCCTACATTGAGGCCGAGCGCGAGCTTGTCGATAAGCCCTGGTTTGTTGTCGATGGCGTACTGAACATTATTGGCAATTGATTGCTGCTTCGTAATGGCTTGCGTGTTCGCCACATCTTGTGGGCCCCCATCATGTGGGGCGCCGGGAAATGGCAGCGTGTAACTCTTGACCCCAGCCTCGTACGTCGGGGTTGTAGACTGCAATGGCTTGGCCGCAGCCATCTTTATGGCTTGCGCTTGAGTTACTGGATTTTCGTTTCGTTGCAACATTAGGTGTAAAACGGTATGCGTCGCACGGTGCCCGCTATAGTGATCTGCATGTACCCGGCCGGTGTGGCTGGCAGGGCTCCCGCTCCGCCTGCTACGGGGGCCGTAGTCGTGACCGTGGCCAGTGGCAGAGATAATTGATTGCCAGTAGTGAAAGCAAGATTCTGCCTCCAGGCGGCATTAAATTGCCACAACTCCGATTGACCACCCGAGTTCTGCCACAGTGTTGCCGTGTTCCCAGTAGCATCGAAGAGCTGAATACAGGGACCAGCTGCGATGGTATTAATTGTGCTACCAAAACGATTTATTGTGACATCACCAGCTTGTACGGAGGCCCCGTTGGCGCTATTTACTTGTATACAAACACCGCCGGCTAATCCTGAGACAATCAAGGCATTGCCACTAGTCGGGGCGGCAATAGTGACGCCACCATTGGCGTAACTGTTGATCGATATTGGCCCCAGTAGTCGAGAGAACAGTGCGCTACGCGTAGTGACCACACCACTCACGGTTTGATCGAATGGCAGTGTCTCAGTTCCATTGATCGACGCCGCCACAGGCAGAGCGAATGGTACTGGGAAATTTGATATTTTTACGTTAGCCATTACTGTGTGATCAGAAAGTTACCGGATTGGTCGGTGATGAATCTATTATCCTGCGTGACTAAGAAATTACCATTTGCAAATGGTCCTGGACTCCCACCTGGGCCACCATTATTTGGAGAATCAGGTGCCTGCGACATGCTATCCGCTAGACGTCTGGCCCACTCTTTCCAGTCTCTGTAGTCGTACGGGTTTGGTGGATCGTACCGGTTTAAGAATGGATCCGTGAAGAAGATCATTCCCCACATCTGCCAATCCGGTGAGTCCATACCCCATGAGTTGGGGTAGTTGATCATCGAGAATGCAGCTGAGTCGGTCCACTCCCGCAAACCCATATCGGATGGGTCTGGAAAGTACACTACGTGTCTCTCTCGCCATCCTGCACGATGTCTATCATGGTTTGACCCATCTGGTAGTTCCCACCGATGACATTCGAGCTGAACTGGAGCTGAATTATCTTCGCCGTTTCTTTGAGGTTGGTGATCTGATCTAGAGTGGTGGGTGGGTTCGCGTAGATGATTGCCGGTATTCCGAGGTACACGTCATCTTTTGGATTGTTCTGCTTGAGAGCAATTACCTGCATGTCCCCATTCTGGATGAAGTCTGGCTGCAGGGCCTTCATAGTGACCCCCATGTCATTCGGAGGATCGGAGTTAAAACTCGTGAACGCAGAGGTGGTGAAGCTAGATGGCACGCTCACCGGGATCGTGCCATTGATCTCATCCGTACCCTGCTCGTGCTCCCACAGATTATAGTACGTGGTCGGCGAGCCGCTGACACTGGACGTATATGGAAGTAACCCACCCATGATGTTCCCAACCAGGTTATCGGCGTGTAAACCAGAGCTGCGGCCGGCATTAGGCAATGGAGTGTCGTACCAGATATTCTCCCGGTAGTTGTAGATCACGGCGTGGCTGCACTCCGTGGATGAGCCACGCGGGTAGCACCACCATATCTCACCGTATCTCGGAATCTTCATCACGAAGCTTTTGGATGCGTTCGCTAGGTTAATTCCATCATAGAACCAATTAAGGTTCATCTGATTTGGTATCTCCTGGACCACGCCATTGAACTTCAGCATGCGATCTACACCAGCCCAGTAAAAGGTGCCATCGTGCTCTACCACGCAACGATCTGACAAGATACTGGATTGCGTGGTTAGCTGATCAAATTGCCAGGTACCATTAGGGACGCCAATGAAGGTTGCCCTGACTACGCTGTCCACGCTCCAGAAGATACCGTTAGGGCTGAGCCCACCACCGCCGCGTAGTGGCATACCCCTGATGATCTTCTGATTGGTGATCTCGGTGGCGCCTACGAAGAGGCTGCCCTGACTCGTTCCGACAAAGTCGGTCGGATTGCCAGGAGAACTCCACGCGAAGAATCCGTTATTACCGTAGACGATGAGGTACGGAGCCAAGCTGACCAAGCCGCCGCTGATTCCGTTCGGAAATAGAGCCTGTTGAGTGCCGCCGTGCCCATCGCTGCCCGTTCCAAATCCCTGCAGCTGAGTAGGTGCCTGTCCGGGCACGTACACGTTCTGGTAGTAGACTGGGAAGTTTGCGCCATTTGATGGGTCCAGAAGATTCTGACCACAGAAGCTAAAGAGCAGTGTGTTACCACTGGCATTATCGAATTGCGTGTCGAATTGCCACGTATTGAGTGGACTTGGTGTGATACCAGCAGTTGTCGGATGAGTGGTGGCTGGGTAGATTGGATTACTAACGGTCGAGCTGACGCCGAAGTTATCCATCGTGAACTGGTCGGTACCGTTCGCGTGCCCACTAGTCACGTACCGGAAGCCACTCTGAGCTTGCGTGAAGAGTGCGCGACTGACGGCCGTCAGGTACGCCTGTGTGACCTTGTAGCCGCCCATCTTACGCGGCAAGCCGCGCTGCCACCGGCACCATACGCCATCGCTGTACGCCTTAGATGCCAGGTTGGTGCCATCCCGTTGAATACCGGGAGCAGACCTGACCTGTATGAGGGCCACTAGAACACCATCGACAAAACCACGGCGTCAGCAGTTGACGGCGCGACCATGGCGATTTGAGCAGCTGCGGCATTGGCGGCAGTGAATAGCGCTATACCTACAGAGGTTCCACCCAAATTGATTAGAGCGGTACCAGCCGTGACAGCGCCCGTGCCGCCCTGACTGATAGCCAATGGTAGGCTTATGCCGGCAGTTGACGCATTCAGTACGTTTGTTCCGTCCGTGTACATGATGACGCGCTGTCCCTGCGCGACGGCAACTGTGGCGCCAGCCGGAGTCGGACCACCGGCTACAGTTGGTACCTGGAAGGTGAGCGTGAACGCCCCAGTGGTCTGGTTATCTACCCAGTACTGCTGCTTGATAGCCGGTAAGTCGACCAGCGTATTCGCGGCCAGAGCGCCAGTGAATCGGTACGCGATCTGATTGAGCTGAACCCCAGCTAGAGTGACGATGTTGCCGACGACAACCGATGGCACGTTGATCACGATGAAGTTGAAATTCGCCGCCAGGATCGGTCCCAGTCCGAGGGTGAACCAGCTAGTGCCATCTGTGACCACAAACGCACTATCACCAGGATTTAAGCCAACACTGGCTGCTCCATTGATCGTGTCGCTACCAGATGTCACCAGGTTGAGAACAGATGTGCCGCTGTTTCTCACCTGAATATAGAAACTATTTTGTACAACCCCAGCCAGGGGAAGCGTGATGTTCCCTCCAGCAACAGTCCAGTTGAATAGCTGATCTCGATTGTTGACGCCTACGACAAAATTCGCAGTCAGGGTTGTCACTGACATGTTCTGCGCTAGCGTAGAGCCTATCGCCATCAAACCAGAGCCGGCGAGTGCGCCAGCATTCGGAGCTGAGGCCTGCGCACCGTACTGGAAACTAGACCACACACCAGCCGTGGTTGAGTTGTTCGTAATATACAGGAAATATATGGCACCAGGCGCCATTGCGGTGACGATAATCGATCCGCTATTATCCAATATATTCTGAGGGAAGCTGCTCTTGTTGTTGACCAGAATGAACTGTCCAACGCTCACCTGATTGGCTGCCGGCAGGGTGATTCCGAAGGTGCCACTGCTTGCGCTTGAGATGTCGATGATCTGCGCAGCTAGATTTGAATTTGGCTGTGTCTCTAGTGGCCACACAAGAGTGATGTTCCCGGTCAGCGTGTAACTGATGTAGGAATCTTGCGCCGGGGAGATGGTTCCACCGCCGAATGTGTTGGTGTACGTAGTCACTTAATCTTTCTGCCGTGTGGTGGTTCTATCGAGAATCTTGTCGGTGTCCTCACCGTTGAGCATGGCCGCCTCTCTGTCGTACATGGGCTGCACCGAACCCGTGTCTTTCTTTAGGAACAGCAGGGCTTCGATCATGCAAGCGTATAGCAATAGCCGGGAGGCATACTGCGTGAGCCAATTGCTTTGATTCGACAAGCTAAGTAACGGCGGCTCCTCGTAGTAAATCACTTCAGCCGGGTAGGCGCCATCCGGGGTTGGGGCTACTACCCAGTGCTGGTAGTCGTAGTCGGCGTAGAACTTGAATGGCCCAGGCGTGCCGTACACGCTTGTCTGGGTCGCGCCCTCATCTGGCCAGTA
>Ga0137397_10003208_pt1 | contig 11389 bp, 13 predicted proteins | sample czorhiz116metaG_FD_106658 | JGI IMG/M metagenome (GOLD analysis project Ga0137397, IMG submission 106658) | Vadose zone soil microbial communities from Angelo Coast Range Reserve, California, USA - czorhiz1.16 metaG | ecosystem: Environmental > Terrestrial > Soil > Vadose zone | place: USA... | reverse complement strand
GCCAGGATCAAACTCTCCGACAAAAAAATCAGACCAACCCTTCGGTCGGTCTGGTTCATTTCATGTGTTCGAGTTCGATCAAAAAAATCAACAAAAGACCGCGCTAGCGTTCCTACCACTCTTCAGCTGTTAAAGATCGTGCCCCGACCTCCCAAATGGAATACGGCCTAGGCGAATCGCGGACTCGAATCATATCACTTTCGGCCTTAGGTCATGGCCCGCCGGCCCTCCAAAGCGCGGCTCACGGTGACCTCGTCGGCGTATTCGAGGTCCCCGCCCATCGGTAGGCCGCGTGCCAGCCGAGTCAGGCGAGCGCCCGAACCGGCGAGGAGCTGGGCGACGTACATCGAGGTCGCCTCTCCTTCCAAATTTGGGTTCGTCGCGAGGATGAGCTCCTCGATGCCGCCCTGCTTCACGCGCTGCACCAGCTGCGCGATCTTGAGGTCGTCGGGGCGCACGCCGTTCACCGGCGAGATCGCGCCATGGAGCACGTGATAACGGCCCTTGTACTGGCCGGTGCGCTCGATCGCGAGCACGTCGAGCGGCTCTTCGACCACGCATACGACGCTTGCGTCACGTTCGTCCGACGAGCAGATGACACACGGATCGGCCTCGGCGATGTTGAAGCAGACGCCGCAGTAGCGAAGGTCGGTCTTCACCGAGCGGATCGCCGCCGCGAGCGCCTCGGCATCCGGCATCGACGTCCGGAGGATGTGGTACGCGAGGCGCTGCGCGGTCTTCGGACCGACGCCGGGCAGCTTTGAAAGCTCATCGATGAGGCGGGCGAGCGGCCGCGCCAGGGCGCTCGGCAACTACAGCAGTTCCGTAAGGAGCTGCACGTATGAATGCCGACAAGTGAAACGAGTCGGCATTCCTACATGCCCGGGATCTTCAGGCCGCCGGTCACGCTTCCCAGCCGCTTGCCGGCGAGGTCGCGCGACTTGGTGAGCGCGTCGTTGAACGCGGCGCGCACGAGGTCCTGCAGCGTCTCGACGTCGTCGGGGTCGACGGCGTCCTTCTGGATGCGCACGTCCTTGATGTCCTGCGTGCCGGTCAGGACGACGACCACCGCGCCGCCGCCGGCGCTGCCCTCGACCGTGGCCTCAGCGAGCTCGGCCTGGGCCTTCGCCATGTTGGCCTGCATCTCGCGCGCCATCTTCGCGATGTCACCCATGTTCTTCATCTATTCGATCTCCATGATGCGGTCTGGGCGGCGGAAGATCTCGAGCGCGGCGCGATGCATCGGATCGTCCGAGGCCGCCGGCGCGTCGGCCGGCACGGCCTGCACGACACAGCGCACGCGGATCGTCAGCGAGAGACGCTCGGAGAGTCCCTGTTCGAGCTCGGAGCGCATCCGGTCCTGCCAGTACGCCCGCGCGAAGTCGGTCGCGAATCCGATCGTCACGGTGCTGCCCTCGACGCTCAGCGGCTCGGCGTCGTTGAGGTGCGCGGCCTTCCCGAGGCTCTGCGCCTTGGCCTTCGCGACGAGCTCGACCCAGGCCTTGCGCACGTCCTCGAGCGACGCGCTCGGCGCCTGCGCGCGCCGCGCGGCGAGGTCGACCACGGCACCGGGCTCCCGCTTCACGTCTGTCGCCGCGGCCGCCCGCGCGACGGGCTGCGACTCCGCCCGCGGGATCGTGCGGACCGGCGTCGGCGGCGCCTGGCGCGCTGGGGCTGCCGCTGGCGCGGCGCGGGTCGTCTGCGGCGGCACGGGCGCGCCGCTTGGCGCGTTGCTGCTCGCGCTGGTCACGAGGTCGAGGATCGCCAATTCCAGCGGTAGCGGCGTGCCCTCGCTCATCTTGAGGTGCTGCTCGGTCTCGAGGAGGCGCTTCGCGATCCGCGCGAGGCGCTCGAGCGTGAACTTCGGTGCCTGCTCCTTGATCTTCGCCGCCACACCCTCGCTGGCGGTCTCGGGGACCTTGCCGGTCGACGTGAAGAGGACCAGCGCGCGCATGTGCTCGAACGCGCGGCGCACGAAGAGACGGAGGTCGCGGCCGTCGTCCACCAGCTTGCCCACGAGGCGCACGCCCGCGGCGCCGTCGTTGGCGGCGAGCGCGTCGAAGAGCGCGCTCGTCTCCTCCCATTCGGAGATGCCGAGGAGCTCGTCGACGTCCTTCAGCGTGACCTTGCCGTCGGAGAACGTCGCGACCATGTCGAGGATGCTCTCGGCGTCGCGCAGCGAGCCCTGCGCGTGACGCGCGATGGCCTCGAGCGCAGCCGGCTCGCAGGTGAGCTTCTCCTGCGTGCAGATCGCGGCCAGCTGCGCGACCACTCCTTTGTACGGGATACGCCGCAGATCGAAGCGCTGCGTCCGCGAGACGATGGTCCCGGGGATCTTCCCCGCCTCGGTCGTCGCCAGCACGAAGATCGCGTGCGGCGGTGGCTCTTCGAGGGTCTTCAGGAGCGCGTTGAAGGCCTCGCTCGTCAGCTGGTGGGCCTCGTCGATGACGTAGACCTTGTATTGCCCCGTCGACGGCGCGAAGCGGACCTTCTCGCGCAGGTCGCGCATCTCGTCGATGCCGCGGTTGCTCGCGGCGTCGATCTCGATGAGGTCGAGGAAGCGTCCTTCACGCACCGCGAGGCACGTTTCGCACTTGTCGCAGGGCTCGCCGTCCTTGGCCTTCGTGCAGTTGACCGCCTTCGCGATCAAGCGGGCGATGGTGGTCTTGCCGATGCCGCGCGATCCGGCAAGCAGGTACGCGTGAGCGACCTGACCGTTGGCGATGGCGTTGCGCAGCGTTCGGGTGACGTGCTCCTGACCCACGATCGCTGCGAACGTCTGCGGACGGTAGCGGCGATAGAGGGCTCCTCGCTCCGGCACGAGGTCAGGATAGAGGCTGGGGGCACCAGCCCCATTGGCGTTACTTCGCGGCGCGCGGTCCGGTCGGGGCGTTGTGATCGTGCATGTGCGCCTGCGACTCGTGCTCCTTGCGCTCCTCGTCCACGGTGCGGTCATCGTGCGCGTGCACGATCGCCGCGTGGTTGTGCTCGTGCTGGTGATAAGAGGAGCGGTGCTCGAACTCGCCGAGCGGCCCGCTCTTGTGGTGGTGGGTCACGTGCCAGTGATCGTGGGCGTGCAGCTCGCCCTTGTGCTCGTGGGATTTGGCCTTATCGCCGACGACCTCTTGTCGCGTCGTGGCATGGACCGCCATAGCTCTCTACCTCCGTGTGAATCTCGCCATGCCGGAGACGGCTGCACATCGCGTTCCGCGGCCCCGGGGCACGCTCGCCCGAGGAGTAAGAAAGCCGTGCACCCTCCGTCGATCGCGGCATCTCGGGCACTCGAACGTGGAACGGCTCGGACCAGGCTGGCCTGCGGCACACGACGACGACCGCTTACCGCTGCTTCCTTCCGGATCTGACGGGGTTCGCGGGCCGGCGCTGCACAGGACCCGATCGTCAACGCCACGCCACGCTCGCTGCGACCGCGACGCCGGACCTCGGGAGGGGATTCAGTCCCGCTAGAGCGGATTGCGGGTACAGGGCACCGCTGGCTCCCCACCTAGCACGGCCTGTTGATGGTACCGGGCGACTATGGGTCGCGCGCGAGGATCTGGTCCGCGACCGCGCCGAGGTCCGCGCCCCAGACGTCCGGTCGCTCGATGAGCGGGTTCCACTGCATACCCGGGCGCGCCACGAACGCCGCGGCTGCGCCAGCGCGCAGTGCGCCGGCGACGTCCCAGGCATGCGCGGCGACAAGCCGCGTCTCCGACACCGGCACGCCCATGCGCTTCGCGGCCGTCTCGTACGCCTCGCGCGCGGGCTTGAGGCGCTTGGCCTCGTCGGCCGAGATCGCCTGCTCGAAGAGGTCGCGGATACCGGCGTTCGCGAGCTGGGCCTCCTCGACCGCGGCCACCGAGTTGGTGAATGCGGCCATGCGGAAGCCCGCAGCGCGGAGCCGCTCGAGCGCCGGGCGGACGTCGGGATGCGGCGGAAGCGTGCGCACACCGCCGAGGATCGCCTGCTCGTCGGTGCTCGAGATCGTCTTGCCGTGGCGCTCCGCCACGAGACGGAGCGCTGTACGAAGGTGTGAGCCGAACTCGACGTAGGGACCGGTCACGGTGAACAAGAGCGCCGAGCCGAGCATCGTCGCGAACCACTCCCGCCGGACGCGGGCATCGCCAAAGATGCGGATGAAATGCGGATCGAGCGCGGCCATATCCAGCAGCGTCTCGTTGACGTCGAAGAGCAGGACGCGAGTGCGGGTCATGCTGCGGAGAGGGCGGGATTCGAACCCGCGAGCCTTTCGGCTACCCGCTTTCCAAGCGGGCGCACTCGGCCACTATGCGACCTCTCCCTGCTTCGCAGGGTCCCTTCTGATTAGCATCGCGTCCCTTCTCGCCCTCCGGGCAACGAAGGTCCGGGCTGCCTTATGGATTCACTCGTCGGGGCTAAGCCCCTCCTCGTTCATTTTTTTCGGTCCCCGCGCTCGGGCGGAGAGGGCGGGATTCGAACCCGCGAGGCTTTCGCCTACCGCTTTTCGAGAGCGGCACCATCAACCACTCGGACACCTCTCCGGGAAGAAGTTTAGCGGCGCGCGCGTTCCGTAAACTCGGACGCTGATGACATTCCGCCGCTTCCACTACGCCTGGGTCGTGACCGCGGTCACGTTCGTCGCGCTCCTCGCCGCGGCGTCCGTTCGCGCGGCACCCGGCGTGATCATCATCCCGCTCGAGTCGGAGTTCGGCTGGGATCGCGCCTCGATCTCGCTCGCCGTGTCCATCAGCCTCATCACCTTCGGGCTGGGCGGTCCAGTGGGCGGCGCGCTCGTCGACCGCTTTGGTCCGCGCCGCGCGCTCCTGTCGGGCCTGGCGGCGATCGCGGTCGGGCTCTTCCTGCTGCTGTCGCTGCACGATCTTTGGCAGCTCTACCTGGTCTGGGGGATCCTCATCGGCGTCGGCACCGGTGTCGCGAGTCAGGTGACCGGCGCGACCGTGGCGCACCGCTGGTTCCGCACCCATCGCGGCGTGGTCGTCGGCCTCTTCGGTGCAGCGACGTCGGCGGGTCAGCTGATCTTCGTGCCGACGATGATGGCCCTCACCGTCAGCGACGGCTGGCGCAGCGGGATCGCGCTGCTGATGTTCGCGTCACTCGTGGTGATCGTTCCGGTGCTCTTCTTGATGCGCGACCGCCCGTCCGATGTCGGTCTCCGTGCGTTCGGCGAGGGCGCAACGATCTCCGCGGAGGAGAAGGCCGCCGACGCCCGCCGCACACCGCTCGCCGCGGCCCTCCGGACGAAGGACTTCTGGCTTCTCGCGGGCAGCTTCTTCGTGTGCGGCTACACCTCCAATGGATTGGTCGGGACGCACCTGATCCCCCACGCCATCGAGCACGGCTTCACCACGGTGACCTCGGCGACCGCGGTGGGACTGATGGGCGCGATGAACATCGTCGGGACGCTGGCGTCGGGCTGGTTCTCCGACCGCTACGACAACCGCAAGCTGCTCGCGGCGTACTACGGGTTCCGCGCGATGTCCCTGTTCGCGCTCCCGTTCATCTTCGAGTCCCAGTGGCTGTACCTCTTCGCGTTCACCTATGGGCTCGATTGGATCGCGACCGTGCCGCCCACCGTGAACCTGACCGCGTCGATCTTCGGGCGCGCCTCGATGGGACAGCTATATGGCTGGATCTTCTTCTCGCACATGTGCGGTGCCGCCCTGGCGGCCTACGCCGGTGGATACTTCCACACGGTGCTGGGGGACTACCACCTGATGTTCATCTCGGCAGGCATCCTCGGCTTCGTCGCCGTTTCGCTGGCGCTGCGCATCAGCCCGGCACGCGACTTGATGCCCCATGGGCCAGCCGAGGTGGCACAGCCGGCGGCGATCTGACGCGGGAGGGCGGAGACATGGCAGTGGCGACGCGTGCACCGATCAGCAAGGGCAAGGCGAAGGGGGTCAACGCCTGCGCCGACGAGCGCGGCGTGATCAGCGCCGCGGCGATGGACCAGCGCGGCTCGCTGCGCAAGGAGATCGGCAAGCAGGGCGGGCCGACGGACGACGCGGCGCTCACCGGCTTCAAGACGCTGGTCACGAAGGTGCTCACCAAGCACGCGAGCGCGATCCTCATGGACCCCGAGTACGGGCTGCCCGCGCTCAAAGTCCGCGCGCCAGGGACCGGCGTCCTGCTGGCGTACGAGAAGACCGGCTACGACCAGAGCGTGAAGGGCCGGCTCCCCGACCTCCTCGACACGTGGAGCGTGCGCCGCCTGGTGGAGGCGGGCGCCGACGCGATCAAGGTCCTCCTCTATTACGACCCGATGGACGACGCGGCGATCAACGACCGCAAGCACGCCTTCATCGAGCGCATCGGCGCCGAGTGCGCCGCGCTCGACGTCCCGTTCTTCCTCGAGCCGCTCGCGTACGACGACGACATGGACGAGAAGAGCCTCGAGTTCGCGAAGCGCAAGCCCGAATACGTGAAGGCGTACATGGCCAAGCTCTCCGAGCCGCGCTTCGGCGTGGACGTGCTCAAGGTCGAGGTCCCGGTGAACATGACATTCGTGCAGGGCTCGAAGGCGAACAAGACCGGCGAGGTCGCGTACACCAAGGCCGACGCGCTGCGGCACTTCCGCGAGGCGGCGCAGGCGACGCCGAAGCCGTTCATCTATCTCTCGGCCGGCGTGAACGACGACGTGTTCCGCGAGAGCCTCGAGTACGCGGGCGAGTCGGGCGCGAAATTCAACGGCGTCCTCTGCGGCCGCGCGACGTGGAAGGACGGTATCCCGGTCTACGCGAAGGAAGGACCCGCGGCGTTCGAGCGGTGGCTCGAAGATCGCGGAGTGAAGAACATCGAGATGCTCAACGAGGTCCTGCGCAGGTACGCCACCCCGTGGTGGGACGTCTACGGGGGCAAGAGCGCGCTCGGTCTGTGAGCGCGAAATGGCGGGCGAGGCCCTAGCGTAGGTGCGCTGATGGCCGACGACGTCGTCCTGCGCACCTCCGGGCTGGTGAAGCGCTTCGGCGCGCTCACCGCGGTCGACCATCTCGATCTCGAGGTCAAGCGCGGCGAGGTCGTCGGCCTTCTCGGCCCCAACGGCGCGGGCAAGAGCACGACCATCGGCATGATCCTCGGCCTGGTGCGGCCGACCGCGGGCAGCGCGCAGGTAATAGGGAAGGACGTCAAGACGCACCGCGAGGAGGCGCTCGCGCAGCTGGGCGCGATGCTCGAAGTCACGAGCTTCTATCCGCATCTCAGCGGGCGACAGAACCTCATGGCGCTCGCGATCCTGCGCGGGGGCGGCGCGCGCGCGCGCGTTGACCCGCTGCTCAAGCGACTCGGCCTCGCGGACCGCGCGAAGTCGAAATTCCGCACCTACTCGCTGGGGATGCGCCAGCGCCTGGGGATCGCGTCGACGCTCCTGGCCAATCCCGCGGTCGTCATCCTCGACGAGCCTGGGAACGGGCTCGACCCCGCGGGGCAGCGCGAGATCCGCGAGCTCACGAAGGAGCTGGCGAAGGAGGGCCGCGGCGTCCTGCTGGCGAGCCACCTCCTGCACGAAGTCGAGCTGGTGTGCGACCGCGTCGTCGTGATCCAGAAAGGCCGCATCATCGCCGCCGGCACGATCGCGGAGATCACGCGCGGCGGAAGCTCATACGAGATCGTCGTCGCCGAGCCCGCGCGCGCCGCGGAGATCGTCCGGCGCGTCGAGGGCGTGCGCGACGTGCGCCTCACCGGCCGCGGACTCGACGTCGCGGCCGCGCCGGAGATCGGCGAGCTCCTCAACCGCGCGCTCGTCGACGCACAGCTCTTCGCCAGTGCGATCGTCCCGCGGGGGAGCTCGCTCGAGGACGTGTTCCTCGAGCTGACCGAGAAGGAGAACGATGCTCCGCCTGCTGCGTAGCGAGGTCTACCGCGTCGTCAGGCGGTGGATGCCCTGGGTGCTCCTGCTCATGGTCATCGCGCTGTCGTTCGTGCTGTACGAGCTCATCTGGGTGACCTCGAACGTACAGCTGCAGGCGCTGCGCGCGGGCACGGCCACGCCCAACCCGAACGCGCCGCCACCGGAGCTGCAGATCCGCTCGCTCGAATCGGCCATCCAGAGCCTGCGGCCGTCGAGGCTCACGGATCTCGGCATGGGCCTGGTCACCGGGCTCGGCTCGATCCTGATGATCGTCTTCGCCGCCAGCCACATCGGGACCGAATGGGCCTGGGGAACGCTGCGCACGCTGCTCGCTTCGGGTGCGAGTCGCTTGGGCTTCCTGGTCACGAAGTACGTCACGCTCGTCGCATACGCGGCCGTCTACATGGCTGTCGGCATCGCCGCGGCGCTCGCGGCCAGCTTCGTGGTCTCGTCGCAGGCCGGTCTGGATACGAGCGGGGTCGACGCGGGCCTCATCGCGTCGGCCGCGGGCCGCGGCCTGTACGCATTCCTTCCGTACATGGCGCTGGCGTCGCTCATCGCGCTGTGGTTCCGCTCGGCCGGCGGTGGCATCGCCGCGGGACTGGTGATCAACTTCACCGAGAGCATCGCCGCAGGTCTGCTCATCTCGCTCAACCGCGACCTCGCGTGGATCGCCAACCTCGGTATCTCACGGAACGTGCAGGCCATCGCTCGGGCGAGCGCGACCGCGGACACCAACGCACCGCCTGGGGCCGTGCCGCTGCCCGACCAGGCACAGGCGGCCCTCGTGCTCGCGATCTGGACGCTCATCTTTGTCACGCTCGCCGTCTGGCGACTGCGGAACCGCGACATCACGCTCGCGTAACCACCCGGGAGGCGGGCGAGATCGGGGTATTTAGGTCCTCGCGCGCCTCCCGACGAGTGCCGGCAGCAGCAGCCCGACGCCCGCCAGGATCACGAAGATCGGCCACACCCGACCCCACGGCAGATCGAGCAAGAAAATGGCCGCGACCGCCGTGAAGACGATGCCCATGGTGAACGAGCCCGCGGCGGCGTAGGCGCTGTGGTCGCTCCGCCAGGAATGCCACGCGGAGCTGAATGCGCCGACCGCGGGGATGAGGACGAAGAGCGCCCACCAGTTGTGAAGCTCGTAGCCGAGGTAGTTCTGCACGAGGAACAGCACGCCGACGGCGATGAGCGCGAACCCGAACCACGAGCCGCTCCATCCGCCGTCGCGCATCGTGCCCATCCTAGTCTGGGGGGCGGGCGCGCTGGCTCGCGAAGAACTCCCTCAACAGGGTCTCGCTCTCTGCGCGCAGCACGCCCATGCGCCACCGCGGGTGATGATTCAGCCCTCGCTCATCGAAGACCTGCGCGATCGAGATGACCGCGCCGGCCTTCGGGTCGGGCGCGCCGAACACCACCAAGGGCACGCGCGCGAGGACGATCGCGCCGGCGCACATCACGCAGGGCTCGAGCGTCACATACAGGACGCAGTCCGCGAGACGCCAGCTGCCGATCTTCTTCCCCGCCTCGCGGAGTGCCTGGACCTCGGCGTGCGCGGTCGGGTCGGCGTCGGCCTCCCGGCGGTTGCGCGCGCTGGCGATGACTTCCCCGTTCCGCACGACGACGGCACCGATCGGGACGTCATCGTGTCCGACCGCGGCTCGGGCTTCAGCGATGGCCATGGCCATGAAACGCGGGTCGTCGGCTGGACCGGGCGTGGCGCTCATCTCGGACAGCCTCCGTCTTGCCGCCTTTTCCTGCTATGCGATACTATTTTTGGATACTATCATAATCATTGCAGATTGCGTTGACAGGAAAAAGGGGGAGTAGATGTTCCGCGAAAAGCACGCCATGGTCCTGCCGGGTCTGCCGCTGTTCCTGCTGTTCCTCGCGCTCGTGGTGGCCGGCGGCTGGTACTTCTTCAATCGCCTCATCGCCACCGACTGGTGGATGGCCGGTGCCGCCGCCCTGATCTTCGTCCTGGGATTCATCGGGTTCGGCGGACTCACGCCGGTGAGCCCGAATGAAGCTCGCGTCCTGCAGCTGCTGGGGACGTACACCGGAACGCTGCGCGACGCCGGGTTCTGGTGGGTCAACCCGTTCACGATGCCGCGTCGCGCCGTGAGCCTGCGTATCCGCAACTTCGAGAGCTCGAAGCTCAAGGTGAACGACCACGACGGCAACCCCATCGAGATCGCGGCCATCGTCGTCTGGCGGGTCACCGACACGGCCGAGGCCGTCTTCCAGGTCGACGACTTCGAGAACTACGTGCGCGTCCAGACCGAGGCGGCCCTGCGCAATCTCGCGACGACCTATCCGTACGACGCGCACAACGTGGACCAGCTCTCGCTGCGCACCAGCTCCGACGAGATCACCGAGCGCCTGAAGACCGAGATCCAGGACCGCCTGGCGAAGGCCGGGCTCGAGGTCATCGAAGCGCGCATCTCGCACCTCGCGTACGCACCCGAGATCGCGCAGGCGATGCTGCGCCGCCAGCAGGCGAGCGCGGTCGTCGCGGCGCGCACGCGGATCGTCGAGGGCGCGGTCGGCATGGTCGAGATGGCGCTCGACGAGCTCTCCAAGCGGAACATCATCACGCTCGACGACGAGCGCAAGGCCGCGATGGTGAGCAACCTCCTGGTGGTCCTGTGCAGTGAGCAGAACACCCAGCCCGTCGTCAACACCGGGTCGCTCTACACGTAGGAATGAGCGACAAGAGGTCCTACCTGCTGCGGATCGATCCGGAGCTGCACGAGGCGCTGCAGCGCTGGGCGCGCGACGAGCTGCGCAGTCTCAACGCGCAGATCGAATACGTGCTCCGTCGATCCCTCCAGGAGGCGGGTCGCCTCCCCTCGGGGCCCCCGCCGCCGCGCGGACCGCGCCCGCGCCGTTAGTAGAGGAGAAGCCGCTAGACGCCGAGGTAGCGCGCCTCGACCTCGCGCGAAGACGCGAGCTCCGCGCTCGTGCCGCCGAAGACGACCGTGCCCTTGTTCATGACGTAGACGCGCTGCGCGACGCGCGTCGCGAGACCGAGGTTCTGCTCGACCAGCAGGATGGCCATGCCGCTCTCGCGCAGGAGAATGAGCGCCTCCCCCACCTCGGTGACGATCTTCGGCGCGAGGCCCTCGGACGGCTCGTCGAGCAGGAGGATCCCCGGGTTGCGCATCAGGGCGCGGCCGATCGCGAGCATCTGCTGCTCGCCGCCGGAGAGCTGGTCGCCGAGGCTGTCGAGGCGTTTCCCGAGCGACGGGAACAGCGCGAGGACACGGGCGACGTCCCACCCATCGCCGACCGGGCGCGCCGTGAGCGTGAGGTTCTCGCGCGCGCTGAGGTCGGCGAACACGCGCCGGCCCTGCGGCACGAGGGCCGCTCCCGCCGCCGCGATCTGATGCGGCGCGCGACCGGCCACGTCGCGGTCGTGCACCCGAACGCTGCCGCCGCGCGGCCGCACGAAGCCGACGCTCGCGGAGAGCGTCGTCGTCTGCCCCGCGCCGTTGCGACCGAGCAGCGCCACGCACTCGCCTTCGCCTACCTCGAGCG
>Ga0137397_10003207_pt1 | contig 11391 bp, 3 predicted proteins | sample czorhiz116metaG_FD_106658 | JGI IMG/M metagenome (GOLD analysis project Ga0137397, IMG submission 106658) | Vadose zone soil microbial communities from Angelo Coast Range Reserve, California, USA - czorhiz1.16 metaG | ecosystem: Environmental > Terrestrial > Soil > Vadose zone | place: USA... | reverse complement strand
CGGGCGCAAGGGGGAGTACCGCAAGCAGCTGGTCGAGGCGACGCGGAAGGGGTTCGTCCGGGCGCGCGTGGACGGGCACGTCATGGAGATCGCCGACGGCATCCCGATGGACAAGAAGAAGAAACACTCCGTCGACATCGTCGTCGACCGGCTGGTGCTGAAGCCGGACGTGAAGAACCGCCTCACCGATTCGATCGAGACGTCGCTCAAGATCGCCGAGGGGCTGGTGACGATCAACATCCTGGGGGAGAAGGGCGGGCGCGACCTGCTGTTCTCGGACCAGATGGCCTGCATCAACTGCGGCTCGTCCCTGACCGAGCTCGCTCCCCGGATGTTCTCCTTCAACTCCCCCTACGGCGCCTGCCCGTCGTGCGACGGTCTGGGGGCGCACCTCGAGATCGACCCGGCCAAGATCATCACCAACCCGAGCGTGTCCGTGAAGGAGGGGGCGATCGAGGGGACCTGGGGATACGGCAAGTCGATGCTGCACATGGCGGCGGACGCCGTCGCCAAGAAGATGCGCCTGGACCCCGCGCAGCCGTTCGCCAGGCTGCCGAAGGAGGCGCAGCGCATCCTGCTGTACGGAAGCGGCGACCAGGAGTTCGATTTCGAGTACCTCGAGGGGCGCAACCGTTACTACTTCCGCAAGGCCTTCGAGGGGGTCATCCCGGCGATGATGCGGCGCTACAAGGGGAGCGAGTCGTCGCATCTGCGCGAGGAGATCGAGCGCTACATGTCGCTCGAGCCGTGCGGGGCGTGCGAGGGGGCGCGTCTCAAGCCGGAGTCGCTGGCGGTCAGGGTCGCCGGCCACAACATCGCCCACTACACCGGTCTGACGATCAAGCACGCGGTGAAGGCGTTCGACGATCTGAGCCTGTCCGACAAGGACCGGCAGATCGCCCACCAGGTCCTGAAGGAGGTCAAGGAGCGGCTGGGCTTCCTGCTGAACGTCGGCCTGGGCTACCTGACTCTGTCGCGCACTGCCGCGACGCTGTCGGGGGGGGAGGGGCAGCGCATCCGGCTGGCGACTCAGATCGGCAGCCGTCTCACCGGTGTGCTGTACGTCCTGGACGAGCCGTCGATCGGCCTGCACCAGCGCGACAACCGCAAGCTGCTCGACACGCTGTGCGCCATGCGCGACCTGGGGAACACCGTCATCGTGGTCGAGCACGACGAGGAGACGATCCGCTCGGCCGACCACGTCGTCGATCTCGGCCCCGGCGCGGGTGAGGACGGCGGGCGCGTCGTGGCTCAGGGAGTGCCGGAGGAGATCGCGCGGCACCCCGCGTCGCTGACGGGGCAGTATCTCTCCGGCCGCAGGGCCATCCCGATCCCCGAGCGCCGCCGCCTCCCGCAGAACGGCAAGGGGGACAAGGGCTGGCTGACGGTGCAGGGAGCGCAGGAGAACAATCTCAAGAGCATCGACGCCCGCTTCCCTCTCCGTCTGTTCACCTGCGTGTGCGGCGTGTCCGGCTCGGGCAAGAGCACGCTCGTCAACGAGACGCTCTACAAGGCCCTGGCGCGCTCGGTCTACCGCACGCCGATGCGACCCGGAAGGCACAGGGGGCTTCTGGGCGTGAAGGAGATCGACAAGGTCATCGACATCGACCAGTCCCCCATCGGCCGCACACCGCGGAGCAACCCGGCGACCTACACCGGCCTGTTCACGCCGATCCGCGACCTGTTCTCATCGGTCCCCGAGTCGCGCATGCGCGGCTACCGCCCGGGCCGCTTCTCGTTCAACGTCAAGGGAGGCCGCTGCGAGGCGTGCGAGGGGGACGGCATCATCAAGATCGAGATGCACTTCCTGCCCGACGTGTACGTGACCTGCGAGGCCTGCAAGGGGCGGCGCTACAACCGCGAGACCCTGGAGGTCCTGTACAAGGGGAAGAGCATCGCGGACGTCCTGGAGATGTCGGTGAAGGAGGCGCTGCACTTCTTCGAGAACCTCCCGTTCATCCATCGCAAGCTCGAGACCCTCGACGCCGTCGGATTGTCGTACATCAAGCTCGGCCAGTCGGCCACGACCCTGTCGGGAGGCGAGGCGCAGCGCATCAAGCTGTCGAAGGAGCTGAGCCGCCGCGCCACCGGGCGGACGGTCTACATCCTCGACGAGCCGACCACGGGCCTGCACTTCGAGGACATCCGCCGCCTGCTCGAAGTCCTCAACCAGCTCGTGGACGCCGGCAACACGGTCATCGTCATCGAGCACAACCTCGACGTGATCAAGACCGCCGACTGGATCCTCGACCTGGGTCCCGAGGGGGGGGACGAGGGGGGGTTCATCATCGCCGAGGGGCCGCCGGAGGAGATCGCAGGTAACACAAAGTCGCACACCGGCGCCTTCCTCAAGCGTATCTTCGCCCGGGCGCAGCGCGCCCAGTCCGCTCCCGGCGTGGCGCGCGCCGAGGGCGCCGCCGCCCGGGCATGAGGCGCCCGGCCCGGGCCTCCGCGTCAACGACGCGGAGCGCGCAGCCGACGCGGCTCGTCGTCCGTTCCCTCACCCCGTCGCGCTGGCCGGACCTCGTCCGCCTGTTCGGGCCGCGCGGCGCGAGCGGCGGCTGCTGGTGCATGTACTGGAGGCGGAAGCGATCCGAGTACGTGCGCGGGAAGGGGGCGGACAACCGGGCCGCGTTCCGGAAGGTCGTCGCGGCGGGCGAGGCGCCGGGCCTCCTCTCCTACGACGGGCGCAGGCCGGTCGCCTGGTGCGCTGTCGCGCCGCGCGCCGTGTACCCCGTCCTCGCGAACTCGCGCATCCTCGCCCCGGTCGACGAGCGGCCGGTGTGGTCGATCACCTGCTTCTACGTCCACCGGGACTATCGTCGCGCCGGCGTCACCGTCCCGCTCCTGCATGCAGCGGTCGAACATGTCAGGAAGCGGGGCGGCAGCGTCGTCGAGGGATACCCGATCGATCCGGGAGCGTCGCCGTTCCCTTCGGCCTTCGCCTGGACCGGGCTGGTCTCCGCGTTCCGGAAGGCCGGCTTCAAGGAAGTCGCGCGCCGCAGCGCAACGCGGCCGATCATGCGGATCCGGATCGCCTGAGAGGGCCCCGGTGCTCAGCCCCCCGCCGCCCCCTGCCCCGATTCCACCTTGTAGCTGACGCTGTCGGACTGGCCGGCCTCGTCGACCACGACGAGCCGGTGCTCTCCCGGGACCAGGGGGAGGAACAGGGCCGCTCCGGGGGCGCCGCGGGCCACCAGCCGGCCGTCCTGGTACCAGAACAGGCTCCGGGGGCGGGTGTCGGCGCCGCCGTCGGCTCGTGCGACGAGCGCGATCTTCTGGTACTCGGCCGGGGCGTCGCGCCGCAGGCGATAGGGAGTCGAGGGGTCGGGCGAGACGACCTGCGGCGGGCCGACCGGCGTCGCTCCCAGGCAGGTCGCGCTGGCCCTCGGCACGCGGCTCACGCTCTGACCCTGGCCGCGCCAGAAGGCGATCAGCTCCGCGGGGTAGACTTCCAGGATTTCGGCCCGGTGCGGGTGGCTCGCGAGGCAGTCGCCCGAGAGCAGGTCGCCGGTGCGCGCGTCGACGAAGGCGCGGCGATGGTAGGTGCACATCGGGAGGCGGCTCCGGCCGCGCAGGTAGTCGACCCAGACGCGCTCCGGACAGTCGGGGCCGGCTCGCTCGTGGCTGAGGGCGCACACCTCCATCCTGCCGATGAGGATGTCCTGGTCGCGCGCCAGGGCGGACGCCGGCCCGCCGCTCTCGATCGCGCGCACCAGATCGAAGAACAACGGCGCGGCGTGACGCGAGCCGGAGATTCCCTTGGAGGGCGCGCCGTCGAAGTTGCCGACCCAGACTCCGATCGTGTAGCGCGCGGTGAACCCGACCGCCCAGGCGTCGCGGTGCCCGTACGACGTCCCCGTCTTCCAGGCGACCGAGGGATCGGCGCGTGTCAGGTCCCAGGCGTGCGGCAGGTCGGGGCGCTCGATCCCGGTCAGCATCTCGGAGACCAGAAAGGCCGTCTCGCGCGACAGCAGGCGCTCGCCGCGCGGGGCCGCGGCGCTCTCGTCCTCGCGCTCCAGGACCTCGACCGGCCGGTGCAGGCCGTCCTCGGCCAGCGTGGCGTACAGGTCCACCAGGTCGAGAAGCCTGACTTCCCCCGCGCCCAGGATCAGCGGCAGACCGTAGGCGGAGGCGGGCCGGTCGAGTGTCGTCAGGCCGCCGGTCCTCAGAAGTCTGAGGAAACGCTCGACGCCGATCTGGGACAGGACGCGCACCGCCGGACTGTTGAGGGACTGCGTGAGCGCCTCGCGCACGCTCACCCGCCCGCGGTAGGTGCCGTCGTAGTTCTCCGCCAGGTATCCGGAGAAATCGGTCGGGACGTCCAGGACGTACGAGTCGGGGACCAGCGTGCCGTCATCGAGCGCCATGCCGTACAGGAAGGGCTTGAGCGTGGAGCCGGGCGAGCGGGGCGCCAGGGCGCCGTTCACCTGTCCCTGGCGCTCGGTGTCGAAGAAGTCGGCCGATCCGACCATCGCCCGCAGGGAGCGGCCGCGGTTCTCGATCACCACGACCGCGGCGTTGCCGATCCCGGCTCCCCGCAGATCGGCCACGCGGCGCTCGACCACCTGCTCGGCGATCCTCTGCAGGCGGCCGTCGATCGTCGTGCGCAGGACGCGCTCCGTCCGTCCCCCGGCGGCCGGCCCCGCGAGCGTGTCGGCGACGTAGCGCGCGAAGTGCGGGGCCAGGAACGGCGGCGGGCGCTTCTCCGACGGGAGCGGCTGGCGCAGGGCGTCGCGCGCCTCCGCCTCGGTGATCGTCCGGCGCGAGCGCAACGCCTGCACGACCGAGCGGCGAGCCGTCTCGGCCGCGTCGAGGTTGCGCGTCGGGTCGAAGCGGCTGGGGGAGCGCGGCAGGGCGGTGAGGAGGGTGATCTCGCCGAGCGACAGCTGCGCCGGACGCTTGCCGAAATAGAAATATGAGGCGGCGCCGATCCCCTCGAGATTGCCGCCGTAGGGGGCCAGGTTGAGGTAGAACTCGATCATCTCGGACCGGGAGAAGTGCCATTCGAGCTGCACCGCCCGGAACGACTCGCGCACCTTCGCCCACAGCGTCCGCTCCTTCGGCTCGGTCAGCCGCGCGATCTGCATCGGCAGGGTCGATGCCCCCGAGAGGACGCGCCCGGCGCGCAGGTTGGCGACCGCGGCCCGGGCCACGGCGAGCGGGTTCACACCGGGATGGAAGTAGAACCAGCGGTCCTCGCTCGAGACCAGCGCCCGCACCAGAAGGGGCGGCAGGTCCCGGTAACGCACCGGCAGGCGCCACTTCTCGTCCGGCGGGAGGAAGAACGCGAGCGGCCTCCCTTCCCGGTCGGCCACGACGGTGGCGGGCTCCCGGTGCAGGAGCGCGATCGGGAAAGGAAAGAGCGCGTCGAGGCAGAGGAAGGCGAGAAAACAGCCGCCGATCGTCCACGCCAGGAGCCGCACCCTGCCGCGCAGCACGCTACTTGGCCTCCCTCGTCTTCACGGTGATCTGCCCGCGCGGGCCGGTGGCGCTCAGCGCAGGGTTGTACATCGCCTCGGCCTGCAGCGGCGGCAGCCGGAAAGTCCCCGGCGTGACGGCGCGCAGCAGGGCGTAGCCGGTCTGCCACTGTCCCGCGTTGTACAGGTTGACGAACAGGAGGACGCGGTCGTCGCGCAGGTCGAGGTACGAAGGCGAGAGATCGGACGGGGCGCCGCCCGCCACCGCCTCGGTCGTCTGCAGGCGAGGGTTCTCGACCTCGAGACCGGAGGGAAGCATGTTGGTGACCACGACGTTGCTCACCGGGCCGTTCAGGGGGCGCACGCGCACCTTGACGATCAGCAGGTCCCCCTGCTTGAGGTTGTCCAGGTCGATGCCGCGTCCGTCGCGATCGGTGAACGTGCGCTCGATCTCGAGCCCGGCGTTGTCCGGCTTGAACGCGGTGTCGGTCGGCACGCCGCGCGTGAGCAGGTTGAAATACGCCGAGCCGGCCTCGTAGGGCCCGCTCATCTCGACGCGCAGAGGCTCCGTGCCCGTGATCCCCGGGAACACGGCCGGCTCGCTGGTGAAGGTCCCGATCTTGTGGCTCCCCGCGAACACGGCGCCGGAATAGGCCGGCTTCCGGGCCTGCTGCCGGAAGAACTGGCCGAGCGCGAGGAGGGAGAAGGAGGTCTCCTGGGTGGTCCAGTAATAGTCCGCCTTGGTCTCGCGGGCGAGGCGGTCGACGACACCGGGCAGGCGCGGGTCGGAGGGGCGCGCCTCCACCAGGGCCAGGAGCATCAGCGCCAGATTGCGCACCGTCGAGTTGAAGTTCTCCCCCGTCTGCCTTTCGATCTTCGCCACCTCGCCGACCTGCGAAGCCAGCGCCTCGACCGCCTCGGGGTTCCCGGCGAAGGCGTAGGCGGCCGCCAGGAGGGCGCGCGATTCCGAGGTGAGCTTGGCGTTCTGGCGCTCGCGCAGGAAGTCCATCGTCCCGAGGTCGGCTTTGGAGGCGCGCGCCAGGACGTACAGCGCGTAGGCGGTCTCCTGCAGCTCGTCCGAGCCGTACTCCTGCTTCGCCTGGGTGTGCGACGCGAGGTACTTGAGGGCGTTCGTCAGCATGTAGTCGGGGACCTCGTAGCCGGCGCGCTTCGCCTCGATCAGGAAGTGGGTGGCGTAGACCGTGCCCCACGGATGCGGCAGGGTGCCCCCGGGCCAGAGGGTGAACGACCCATCGACGAGCTGCATGGTCGCGACCCGCCGGATGCCGTGCTGGACGAAGACCGCCGGGCTCGGCTTCCCCTTGCCGAACATCTCCGGGGTGAGCTGGCGCGCCAGGTCCTCCAGGTAGATCAACGGGAACGCGGTGGACACCGTCTGCTCGATGCAGCCATAGGGGTAGTGCAGCAGGTACTCGAGCTTCCCCGAGAACTGCAGCAGCGGCACCGGCCCGATCCGAAGCGTGCGCCGCAGCGTCCCGGGGCGGGCCCAGGCGCTGTCCTCGATCGGAAGGGACATCGTCTTCTCCTGGAACGCCCCGGCGCTCTCGCGCGTGCGGGCCGGGAGATCGGGGCGGACCGGCAGGTCGGCCGTGGCGTGGATGCTCTGCTGGTTCCCCTCGGCCGTGACCTCGAAGTGGACGTCCCCGCCGTTCTCGCCCGTCTTAGCCGGGAAGTAGACCAGCCTCTCCGCACCGTTCGGGACGTCGATCGAAAGCACCTTCCCCTGCGGCAGATCGACCGGCCCGGTGACCGCCAGCGTCACCTTGAAGGGGGCGTCCCTCCCCGTATCGTTCCGCACGCTCACCGGGATCTGGAACGTCTCGTCGAGCGACAGGAAGCGCGGGAAGGTCGGCTGCACGACGATCGGATCGCGCACGCGCACCATGTGGTCGGCCGAGCCGAACCGGCGGCCGCGCGACGACACCACCATCACGCGCAGCGCCCCCTGGAACTCGGGCAGCTTGAAGCTGACGGCCGCATCCCCCTGTCCGTCCGTTTCGACGACCCCGGACCACAGGGCGACCGGCTTGACGCGGCGCATCCCCTCGGTGCGCACGAACTGCCCCACGCCGGCCTCGGCCTCGCCGCCGCCGGCCGGCGATTTCCCCTCCGGCTTGACCTCCGGAAGGAGCATCGTGAAGGTGTCGTACGACACCACTCCGAGCGCCAGCTTCCGGTAGAAGTGCGCGAACGGATCCGGCGTGGGCTGGGCGACGAGCTGCAGGATCCCTTCGTCCACCGCCGCCACCGTCAACGTCGCTCCCGGGTCCGCCTTGACCTTGATGCCGAGCGTCGTCTCGCTGCGCACCTGGTCCGGCGCCGACACGGTGAGGAGCTGGCGGTTCGAGGTACGGTCTACGCCGATCGGCACGGCCCCGAACGCCCGGCCCGCCGATCCGACCTCCAGGTCCCCAACGGCCCGCACCAGGGTCGCCGTGACGTAGGCGTTGGGCCGGTACTCCTCCCGCACCGGCACCTCGATCTTCGCGGTGTTGCCGCTCAGCATCTGGACCGAGGTGTAGAACACGCGGTCCCGCTCCACCGTCAGGAGCAGCTTTCCGGCGAACGGCGCCTTGACCAGGACGCTGGCGCTCTCGCCGGGCTGGTACTCGTCCTTGTCGAGCTGCAGCTCGACGCGAGCCGGGTTCTCGATCGCCCACGGCGCGTAGCCGTACTCCGCGGCGTAGAACGACTCTTCGGTGGAGGCCTGCGTGTCGGGATCGGTGAGAACGACGCGATACGATCCGGAAGACGGGACCAGGAACGTCACCGTCCCCCGCCCCTTGCCGGCGGCGACCGCGCGGCTGTCGATCAGGACCGGCTCGCGGCTCGACTCGTAGCGGAACGTCCCGTTCGGAGTGCGTCGCAGGACGGTGTGCCAGCGGTCCTGGAGCAGCTCGGCGCGCAGCCCTCCCGAGGGACGCTCCTTCCCTGTCGTATCGACCGCCACGTACTCGAAGGACGATTCGTGCCCGGGGGTCGCGTACCCCTTGTCGAGGCGCCGCACGCCGACGTAGTAAGGGTACGGGTGCAGGCGGACCTTCTGCATCGCGAACACGCCGCGTCCCCCCTTCTCCGAGACGCGCGCCGTGACCTCCGCCTCGAGCGACGCCGGGACGGCGGCCCCCTCGGGCACGCGGACGCTGAAGCGCTTGCGTCCCTTGTCGTCGAGCGTCGTGTCCTGCTCGAGGATCTCGCGCGCCGCCAGCATGCGCTGGGTGTTCCTGAAGGTGAACTCCTTGAACCCGGAAGGCGTGAAATCGGCGTCCATCACGCGCACGCGGGTCTCGACCGGCAGATCTGCGGCGGGCGGGCCGAACAGGTAGGCGCCGACAACGTCGTAGGCCAGGTCCTCCCCCGGACCGACGTCCTTCTTGACGGGCGCGATCTCGACCTTGATCCGGTCCGGGACGAACTCCTCCACCTGGAACAGGTAGCGTCCGATGGTTTCGTTCGCGACCATCAGCTCAAGGCTGTGTTTGCCGGTGAGCGTCTCCGCGGGCACCTCCATGGTGAACTCTGCGATGCCGCGCTTGTCGGTGCGCAACGCCAGGGTCTCGCGCTCGCGCCCCTGAGGATCGCGACGCCGAAGCGAGACCGGCATGGGGGGCGGCGCGTTGAGATCCGCGTCGCGCACCACCGCGACCCCCTTCAGCGTCTCCCCGGGTCTGTAGAGGTCGCGCTCGCCGTACAGGTAGGCTGTGTACCCGGTCGCCCCTCCCTGCGCCCCGCTCGTGTCGAGTCCGGTGAGATCGACGCGCATCTGGCCGGGGAGCAGGAAGCTGAAGTCCTTTCCCGATTCGACGGTCACGAGGTAGGGAGGGGACTTCTTCAGACGATCGCGCAACCCCGAGATGCGGAACACGCCGGTCCCGTCGGTGCGCCCCTCGGCCAGCGTCTGGTTCTGATCGCTGATCACCCGGACCAGGGCGTTCGACACCGGCGACAGGTCCTTGAAGGAGGAGACCCAGACGATGAAACCGTCGTCGTACTGCTTGGCGACCAGCCCCAGGTCGGTGAGGAGCACGAGACGCTGCTCGGCCTGTCCCGAGTACCCCCCGTAGCCGCCGCCGCCTTCCCCTTCGTCGTCCCCTTCATCGTCCCCCTCGTCCCCTCCGGCCCTGCCGCCGCCGACGCCCCCCGCGCCGCCCGTCGCGATCACGCGGTACAGCCCCGGCTCGGTTTCCTTGAGGATCTTGTCGATCTGCAGCGGGGTCACGACGCGCGTGTTCGCCGCGCCGTGGATCGGCATGTCCTTCTCGACGAGCCGGTCGCCGAGCAGCCGCGCCACGCGCTGCGGGTAGTAGGTGCTTCCCTGATAGGAGTAGGCGAAGTACTGGAACAGGAAGAAAAGGTTGTTCAGGTAAATGCGGTCGACCGCGACGTGCATCCCGGGCACGTTGATCGACTCGATCGCCACGGTGCGGTAGCCGGTCCGCGACAGGAACATCCCCTCGCTCTGGAAGACGAGGGAGGGAGCGAGATTGGGGACGCTCAGCTGGTTCGACCAGTCCTCCTTGAGGACCGCGTCGTCCACCGCCGGCAGCCCTTTTCCGACCCTGAGCGTGTAGGTCTGGCCCGGCCGGAACGGGCCGGTCAGGGACAGCACGTTGCGATCGACGCTCAGGCGCACCTTCACGTCGGGATCGATCTTGACGTAGGTCGAGGCGACACCGGCGTTCACGGGCGAGGACAGGTCGAGCCGGAACGTGGTCTCCTTCTCTCCCGCGTCGATCTTCACGGTGCGCACCGTCAGCGTCACGTTCGACCCGATGATGAGCTCGCGCACGAAATCGTCCCCGAGGGTGACGTTGCCGCCGAGCGGTGTCAGGTCCTTCGCCACGACCAGGCGCAGGGTGCGCTCGCTCTTCTGCTTGGCGAACGGAGGCGTCCGGAAGCCGAACACGTTCGATTCGTAGGAGGTCTCCAGCTCGACGTCGATCGGCGCCGACTGGCCTTTCAGCGGATCGATGACCTTGAACTTCGCGAGCAGGATGCGCGGATCGACCGGGTAGTTGAAGCGCACGGTGCCGCGCAGCAGGGTCTCGTTCTTCCCCGCCAGCCCCTGCTCCTCGCGGACGTCGAGCTGCTCGACGAGGAACCGGTCGGTCTTGGCCGTGACCTTGCGATCCCCCTGCAGACGGTAACCGGCCGGGATCACGACCTTGGGGATCAGGGTGATGGTGAACTCCGTCGCGATCGGCAGCCGGTCGGAGGTCTCGAAGCGCAGGACGCTGTGGTCGCGCCAGCGCCAGACGCCGGCCAGCGGCGGGTCGATCTTCGCCGGCGGCGGATCGAGGGCCGCCCCCTCATGCCCCTCGCCGATCGGCATGTCGAAGAGGACGTCGATGAACCGCCGCCCCTCGCGATCGATCTGGACGTCGAACACCGCCACCGGCTTGCCGCCGGCGCCGAAGCGGGCCATCCAGGTGGCGAAGGAGACGTTTTCGCGGAAGACGACCGTCCCCAGAAGCACCACCACGAACGCGAGCGCCGCGATGACGATGTCCTTCCAGCCGACCTTGCGCTTGAGATCAGGCACCAGGCTCACGGCCCCTCCTCTGCTCGATACGGACGTTCACAGGAAGCGCCTCCGGGCGCAATGGCTTCACTGGGATCGGGAAAGAACGGGACGTGCAATGCGCGGAGGATAACACATCGCCCCGGCCCCCTCCTTCCGCCGATCGGGTAGAGTGAAGGCCTCATGGAAGCGACCTTTCGCCCGGCGGCGGATCGGGACGTCGACACGATCCTGGGGTTCATGCGTCTGCTCTACGCGCAGGACGGCCTGGCGTTCGACGAGCCGGCAGCGCGCGCGGCGCTCGCGGGGATCGTCCGCGACCGGTCGCTCGGGCTGGTCTGGATGATCGACGAGGGACCGGAGGCGATCGGCTACATGGTCCTGACGCTCGGCTACAGCCTGATGTATCGCGGCCGCGACGCCTTCGTG
>Ga0137397_10003206_pt1 | contig 11393 bp, 12 predicted proteins | sample czorhiz116metaG_FD_106658 | JGI IMG/M metagenome (GOLD analysis project Ga0137397, IMG submission 106658) | Vadose zone soil microbial communities from Angelo Coast Range Reserve, California, USA - czorhiz1.16 metaG | ecosystem: Environmental > Terrestrial > Soil > Vadose zone | place: USA... | reverse complement strand
CCCACCTTCGCCTCCACGCATAGGTCCACCAGTTCGGCGAAGCGGTCATCCAGCCGGGTGGTATCGTTGGGCACCCGTACGACGATCGAGGCCGCATGCCTCTTGATGCGGTCGAGAATGCCACGCAGCATACCGACTTCGTCGAAAGTCTCACCGGGCTTCAGCACATTCGGACACATCAGGCTGATCTCGACAGCATCGACATGCGGCATCACGTCGAGAACCCCCGCCGCAATGGCCTCAGATGAGAATCCACCGACATTGGCGAAGATCGGTACCTGCCTGATCGTTCGCTGTTTGAGCCGCTGCACGGCGTAGGCGCGGCCCTTGCTCGGCACGCCCATGGAATCGGCGATTGATTCCTTTTCCCGGTATCGGACAAGCCGCGGTAACGGATTTCCCGTGCGTGGCTCGGGCATGATGGAGCCGACGCAGATGAAACCGAAGCCCAGGCACGACAATGAATCCAGCAAATCGCCGTTCTTGTCGAAACCGGCCGCAAGGCCAACCGGGCTGGACAGATCGACGCCGGCGAAGGTCGTGTTCAGCCGGGGATCGGACACCTTGAACCCGCCGGCCGCCGACAGCACTTGCCACGGCAACGACCAGCGCAAAACGGCGCTCGCGAGGGCGTGGCTTCGGTCCGCCGATAAAGTGAACAGCGCGGGGGCGAGTACGTTACGGTACAGGGACATGATCGATGAACGCCGAGACAGGCTCGCCTCTAATTTGACAACGAGGCGAATGCAGCCGACTGCGGAGAAGCAGCGCCGGTCGCGTTCCAGATTTCGATGACATCCGAGGAAGCGACAACCTGGCCGTAATCCCGGCTGAATCGTTTGAGTGCGCCGAGGTGGTCCTGCTCGCTGGCGGCGCCGCAACAATCCGCGACAACCGTCACATAGTAATCGATGAAATAGGCATCGCGGCCAAGAGATTCGACGCAGGTGTCGGTCGCAATGCCTGTCAGCAGCAGACTGCGGATCTTGCGTTTCTCCAGAATATCGTTGAGGCCCGTATTCACCATCGCACTGTAACGGTGCTTGATCACGATAGGCTCCCCAGCTTCGGGCCTGACTTCGAAAAAGTCCGCTCCCCAGCTCCCGGCGAGACAGCGCGGGATTTCCATGCCAAGCCGGGCATTTCGTTCGCGCATCGGTGCCGACAGGTATTCGGGGTCATAGATGGCTTGAATGAAGATCACCAGAACGCCGGTCCTGCGCGCCTCTGTAATCAACCGAAGCAGCGCTGGCACCCGTTCGGTCTGGATTGGCTTCAGGTCCGCACCCACCTTGTCGAAAAAACCACCATCGGCCGCAAAGTCGTTCTGCACATCGATCGCGACAAGGGCGCAATGCTTGGGATCGACTTTCTGATCCAGTCTCAGCAATAGTTCGGCGGTATCGTCGGACAACACGCTCTCCTTGGCAGCAGCTATTGCCGGCAAATCCGCTTCGACTGATCTCCAGGAGAGCTTCTGAAAGACTGACCAGTTAGTCAAGGCGATTTTCATCTCAGCACTGCCGCTTATTCGACGCTGCGCGAGAAGGACCGATACTGTAGTCCTGAGCCAGATACTCTCGGTTGAACCGCGAATGCCACTCGAGATCCTCAATGATTTCAAACAGATTTTCTGACGAAACGCAGATTCTGCCCTAGATAGATCAATAAGTTGGAGATGCGGTCAGAACAGATCGCCCCGAGAAGATGAACCCCTGCCAACGACGCCACGAACTCGTTCCAGCTAGTCGGCACCGCACGCGAGGGACGAGGCGTCGGAAGCCGTCTTCGAAAGCAAGGTAGTTTCGCGATTGGCGCTCGTTGCGATTGATCGAGCGGCGCCATTGAGCGGACGAAAGTTCATTTCCAACCTTGCGCTGTCCCTGCTCAATCTGCGGGGCAAAGCCGTCACGCGGCACCCGGCCATCGTCGTCAATTTCCACGCCGGGTTGTCGGACGATCCGGATCAAATGAGCGCGTCAGAACATCTCAAAATATTCGCGCTGTTCCCACGCGGTGATTTCCGACTGAAAGCGCTCGATCTCGGCGTTCTTTATAAAGACGTAGTAGTCGACGAATTTTTCTCCCATCGCCGCGCGAAAGAACGGATCGTCCTTGAGAGCAAAGACGGCTTCCCGCAAGGAGGTCGGCAGAAGACTGGCCTTTGTCTCATATGGCGTATCGGCGGACGCTCCGGGGTCGAGCGATCGGTCGAGGCCGGACAGGATTTGCGATGCCATATAGAGGCAGGGATTGGCCGCCGGTTCGCCGATTCTGTTCTCGAGCCGTGTCGCCGGATCGTCAACTTCCCTAGCGGTGTTTGCGGGGCATCGGCGCCAGCAGATCCAAGCAAGCTTCGGGCCATTTCACGTTTCGCGTTCGAAAACTGTATTCCCGCCCACGATGGTGCGCATGGCAACGATGTCCTTCAGCGCCTCGTCCGGAACGCTCAATATGTCGGCGGACAGCACCACCATGTCGGCGAGCTTTCCTGGTTCGATCGACCCCGTCTTATTCTCGGAAAAGGAGTAGCGCGCGGCCGCGCTCGTGTAGAGCCGGATTGCCTCTTCGCGCGTCACTCTCTCCCCGGCTCCGTAGACGTCGCCGTTCTTGTCGCGACGTGTCACCATCACGTACATATTGACGAACGGACTAAGCAGGTTGATCGGATAGTCCGTGCCCTGAGCGACGGAATCCAGGCCCATGACGTCGATCATTGTCCGCATCGGAAACGCGCGGTTCGCCGTCTGCTCTCCCAAGTATCGTTTGACAACGGCAGCCTTGTCCCAAAGGAAGGAAGTCTGCGCGTCCACCCTCACGTCGAGGCCGCGGGCCCGTTCCATTTGATCTCGGCGCATGAGGCTGCCGTGAATGACGATAAAGCGCCGACCCTTGATGGAGCGCTCGGCATCCGCCAGCGCATACGCATCGAGGACGCGATCGATCGCGGCATCGCCGACGGCATGAACGCCCACCCGCCAGCCGTACCTGTTGGCGGTCGCAACGAGCGCGTTGAACCGTTCCGGCTCGATGACGATCGTACCCTTGTAGTCCGGATCGTCGGGGTATCCGTCGCGCATCGCCGCCGTGCGCAAGGTCATTCCTCCATCGATCTGGAGTTTGACGCCGGAATAGCTCAGCCAATCGTCCCCGAAATCCGAGAAGACACCGATACGTGAGAAAAATTGCTCCCATTCGTCGGTTGTCATGCTTGGGTTGAGTCCGCCGGTCGGCGCATACATTGCGCTGATGCGCAACGATGCGTCGCCGCGTTGACGTATCCGCTGGTGCGCGCGAAGCGTCGGAGGGTCGACCGCCGCACTGATCGCCGAGGTCAGGCCAAATCCGTTGAAATACTGCATCGCGTATTTCATCTGGTCGACACGCTCGTCTTCCGACCAGTCCGGCAGCAAGTTGCTGACCAGGTCTTCAGCACTTTCTTCCAGGGTGCCGTTCGGCTCCCCGGTAGTTTTATCGCGATGAATGATACCGCCGTCGGGGTCCGGCGCATCTTTGGTGATGCCCGCGAGCGCGAGCGCTTTGGAATTGACCAGCGTGAAGTGTCCGATAGGCAGGCAAACCGGATGGTCGGGCGCCGCCCGGTCAAGCTCTTCACGGGTAAGAAATCGCTTTTCCGTCAATTGAGAAACCGGATGCCATTGCGCCCCTCGGATCCAGCGTCCTCGTGGCGTCTCGGCCGCGTGTTCGGAGATGCGCGCTAACGCCTGCGCGACCGAAGTCACGTCGTTGAGTTGAACCGTATACTTGATAAGCCCGGCGCGTTCGACATGCGCGTGAGTGTCGATCAATCCTGGAAGAACCGTGCTGCCTTTCAGGTCGACAATGACGGTCGATGGTCCGGCAAGTGGTCCGACTTCTTCTGCTGTTCCGACGGCAACAAACCGTCCGTCGCGGATGGCGACAGCGTTGACAACGCTGAAGTCGGGATCGGCCGTGATGATCTTGCCGTTAGTGAAGATGCTGTCGGGATAGCTTGGGGATCCAAACACCGCACGCGATGAAGCCGCTATTCTCGAGGTTCTAGAACTCATGTCCGCATTCCTGTTCGCGACTTCGGAAACCCACCACAAGCGCTTGTTCGTCTATCGAACAAACGTTCGATCTTATAGAATTCGTAAACCGAGGATACTCAGATGTCAAAAAAAGGAAAAAGACTGTCTCTGTTTCTCCTTGAAGCCGGACATCGAAGCGATACACCCCGTCTAACCGTGCCGCGATCAATTGCCGACAAGCGTCAGCCTTTAAGCAACCGCTGCGCATTGGTGCGTTCGATCGCTTGAAGCACGTCTGCTGTCAGCCCGAGCTCGGACAATCCCTTGATGGTCGCAATCATCGTGGATTCAGGCGCGAACGGATAGTCACTGCCGAACAACACTTGCTCGGGCGCGACCAGCTTGAGCAGCGCGCTAAACGCGAACCGGTTGGCCGACAGCGCGGTATCGAAGAACAAGCGCTTCAACTCGAACATCACGCCGTTAGGTACGCTAGCGCGGAATTCAGGTCGCGCCTCGAGACGCGCAATGCGCTCGGCCAGAAACGGAACGGTGCCGCCAGCATGCGAAAAGATGAAGCGTATATTACGGCAGCGCGCAAAGGTACCGCTGAACAATAGGTTGGTTACTGCCTTGGTGGTGTCGAAAGGAAATTCCAGCGTTGCGGCCGGCACGCCGATCGCGTGCATGTGGCAGCACGGTGCTTCGGTCGGGTGAAAATAGACCACCGCGCCGCGCCGATTGAGTTCGTCGAGCACCGGCGCGAATTTCGGATCGCCGGGATATCTGCCGTCATAGTTGGTAAGCAGGCCAATGCCATCGGCTTTCAGCTCATCGAGCGCATAGGCGATCTCGCGCAAACTGCCTTCGACGTCCGGCAGCGGCAGACTCGCAAACACCCCAAACCGGCCCGGATGATCGAGCCGAATCTGGGCCGCGTAGTTGTTGCACTCGCGCGTCAGACGTCGCGTGGCGTCGATATCCCCGAACCACAGGCCCGGCGCGGAGATTGAGGTGATCGCCTTCTCGATGCCGTTGCGATCCATCGCCTCGATCGAATGTTGCGGCGTCCATTCCGGCGTCTTGCCAGCGACGATCAGAGGTCCGATCCGATCATCGCACACCGCCCGAACGTAGCTCGGCGGCAGAATATGATGGTGGACGTCAATACGATGTGCTGGCATGGCGGGAATCGCCCGGATCGACCCGGACCCTTTGTACTGACGTCACTATCTTTGCGAGCACCGCGCGCCGGCGCGCGGAGACGACAAAGCCGTCGAAAGCGGCGGCCTTAATTCTCAGGAATATCGCGGCTGTGGCCCTGCAACGAGGCCACCAGTTTATTGGAAGCCTCGACCGCGCCCTTGCCGGCGTCGTTACCCCAGATGAACCGCGACAACTGACCGCCGAGATACGGATGCATGCCGAGATCGTAGAGCTTTCGGAAGTCGCGCTCCTTGATCGCCTTGCGCTCCTCCGGAGACATCTTGTAGCGATCGAGCACCGCCGCTTCGTTGGTCTTGAATTCCTTGCGGATCTCAGGATTCCACTTCATGTCCTGAACGAGATCATGCGCGGCGAGGTTTGGATTGAATTTTTCCCAAGCCATGACGTTCCCCACTGCTTGCTTAAAGATCCCAGATCACGCCGCCGATGCCGCACCGGAAGCTCGGCCAGCCGGTGTATCCGAACGAACGCCCGGGCCGCTCACCGATCGCCGCCATCACGGGAAACCACGACAGGACTTCGGCAGTGCCGCCGATCCCCGCTTCTTCCATACGATCGACCGTGATCTCCTTGAACAGCGTCTTGTGGTCTCCCTTGGCGCAAAGTTCGAGAAACTTGCGGTCGAACTCCTCGTCGATCTTGTAATACCTTACGCCGCCTGGCTCGTGGCTCAGTCCGCCCGAGCCGAACAGGCCGACCCGCATATCCGCCGGCAGATCCTTTTCGATGAAGTCACGCAGCGCGTGACCGACCTCGAAGCAACGCTCGGCGCTTGGGAAGGGTGGCACAGTGCAATTCTGCAGCACCGGCACGAGCGTGATGTCGGTCTGATCGAGATTCGTCATCGTGACCGGCACGGAGATGTTGTCGTCGAATTTGAGGTTCTCGTCGCGCGCCGACATGCGGACTCCACGCCGCGTCATGCCCTGGAACAACGCCTTGGCGACATCAGGATTGCCCTTTGCGGTGTAATCGCGGCAGCCGATCCACTCCTGAAACCATTCATGCGGACCGCTATGCTCTGGCGCGGTGCCGATCAAAAAATCCGGATAGAAGGTGATGCGGCTGTTGGCGAGGTGATCGTTCGCGAACACGATCAGCACATCAGGACGAGCATCTCGCAATTCCCTAGAGATGGCGGTGTAGGTGTCGGTGACGACCTTCCTCGATTCGTCCGGGGCTTTGTCGAACAAGCCGACAATAGCGGGCGCATGCGGCGCACCGGCCGCAAAAACGATCTCTGCCATACAGCCTCCTGTGTCTGAATTCGATTTATATACATTGACCGGAATTATTCAATCGTCATAATTGCATAAATTATACAGCCTGCCGACACGGAAGGCGACGAGGCCTCCAGCGATGATGCTGATCCAGCAGATTGTGAATGGCGTAATGCTGGGCAGCACCTATTCGCTGGTCGCCATAGGCTACACGCTGGTGTTCGGCGTATTGCACCTGGTGCATCTCGCCCATGGCGAGGTGTTCATGATCGGCGCCTTCGCCGGATTACAGGTGGTTCTGCTTGCCGGTGGCGGCGTCGCAGCGGCAATCACCGCTGCCGCAGCCGTGTCAGCGGTGCTCGGCGTGCTGGTCTATCTCCTCGCGATCAAGCCGATCAAGGCACGCAAGGGACATTTCCTCGCGCCGATGATCAGCACGATCGGTGTCGGCGTCGTTCTGGAAGAGCTTGCGACTCGGGCGTTCGGCGGCGAGCAGGTCGGCTTTCCCGTCCAGATGGAAAGTTACGTCTGGCATCTCGGTGCGGTCACGCTGACTTCCGTACAGCTTGTCATTCTGCTCGTCTCGCTCGGGCTTATGTTCGCGCTGCATCTGTTCGTCACCTTGACGCGCGTCGGCATGGCGATGCGCGCCACCGCCGAAAGCATGATGATCTCGCACACGCTCGGCATCCGCAGCGATCGCATTATCATTCTCACCTTCGCCATCGCCTCCGCACTGGCCGGCGTCGCCGGAGTGCTGGTTGGTATGTCGTTCAATTCGATTTCGCCCTATATGGGCGTCGATATCGGCATCAAGGGCCTCGCGGCGATGCTGCTCGGCGGCCTTGGCAATGTGTACGGCGCGATGCTCGGCGGTCTTGTGATCGGCATCGTCGAGGTGATCAGCGTAGCGTACCTGTCATCGTCCTACCGCGACGCCTTTGCATTCTTCGTCATCATCGCCGTGCTGCTGCTACGCCCGCGCGGCATCTTCGGCACCACCGACCACGTCGAGGGGTAAATGCTCGATCCGTATATCGAGTCGGTCCTGATTTTCACCGGCATCAACGTAGTCCTGGCGCTGAGCCTCTATCTTCCGGTCTCCGCAGGTCTGCTATCGCTCGGCCAGGGCGGCTTCATGGCGATCGGCGCCTATACGTCTGGCTACCTCACTGCGGTGGCGGAGTGGCCGTTCGGCATCGCTCTCTTTTGCGGCGGGCTGATGGCTGGCCTGGTCGGCTTGATCGTCGGCATCCCCACGCTGCGAATCAAGGGCGTCTATCTCATCATCATGACGATGGGATTCGGTGAAATCGTTCGCGTGTTCTTTCTCAACTTCGAGCCGACCGGCGCAGCCTCAGGACTTGGCGGCATTCCGACCTACACGACGCTGCCCGTGGTCTGGGTTGTGGCGCTATTGGCGCTGTTTCTCTGTTTCCAGATCGACGGCTCCCGCATCGGACGTGCGATCGAGGCTGTCCGCGAAGATGAACTCGCTGCCGAGGTGATCGGCATCAATCTCACGAGGGTCAAGGTCTCCATCTTCGGACTCGGCGCCTTCGTCGCCGGTATTGGCGGCAGCCTGTTCGCGCACTACGCCACTTTCATCGATCCGGGCCAATTCTCGTATGCCCGCTCGGCGGAAATCTTCATGATGGTGGTGCTCGGTGGCATGGGCAATTTCATCGGCGCGACCGCCGGCGCGATCGTCGTCACGGTCCTGCCCGAACTATTGCGAATCGGCGACGCGCAGCAATGGCGCATGACCGTCTTCGGCGCGCTGCTCGTGGTCATCATGATCGTGCGTCCCTGGGGCCTCTTGGGAGTGCGCCGATGACCAGCGCCGAGACGCCGATCCTCCAGACCCGTAACCTGACGCGGCGCTTCGGCGGTTACTCCGCCGTCTCGAATGTCGATCTCGCTGTTCGCAAAGGCACAATCCACGCCGTCATCGGCCCGAACGGCGCCGGTAAAACCACGCTGTTCAATCTGATATCCGGCGTGCTGCCTCCGACCGCAGGTCAGATCATCATCGATGGAATAGACGTGTCAGGTGCGCGGCCTGACAGCATCGCGCGCCGTGGCGTCGTGCGCACCTTCCAGGGCGTGCGTCTCTTCCCGTCGATGACCGCGCTTGAAAACGTTGAAGTGGGACGCTTCAGCCGGACGCGTGGCGGCTTCCTCGCCGCGCTGGCGCGGGTGCCGGGCCTCGCGACCCCCACCGAAGCGACGACGCGGCGGCGGGCCGAAGAACTGCTGGAGCGCGTCGGCCTCTCGGCACAGCGCGACATGTTGGCGAGCGAATTGGCGCTCGCCGATCAGCGGCGACTTGAGGTCGCGCGTGCGCTCGCGGTCGATCCTAAGCTGTTGCTGCTCGACGAGCCGGTGGCCGGCATGAACCCTGTCGAAGTGCATGAAGCAGGCGAGCTATACAAATCGCTTCTCAAGGACGGCATCACGATCCTTATCACCGAGCATCATATGAGTCTGGTGATGGCGATCTCCGACCGGATTTCGGTGATGAATTACGGCTGCAAAATATCTGAAGGGCCACCTGACGTGGTCAGACGAGATCCCGAAGTACTTACCGCCTACCTTCGGACCGAGGCGGCGGCATGATCCTCAAGGTCGATAACCTTCATGTCAGCTACGGAAAGATCGCCGCCGTCAAAGGCATCTCGATCGATGTCGCCGAGGGCGAGATCGTCGCGCTGATTGGGCCAAATGGCGCCGGCAAGAGCACGCTGCTCAAGACGATCGCCGGCCTGCTGCCGGCTAATCGCGGCACGATTGCTTTCGATGGCAAGACGATCGCCAATCGCCCGGCCGCCGAAGTGATGCGCCGCGGACTCGCACTCGTGCTCGAAGGCCGCTCGACGCTGAAGCAGATGACGGTGCAGGAAAACCTCATCCTGGGCGGCTACCCCCGCAACGATCATGGTGCGATTGCCAAGGACATGGAGCATCTGCTCGATCGCTTTCCGGTCCTGCGCGACCGTCTCAAGCAGCGTGCCGGCACGCTCTCGGGCGGCGAGCAGCAGATGCTGGTCATCGCCCGCGCGCTCATGTCGCGGCCACGACTCCTGATGCTCGACGAACCGTCGCTCGGCCTCGCGCCGCTGATCACGGCGAAAATCCTCGACTTCGTTCATGAGCTGAAGACCAAGGACAAGATGACAATCCTGCTGGTCGAACAGAATGCGAATCAGGCGCTTCATCTCGCCGATCACGCCTACGTACTCGAAAATGGCGAGGTGGTGCTACGGGGCGCAGATCTGGCGAGCGACGCACGCGTTCGCGAGGCTTATTTGGGAGTGTGAGGACCACGTCATGAGCCAGCAACGACCGATAGACGTCTATTCGATTTTCCAGGACACGATCGCGAACATGACGTTCCCCGATCTCGCGCGTGCGGCCGCGGATCGCGCCGTGGTGCTGTGGGGCCTTGGGGTCATCGAACAGCATGGTCCGCATCTGCCGCTTGGCACGGACGTCTACATGCCATCCGAATTGCTGCGTCGCGTGCGCACGATTCTCGCGACTAAGGGCGTCAGCAGCGTGATCATGCCACCGTTCTATTGGGGGGTGAATCAGGTGAGCGGATTGTTTCCGGGCAGCTTTGTCGTGAGGCCCGAGATCATGATCGAGCTGATGGTCGATCTGATCAAAAGCCTCAAGAAGGACAGCTTCTCGACGCTGTTCTGCGTCTCGGGCCATGGCGATGCGCTGCACAACCGCACGATCTTCGATGGCGTCTGCCGGGGCGCCGATGAATCTGGCCTGAACGCCTATTTCGTCGGTGCACCGTCGTTCTTCAAACGTCTCGGTATCGACGCGGCGAGTCCGCGCGCCCTGCCGACCAAGACCGAGGTCGAACGCAAGAGCACGTATTTCGACGTTCATGCCGGCGCGTTCGAGACGTCGTCGATGTGGGCGGTTTATCCGGATCTCGTGAGGGATGATTTGCTGCCAACGTTGAAGTCGACCGACTTTGATATCGAGGATCTGACGGAATGGCGCAAGGGCGGCGAGCACGCTCTCCGCAAGACGCCGCGAGGCTATCTCGGCGACCCGGCGGCATCGAGCCGCGAACTCGGCGAGCGGCTGATGGCGGAGCACGCCGAGATCGTCGCCGAGGCGATCGCGGCCAAAGTAACTGCCGTCGTCTGACAACCCGACCGACGGGGCTGCCTCGAAAGGACTTAAGGAAGACAGCGATGACCAAAGCGTTCCTGGATACGGTCGATAAGCGGCTTAGCCCCGCGCATTCGGCTGTGATGGTGATCGACATGCAGAACGACTTCTGCGCCGAAAACGGCTATCTGGAGACCGTGGTCGGTAAGGATGCAACGGCCTGTCGGGCGGTCGCGCCCGAGATCATGGCCCTGGTGGGCGCAGCGCGCGAGCATGGCGTGCCGGTGTTCTGGATTAAAGCCAATTACGATCCGGATCGTCTGCCTGAAGGCATGCTCGCCAAGCAGAGAGAGAAGAGTTCGGATATCTGCTGCGGCACCGGCAGCTGGGGCATTGATTTCTACGGCGTCGCGCCCAGTTCCGTTGAAACGGTGATCGAAAAACATTCCTACAGTGCCTTCGCCGGCACCGATGTGGAGCAGCAGCTCAGAGCGCGGGATGTAAAGACCCTGGTTTTCGCGGGAGTGCAAACCAACGTCTGCGTCGAAAGCAGTCTGCGGGATGCGGTCTGTCGCGGTTTCTACACCGTACTGGCGAGCGACTGCGTGGCGTCGCACACTTTGCCTCTTCATGAGGCAACGCTGAAGAATGTCCAGTTGTTGTTCGGTGACGTTCTCGAGCGCAGCCGGATTGCCGCGATCTGGTCAGCGGCGCTGAAGAGTCGACGGAACAATGGGTAACCCACTGAATTTTATGGAAATAGCTCAAAATCAAGGCGACAAGAATCGAGGGTTGCTAT
>Ga0137397_10003203_pt1 | contig 11399 bp, 12 predicted proteins | sample czorhiz116metaG_FD_106658 | JGI IMG/M metagenome (GOLD analysis project Ga0137397, IMG submission 106658) | Vadose zone soil microbial communities from Angelo Coast Range Reserve, California, USA - czorhiz1.16 metaG | ecosystem: Environmental > Terrestrial > Soil > Vadose zone | place: USA... | reverse complement strand
GCCAAGTCCATCTCCGGGGTGATCGGCGGACGCTGAGCCGCGGCCTTTTTCCTAGGACGGGACCTCGGCGCCCGGCGCCTCGTCTCCCGTGCGCAGCGGCAGGACCGTCATCGCCAGCCCCTTCCACTGCAGGCGCCTCTGGACCTGGTAGGCCGTCTCGTTGTGCAGGATGCGCTGCCACCAGCTCTCCCGCTTCCAGATCAGCTTGCCGCCGAAGAACATGACCCGCCGGTACTTCTTCGCCAGGTTGACGCAGACGCGATAGATGCCGTCGACCGGGTCGGTCGTCACGGTGGTGGCCGAGGCGGCGTTCCAGCCGATCCGGCGCGCCAGCTCGACATATTTCGCGAGCGACTCCTCTACCTGGTCGCGCAGCGCGCTGATCTCCTCCTTCCCCTTGAAATGACCCGAATCGATCACGGCGACCGACACGAAGATGACGTTCTTGAAAAAGCCCGGGAACATCTTCTGAACCAGCAGGAGCAGGTGGATCCCGACGCCGCCGAAATCCCTCACCAGGAGGACGGCCGTCGGCTTGGACGGATCGGGCTCGCCGCCGGGGCGGTCGGCGGGCGGGAGATCGAGCAGATCGCGATCGAGCAGGCGGACCTGGCCCTCGACCGACCGGTAGTGCGCCCGGACCCAGACGCACCCCACGACAAGGACGCAGGTGATCACAAGCGTCTTCCACGCCCCCTCCCCGAATTTCTCGACGACCATGATGGAGAGGATCGTCAGGCAGAGCACGAGGCCGAGAACGTGGACCGAGATGTGACGGACCCAGTTCTCGTGCTCGCGCCGCCCGCTGAACCAGAAACGGCACATCCCCATCTCGGTGAGCGAGAAGGTCGCGAAGACGTTGACCGAGTACATCACGACGAGGACATCGACGCTCCCGCGCGTCAGGAGCAGGAGCGCCATCGCCGAAAAGCCCATCAGGAGAACACCGTCCTTGGTCGTCAGCCGGTCCGACAACGAGGCGAAGCGGTGGGGGAGCCAGGAGTCGACGGCCATGTTGGACATGACGCGCGGCCCGTCGATGAAGCCGGTCTGGGCCGCGACGAACAGCAGGGCGGCCTCCGACGCGATGGTCAGCTTGACGAAGATCCAGCCGAGGGGAAGGCCGCCGGGCATCCATCCGGCCGCGAACCGCTCCGCCAGGACACCGTTGAGCGTCTTGCCGACCTGCTCGGCCGCCGGCAGGGAGAAGAAGCCCTGCACGTCGAACAGCAGGTAGCAGACCAGGATGCCGCCGGCGGTGAAGGCCAGCGAGGTCGCCATGTAGAGCATCGTCCGGCGCCCGGTCGCCACCTTCGGCTCGCGCATGATGGCGATTCCGTTCGACACCGCCTCGATCCCCGTGAAGGTGCCGCCGCCGAGCGCGAAGGCCCGGATGAAGATCGCCAGGAGACCCCAGATCCCGAACGTGCGCCAGCCCGCGCCCAGCCCATCGGACACCTGCCCCACGACCTCCGGGACCCGTCCGAGGTGGCTGCCGATCCCCAGGAGGATCAGGATCAGGTGGGTGACCACGAACACCAGAAAGACCGGCATCACCGCTTCGACCGATTCCTTCACGCCGCGCAGGTTCATGATCAGGAGCGCCGCCAGCACGACGAGCTCGCAGACGATCTTCAGATCGAAATTGGCGCGCAGCGCACGCGGGAGCAGATCGAAGATCGCGTCCCCGCCGGCCGCGACCGACACGGTGATCGTCAGGACGTAATCGACCAGGAGGGCGCACCCCGACACCACACCGGCCCGCGGACCGAGCAGCTTGGTGGCCACCACGTAACCGCCCCCGCCGTGCGGGAACTGCTCGATGACGCGGCTGTAGGCGTACGAGATCACGAACACGGTGATGACCGTCGCCAGCGCCAGGAAGATCGCCAGGTACCACTGGCCTTCCAGCGCTCCGGTCGAGGGGTTTCTCACCAGCAGGTTCTTGAACGCCTCCGCGGGACCGTAGGCGGAGGAGGACAGGCCGTCCGCCCCCAGGCCGATCCAGGCCAGGAAGGCCATCAGGGAGATCTTGTGGAAGATGCTCGGGTCCTGGACGTCGCGGGGCGCACCGAACAGCCTGCGCCACAGGCGCCCGACCGGGGAGGGCTGCTCGAACGGATCGATCGGTATCCGAGGTTCCTTGGCCATCCAGGCCTCCGCGGGGGGCGCGGTCCGCTGGCGCCTCCCTCACCAAGCCTGCGAGGTTAGCTGACGGGCTCGAGGGTGAAGGTCCCCGGCGCTCGCGCGCTCCGCCCCTCTATCCTGGGTCCCCCGCTCCTCCCGGGAGGGAGGATTCGGCTACGGGGCTCGTTATCTACGCTTCCGGGACGCTCCTGTCAAGGGAGGCGCGAACGGCTCAGGAACCGGCCGCAGCGGCCCGGACATTAAAAAGGGAGTGGCCGCAGCCACTCCCTTCGGAAACATCTTGTTTGATTGGTGGCGGGGGCGAGATTTGAACTCGCGACCTTTGGGTTATGAGCCCAACGAGCTACCAGGCTGCTCCACCCCGCGTCAGGAGACCGCATTATAGGCGGCCGTCTCCGGCGCTGTCAATCGAAGCAGGGGACGGCGGGTTTCTGAGACGCAGCGACCGGAAGATCAGCGCGGCGGGGAAGGCGTCGCCCCTGCCTCCGGCTCCTGGAACAGGAACAGGATTTCGCCGGGGCGCGTGAGACCGAACTCCTCGCGGGCGATCTGCTCGATTCGGTATGGGTCGTGCCGGAGATCCCCGATGTCGGCGGCGAGATGGTCGTTCGTCTGGTGGAGCGTCTTCACCTCCTCACGCAACCGTGCAAGGAGGACCCGCTGCCGGTGTCCCTGGATGAGCCCCATGTCCCCGAACAGGGAGTTGAACGCGAGGGACAGGGCGATGAACCAGAACAGGACGAGGAGGGCCTTGCGGCGCAGGTCGACCGGTGGGGCCTGGGTCGCGCTTTTCATCGATGACCGCCGCGCGCCAGGGCGGCGCGTCCGGGATAGCGCGCGCGACTCCCGAGATCCTCCTCGATGCGCAGGAGCTGGTTGTACTTGGCCACGCGCTCGCCGCGCGCCGGCGCTCCGGTCTTGATCTGACCGAGGTTGAGCGCCACGGCCAGGTCGGCGATGAAGGTGTCCTCGGTCTCGCCGGAGCGGTGCGACAGGACCGTGCTGTAGCCGGCGGAGCGGGCCGTGGCGATGGCGCGCAGGGTCTCGGTGAGCGTGCCGATCTGGTTCGGCTTGATCAGCACGGAGTTGGCCACCTTCTTCTCGATCCCCTCCCGGATGATCGCCACGTTCGTCACGAAGATGTCGTCGCCCACGAGCTGCACCGCGTCTCCCAGAGAGCGGGTGAGGAGCCCCCAGCCCTCCCAGTCGTCCTCGGCCATGCCGTCCTCGATCGACAGGACCGGCTGTCGGCGGACCAGGTCGGCGTAGAACGCCACGAGCTGCTCGGCGGTGCGCTGCTGGGGGCTCTCGCCGGGGAGCCGATACGCCCCGTCCTTGCGCAGCTCAGTCGCCGCGACGTCGAGGGCGATACCGACCTGCTCGCCGGGCTTGTAGCCGGCGGCCTCGATGGCGGCGACGACGGCGTCGACCGCGTCGGCGTTGCTCTTCAGGTCCGGGGCCCAGCCCCCTTCGTCGCCGCCCCCCGTGCGCAGGCCCCGCTTGCGCAGGATGTCCCGCAGGGCGTGGAAGATCTCCGCGCCCATGCGCAGCGCCTCCCGGAACGTGTGCGCCCCGACCGGGACGACCATGAATTCCTGGATGTCGACATTGTTGTCCGCGTGCGCGCCGCCGTTGAGGATGTTGAAGAGCGGCACCGGCAGGTCGCGGGCCCCGTCGCCGCCGAGGTGACGGTACAGCGGCAGCCGGCGCGCGGCGGCGGCGGCGCGCGCGGCCGCCAGCGAGACGCCCAGGAGGGCGTTGGCGCCGAGCCGCGAGGAGTCTTTGGTGCCGTCGGTCTCGCGCAGGCGGGCGTCGACCGCCTCCTGCGCCACGGGATCGAGATCGCGCACGGCGGGGGCGAGGATCTTGACGACGTTGTCGACGGCGCGCAGCACACCCTTGCCGCGGAAGCGCGCGGCGTCGCCGTCGCGCAGCTCCAGGGCCTCGCGCGAGCCGGTGGAGGCGCCCGACGGGACCGCGGCCCGGCCGAAGGTGCCGTCGTCGAGATGGACGTCCACCTCGACCGTCGGGTTGCCCCGGGAGTCGAGGATCTCGCGCGCCTTCACGTCGCTGATGTACGCCATCCGGCTGGCCTCAGGTGAGAAGAGCCCGCCCCGCCGCCAGCAACGATCCCAGCGCCTTCGGCGTGCGCGCTTCGGCGTAGCACCGCACCAGCGGCTCGGTGCCCGAGGGCCTGAACAGGATCCAGGATCCGTCGGTGAAGATCATCTTGCGGCCGTCGCTGGTGTTCAGACTCGCGACGCGGCGTCCGGCGAATGAGGACGGTACGTCCTCGAGCCTCCGCGCCAGGCGCTCCCGTGCCGCGGCGTCGATATGATAGTCGATGCGGCGGCTGTGGAGCGGCCCGACCTTCTTGAACAGGTCGCGCACCTGGTCCCGGATCGACCGGCGGCGCGCCGCAACCATCTCGGCGGCGAGGAGCCCCGCCAGAATACCGTCCTTCTCGGGGACGTGGCCGCGCACGCTGAGACCGGCGCTCTCCTCGCACACCAGGAAGGCGCGGCGCGACGTCAGGTACTCGCCGAGGTACTTGAACCCGACCGGCGTCTCGTAGAGCTTCCTCCCGTGGTGGGCGCAGATGGCGTCGAGCAGGTGCGTGGTGGCGACGGACCGGCCGATTCCGCCCGGCATCCGTCTCTCCGTCAGCAGATAGTCGGCCAGGACCGCCAGGAACAGGTTGGGAGGGACGAACACACCGCCCCGATCGATGATGCCGAAGCGGTCGCCGTCGCCGTCGGTCGCGAGGCCGAGGTGCAACCGTCGCGAGCGCACCAGGCGGGCGAGCGGTCTGAGCTGTTCCTCGCCGCAGTCCGGTCCCGTGCCGCCGAAGCGGGGATCGGCGGTGTCGTGGATCGCGGCGACGGTCCGCGCCGCGGTTCGGGCCAGGCCGCCGAGGTAGGCGATCGACGCGCCATGCCGGGGATCGAGACCCAGCGTGAGGCGCCCCCGGCGGACCGCGTCGAGTCGCACCAGCCGGCCGATCTGGCGGAAGTAGGCGGGGCGCATGTCGAGCTCGCGGATCCGGGCGGCGGCCGGCGCCCGGCCGCCTGCGCCAGCGTCCTCCGAATTGACCCGCGCCTCGATCTCCCGCGTCACCTCGGGCCGGGCGGGAGCGCCGTCGGCGGTGGAGAATTTCAGGCCGTTGTATTCGGGAGGATTGTGGCTCGCGGTGATGTTGATCCCGCCGGCGCGCCGGCCGCCGACGATGGCGAGGGCGATCGCGGGGGTCGGCACCGGGGCAGGGGAGAGGAGGACCGCGATGCCGCGCGCCGCCAGGACGTCGGCCGCTTCTTTCGCGAACCGGTCGGACAGGAAGCGCGTGTCGAAGCCGACGAAGACGCCCCTCCCGGCCGCGCCATCCGCAAGCAGGCCGGTGGCGATCGCGGAGGCCACGCGCCGCACGTTGGCGACGGTGAATTCCTCGGCGATCACCGCCCGCCAGCCCGACGTGCCGAAGCGGATCAGCGCTCCCAACCTTGACTCCCCCTGCAGGCGGCCACTATAATCGATGGCGTGAGCGAGCCCTCCGTCATCCTGGTTTTCTGCACAGCCTCAACCGAAAAGGAAGCCGTCGAGATCGCCCAGGCGCTGGTGGAGCGCGAGGAAGCGGCCTGCGTGAACGTCGTGCCGATGATCCGCTCCGTCTACCGCTGGAAGGGAAAGATCGCCTCGGAGAACGAGCACCTGATGATCGTCAAGACGACGCAGCCGCTCCTCGAGGACGTGAAAAAGACGGTGAAGGAACTGCATTCCTACGAGCTCCCCGAGATCCTCGCCGTGTCGGTCGACGACGGCGACAAGAACGCGTTGAACTGGATCGCCAGCGTGGTCAAGGGCGGCCGCGAAAACTACTGATCCGGCGGCTTTTGCTCGGGTGTCTTCGCGGCCTGCGGGGGCGTCGACAGCGCCGCCGGGACATTCGCACGCTCGAACGCCTTGTAGAAGCACTCCGCCATCAAGAGCTTCTGTCCTTCCTCGGTCATGTAGATCTTTTCCATCTCCTTCAGATACATCCCCGGCGCGCGCCGCGGTGCGAAGAGGTTCGCGAAGCGAATCAGCGCGGTCACGTCTTCACGCGGCATGCTCTTGGCGTTGGTGACCTCTTTCCGCAGACTCTCAGCAAGAGCGCTCATGATGCCGACACCGATTTCCACGTAGGTTTCCCGTTCACGCGGGACCATCGCCTGCCAGAGCGTGACGTCCGGTCGGGGCGGCTTCAGCCCCAGGGCAGCCCCGGACGGGGGGCACGGCGGCGTGGGTGATGGTGCGGGCTGCTTCGAGGGGGGCGGATTCTCGAAGAGCGGAGGCTCTTCCTGTGCGAGAAGCGGCCCACTGAACGCCGCGAGGATCAGGGCGAATAACAGAATGGTTCGTCTCATCGTCGATCTCCTCCGGAACGTCCGGGCGGGGCGCGCCATGAAGGCGCGTGCCGGCTCGACATTCTAGCGGCCGCCGCCCCCCGCAGCAAGTGCCTCTCCGAGGCGGGGCAACCGGGTGGCCCTATGCGGCGGCGAGACCGCGATCGAGGTCGGCGAGGATGTCGTCGACGTCCTCGCAGCCGACGGAGATGCGCACGAGGGAGTCGGTCAGCCCGAGACGGCGCCGGTCCTCCGCCGGGACGGAGGCGTGCGTCATGGTGCTCGGCTGGCAGATCAGCGTCTCGATCCCTCCGAGACTCTCGGCCAGGGCGCAGAGGCGGAGAGGCGTGAAGAAGCGCGCCGCGGCCTGGTCCGATTTCAGGTAGAAGGAGATCATGCCGCCGAATCCGCGCGTCTGCCGGCGCGCCAGATCGTGCTGCGGGTGGGAGGGCAGCCCGGGGTAGAGGACGCGCTCGACCTTCGCGTGGGACTCGAGGAAGCGGGCCACCTTCTGGCCGTTCTCGTCGTGCGCGCGCATGCGCAGGGGAAGCGTCTTGATGCCGCGCAGCACCAGCCAGGAGTCGAAGGGGGAGAGGATGGCGCCCACCGAGTTCTGCACGAACTTGATGCGCTCGGCGTGCTCGTCCCGCGCCAGGATCACGGCGCCCCCGACGCTGTCCGAGTGGCCGTTGATGTACTTCGTCGTGCTGTGAACGACGATGTCGGCTCCGAGATCGATCGGCCGCTGCAGGCAGGGCGTCAGGAAGGTGTTGTCCACCACGCTCACGAGCCCGCGCGCGCGGCACATCGCCGCGATCTGCGCGATGTCGGTGAGGATCATCATCGGGTTGGTCGGGGTCTCCACGTACACCATGCGGGTGTTCTTCCGGATCGCGCCCTCGACGGCGTCCGTCCTGGAGGTGTCCACGTAGGAGAAGGTGAGACCGTAGTCCTCGAGGACGCGGGCGAACAGCCGGTAGGTGCCTCCGTAGACGTTCTGGCTCACCACGACGTGGTCGCCGGACTTCACCAGGGTCATCACCGCGCTGATCGCCGCCATGCCGGAGGCGAACGCGTAGGCTGCCCGGCCTCCCTCCAGGGTCTGCAGGTTGGCTTCCAGGGCCGAGCGGGTCGGGTTGATCGTCCGCGCGTAGTCGTATCCGGTGCTCCGGCCGGGCGATTCGTAGACGTACGTGGAGGTCTGGTAGATCGGAGTCATGACCGAGCCCGTCGAGGGGTCGGGCACGACACCCGCGTGGATGGCGTCCGTGGCGAATCCCATCAGGTCACCTCGTCGTAGATCCCCTGGCTCAGGTAGCGCTCCGAGCCGTCGGAGAAGAGTGTCACGATCTTGCGTCCCGGGCCGATCTGCTCGGCGACGCGCGCCGCGGCGAACGCCGCGGCCCCGGAGGAGCCTCCGACCAGAAGACCCTCGCGCCGCGCCAGGAGACGCACCGTGGCGAAGGCATCGCGGTCGGTGACCGCCACCACTTCGTCGATCAGATCGCGCTCGAGGATTTTCGGGAAGAACGAGTTGCCGATCCCCTCGACCTTGTGCGGGGCGGCCGTTCCTCCCCCCAGAACCGACCCCTCCGATTCGACCAGGACGGCGCGCACGCCGGGGTTGCGCTCCTTGACGTAGCGCGTCACCCCGGTGAACGTCCCGCCGGTCCCCGCACCGAGGACGAGGGCGTCGATCTTGCCCTGCATCTGCTGCCAGATCTCCCGGCCCGTCGTGCGGTAATGGATCTCGGGGTTCGCGGGGTTCTCGAACTGCTGCGGCAGGAAGGCGCCGGGCGTTGCCGCCACGATCTCCTGGGCGCGCTTGACCGCCCCCGGCATGCCGTCCTCGGTGGGGATCTCGACGAGCTTCGCGCCCAGGGCCTGCATCAGCTGCTTCTTCTCGCGGCTGTATTTCTGCGGCACGACGAGAACGACCGGGTAGCCCCGCAGAGCGCCGACCAGCGCCAGGCCGATCCCGGTGTTCCCGGCGGTCGGCTCGACGATCGTCGCGCCCGGCCGCAGACGGCCGCGCTTCTCGGCGTCGAGGATCATCCCCAGGGCCGCCCGGTCCTTGACGCTGCTCCCCGGGTTCAGGAGCTCGAGCTTCGCGAACAGGGAAGCGGCCCCCGGCCGGTCGAACGAGCGCAGGTGCAGGATCGGCGTTTCACCGATGAGGTCGAGGGCCGATTCGCAGACTTGCAGCCTGGACACGGGAAGTCAGTGAGTCTCAGTTGTTGTCGTGCGGGTGACCGTGCCCCTTGGGCTTGTCGTGCCCCTTCGACTTCTCCGGGCCCCGGTCGCGGGAGTGGTACCTGCCGCGATTCCTTTCCGCGACGTACTGCTCGACGGTGATCCCCCGGTTGCGCTCGGTGATGATCGTGTACGGTCTGACGTGGTGGTAGCCGGCCGCGACCTGCAGCTTCGCCAGCTCGTAAACGTCCCGGTCGCGTATCTCGAACCTCTCGCCGCGCGGGTGCTTGCGCCAGTAACCCCACGCCTTGCCGTACGGGGGACCGGGGTCCCGGTCGAGACCGGCGAACAGGACCGCCGGGGAAATGTTCAGGCGGAACATGATGTCCGACCAGGATTCGCGGTCGAGCCGCAGTCTCAGGATGTCCTGGGGAGATCTCCTCGAGGTCCGCGCCAGCAGCTGGATGACAGGGTAGTCGTTGACGGGGTCGGGGCAGCGCTGCAGCACGTCCACCGCGATCGCCGGGGGCGGGGCAAAGTAGTCGTTCGTGACGTTGAGAAAGATGCGGGCGTCGTCGCGCAACCCCAGGTCCAGCGTCGCGTCGTAGAACACGCCGGCGCGGGCGGAAACGACCGACGCGGCGAGAGCGACCGCGAGCGCGGCCACGAAACGAGCGGCGGTCAGGGGTCGTGGTCGTGCGATTCGACACTCGCTCATGGACAGCCTCCTCTTCCGGGTGGATCGAGCTACCGGGTCTCGAGCGCGATATGGAACTGGTCCGCCTGCTCCAGACGGGCCGTGACATCCTTGAAGTCGATGGTGAACTGCGCGTTGCTGCCGGGATCGATCGTGCCGAGCGTCGTGCCGGCCGATCCGACGCCGATCAGCTTGGCGTCCTTGTCGTAGATCGCGACCGCCAGACCGACACCGGCCTGCCGGGACGAGCCATTGGCCACCTTGACGGTGGCCTTGTAACCGGTCTTGACGCGCAGAAGCGTGGCCGGCCACTCGAAGCGGATGGTCTCCACGCGCACGTCGCCGACCGCGAGGTCGAGCGACAGCCACTTGTTGCCCTCGAACTTGTAGCGGCCGGAGTTGGTGTCCGCCAGGGCGGCCGGAACGAAGGCGGCCAGCACGAGCACGGCGCCGGCGAGCCGGAGATTCATGTGGCGCATGGGTCTCCTCTCAGTCCTGGAACTGGATCTGCTTCACGGACGAGTTGACGATGAAGATGCGTGTGTTATTCTCCTGGGGATCCGCCGGGATGAAGTAGAAACCCCGGTGGTTGGCGGAGTACTCCTCCGTGAACCCCCAGAGCCTCTCGCCATCCTTGAACTCGACGATCGTCTTCTGCCCCTGCGGGGCCTGGACGCCGAAGCGCTTGGCCCGGTCGACCTGACGGCGCGCGGAGCCGTAATCCCTCACGTAGAACAGCGCCTTCAGGTCATCGAGCCGGATGGTCGTCGGGATGCCACCCCCCTCGCTGGGCAGGAGGTGGAACAATTCGCCGTCCGGTCGGAAATCCTGCGTGTAGCCACGCTGGGTCTTGCCGTCCTTGAAATGGGCCACGACCTTGTCTTCCATCCGAGCCTCCGCTGCGAAGGTCAGAAGCGGTGCGACGATGACGATTCCGTGATCCGGATTAGCGGGATGCCGTGATGTATGCGCTCCCGTCCACGCACCGGATCGGCTGACCGCTGACCAAGACTTCCATCACGTTCTGAAGTATCTCACAATCTCCGGATCCGGCGCCCGAGATGAGGCTGATGCGGCCCGGGGCGGCGTTGGGATCGTTCGGGGGGACCGGCGGGCCCGGGATCGTGGTGGCGGCGGTGAACCCGAGAGTCAGGAGCGTCGTGTCGCTGTTGACGCTGGCGGTGGGGCAGTTGGGAAGGGCGGCGACCCCGAGGAGCAGGACGCCGGTCGTGTCGGCGTCGGCATTGACCGAGCACAGCGGATCACAGCTGGAGCAGGTCGGAGAGTTCGGGAAGCAGCACTGGCCGAGGACGGACGGGTTGACGGCGAAGACGTCGCTCACGTTCACGAGGAGCGGATCGAAGTGGAACTCGAGCGTGTACGCGTCGAAATCGATCGGAGTGCCGGTGCCGTTGTGCATCTTGACGTCCATCGTGACCAGGTCGCCCATCGCCGATGTTCCCTCGAGGAAGACCGCCGGGTCGGGCGTTCCGGGGAACGGGACGATCGTGAGCCTCGCTTCGACCGGCCGGATGCGGTTCTCGGTCTTGTTGTGGCCGCCGCAGGCGGGCATGAGGAGCGCGACGAAGAGGGTTGCGGCGCAGAGCCGTGTGAACGGCGGGCCGGAGAGGGGAGGCGTCGAGGTCGTCCTCCGGCGTGTCCAAGTTTGAAACATTCCGCGATCGGGCCTCCCATGCCCTGCAATCCCGGGAGTATACCGGGGCGCCGGGCCTCCGGCAAGGAAACTCCGCGGCCACGGGCGCCCGGGCGCGGTGAAGAGGCAGCGCGTCCTCGCACTTTGCTATAATCCGCCGCCCGGGAACCCGGCGGCGCGTCACACGGCCGGGCTCCTTCGACTCCACCGCGCGGTCCCGGGTGTGCGGCGGGCTCCCCGAGGTCCCGATGACGCCTCTCTTTCGTTCCACTGCACTGGCAGGGATCCTGGCTGCCTCGGCGGCGCCCGGTTTCGCGCAGGAGATCCG
>Ga0137397_10003202_pt1 | contig 11400 bp, 9 predicted proteins | sample czorhiz116metaG_FD_106658 | JGI IMG/M metagenome (GOLD analysis project Ga0137397, IMG submission 106658) | Vadose zone soil microbial communities from Angelo Coast Range Reserve, California, USA - czorhiz1.16 metaG | ecosystem: Environmental > Terrestrial > Soil > Vadose zone | place: USA... | reverse complement strand
TACAAACGCTTATACGAAGAGGAGGTAGCTGTTCGCCACCATCGCCAGCCCGGCGAGGCCGCAGAGGACGGCGAACAGCCACAGCTCCTTGCGGCCTGCGCTCGCCGCGATGGTCGAAAGCACCACCCCGGCCTGCAGCACGACGAACGCGTACTGGAAGCGGTCGCCCTGTTTCTGGTGCCGCGCCTTCGCCGCATCGAGCGTCTCCGCCCGCGCCTTGATCTCCGCCAGCTCCGCGTCGTAGCGCTTCGCCGCCGCCGCCGCGCCCGCCTCGAGCTGCGCCAGCGCGGGAGACAGGTCCGGCCGTCCGGCGGCCAGCGCGCGCTCCAGCTCCAGCTGCCCGGTGCTGATGTGCCTCTTGATCGACTTGGCCTGGTAGTAGCTCCACTGATCGCTGGCTTCCGTCTGCGCGAGGATGGTGTGCGAGAACTGGCTCGCGTATGCGCCGGAGGCCACGGCCGCCAGCACCGCCAGCACCGCGGTCGTGCGCGCCACGTGGTCCGTCCACCTCCGGCCCGCCGCCTCTGCGGCCGCCGCTTCTACGCCGAGCTTGTCTGCCGGGATCGCCATGGAGCGATGCTACTGCTGGGCCGCGGCTGGGCGGAAGCGTTTGGTCGGCCGCCGGGCCCGGTGCTAGCGTACCTTTCCGCACCTCGGGCGCTGCCACCATGCAGGCACAGTTCGGCCGCTACGAGCTCCTCAAGCGTCTCGCCGGCGGCGGCATGGGCGAGGTGTACCTCGCGCGCCAGCGCGGCCTGGCCGGGTTCCAGAAGCTGCTCGTGATCAAGACGCTGCTCCCGCACCTCTCCGAGGACGAGGAATTCATCGCCATGTTCAAGGACGAGGCGCGCCTCTGCGCGCACCTCGTCCATCCGAACATCTGCCAGGTGTTCGAGTTCGACGAGATCGGCGGCACCCATTACCTCGCCATGGAGTACCTGCGCGGCGAGGACCTCCGCCGGCTGGAGCGCGCGTGCGAGCAGCGGGGGAAGCCGCTCCCGGTGGCGCTCATCTGCCGGATCGTCGCGGACGCGGCGGCGGGACTCTCTTTCGCGCACTCGCTGCGCGACGCGAGCGGCCGCCCGTACGGGATCGTGCACCGCGACATCTCGCCCCAGAACATCCTGGTGACCCTCGACGGCGGCGTGAAGATCATCGACTTCGGCATCGCCAAGGCCGCGGGGCGCTCGCAGCACACGCGCACCGGCGCGCTCAAGGGGAAGTGCGGCTACATGAGCCCGGAGCAGGCCCGGGGCGAAACCGTCGACGGGCGCGCGGACATCTTCGCGCTCGGCATCGTTCTGCACGAGCTGCTCACGGGGCGGCGGCTCTTCAAGGCGGAGGACGACGTGCAGACGCTGGCGCGGGTGCGCGAGTGCCGCGTGCCGCCTCCTTCGCAGCTCGAGCCGGAGCTTCCGCCCGGGCTCGATCCGATCGTGCTCAAGGCGCTGGCGAAGGACCCGTCGGCGCGGTACGCCGGCGCGCAGGAGCTGCGGCTCGCGCTCGAGGAATGGCTCATCGAGGGACGCCGGAGCGCCTCCGCCGCGCACCTCTCGGAGTTCCTCAAGGTGGTCTACGCGGACCGCCTCGAGAGGGAAGCCGGCGAAGCGACCGCCGAGATCCCCACTCCCGTCACGCGCCGGACCCCGAGCGGACCCGCGCGCACCGACAGCGCGGATTCGCCCGTCCACAGCGGGAGCGCTTCCCGTCCGGCCAGCCGGCGCGGCGCGACCGTCGCCGTCGCGATCGCGGCGGCGCTCGCCGCGGTCGCCCTCGTCGGATTCCTCGCGGTGCGCACGCCGCTCCAGCCGCTTCCCGCCGCGCAGCTCGCCGTGCACCCGGATCCGGAGCGCGCCCCCGAGAAGGCCCCGGCGCAGCGGGTCATGATGATCCTCAAGAGCGATCCGGCGGGAGCGACCATCGCGGAAGGCTCGACGCCCGTCGGGACCGCGCCCCACGTGTGGAGCGCGACGCGCGGCGAGCACCGGCTCAGCTTCCAGCTCGCGGGATACCGCGGCGTGACCGAGGACGTCGTCGCGGCGAGCGACGGCCAGGAGGTCCTCGTCCGGCTGCCACCGCTTCGATCCGAGCGGCGGCCGGTGAAGGACCCGGCGATCAAGGCGGAACGGTGATGGGGGTGCGGGGGGCGCTGGGCGCGGCGCTCCTCTGCGCGCTCTTCGCTTCGCCCGCGGCGCGGGCGGACTCGGTCGCCGACGAGGCGGATTTCCGGTTCCACCGCGGAGTCAAGCTGTACGCCCAGGGACGCACCGAGGACGCGCTTTCCGAGTTCCTCGCCTCCAACCGGCTGGTGCGCAACCGCAACGTCATCCAGAACGTGGCGCGTTGCTTCGAGCGGCTGCGCATGCTCAACGAGGCGTGGCGCTGGTACTCCGAGCTGCTCGCGGAGCCGTTGCCGGAGAGCGAACGGCGGGACCTGGCGGCGGCGCTGACGCGGCTGCAGCCCTCGCTCGCGCTGTTGCGTGTCTTCAGCGACCCGCCCGGCGCCACCGTCTACGTCGATCGCAGGGACCTGGGCGCCCGCGGGCAGACGCCGGTCACCCTGCCCCTCCCGGCTGGCCCCGTGACCACCATCGTCGAGCTGCCCGGGCACAGGCCCGCCGAAGCCAAAGCGGAGCTCGCGATCGGGAAGCTTTCGCTCCTGCAGCTGAGGCTCCCGCGCATCGAGGGGGAGATCGAGGTGGATGGCTCGCCGCGCTCGTTCGAGCTGCGCCTCGATCGGCCCGACGGTCCCGTGCAGCTCGCCGCCAGCGGCCGCGCGCACGTGCCTCCCGGCCCCCACGTCCTCTACGTCAGCGCGCCGGGCCACGCCACCCAGCAGCTCGCCGTGGAAGTGCCGGCGGAAGAGACGGCGAGGGTCTCCTTCAGGCTCCTGCAGCTGCCGCCCCCGTCCGGCACGTTGATCGTGCGCGCCAACGTCGACGGCGCGCTGGTGCGCGTGGACGGCAAGGAGATGGGGTTCACGCCCGGCGTCATCGACAACGTCCCCGCGGGGTCCCACGAGATCCAGGTGCTCGCCGATGGGCGCGAGCCGGTGGTGGAGCGCCTGGAGCTTGCCGCGAACGACCGCAGGCCCGTCGACGTGAAGCTGCGCTACGCGGTGCCGCGGGTGGTCGCGGCCGAGAAGGCGCTCACCCGGGCGGAGGACGCGCCGGCCTCGGTCACCGTCATCTCCGGCGAGGAGATCCGCGGCTTCGGCTACACCACGCTGTCCGAAGCGCTGCGCTCGGTGCGCGGCTTCTACACCAGCTCCGACCGCGACTACGACTCGACCGGCGTGCGCGGCTTCTCCACGCCGGGCACGTACAACAACCGCATCCTGGTGCTCTCCGACGGCCACGCCACCAACGACGTCTCGGTGGGCCAGGGCGCGGTAGGGCGGGACTTCGACGCCGACCTCTCGGGCGTGGAGCGCATCGAGATCGTGCGTGGGCCCGGATCGGTGCTGTACGGCAGCGCCGCGTTCTTCGCGGTGGTGAACGTCGTGCACCGCGCGCCGCCGGAAGGACGCCACGCGGAGTTGGGCGCCCAGGTCGGCACGCTGGGCGAGAACACCGGCCACGCCATCGCCTCCTGGGCGGGCCCGGGCGGTTCCGTGTGGGTGCGCGCCAGCGGCGCGGACCTGACGGGAGAGCCCGTCTTCGCCTCGCCGGCGGCCGACGGGCCGGCAGCGGGCTTCGCCAGCGGGCTCGACGGCGAGCGCGCCGGCCACCTCGACTTGCGGGCGCGCGCCGGCGAGGTGACGCTCTCCGGCTCGTACAACTGGCGGCGCAAGGCGCTGCCCACCGCCGCGTTCGACACCGTCTTCGGGGCCGCGGGGACGCAGACCACCGACCAGCGCGGGTTTCTGGAAGCCCAGGTCGCGCACACCTTCGCGAACGGCCTGGGGATCGACGGTCGGGCGGCCTTCGACGCCGAGCGGTACCGCGGAGACTGGCGGTACCGCGGCGCCGGACCCGGCTACGACTCCAGCTTCGAGAACTGGGGCACCGCGGAGCTGCGCTTCCGCCTCCCGCCCATGGCCGGGCACCGGCTGTTCGTGGGCGGCGAGATCCAGGACCGGTTTCGCATCCACGTGCGCGCGGTCACTCCCGGCAAGCCGACCTTCGACAACAGCGCGGGCAATCCCGCCGGTGCTCCGGACGCAGAGGCGATCTACAGCGCGTACGCCGGCGACGACTGGCGCATCTCGCCGCGGCTCTTGCTCGACGCAGCCGTGCGCATCGACGACTACGCCGATTCGTTCGGCGCGGTGGTGAACCCCCGCGTCGCCCTGATCGCCCAGCCTTATGCGGCCGGCACCACCAAGTTGCTCTTCGGCCGCGCCTTCCGCGCGCCGGGCATCTACGAACGCTTCTTCAACGACGGCGGCGCCTCGCAGATCGCCGCCCAGGACCTGCGGCCCGAGCGGGTGACGACGTTCGAGGTCGAGCACACGCACCACGCGAGCGACGAGGTGTCGCTGCTCGTCGCGGGCTACTTCAGCCGCATCGAGAAGCTGATCCGCGCGGCGCCGGCGGGCACGCTGCCGGACGGCACCGTGCTCAGCCAGTTCCAGAACCGGGAGGGGTTCGTGCACGGCGCCGGGGCCGAGGCCGAGGTGCGCTGGGCGGCCGGTCCGGGAGTGCTGTTCTCCGCCTGGTACGCCTGGAGCCTGGTGCGGGACGACACCGGGACCGGGTGGTTCCAGGGCGCGCCCATCGCCAACTCGCCGCGGCACAGCGGCGCCTTGCGGCTCCTGTACCCGATCGTGCCGCAGGTGCTTTCCGTCTCGACGGAGGCCGTCTACGGCGGCCCGCGCCACACCGTCGCCGACTCGAGCGAGCCCGACCGGATGGTCGGCGAGTCGCTTCAGTGGAACGCCGGCCTCTCGGGCGAGTACGCCCGGTGGAACCTCCGCTATGGAGCGTTCGTCTACGACCTGCTCGACCAACGCGTCCTGTTGCCCGGCGGTCCGGAGATCCCTTTCCCCGGCCATGCGGTGCCGCAGATCGGGCGCACGCTGCGCGTCCAGCTGGCGGCCTCCTTCTGATGCTGCTTCTCGGCGCCAAGGAGATCGAGGCGGCCTCACTGGGCATGCCCGAGGTGGTGGAGATCGTCGAGGCGGCGCTCCAGGACAAGGCCGCCGGGCGCGTGGAGATGCCGCCGAAGCTCGGGCTTCAGCCGCGCCCTGGCGCGGTCCTGCACGCCATGCCGGCGCGCGTGGGCGATGCGCTCGGCATGAAGTGGATCGCGTCGTTCCCGGAGAACCGCGCGCACGGGCTCCCGCCCACCACCGGCGTCATCGTGCTGAACGACGCGCGAACCGGCGCGCCGCAAGCGGTGCTGGACGCGGACCGGATCACCACTTTGCGGACGGGCGCGGTAGCGGCGATCGCCGCCCGGATGCTGGCGCGTCCCGGGGCCGGGATCGCCGCGATCCTCGGTCCAGGACGCGTGGGCGCCGCGGCGCTGCAGGCGCTCCGCCATACCTTGCCGGGGATTCGGACCGTCCGAGCCTGGGCGCCGCGGGGCGAGACAGCCCGGCGCTTCGCGAAGGAGCACGGGGCGGAAGCGGCGGCCACCGCCGACGAGGCGGTCCGAGGCGCGGACGTGATCGTGAGCGCCGCGCCCTGGCCGGGCGGTCCGCCCCGCCTCGAGCCCGGCTGGATCAGCCCGGGCGCGTTCGCCTGCTCGCTCGACTACGACGCGACGTTCACGTCGGCGGCCGCGGCGGCCTTCGACGTCTGCGTGGCCGACGACGTCCCGCAGATGGACGCCGCCCGCGCGAAAGGTTCCTTCGCCGGCTGGCCCCGCTTCTCCGAGCTATGCACCGCCCGCCGCAAGGACCCCGACCAGCGCATCCTCTGCGCCGCCCTGGGCCTGGCCATCTTCGACATCGCCGTCGCCACCCGCATCCTGCAGCTGGCGGCGGAAGGCCACACTGGGCGCGAGGTCGACTAGAAGCGTGTCACGCAGAGCTCGCTGAGGGCGCAGAGAAAAGCTTTGGTTTTGAAAACCAACCCTCTGCGAGCTCTGCGTGAAACCTTTTTTCAGTCCTCGGACTGTTCTTGTTCTTGTTCCTGGAGCTTGGCGCGGAGGAGATCGCCGAGGGTGCCGAAGCCCTTGCCGGGAGGGGGGGCCTTGCGGCGGTAGGCCTCGTATTCGGAGCGGCCTTCGGAGCGTTCGGCGGAGGTGCGGGACAGCCGATACCGGCCGCGCTCGTCGAGGTCGATGATCTGCGCCTTGAACTGGGTGCCCACCGGGGTGGTCTTCTGATTGTCCGAGCCGCGCGGCGTACCCAGCTCCGCGTTCGGCACCAGTCCCTTGCCTTCCGGCCAGGTGACGAACACGCCGTAGGCCTCGACCCGGTCGACCTTCGCGTCGACCATGTCGCCCACGCGCGGCCGGCGGCCCCCCGGCTTCTTCTCGGGCGCGGCGGCAGGAGCCTGCGCCTCGTCGTCCGAGATACGCCGCAGCGCCACCCGCTTCTGCGCGTCGTCCACCGAATCGACCTGCACCCAGATCGGCTCGCCCTCCTTGACCACCTCGCGCGGGTGCTGCACGTGGCGGTTGGCCAGCGCCGAGACGTGCACCAGCCCGTCGACGCCGGGGAACAGCTCGACGAAGGCGCCGAAGGGCTGCAGGCGCACCACCTTCCCTTGCAGCTTGGCGCCCTCCTTGAGCTGCGGCCGCGCCGCGTCCCAAGGGTCCTGCTCGAGCGCGCGCAAGGAGAGCGCGATCCGCTCGTGCCCCTTCTCGTCCTTCTCCATGCGGAGCACCTGCACCCGCACCGTCTGCCCGGGCTTCACCACGTCCTGCGCGTGCACCACCCGCTGGTGCGACAGCTCGGAGACGTGCACCAGGCCTTCCAGGCCGCCCAGGTCGACGAACGCGCCGAAATCGCGCACCGAGCTGACCGTGCCCTCCAGCACCGCCCCGACCTCGAGCTTCTTGCGCAGCTCCGCGGCCAGGGTGGCGCGCTCCTCCTCGAGCAGCGCGCGCCGCGAGAGGATCGCGTTCCCGCCGCGGATCTCCATCACCCGGAACTTCAGCTTCTGTCCGACGAACTGCGCCGGATCGTCGACGAAGCGCACGTCGATCTGGGACGCCGGGCAGAAGGCGCGGAGCCCGCCGAGGTCCACCTCCAGGCCGCCCTTGTTCTGCGCCGTCACGGTCCCCTCGACGGGCACCTTCGACTCGAGCGCCTGCTGCAGCACCTCGCGGCCGGCGCCCTTGGGCACCGAGCGGGTCATCACCGGCGTTCCGTCGGCCAGCGAGAGCACGTAGGCGTCGATGCTCTCCCCGGGCTGTACCAGTAGCTCGCCCTTGTCGCTGCGCAGCTCGCGCAGGTCGATGATCGCCTCGCCCTTCCCTCCCAGGTCGAGGTAGCCGATCTCGGCGCCCACGTGCGCGACCCGCGCGTGGACCTTCTGCCCGAGCCGCAGCTTCTGCGGCTTGCGCGCCGACTTCTCGCTCTCCGCGAACAACGCGGCGAAGTCGCCGGACTCGTCGGCCCCCGCCTCCGCGAAAGCAGACTCCGGCGCGGTCCGCTGCTCGGCGCTCCCCGCCTCGCCGCCGGGCGAGGCCGCCGCCTCGCCGTGCGACGCAGGCGGCTGCGCCGGCTCTTCCGGCTTTCCCAGGGTCGGCCTCCGCACGACCACCGGCATCTTGCGCTCGTCCTTGCGCGGCCGGCGGGGAGGCGGCGGCCGCGGAGCGCGATCCTCCGGGCGCAGCTCGACCGACCCGATGATCTCCGCGAACGTCGGCGCCGCCGGCTTCCGCCTGGCAGGCTCGGCGGGCGGCGAGGCGGGCTTCTTCGGCTCCTTGCGCTCGGGCTCGGGCGGCCGGGAGGCGCCCTTCATGATGTCTTCGAACGACGGCGGCTTCGACTTGTCGGGCATACGCTGATCGCTTCCAGAGACGAGAGCCGGGCGTCATACCACGCCACCCGAGCGGTGTCAGTCGAAGCCGCCCGGGCGGCGCCGTGCTTTTGGCTCGCGGCGTTTCGGACCGGTTCAGTCGCGTGGAGAAGCGCGGCGGCGTCCCACCGTCTCGATCTGCTGCTCCAGCTCGCGCATGCTCTGCAAGAGCTGCACGTCCTCGGGCAGCGGAATGCGCGCCATGCCCCTTCCCCCGACGACCACCCGTCCGCCGCCGCCGCGAGCAGCCCGGGCCGCCAGATCGATCTGGTCCTGCAGCGCGCGCCCTTCGGGCGGCACGGTCGAGGCGAGCGCGACCAGCTGCGCGCGACTGCGCTGCACAAGGTCCGCGAGATCGGTGGCCGGCGTGGCCGCCAGGGGCGCGAGCACCTCGAATCCGCGGGCCCGCAGCAGGCACGCGGCCATGCGCGGCGCCACGTCGTGCTGCTCGCCGGCGACCGCCGCCACGACCGCCGTCCCGCGGCCGCCGCGGTTCGGCTCGCCGGGCGGCTCCGCCAGAGGCTGCGCGCGCGCGATGGCATCCACCACCGCCTGGGTCGCGACGTGCTCCTCCGCCACGCTCAGCTTGCACGCTTCCCAGCGATGCCCGATGCGCTGCAGCGCGGGCGCGACCACGTCGTCGAAGATCCCCGCCAGGTCATGACCAAGGAGGCGCAGCGCGGCCATCTGTGCGACGAGAGACGACGCGTCGCCCGCCAGCGCGCTCTTCTCCACTGCGGCGACGGCCTCCTCGCCCCCCGCCTCCTCGCCCGGCGTCAGCTGCGCAGGAATCGTCTCCGCCACCTGGAATTTCCGCCGCTGCACGAACGCGGTCACGTCGCGCAGCCGGAACTTTCGGTGCCCTCCCGGAGTGCGGAAACAATCGATCTCGCCGGCGTCGGCCCACCGCTTCACCGTGGCCTCGCCCACGCCCAGGAGCTGGGCGACCTGCCTGGTGGACAAGACGCCGGTCTTCACGGCCGTTTCGCTCCCATGTACCAAGGTGTCCTCGAGACCGCCGTCCGAGCGTTTCGAGCGTTCCGATGTTAGGTACGGGCGCCTTGGTTCAGAAAGCCAGACCTTGTTGATGTCCGTTCGCTCACGAGGATGCTCGAGATGACCGAGCGCGGGCGCTTCGCGCCGAGTCCCACCGGGGAGCTACACATCGGCAACGCGCGGACGGCGATCCTGGCATGGCTGTGGGCCAGATCGGTGGGCGGCGGGTTCACCCTGCGAGTGGAGGACCTCGACCGGCCTCGCGTCCGCCCCGGACTGGCGGAGCGCCAGCTGGAAGAGCTGGCCTGGCTCGGACTCACGTGGGACGAGGGGCCCGACCCGCGCACCGGAGCGGACCTCGGCGGGCGCGGTCCGTACCGCCAGTCGGAGCGGGCGGCGCTGTACGAGGAGGCGTTGGCGAAGCTGGGCGAGCACGTCTACGAGTGCTTCTGCTCGCGCGCCGAGATCGCCGTCGCCAGCGCGCCGCACGGGCCGCAGGACGACGGCCCGCGGTACCCGGGCACCTGCGCGGGCCTCAGCTCCGCGCAGCGCGCCGAGCGCCGACGCACCCGGGCGCCGGCGCTGCGCCTGCGGGTCCCGCCGGGTCCGGTGAGCTTCCAGGACGAGCTGCAAGGCCCGCAACAGTTTGATCCACGGGCAACGGTGGGCGACTTCGTGCTGCGCCGCGCGGACGGCATCTTCGCCTACCAGTTGGCGGTGGTCGTCGACGACGCGGCGATGGGCGTCACCCAGGTGCTGCGCGGCGCGGACCTGCTCCCGTCCACGGCGCGGCAGATCCTCCTCTACCGCCTGCTGGGCCTGCGCGAGCCGCGGTGGGCGCACGCAGGCCTGGTCGGCTCGGCCTCAGGGGCGCGCCTCTCGAAGCGCGACCGGGCAGCCTCGCTGTCCGCCCTTCGCGCGGCGGGCCGGGACCCACGCGAGGTGGTCGCCCGTCTGTGCGCGGCGTCCGGCCTGCCGGAGCTGCCGGGCCGCGGCCTGGCCGATCGCGCCGCGACGTTCGCGCTGGACCGGGTCGGCCCGGGGCCCGTCCTGCTGGACCGCCCTTGAAAGCGGCGGTTGCCCGCCCGGGACGAGCGTGGTACTGCGGCGCGTCCACAGGTCCGGAATCTTGGCAGGATTGGCGCAGCTCGAGTAAAGACGGGGCGGCATGTCGGAGAAAGAAGCAGGCATAGAGGTCGAGGGGACGGTGCGCGAGGAGCTCGCCGGCGGAAACTACCGTGTCGAGCTGGACAACAAGCACTCGGTGCTGGCCTACGCCTCCGGCAAGATGCGCAAGTTCCGCATCCGCATCCTCCCTGGGGACCGCGTCAAACTCGAGCTGTCGCCTTACGACCTGACCCGCGGCCGGATCACCTACCGCCAGAAGTGAAAACCAAACTGCGGTTCACGCAGAGCCCGCCGAGCCCGCAGAGAGATTCTGGTTGGATCTCGCGAGCGTGTGAACCGCGCCCGATCGAGGAGAAAGAAAACCTCTGCGCGCTCCGCGTGCTCTGCGTGACACGCTTTCAGGCGCGGTCAGGCGATGCCGCGGAGGCGGAGGAACTTCTCCAGGGCGAGCGCGATCAGCTCGGGTTGCTCGACGAGGGCGGCGTGGCTGCCGCCACGGACGACCAGCAGCTCGGCGCCGGGGATCTGCGCCGCCAGCTCGCGTGACCGGATCATCGGGGTGAACAGGTCGCGCTCGCCGGCAATGACGAGCGTGGGGACGCGCACCTCGGAGAGCAGCGCGGTGGCGTCGTGCGAGAGCAGATCGCGGGCCAGGGCGAAGTAGGCGCGCAGGTCGAGCTGCAGCAAGTGCTGGAAGTACGGCTCGAACTCCTCGCGCGGGCAGAGGTCGGGATGGACCACCCCCAACGCGCGGACGGCCTCCCACACGCCCGGGAGCCGAAGCACCGTCCGTAGCGCCTTCTCCGCCAGCGACGCGTGCCGGGCCGCCACCTCGAGCAGGAGCGTCAGCACGGGCGTCAGGGCGGACCCGCCCAGGAAGCTGGAAAAGATGCCTCCGGCCGCGCCGAGCACCGGCACCAACCCGCGCACTCCGCCCGGGCGCAGGCGATACGCCTCGAGCGAGACTTGCACCCCCATCGAATGGCCGAGGAGCACGGCCTCGCCGACGCCCGCCCGCTCCGCCACGGTCCACAGATCGCGGGCACACTGCGCCACCGTGACGCCTTCCGGGTGCTCGGGGACGGGCGTACGGCCGTGCCCGCGATAGTCCCAGGTCACCACGGTGTGCGTGGGAGCGAAGTGCTCCGCGAGCCGGCGCCAGAAGAAGGTCGAGACGCCGATGCCGTTCGAGCAGAGGAGCGCGGGGCCCTCGCCCTCGGCGCGCCACCACAGCACCGCGCCGTCGGGCGCCTCCGCGGTGCCCAAGCGCACCGGCGGGGTCACTGCGCGCTGCCGGGCGCCTTGGGCGGAGCGGTCTGCTCGGGCGGAGCGGTCTCCGGAGACGGCGCGGCGTCGG
>Ga0137397_10003199_pt1 | contig 11409 bp, 11 predicted proteins | sample czorhiz116metaG_FD_106658 | JGI IMG/M metagenome (GOLD analysis project Ga0137397, IMG submission 106658) | Vadose zone soil microbial communities from Angelo Coast Range Reserve, California, USA - czorhiz1.16 metaG | ecosystem: Environmental > Terrestrial > Soil > Vadose zone | place: USA... | reverse complement strand
CGTAAACTTTCAATCCTATGATAACTCACATGAAAAAGGAAAGGGGATATCAACTATCACATTCCGCGCCGGTCTAAGTAAAAAGTCGCCTAGATAGTACCAGCGGCGCAATTGGTCTGACAGTAGTTAACACTGCAAACTGATGCGACGTGAAGCCAACTTGAAGGACGCCTATTTATCCATAATCGTGCTGCAACTTTCCGGGAATTCGTTCCGGCGCCCCGTCGTCTGTCTACTGTAGTGTCCGAGTCGGAGGCCTCGGGCCAAACTGAAGATGCATTCGTTGGTCTTTCTTGTCCCGTACGCCGAGCGCCGATGCATCGAGCAACCAAGGACAACTTTGAACAGCTGAGCGGCGCGCTCAGGCTCAGACTCGTGATCGGTTGAGCGCAACGCTCGACGCTCGACGAACAAAAGGGACGTGACCGCGACTTCTTCGATGCCGGAGGGCATGACACGGCTCCAACTACGGACGGAGGGAACTTCGTCACTGGCAGACCTTTTGGATGGAAATGTGGAGTCCCACTTGATGTCGAGTTGCTAAGGAAAGCGCAGCATTTTATATTCAGGTTGGAGCGGGATATACCCCACAGCACTCCAGCTTACAAGAACTGGCAAGGCTGGTCACTTGTCCGCCTTTCCTTGATCCCGGCTCCATCGAGGCTGTACTATCCGAGTGTGATCGGGAGTAGCCGTTGATTTGAATTCCGGCGATCCTGATAGGGTATCGTTGTCCCGCCCTTATGGCTCAAACACTGTGGCGTGGCACGTGGCACGTGTTAACACAGTCAATCCTAGGACACCGCCTCCTTGGACTGATCATCACGTCACTTGATTTCCTCGTTACGTGGTCGCCTTGCCTTGGGGTTGTACCACTCTTCTGGTTGATGTTCGGGGACACGTATGCAGGAGCAGCTTGGAACCTGACTCGCGGAGAGTTTAGAACTTTCAGGTACCGCAGAAAGCAGAACAAGGGAAAGATGGCGCCACATCAAAAGTCCAACTATGCATCACGACCTATTATAGACAAGCATTCCAATTGAGTTTGCAGCCAGCTGCATGAATGACTTTCATTGATTCTATACGAGAACAACGGGACAGTAAAAGAGGAAGGCAACAGTAAAAACCGTGAACATCATAACCTTAAATAGCAGCAATCTACAGAGCAAAGCGTGATTTTTGTGTAAGCAAAGAAACAAATAAAAAAGAGGCAGGGGGGGAAATGAGACGTTTGGTTGCTGTTGTTGGACAACGATGTTATGTTATTTGTACAGGTATGCAGGAAGACATCAAAGAGACAGGATAGGACAGGATTTCGCAGCGCATCCTTCCGAGAGACACAGAGAGAACGAGACTTTAAAACGCGTCCGCATCAAAGCTGAAAGAGTCAAAATGCATAGAATTGAGCCGCATCTCAAAGCTGAATTCCCGCTCCTCAAGACACGAACCCTCTCTGGGTCTGGGTCTGCGCAACGTCCCAGAAGGGTCGACATTCCGCCGAGGCGAGTCATAGTCCTCTCCAGAGTCCCACCCGCCGTCGTCGTCATCGTCATCGACTGGCATCTGCGCCGCGCACGGCGGCGGTGCAGGTTCGTCCACCTCTGGGTTTGCCTCCGCTTGTTGGGGCTCCGACGCCTCTTCGCTCGCGTCGGGCGTGTTCGTACTCCCGGAGAATATGGACTGGAGATTGACAAACGAGAATTTCTGTCTGGTGCTGCTGGGAATCGAGAAGCTAGGCGACGTGGGACGCGCAGGCACATCCGAAAACATCTGCAGAGCAGAAGTGGATGCCGATGCGCTGCGGGAGTACGGCAACGTCCGAAATCCCCTGGAATGAGATGACGAAGCACCGACGCCAGTCTCATCTGAGGCGTCTGGGCCACCAGGAGAAGCTTCGGGACCACCGAGACCAAGACCGAAAATATTGGACAGCGGCTGCGAGACTCGCTTCTTCAGGCGCGGCAGGCTCGAGTGGGATGGGAATGGCACGGCCTTGGCGCGGTGCTTGTCTGCAGTCGGCGGCGGCACTTGGCCGCATGTAAGAGCGGGTGCCTTCGTCTTGGCAGCGCCAGTGAGGCCGTTCTCCTTTGCCGGAATGACGTGTTCCATCGTGGGCCTACGCGGTGCCTTCCCGACGTTCTTGATCGAGCGTAAAGCCTGTGCGGCTCGCGAGCGGAGCGTCTTGGATCTCCTGAGCGTGGGGATGAGGGGGACGGATCCGTTCGCGTACGCAACGTCCGGCATGCCCTCTCCGCGGCGCACTTTCATAATTTCGACAATGTCGTCGTCGTCCCTCTCCTTCGCCCGTTTCGGACTTTCAGGTATCACCGAGAGCCGTAGTAGTGGATTTCGGTTTGCCTGGAGCGAGGAGTGGGAGGAACCGCGCCGTCGCGTGATCACGGCGCCGTCTGCTTGCGAATGGCCGAACGAAGGTGCGTCCTTCGGGGAGGAGTGTACGGGGTGGGACTGGTCATCGAGTAGCGACTGGAGAACCTCCTCCATCTCCGGTGTCGTGAATGCCATCTGAGAATCTGCGTCCTCATGGCTGCCATCGAATGCGCACCAAGGCATTGCTTCGTCCTCTGGTGGATGGACGAAAACGATAGGCATCTGGTAGGAAGGAGATGAGACGGACGATGCAGGCGGGGCGATCGAGCTGTGTTCATAGGTGAATGGTAATGAACGTGTACTATGCATATCAATGAGCTCTGCAAGAATGCAGGCCAAATACGAAGGGAGAGTTGCGTGCGACAGGGAGTTCAAAGAAAGCGTTCAATGATATCTCGCGTCTCGGGCTCGTGACCGTGTCAGCCACGAATTCGAACGATATTATGTCATACCCCTAACCCCAACCGCATTCGGTCACGTGAATCCTCTGCTTTAGCCGGAGGCAGCCGGGGCAATGGCCGGGCGAATATCGCTCAGTCAACGGCCTTTATAAGACCGTGGGTGGTGGCAATCTAGATATCACCGTATGTCCTGTGCATCATCCACTGCTGTGGCCTGTACGACATCTGTAATTGAGTTAATGATCGCAGAAGCCACACTCCCCTACACCGCTAATAATATAGCGCACCCCAGTAGGACGCATTCCCGGTTACAGGGTATCCACCTGAAGACCGAGGGTTCAACTGAAGAAATCAGAACAGTATATAAGAAGCCGCAGCAGTGCATCCAAATACAGCCCTCTACGTCACCAGGCGAAAGCTAAGGAAACACGAGTCAAATATCACTAGATCACGGGGAAACCCACCGCTCGTTTCCGCCCTTCCTACGGTCCGTGATGATTACCCTGCAGCCTAGTTTGGTGCCGAGTAGTAGTATACAGTTGGTCGTGCCAATACCCAGGGATGCGAGGAGATCTTGGTCATGCTGAATCCACAGTAGATGTCCACAGAGAATTGTGAAGGGTTGGAACCGCTGGGCGTGAAGTTGGGCATGTGTGCCAAGAAAACGTATCTCATCTTTAAGTCCTATCGGCGGCATAGATACGAACACGGCACATCGCGGAGGCATTGATTATATTATTGATGGGAATAAAAGATCTGATCAGGGTCACCCTTTAATTCCTCGAATTTTCCCCTCGATTGTCCTCGTAAGCATTGGAAATTGCTTTGAGCCACCAAGATTAATGAGCGTAGTTGGACTTCCTTACTAGTGACAGAAGCCAATGGACGTTTCCACCACTCACGGAGATGGGATCATCACAGGACGCCACCTCACGTATGATCCGGTACAATGGGGATACAATGAACATAACCTTAGAACCTTAGAACCTAACTCATCATCTAAGCGAGATCATGAAACCCACCAGTTGATCTAATCAGTCACGCCATGCCATCGCGCCATGCCATCGCGTCCGAGTTGACGCATCGAAGTTGTGTTACTTGGTGGACTTGTACTTGGTATAAAATATGGGACCATGGCGCAAATCCTTGCATGAGCCTCCTTTTGCGTAGCATAAACACCTCCATAGCCATTTGTCAGAACTGGATTGATTTACCTGTGTAGAAAAATCTTGCCACTGGCAGGCCCATGCCTGCCAGTGAGTGCACACGTAAGGCACCAAATATTCTAAGGAAGAAGCGACTTAGCAAGTCTGAGATCGGGAACGGGAACGTGACTTGTCGAGCACTCCGCCGAGCTAACAAAGCGTAATCACCGGGATGATTCATAACAGCACGGAACGCCGAGAAACTAATTTCAACTTCGGGATGAAGGCCCAGTAACGCTTGCCGTATGGCGTGTGAACGATCGGGACCGAGAAAGGCTCGCAGATTCCGACGAACATTCGTTCGGAGGTGCGATCAGTAGTGTGATGCGAATAAAGACGCAAAGCAACCGACAGGTCTTCTGGATAGGGAAGTCTAAAGGAAACCATGCTGCTCAAAATCAAATCCAAGGGGCTTGCCCAGGGCAGGCAGCAAGGTGACTATCACCAATGCGGCCACAGGTAGTTTCTCCTCCCCGAGTCACGGGAAAACACGCTGCCGCCACATGTGCGATTATTACACCCCAGAATCTCTGGGATAGTTCTGAGCGGACTCTAAGCACTCGAGTGATCTGTGCATCGTGTGACGACTAACGGCATACTTGGACCACTACGCACCGGTTGCACTAGATACGGATTATGTGCATCTTCATCACCGCAACCGACGACAAGAGGATGTTCTAGGGGCCTTCTGTCTGAATAAGAAAGTTGCTCGTTTGCGGTTCCTACCGCATTCTCCTCGTTGGTATCGCAGACTTTCGTGTGCATTCTACTTCATCAACCACAAGGTGACGTCCCTGATTCTTGAATGTTGTATCATATCAAACATCGTGCCATAGTCCTTTGAACAGAGGGACGCGGTCACGTGGATCGTAGAACCGGCTACATGAGGGTATGATAGGGATTCGCGGCCTAACTGAGGAATGTGATGAATAAAAGGTTCATTCGCAAAAGAAGATTTATGCGACAAATGATCCCGAGATCGACGGGCAGGATTCCGTCGATGCGGGTAGCGTGGCGCTTCTCGAGTGAGCGAACAAAGCAAATGAAGTAACCGCGGAACGCGTTTCCCAGTACTGTAACTTGCTAGCTGTCATGAAACAACAACTACAGCAGATAACCTTGCAATAATCAGCGTATGAATGCGGAGGGAAATTCCGCACCGAGGTGTTGACGTTGACGCCCGTCTATACAGTGGTGGGTTGTAATGTATTTGCCTTGGCAGGCGAGAATGTAATTGAGCATAATCGGGAGTAACAGTACTGCAGTACTGTATGGGTCCGCTGTCTCGAGGTTCGGGTCTTCTTCCTTCCGTAGAGTCATTAATCGGGGGTGACAGTTGACCTTACGAGGATCGGACTACGGCCAAAAGGGAAGGGAAGAAAAATTGACGAGTTGCCGCAAAGCTATTCTAGTAAGGTGTCAATCGTTCTTGACTGGAAGCAAGGTACTGAGCTAGCAGATGATCGGGCGAGAAATATCGGCCGCGGAGAAGGGGCACTGTATGCCGACTGGAAATGGGATGCTTTACGAAAGAGTCGTATAACAATAAATGGGCGTCAAAATAGGAAGGCCGGTGAGAGCTCTGTTGGTCTAGAACGGGAAATGATGGAGAGGATAAACTTGCAGGGGACGGAAGAGAAAATAAGAGAGTGAAGAGGGAAGGATGACGCCAGGTAGGATATTAAGGGGCCGAAGCGGGATGGAGGTGGGGATAAGACGACGGGTCGCGGCGTGTGCGCACCGTTGATGAGTGGATGGGATATGATATGGGCTATCGACCGTGAGAAAGAAGCAAGCAAAACCAAACACGTGGTAGGCCTCTCTCAAGCCAGGGTCAGGTCACAGGGACTCATTCCCCTCCACGGTCTCCACCAATCTCTGAGCCCTCATTGTCTCCTCCTCCCCATCCACCTCGCTCGCCGCACAGATAGCCGTGTTTTTCGTCCCTGTCCCCATCGTTTTCGATCTATCCCTCTCGACCTCTCGTTTCTCCGCCCATCAATCAACCCGCTGCACGGCCAAGTTCAAACGACCAAGCTCACATCTCCGCACTCATCATCCGCTCACCCTCTGCCTTCTCAACCCTCACGACCTCATCACCTTTTTTTTTGTAATGGCTACACACGGTCCAATCAATGGCGTAAAGATAAATCGTGCGTGTTCCGGATCTCTTCGCGCACATACCTTTGCCCGTTCCCGTTTCTCTTTCCGTGCGCTCGCACGCATCGGATGGTCATACCTTTTTTGGCTACGCTGTCTCCTAACCCTCAATCCATCGCCGTTCGCCTCTCGCCTTTCACCCGTCTCCGCCCTTTGCCGGACTACGTCATTGTTGATTGTTATCATCACATAGCCATCGACGATCCCCGAAAGGTGGTCAAAGTCGTTGCCTCTGATGGCAAGACGGGCGACACCCGTGACATCTCGTACACGAATTGTAAAGTCATCGGCAACGGCTCGTTTGGCGTCGTCTTTCAAGCTAAACTCGTCTCCGAACATGAGAGTGGCGATGACATTGCCATCAAGAAGGTTTTGCAGGACAAGCGGTTCAAGGTGAGTGGCGATCAGCTGTCGTGTGGCCTTGAAATGGTTATAATGATCCAAATGCGTATCCATCGCGCAGAACCGTGAGCTACAGATCATGAGACTCGTATCTCATCCAAATGTGGTGGACTTGAAAGCCTTCTTCTATTCCAACGGTGACAAGGTATGTCTTGATACCATATTTTCCTATGCCAGGAAGGAACTGAGGACCTTTGCGTTGAAACTCTGAAGAAAGACGAAGTGTACCTCAATCTAGTTCTCGAATACGTACCGGAGACGGTGTACCGAGCGAGTCGTCACTATGCGAAGCTCAAACAACCAATGCCGATGCTCCAAATCAAATTGTATATGTACCAGCTTCTCCGTTCTCTTGCTTACATTCACTCGGTTGGAATCTGCCACCGCGACATCAAGCCGCAAAATCTTCTTCTAAATCCAGCGACGGGTGTGCTTAAGCTCTGTGACTTTGGTTCAGCCAAAATCTTGGTAGCCGGGGAGCCGAACGTCAGTTACATCTGTTCGCGTTACTACCGCGCACCAGAGTTGATATTCGGAGCCACGAATTACACAACAAATATCGGTGCGTCCTCCATTTTAGGGACTGGTTAGATTGTCGGACTGTTCTGACCCGCAGTCGGTCGCAGACATCTGGTCGACCGGTTGTGTGATGGCCGAGTTGATGCTCGGCCAACCGCTTTTCCCTGGTGAAAGTGGGATTGACCAGTTGGTTGAAATCATCAAAGTTCTGGGCACGCCGTCACGTGACCAGATCAAAACGATGAATCCGAACTACATGGAGCATAAGTTCCCGCAGATCAAGCCCCACCCATTTTCCAAGGTCTAATATTTTCTTCCCCGGTTGGGTGTCATCCTAATGTTCATCGGCGAACACAGGTGTTCCGGCCACGCACAGCGCCCGAGGCGATTGATCTCGTCTCCAAGTTGTTGGAATACACACCGGATGTTCGGTTGAGCGCTGTCGAGGCGATGGTGCACCCTTTCTTCGACGAACTACGAGCTGAGGGTGCAAAGATGCCAAATGGAAAGGAGTTTCCGTCGTTATTCGACTTTTCTCGGGAAGGTTCGTGACTTGAATGACGTTTTGCCACGATCGGTGGCGCTGACCGGTTCGCAGAGCTCTCGGTGCGACCAGATCTGATCCACAAGCTTGTGCCGCCACACTGCGAAGAAGCGTTGAGATTACGGTCGATTGATGTCCACAACTTTAAGCCCATACCGCTTGAGCAGTTGAGGATTACGCTTGATTGAGTGCTCATGCTGCTATACGATGTGATGGGGGATGGAGGAGCAGTACCTTGTGTATGGTATGCTGGTTCCAACACTCCCTCTATGTGTGTGATATCATAATAAGAGGCCGTCAGTTTGTATACACGATGATTCCTTTGTCTGTCGTTTTTTCTCTTTTTATGAGATTAGTCACGTGAGGGAGGTGTTGCGCCATTTGACGTGCGCTCGACGATGTGCGATACGAACTCGGAGAGGTGCAATATAATACAAAACAAATGCGATGCGATCGACCCATCCCCTCTCCACTTCGATCTTCTACCTCGACCATGGCACAACAAACCGACTCCCATTCTTGCGACACCCTACCACGAGCTCGTCCCTCTTCGCCCTCTCTAGCAGTCTCAGAGGATCACTGGTCCTCTCGCCCCCCTTCTCCATCATCACATCCCATCCCCGACGTATCCCCATCTGCCCTCTCTCAACCCGCTCCCCGCAAGCTATGCATTCGACACCAAAGGATCGCTGACGAGGGAACAAATCTCAAGCTCCAGCAGGTGCGTCCTAATCGTTCTCCTTTCTCTTCCCTTCCACAACGATTTTCCTCCCTTTATCTTATCACGTGTCTCGGACGCCACTTTCAATGTGCTCAATATATGCGTCTTTTTATTGTATCCTAGGCCCTCGACGACCTTCCGCTCGGAGAAAGAGAATCCATCAATGCAATCTGGGCAAGCTTTTCGTCATCCCCGCACTCTCGCCGGGAGCTCATTCTTCGGGGCATCCTAACGATGTCCTGCTTCTCTCAACTTTCGCTCCTCACTGACGCGCTCAGCCATCTTATCCGGATCGACCCCTTTACCGTCTTCCCACGTGAGGTTTCCCTAAAGGTCTTAGCCTATCTAGACGCCACATCATTGTGTCGAGCCGCGCAAGTCTCGCGTCATTGGAAGGCCCTGGCAGACGATAACCTCTTATGGCGCGAGATTTGCGAACAGCACATTGGCACCAAATGCGAAAAATGCGGCTGGGGATTGCCCATCCTGCAACGCAGGCGTCTGGTTATCCCCGTATCGTCATCGTCATCTCCTTCGCCCCTGGCCGGCGCCACCACGTCCTCCAATGGCAAACGCGAGCAAGAGGACCCGGACCCGACCTCCAGCCCAAAACGTCACCACTCCGAGCCTTCTCCTTCCGCGACGCCTTCTGTCCACCCAACCTTCTCGCCACTGCCCGCACCCATCCCGACCGCTGCACGTATCGGCTCCACACCGCCGCCAAATTCTCCCTCACCACTCTCCCTCCCCCTCACGGTCGAAGGGGCACTCGCCCGTCCGTGGAAGGATGTCTATTCCGAGCGCTTAAAAATTGAGCGTAATTGGCGACGGGGTCGGTGCTCTGTTCGGACTTTGAAGGGGCATACCAATAGCATCATGTGCCTGCAATTCAGCGAGACGCTTCCTCATCTCCCATTTCCCGTCCTCATCACGGGGTCCTTTGACCGCACGGCTCGGATATGGAATCTTGAGACTGGTAAAGAGATTCGTTGTCTCAAGGGTCACACCCGGGCGTTGCGTGCTCTGCAGTTCGATGAGGTTAAGCTTGTCACTGCCAGCATGGACCACACGCTTCGCATTTGGAACTGGCGCACAGGGGAATGTATCAGCACGCTCGACGGCCACACAGAGGGTGTGGTCTGCCTCAACTTTGACAGCACGCTCCTCGCCAGCGGCAGCGTTGACACGACCGTCAAGGTTTGGAACTTCCGTACGCGCGAGTGTTTCACCTTGCGCGGCCACCGAGATTGGGTTAACTCTGTCTTACTTTGGGACTTGGCCTCAGCCCCAACCTCCGTTCCACCTGATGAGGCCGTCTCACCAGGAAAAATGTTGTTTTCCGCATCCGACGATTGCACGGTGCGTCTCTGGGACCTGAGGCTCCGCACATGCGTGCGCCAGTTTTCTGGCCACAGGGGCCAGGTGCAGAGCTTGAAGTTGCTCTCCCTCGACCACTGTGGCACCACAGAGGACGTTCCGAAAGGCCGCCGTTGCGAGGAATTGACGCGCGAGGTGAAGAGGCATCAGCAGCTGCTCGTTTCGGGCAGCCTCGACAACACGGTCAAACTGTGGGACATCGACTCGGGCAAGGTCGCGCGTACGCTCTTCGGGCATCTTGATGGTATCTGGGCGATTTCTTGTAACAAGATGAGAATTGTCAGCGCGAGCCATGACCGGACTATCAAGGTGAGAAACCTCGATCCTGTTCACAAAACGTCACTTCGAATCTGACAATCTCGTTTGCTTCCGTGTATAGGTTTGGAGCCTCGACGAAAGCCGGTGCGTGTCGACGCTCGTCGGTCATACCGGCGCCGTCACCTGCCTCAACCTTGGCGAAGACAAAATTGTCTCTGGAAGCGACGATGGGGACATACGGATATGGTCATTTTGTGTATGATAATGGGATGGTATGCTTTTTGCTGCGCTAGTATGGTATATTCTTTAGTGGGAAAATCCGGATGTTTTCATTGATACCAATGTATACATATGCATATGTGAGAAAATGCAAAGCAAAGGGTGAAGGACGCGTGGGTTCCGTACATGTGCTCCATATTATCGCATTTCTAATTGAGGTTGGACCTAGCCGCATGAATAACTAGGCAACAGCAGAAAGCACGACGACAGCGTGAACATCAGTGAAACATCATAACCTTAACTAGCAGCAATCTGGAGTGCAAGTCCGCATCAAACAGCCAGGCACGCATCATACCGTGTTCAGTTGTTTTTTGTAGAAATTCTCGGCACGCTCGTTCGCCGCGTTCTCGTTCCCGCCTCAACCTGAGACCCTGCATCTTGGGGGTAGTGCCAGTGGTAGGTTCAAAAAAAGATAAAAAGCTGCTCACCCTTATGGTTGAAATGCTAACGTCCTCCTCCCTTCATCGAGGAGCCCTATCACTCCCTATCGAAACTGCAAACCGTCACCGTCACATGGCTGATATAGAATCGCAACAAACCAATCGCCTACCATGGAGCTCGTTTCCCGCCCGTTCCGCTCCGCCGCATGATGCATTGCGCAACGCGACGGTCAGCCTTCAAACGTCGTTACTTCCTCCATCTTTCTAGTAATCGCTCATCCGTGTGCTACGCACAATGTTCTTTAGTTCCCGCCTGTAACATTTATGAGCCAACTCGAAGGCCAATGGGGGGGGATGCACCTCTCGCCGTCGGCCAAGGTGCAATGCAAGGCCCGGGTGCGCCGCGACTCGGAAACCCGCACCACGTCAACGCAGCGAATGATGATATGGCGGACTACCGAGGACCGCCTGGAGTGAGTCATCATATCCGTAATCACGATGCGTAACATCAACCTTCCTATTAACGATAACCTTCTCGCAATTACTCCAGAATCTTGCCGGTCCATGCGCATATCCTGCTGGCAGCGTAGAAATCGCTCAAGGTGGCCGCGAACACGCGCAAGACATTTTTCCCGTATGTGCCCAACTTATCGTCCCTGTGGATGTTCTCAACGGGGGGAGGTCTCACCCGGCCCGCAGGAGAACCGAGGAAATGAGTCTGTTGGTTATGTTCCTCAGGGCGCTGTACTAGGCTCTACTACTGCCCAAGCCCGGT
>Ga0137397_10003197_pt1 | contig 11411 bp, 11 predicted proteins | sample czorhiz116metaG_FD_106658 | JGI IMG/M metagenome (GOLD analysis project Ga0137397, IMG submission 106658) | Vadose zone soil microbial communities from Angelo Coast Range Reserve, California, USA - czorhiz1.16 metaG | ecosystem: Environmental > Terrestrial > Soil > Vadose zone | place: USA... | reverse complement strand
GCGATGTCGAAGCGGTAGGGGTCGGGGAAGTATTTCTCGTCGCGGTTGGCGGAGATGTACCACATGGCGATCTTCTGGTTCCGCTGCATCGCCACGCCGGCGAACGTCGTGTCGCAGGTGACGGTCCGCCGCATGTGCATCACCGGGCTCGCCCACCGGATGATCTCCTCTACCGCCGACGCGCTCAGCCCGTCGAGGTCGGCCAGCCACTTCCGCTTCTCGTGCGGGAACCGCGTGAAGGCCCACATGCCCTGACTGATGGCCGTGCGTGTGGTCTCGTTGCCGGCGGCGATCAGCAGGAGGAAGAACGGCCCGAGGTCCTCTGGGGGCATCGCCTCGCCGTCGACCTCGGCGTGCACGAGCACGGTCGTCAGGTCGTTCTCCGGATGCTCGAGGCGCTTCTTGCCGAGCCAGAGCCCGTACTCGCGCAGCTCGCCCGCCGCTTGCAGGAGGGACTCGCGCGTGCCCCCGAACGCCTTGTCGCCGCCGGCCAGGAGACGGTTGGTCAGGTCCAGCAGCTTCGCCCGGTCGCCCTCCGGCACACCCATCATGTCGCAGATGATGGCGACGGGCAGCGCGTCGGCGACCTCGCTGACGAACTCGGCCTCGCCCTTCGGGGCGATGGCGTCGACGATCCGCCGGGCGCGCTCGCGGACCGCGTCCTCCGCCTTCGCGATCATCTTCGGGGTGAAGCCGCGGTTCACCACGCCCCGGAGCTTGGTGTGCTTCGGGGGATCGGTGGAGATCATCGAGCGGATGGCGCCCATGTACTGCATGTCCCCGGGATCGATCATCACCTGGATCCCGTACGCGGAGCTGAACGTCTCCCAGTCCCGGGTGGCGGCGGCGACGTCGTCGTAGCGGGTGATCGACCAGAAGCCCTGGCCGGAGTCCGGGTGCTGGTGCCAGGCGACCGGCCGCTCGTGCCGCAGCTTGGCCAGCGCGCCTTCCACGTCGTCGCGCAGCCAGAAGTCGAAGCTGGCCGGGTTGATCTCGTCTAGCGTCAGGGCGGTCGTCGGGGGGGGAACGGTGCTCATACGGGCCTCCTTGTCGCCGTCGATGTCAAGGCCAGTGTGGTCTATCGCATCGGCTACACTCTGTCAAGGCACACCGAGAGGAGGACGGCATGCGAGTGCTCGTGAACCGGACGCTCTGCGAGAGTAACGCCGTGTGCGCGCGGCTGGTGCCGGAAGTCTTCGTTGTGGACGACGACGACCAGCTTCAGATCAAGCAGGAGGCACCGCCCGAGGCGTTGCGGGAGCGCGTGGAGCACGCCGTGCAGCGCTGCCCGAAGCTCGCGTTGTCGATCGTGGAGGATTGACGGCAGGGGTCAGGTCTCACAACCCAACAAATGTCGTAATGTGAGACCTGACCCCTACGTGCGTTTGGTGATGACCACGACTTTGCCGCTGTCGCTGATGAGGGCGGTGAGGATCCAGCTGACCACGGTGACCACGATGGAGCCGAGGAGGGCCGAGCCGAAGCTTGCCACGTGAAAGCCCTTGACCAGGCTCGCCACCAGCCAGAAGCAGAAAGCGTTCAAGATGAGCAGGAAGAGACCGAGGGTGAGCAGCGTGATGGGAAGGGTGAGGATGAGCAAGACCGGGCGCACGAAGGCGTTGATCAGCCCCAGGACCAGCCCCGCCCCCAGCGCCGAGACGAAGCTGTCCACCTGGATGCCCGGGAGGATGGACGCGGCGACGATGATGGCGAGCGCGTTGACGAGGACGCGGATCAGGAATCCCATGTGTGCCTCCTTGCCGGAGGAGCCATTGGCCCGCAACGCGCGCCGGGTATACTGGCCGCGTCATGCCCCGTCATTATAGGCGACTCTGGCCGGTGGCTCCGGCCTCACCCGCGCCTTTCCTCGTACCCGCCCTGCTCATGGTGCCGTTGCTCCTTGTCCTGTCCGTCGCCTGCCTCGCCGAGCCCGCGGTCATCACCATCGATCCCGCGCTCACCCGCGGCCCGGCGGGGGCGCCCGTCACCATCGTCGAGTTCGGCGACTTCCAGTGCCCGCTCTGCAAGCGCACGCAGCCCGTGCTGGCCCAGCTCCTGAGGGAATACCGCGGCAAGGTACGGCTCGTCTTCAAGAACTTCCCGCTCGCCTCTCATCCCGGCGCCCGCCCCGCCGCCGAAGCGGCGCGCTGCGCGGCGGCCCGCGGCGTGTTCTGGGAATACCACGATCTCCTGTATCTCCCCGGCACGGACTTCTCGCGTGAGGCGCTCATCGGCTACGCGGGACGCCTCGCCCTCGACCGCGAGGCCTTCGCCGCCTGCCTGGACGCGCGGCAGTTTCGCGACGAGATCGACGCGGATGTACGGGAAGGCCGCGCCCTCGGCATTCCCGGCACGCCGACCTTTCTGATCAACGGCAAGCCGCTGGTGGGCGCTCAGCCCATCGAGGCCTTTCGCGAGGCCATTGCCGAGGCCTTGCAGAGTGGAGGCAAGTGATGGCCACGCCCCCCGTCAGCATCTTCGTCGAGGCCGACAACGTCCCGTGGGTGGAGCGACGCCCGGGCGTCTTCTGGAAGACGCTCTGGGAGGACGCGGACGGACGCCACAAGGCCGTGCTCATGCGCTACGACAAGGGCGCCGTCATCCCGCGTCACCGGCATGTCGGGGACGAGCAGATCTGGGTCCTCGAGGGTGCGGTGGCGGACGACACGGGCGTCTGCACGGCGGGGAACTACGCGCGCCGGCCTCCCGGCTGCGTCCACACGGTCACGAGCCCCGCCGGCGCCCTCGTCCTCGCCGTGATCTCGGGCCCAACGGAGCCCGTCTGACAGGCTGCTCAAAAAGGTCCCCATGCGAGGCGGCCCCCCGCCTTTCGAGTTGAGCGGCGGCTCTTAGGCGTCGCGAGACGAGGACCGAGTTGATCCGCACGCGAGGCGTAGTCTCTCTACGTCGAGCGTGCGGCCGAGGGCGCCGCACTCCCGCAGATGGGCCTTTTTCAGCAGCCTGCGTGGCCGAGATCTAGCGCGTCCGTCAGCGTCTTGAGCAGGCAATAGAGGCTCGCCCGCACCGTCTCGTCATACTCCCCCGGCACCGCGCCGCCCGCGTAGAAGACCTCGAGCAGGTACGCGGCCAGGCTGGCGTGCTCGGCCTGGCCGAGCGCCTGCAGCACCTCGACGGGCGGAGCGCCTTCCCACTGCTGGAGCCAGGCCTGCGTCTCGGCATAGGCCTCGAGCAGGCGCGATTCGGCGAGCACAGGAAACGGCCGGCCGAGGCTCGCCTCGAGGATCTTGAAGAGGAGAAAGGCCAGGCCCAGGGCCGCCTTCTGCACGGTGGGATCGAACTGGCGCGTCAGCGACTGCGAAAAGGCCGCGGCGTGGGGCTGCAGATCGAGAAAGGCCTGCGCCTCGCTCGCCACGCGCGCGGGCGCATACGCCGTAAGTTCGCGCCAGACTTCATCTACGAGGGTCTTGTCGATGGCTCGCATCGCGAAATTCTCTTGCGACCCTATGGGCTCTCCGGTAAGGTGAACAGCCGGGATTCTAGCACGCGTGAGCGCGCGCTCCGGCCACGCACATGCCGTTGATTCATGGGGAGAAACTGAAGGGACAAACATGATGACGACTGAGCACCTCTGGCTGTCCGTGGGATTTCTCGGCCAGGCGTTCTTCTCGAGCCGCTTCCTCGTGCAGTGGATCGCCTCGGAGCGTAAGAAGGAGAGCGTGGTTCCCGTCTCGTTCTGGTTCTTCTCGATCGGCGGCGGGACGACCCTGCTCATCTATGCCATTTATCGCCAGGATCCGGTGTTCATCCTGGGTCAGGGCGCCGGGCTCGTCATTTACTTACGCAATCTCTACCTTATCCGGCGCAAGCAGCGCCGCCTCGCCGGGGCGGGCGCCTGAGCGCGCCCGGCGAGAGGAGACCTTTCATGAGCTCGACCAAGACCGAACCGATCAAGTGGTCCGCGGCCCAGGCCTCACGGGAGATCCTGATGATCCCGGGGCCGACCGAGCTGCCCTTCCCCGTCATCCAGGCCATGAATCAGCCGCCCATGATCCAGTACGACCAGAACTTCGACCTCAACGTGCTGGAGCCGATCAACCTCGCCCTCAAGAAGGTGTTCCAGACCGAGCGCGGTGAGGTCATCACCATGCCCGGCTCGGGCAAGACCGCGCTCGAGTCGAGCGCGCTGTCGCTCGTCGAGCCCGGTGATCGCGTCATCGTGATCGTCACCGGGCGCTTCGGCATGCTCATGCAGGAAGTCATGGAAAGGATCGGCGCCGACGTGACGGAGTTCAGCGTGGAGTGGGGCCAGCCCATCGACCTCCTCAAGCTGACCAAGGAGATCGAGCGCGTCAAGCCCAAGATGGTCACGCTCGTCCACAACGAGACCTCCACGGGCACCACGTACCCGGCGGCGGAGATTGGCAAGATCGTCAAGGGCCACGGCGCGCTCTTCCTGCTCGACACGGTGTCCTCGCTCGCCGGCATCGACGTGCGCACGGACGAATGGGGCGCCGATCTCAACATGACGGGCTCTCAGAAGTGCCTGGCCGCTCCCATCGGCATGGCCATCGTGGGGGTCACCCCGCCCGCGTGGGAGGCCATGGAGCGCCGCAAGCACAAGGCCTCGTCCTGGGTGTACGACCTGCTGCGGTGGCGGGACGCATGGATCCCCGTCTCGCGGGGCGGGCGAGTGCCCGACGGCGCCCCGCGCAGCCAGCCTGTCTCCATGCCCACCCACCTGACGCAGGCGCTGGGCGCCGCCGTGAAGCTCGTGCTCGAGGAGGGTCTGGAGCAGCGCTTCCGGCGCCACGCCGTGGCCGCCCGCGCCTTCCGCGCCGGCATCGACGCCATGCGGCTGCAGATGTTCCCCGACGCGTCGATCCTGTCCGACACCGTCTCCTGCGTGAAGACGCCGCCCGGCATCGAGCCCGCGGCCGTGGTGAAGCTCATGCGCCAGACCTTCGGCATCCTCATCGGCACCGGGCTCGATCAGACGCGCGCGACCACGCTCCGGATCGGCCACATGGGCATCACCGCGAGTCCCCTCTACATCCTCCCCACCCTCTCCGCGCTCGAGATGACGCTGCGCGAGCTCGGCTACAAGTGCGAGGCGGGCGCGGGGGTCTCCGCCGCCCAGGCGATCTTCGCGGGCGCCACGGCGTGATCGTCGTCCCGGACGATTTCCCCTCCGTCTTCGACGGCAGCGTTGCCCACGAGCGCCTGAAGAAGGCGGGCGACGTAGTCGTGTTCACGGAGCGCGGGGCCGAGAACGAGCAGGAGCTGATCCGCCGCATCGGCCGGGCGAAGGTGGCCATCAACATCCGGGCCCATGCCCGCTTCACGGACGGTGTGTTCTCCGCCTGTCCCGCCCTCAAGCTCGTGTCCGTGTGGGGCACGGGGACGGACAACATAGACCTCAACGCGGCCGGGATGCGAGGGGTCACCGTCTGCAACACTCCCGGGGTGAACGCCTTCGCGGTAGCGGAGCACGCCCTCACGCTGATGCTCGCGGTGGGGCGAAAGATCACCACCCTGGATAGCGAGATGCGCAAGAACAAGTGGCCGCGCGAGCTGCTGACGCAGCTCCTCGGCAAGACCCTCGGGGTCTTCGGCATGGGCACCATCGGCGCCCGCGTGGCCGCCCTCGGCAAAGCCATCGGCATGGATGTGCTCGCCTGGTCGGCCCAGGGCGATCAGGCACGGATCCGCGCGGCCGGTGCCACTCCGGCCACCAAGGAGGACATCCTGGCCCGGGCGGACGTCGTGAGCCTCCACGTCCGGCTGAGCCCGGAGACCCGCGGCTTCCTCGGGCGAAAGGAGCTCGCCATGATGAAGCCCACGGCCATCCTGGTCAACACGGGCCGCGGCGCCCTCGTCGACCGCGAGGCGCTCCTCGGCGCGCTCAAGGAGCGGAAGATCATGGGCGCGGGGCTCGATGTCTTCCACCAGGAGCCGCTGGCCGCGGACGATCCCATCCTGGCGCTGCCCAACGTCATCGTCTCGCCGCACAATGCCGGGCAGACGCCCGAGGTCATCCGGGACGGTCTCCTGCGCGCCGTCGAGAACATCGAGCATTTTCTCTCGGGCAAGCCCAAGGACCTCGTCGTCTCTCCCGCAAGGTAGTCCGGGCGCCAGGTCTCGATTGCGGCGGCAAAGCCGCCGCTCGAGCGCGCGAAATGATCGAATCCTGGGGAAGGCTTCGGAGGGGCCTCCACGGCCCCCTCCGAGGAGCTAGGTCAGGATCTTGACCAGAGCGGCGACGGCTTCGGGGTCGTAGCGGCCGATGGCGCCGCCCCGCCGGATCTCGTCGACGGCGGCGTCGCGGGCCCAGGGCTCGCGATAGGAACGCCACGAGGTGAGCGCATCGTAGGTATCGGCCACCGCGACGATCCGGGCGCCGCGCGTGATCGATTCGCCCCGCAGACCGTCGGGATACCCGGAGCCGTCCCAGGACTCGTGGCTGGACCGCACGATGGCGAGCATCGCCTCGTTATCGTAGCCCATCTTGCGGAGCAGGCGCACGCCCTCGGTGGGATGCTGCTTCACCAGATCGTACTCACCGGCCGAGAGGCTGCCGCCCCGATTGAGCAGGTGGTGGGGCACGATCTCCATGCCGACGTCGGCCACGAAGGCGGCCTGCAGCACGTCGAGGCGCTCGCGCTCCGACAGTCCGAGCAGCGTGGCGATGGCATAGGACAGCACGGCCACGACCGTGGAGTGGCCGACCCGGGCGTCGACGGCCTCGACGGGCAGCGTGACGTCGAGCGGGATCTGGATCAGCGCCGGAACGTGCGCGTACTCGGCGGCCACCCGCGCCGGCAGCTTGTCGCGGTTGTCGAGCGGGTTGCGCAGGCCAAAGAGCTCGTAGGCTTCGACCCGCTTGCGCTTGCCCTTGACGCTGATCCGGCCGTGCTCCTGCAGCTGCATGCTGGCCTCGGCGTAGGCCACCTTGCACTCCATGTGGTTCGGGTCGCGCTGGAGTGCGCGCTCCAGGTACTGGAACGCCTCGACCGGCTCGCTCAGCGCCAGGTGGATGTGGCCGATCTGGAACAGGAGCTCGGGGTCGTCCTCGCGCTCGGTCAGCCGCTCGTGGAGCGCCTGCAGTTGCCGCTCCCGGTCGCTGTCCTGCACCTCCCGCACCGGCAGGTCGTGCCGCTTGCGTCCATCCACGAACCGGCTGATATCCTCCCAGGTGTAGCGGTCCACCAGCACGTGGCCGGGCGGGCACAGCTGCTCCAGGCGGGCGGCCAGGTTCACCACGTCGCCGATCGCGGTGTACGTCTGCCGCTTGCTGCCGATGAGCCCGGTGATCGTCGCGCCGGAGGCGATGCCGATCCGCATCTGCCAGGGATACTCGAGCCGGCTGAGCTTGTCCTGCATCTTGAGCGCGGCCAGGGCCGCCATGAGACGGTGCATCTCGAAGTCGAGCGGCGCGCCGAACTCGCACATGATGCCGTCGCCCATGTACTTGTCGATGTGCCCGCGGTAGGCGAGCAGCACCGGCTCCATGTCGCCGAGGTATCGGTTCAGGTCGCGGATGACGACCTCGGGCGGGGTCTCCTCCGAGTACGCGGTGAAGCCCACCAGGTCCGAGAACAGCAGGCTCATCGTCCGCTTCTCGTTGCGGAGGCGACCCTCGATGATCATCTTGACGACCGTGGAGTCCATCGTGGAGTAGAGCGTGTCTTCCACCTTGGCCTTCATGGTCTCGATCGAGCGCTTGGACTGCTCGAGCTCTTCCGTGCGCTCGCGGACGCGCGACTCGAGGTTCTCCGTGTGGTCGCGGAGGGCGGCGTTGGCCTGCTCCAGCTCAACCTGCTGCTGCTGGAGCTCCTCGTTGAGCCGCCGGGTCGCGACCATCTCATCGGCCAGCTTCTCGTGCAGGCGCCCGACCACCGCGCCGGCCAGGATCAGGAATCCGCCCCACATCGGGATGTGGGCGTAGAGGTCGACCGCCCGAGTGCTCACCTCGAACCACTCCGGGAACACCAGGACGAAGACCCCGACCAGCAGCACGCAGAGCACCGCCCCCAGCACCGCCCGGCGCCGGCCGAGGTAGTAACCGGCAAGGATGATCGGCAGGAAGTAGAAGTTGAGGAACGCGAGCTTGAGCGGCACGACGTAGTTCGCGGTGACGGTGACGACGAGCGTCACCAGAACGAACAGCTGCTCGAAGTTGCCGACCAGGTACGCCTTCAGGCGGTCCATGTCAGGGGCCCTCCCAGGCCGACGACCCAGGTCACGTTCCAGCACGGCGGCCCTCGGCGGCGCGCGTGGCTTCGAGCCGCTCGAGGGCGGCCTCGGAGTGATCGGCGAGAGCGTAGGGAACATGCAGCCCATTCTCGGACCCCCACGTCGCGCCGGCCCGACGTGCCCAGCCTTTGCTCAGCGCGGATGAGCTGTCTCATATCGTGGCGATGCTGCCAGAGCGGGGGGGCGAGGTCAATTTTTGTCGTCGAAGGGGGCTCTGGACGAAGGTGAGGGGGAGGTGGATGATGGTTCCTCCGGCGCCCATGGCAGGCCCCGAGGAGCGCAGCGCAGCACATCACAGGAGGTGCGGCATGGCGAAAGTGCTGAAGTGTGGCGATCTGATGCCCGGATGCAATTTCGTCGTGGAGGGCAAGGATGTGGCGGAAGTCATGGCCAAGGGCGCCGAGCACGCCAAGACGGCCCATGGCATGACGAGCATTCCGCCGGATGTCGCGGCCAAGGTACAAGCTGCGATCAAGGACAAGTAGCACCCAGCCGGCAGGCGGCTCAAAAAGGTCCGGCACATGGGCCTTTTTCAGCCGCCTGCTACAGGACGGAGCGAATGGCGGCCGTGATGTCGTCGCGCGAGGGAATGGTCGCCAGCTCGAGCTTGTCGTTGTAGGGCATGGGCACGTTGCGCGCTCCCAGGCGCGCGATGGGCGCGTCGAGCAGGTCGAGCCCCTTCTCGCTGACCAGCGCCGCGATCTCCGCGCCGAACCCTCCGCGCTTGACCGCCTCGTGGACGATGACGAGGCGGCTCGTCTTGGCCACCGAGTTGAGAATGGCATCCTCGTCGAGCGGGACCAGCGTCCGCGGATCCACGACCTCCACCGAGATGCCCTCCTGCTCGAGATCGCCCGCGACCTGCAGCGCGCGCTGGACCATCATCTGCGTCGCCACCACCGTCACGTCGGTGCCCACGCGCTTGATGTCGGCCTTGCCGATGGGGATGACGTAGTCGCCTTCCGGCACCTCGCCCTTGGTCGGGTAGAGCATCTTGTGCTCGAGGAAGATGACGGGGTTGTCGTCACGGATGGCCGCGGCCAGGAGCCCCTTGGCGTCGTACGGCGTCGAGGGCGCCATCACCACGAGGCCGGGCACGTGGGCGAACCACGCCTCGAGGCTCTGGGAGTGCTGGGCGGCCAGGCGAATGCCGCCGCCCTGGGGCCCGCGAATCACCAGGGGAACCGTGGGCCGCCCGCCCAGCATGTAACGGATCTTCGCCGCCTGGTTCACGATCTGGTCCATGGTCATGGCCACGAAGTCCCAGATCTGCAGCTCCACGATGGGCCGCATGCCCGCCACCGCCGACCCCACCCCCATGCCGACGAAGGAGGGCTCAGAGATCGGCGTATCGCGCACGCGGTCCTCGCCGAACTTGTCGCGCAGTCCCTTGGAGACCTGGAAGATGCCCCCGATCAGGCCGACGTCCTCGCCCATGAGAAAGACGCGCTCGTCCCGGCTCATCTCCTGGTGGAGCGCCGTGTTGAGGGCGTCGGCGAAGGTCATCTCGCGGCCGGCCCGGCTCGCGGGCTCCGTCACGCGGGCGTGCGGCGCGTAGACCGCGGCCTCCATGATCTCCACCGTCGGCTCGGGGCTCTCGATCCCGTAGGCCACCGCGGCGTCGAGCTCGCCTTCCACTCGCTGCCTGAGCTCCTTGAGCCGGAGCTCGCCCACCCCCATGTCGGTCAGGCGTCGCTCGACGCGGGCGACGGGGTCCTTCTCCATCCACTCGAGCTCTTCCTGCTTGGTGCGGTAGTCGGGGAGATTGGCCCGCATGCTGTGGCCGCCCCAGCGATAGGTCACCGCCTCCACGCAGCTGGGCCCCTCGCCGCGCCGCGCCCGCGCCACCGCCTCGCCCACCGCCTCGTACACGGCGAGCAGATCGTTGCCGTCCACCCGAGCGGCCGGGATGCCGTAGGCGCGCGCGCGCACGGACACGCCCTCGCCCGCCGTGGTGCGCGACTGATCGGTGGAGAGCGCGTACTTGTTGTTCTCGCAGACGAAGATGAAGGGCAGCTTCCAGACGGCCGCCAGGTTCATGGTCTCGTGGACCACGCCCTGGTTGGCGCCGCCGTCGCCGAAGAAGGAGATGACGACGCGGTCGGCCTTCCGCAGCTTGTTGGCGAGGGCGGCGCCGGCGCCGATGGGCACGCCGGCGGCCACGATGCCGTTGGCGCCGAGGATGTTGAGATCGAGGGCGGCGATGTGCATGGAGCCACCGAGACCGCGACAGTAGCCCGCCTCCCGCCCCATGAGCTCGGCCATCATGAGGTCGAGCTTCGCCCCCTTGGCGATGCAATGGCCGTGACCCCGGTGATTGCTGATGACGGAGTCGGCGTCCGTCAGGTGGGCGCACGCGCCCGCGGCCACCGCTTCCTGCCCGACGTAGCTATGGGCGGTGCCCTTGACGTGGCCGGCATTGAAGAGCTCCACCGTCTTCTCGTCGAAGCGGCGGATGCGGACCATGACCTGATACAGGCGCTCGAGCGACTCGACATTGAGGGGCACGATCGATCTCCCGTGACGGCTTTAGACCTGGAGCGAGTCTCGTAGCGCCTCGGCGGGGTGCTTGGCCCGGCGGCCGGCCAGATGCTCGATCTGCTGGCGGCAGGACATCCCGGGGGCGATGACCTCGGTGCCGGCGGGCGCGGAGGTCACGGCGGGCGCGAGGCGCCGGCCCCCGAGGGCGACCGAGATGTCGTAGTGCTCCTTCTCGAAGCCGAAGGAGCCCGCCATGCCGCAGCAGCCGGAATCCACCTCGCTGACCTCGTACCCCGCCCACTTGAGCGCGGCCACCGTGGGTGCCGTTCCCACGAGCGCCTTCTGGTGGCAGTGGCCGTGGAGGAGCGCGGATCGCGGCCCGCCCTTGAAGGGAAGCGTCAGGCCGCGTGCGCGCTCGCGCAGGAGGAACTCCTCGAGGAGGAAGCTCGACCGGGCCACCTGCCGCGCCTCCTCGGTGCGCACCAGCTCCACCCACTCATCGCGCAAGGTGAGCAGGCAGGACGGCTCGAGGCCCACGATGGCCACCCCGCGGGCGGCCCAGGGGGCGAGGCGCTCGATGTTGAAGCGCGCGTGCTCGCGGGCCTCCTCCAGCATTCCCTTGGAGATGAGCGGCCGGCCGCAGCATTTCCGATCGACCAGCTCGACCCGATAGCCGCCCGCCTCGAGCAGCTCCACGGCGGCGCGGCCGATCTCCG